>Ga0102593_1000691_pt1 | contig 47699 bp, 56 predicted proteins | sample AraplaCol_mMS_r2_2_FD_76862 | JGI IMG/M metagenome (GOLD analysis project Ga0102593, IMG submission 76862) | Arabidopsis root microbial communities from North Carolina, USA - plate scrape MF_Col_mMS_r2 (SPADES assembly) (version 2) | ecosystem: Host-associated > Plants > Roots > Endosphere... | reverse complement strand
CCACATCCCAAAACCTATTACCCTTAGGACTGGCTCGGGGGGGACGAGGCTCAGCTGGAAACAGCTATCAACTCCACCTTAAAAAAAAAAAAAAAAAAAAAACGGAGTCGCCGTTAATAAACTTACAGCATAGAACTTGGACCACGATTTGATCAACCCCTTTTGATTAAATTTTCTTCATCAGGAAACGACTGCACCATATGTAGAGAATTTGTCAACACACGATCCCATGCTCCACCTTTCGTTTTTCTCGCGCCCCACAGAGTGGACCTTTCCAAGGAGCTCGAGGAAGCCTTCGATCGGACCAATGACTGAGAGTAGTAGACCGATTGTGCATCGATCGGACACGATCATGGTGGGTGTTGTGCATGGCTGGCTGACGACAGGAGGGAGAATCGTGGCCCTAACCGCGCCTCTCGCTTGTCAGTTGTCGGAAGCTAGATCTGCCCCCTGGCCCGTTTGGGGGAGAAGAGTGGTAGGATTCCACCTGCACCGTTGTCTGTGTGTCTGCGTGCTGTGTCTGCCAGGGGGTGGATGTCCATACTGTACCTGTGTTCCTACGTAGTTCAGAGGGTTAACCACAAGAGTAACTAATTCCCCCATCTTTGTGTACAGTGTATGTGCATGTGTATGTATGTACATGTGTTTAGATACAATTTACGGGGTACTATTAGCTATGTAATCTTGACCATGGTTCTCTCAACGCTACCCGACCGAACCATGTGCATCCCAATATCAATCAAGAGGAACCATGGAACATGAAGGGGACCATTTCTGTAATATCGTCAAGTGAACCAACAGCCTGTCACACTCTACCCCGGTTAGAGAACCAGCGCTTTGGGACTCTGCATGGCCCAAAACGATTTCCGCACAGTCCTTGGAGCTCGGACGATAAAATGATAAATAAAATAAAATAGAAAATAATAAAAAAATAAAAAAATAGCTTCGTTTTAGCGCAGACAATGATTTGGAATTCCAATGACGGGGCTCAGGGTCGATCCCTCCGATCATTACGGGATTCCTCAGCCCGGATTCCCGGGTCGAACGGATCTGTACTGTTAATTATTATTTAATTTAATCTATTTTATTTTATTTATTTAACCATCATTTATATTATTTACTCTGTTATTATATTCATTCATTCTTGTATACACAATGTAAAATAGTATACTTAATAAGATAATAGTAGAGATAGATAAAAATGAGCTTGAGGATACTGATACTAGTGATCTGATTATCAGATAATAGAAGTGTAAATGAATTCTGGTAATATGAATATCATGATAAATGAATACTATAATACTATAATACAGTAATACAATACATACCAGTATTGTTCCGAACTGTCAGCTCCGAGATCTTGGATCGTGATCTTCTTCCCATAGCGTGTGCGGGTGGAGCTGGACATTTTTCTTGGACCCGTCCCCCTGGGTTTGCAGATATAATTATCGCCGGCCTGCTCTTTGGTGGCTTAAATCTTGTGCAATTCTTCTTCTCTGAACTTTATCAACTCTATATCATCTGCTCTTTACTCCTCCCCTCTCCCATCCCTCCTCCTATCCTTCCTCCTCCTATACATCCACCCTCTTACATCTCTTATACACAACTCTATATTTATTATGGCTCCGTCTCATCGTCGTGGACCTTGGGTCCCTGAGGAAGATCAGTTGCTCCTCCAACTGGTTCGTGAACAAGGCCCTAACAACTGGGTCCGCATCTCCCAACACATGCACTACCGCTCGCCCAAACAATGCCGTGAACGTTTCCACCAAAACCTCAAGCCTTCTTTAAACCGAGAGCCCATCTCGGCTGACGAGGGACTCATGATCGAGCGTATGGTCAATGAAATGGGCAAGCGATGGGCCGAAATCGCTCGCCGTCTTGGTAACCGCAGTGACAACGCCGTCAAGAATTGGTGGAATGGCAGTATGAACCGCAAGCGCCGTGGTCTTTCAACTCCTACAATCTCTCGAACCTTCACTGGTCGCGTTGAGGCTCCCTACCCTCGTGCCTCTCTCACTAGCCCATCTCGTCCTCGCTTTAGCACCCGCCCTTGGGCCGATTCCGAGTCAAGCAGCGAGGAGGCTTTCTCCCATTCCCGCCGGGAGTCCACCGCTACCAACACCACTCGCCAACTCTCTCCAATCTATACTCTCCCTTCTATCAACCGCCCGATCGAGACTCCTTTGACTTCACCCGCTTTCTCTGAGGTCTCAAACGCTTACTCTACCGAACCTCCTTCCATGGTCTCCGATCACAACTCCGTCTGCTCCTCGTCATCTCCTCGCACCCTTCCATCTCCACAACTCCTCCCATTACCTGTCGATTTGCGCTCGCAGTATGACGTTCGCCGTCCCAGTGTGGCCTCTGTACAAGTCCTCGATGACTCGCCGCAGAGCTACCCCGCACGATCCCTTGAGTCTCTTTCCGATCTGGCTTCAAAACGCCGGTGGATGGAGCATCAACCTACCCTAGCATCCTGGCATCAACCTACAGAGACTGTGCCTCAACAATGGCCATCAAAACCAGAGCCTGCCCGTGATACACGGATGGGAGTCAACAATCTCCTCAACTAGGGTTTCCCTTCAACAAAATTTCCGAGGCATCTAGCGCAGATCCTCTTCTATTCCTTTGTTACGAATGTACGACCTTTTCATCATATTCATTGCTCTTCTTGTTCTATACTTTTTTTCTTCTTCTTTTCTACTATTCCCCCTCTTGCGGATCATGAATCTTGCAATTTGTACATGTGCCAAAAGCCCCACATTCGTTACTACCGTCTCATATCACTCTCTTTTGTACTCTTAATATGTATTACCATGGTTCGGAACCACAAAACTCTTGGTGTTCTTTCATGATTTTGAAACTCATCTTTTTTGCCATCTTTCTTATTTTCGGCCTAGCGGGATTGTAATTGGGGCTTTTGCTTTAGAGTCTATTTTTGATCATTTTGTTTCGTGAAAAAGGGGAGTGTTCTCCCCGGGTTTTGGGATGAGTCTAGTATAATACCCCAGTGCGTTATTATTAGGAATTAACCGTTTCAATTTGATGAATCTCCATACTTCATACATAGCCCACTTTCATTGGAGTAATCCCAACTATCCACCTTATACTGTACAAGTCTGTAGTTGTACACATGAGCTAGGACCAAGCATCTGGCCCAGGCATGAGCATCAGCCAGCCCTAAGTAGTAGGTACATACTACGTACAGAGTACTGCGAGTACATAGTATGTACAGTAAATTGATTGAATGTCTACATCATATAACTACCCTTGTATCACCGTACTCGCACGCTCTCAGCTCCACCGTTGAACTAGAACAGAAATACGCCACTTATAACGCTCACGAGGCCACACTGCAAGGGGTGTCCTTGAGACCATGAGGGGAGGCAATACTTGGGAAGGGCGAGCGAGACTCTCTCACTCGCAGTGTTGGGAATGACCCACTAAGCTGCTGCACGGCGCCTTTTTCAAACAGTCTAGCGGGTCCCTCTGTCGTCAGTGCTTCCATCTGCACAGTCCATACAGCATACAGAGTACTGTACGGGGTCTCAGTAGGTACAGGCATACAGATGAGTTACTGCCGGTACTCTGTATCTACTGTAGTGTGTACATAGTACTCCGTACCGAGGACAGGGACCTGATGCACTTACACCCACCCACATCCACACTCACACCCATTGCAGACGAATTCAGCATAAATCAAACTCTAACAGAGAGGTTCGTCCGCGCCTGCAGGAGCCCCAACGACCAACGGCCGTCCTCGCCAACCATTAGCCCGCGATCGCTGGGCAATGCAACGCCCGCTGCGTCTGAGTGGCGCCTCGTCTCGCCCCCGAGCCCGCCAACTCGCACTCAGAACCAATCACCGACTGTCCTGATCAGACTGGTCACCTTGCACGGAATGAACGGCGGGGCATGATCATTCGTGTGGGATCGTGGTGTTCGTGCATGAGCATGAGTATGATGCACCGGGGCTTGTTTTCCGATGCCCCGACGAGGGACGAGCGATATTGTTAGTTGACCATATTCCGAATTGTCCAGTTGTGAGTATTCATCTGTTGTACATACTCAGTGTGTACACCCTACTAGAAAATTCCTCTTTTGTGGTTGGGAGGGGGGATATACTCCACTTTCGTCCTTTTGTTCCCTCGCCCTGCCGTGCAGGGGGGGAAGGGGGAATTCCGTTGAGGGAGAAAGATCCACTGTGACGCAGCCCGCCGTTTACCTGCGACTGAATTGTCCGCGTGCTGTACTTGTAGAGGATGAAATACGGGGTATCTAAAGCATACATATGTAGAGTAGTATATTGTGGTGTATACAAACTGGAGTGTTCGAGACGAGGACCAGTATACGGAGCACAGAGTTACTCCATAGTAGCAGTAGTATACATACCTGTAATGTCCAACTCGCCTATCAATTCAGCTCGCGCCACACCAGCCAGCCATCGGTATCGCCGTAAATCTGACACAAGAGAAGGTTGTGATGTCGAGATGCGACCGTATCGAATCAGCGGTTCTAACAGCCTGGTCCTTTTGATCATCGGGGGTACAGGAATCAATAGTACTAGGCAGTAGTACTAGGCAGATGTTCGAGCACGAAGATTTGGAATTTGGAATTTGAGGAGACATAAATTCTCCGGTAATTAATTATACCTACATACATACACACTATGTATGTACATAGTTACAGTAGTACTACGCAGTATTCCACGGGTAATAAAGAGATACGGAGAATGTACAGTACAGTAAAAGGACCCATCAGATATCACTTGACCCGACAGTATGGAAAAGGTGGGACCAAAGAGAAAGGCAAGACGAAGAAAGAGGAAAAGGGAGACTGAAAGTGAAAGAAAAGAAAAACAAGAAAATTGTACGAAGATACAGTAGACAGGAATAGTTTCGGGCTAGCCCGTCCCTACAGACTGGAACAAAGAAAACAGGCATCTCGGGGGTGTACAAACCTCCACCTCCTTCACTCCTTCACTCCTTCAACCCGAGTGAGTGGATGAAAGAACGCGGAGCAGAGTTTGATGGCGGCCACTAGTTTCTCGCTGCCAGGGCCAACTCCCGGCACCAGCGCCCGATGACGGGCAAACGGTGCCAAGGGATCGATGACTTGCTCGTACAAAGATTGACCATCGATTGCCTGTACGAGCATCGTGTATGTATTTTGTATTGTTGTATTGTTCCCGGTTATTTGCACGTCCAAGGTACTGGGACGTGGACCATGGAACTAGCGAATATCGATATAAGATGTATTCTAGAGTACGGGAGTATACTAGTATACTATTCTCTGTCAACACCATTTTACATTATTACAATAAACACTGCTTTAGACTAACAAATATTAATCTAAAACTATAATTACAAAATACACATACACATACACATATACAAAAACAAATACAGTAACACGGTCCACCGTTGGGCCAGTCCACCGGATCCCGTGATCGACGCCGCCTGTCGCCCATTTTGGAAACCTTGACGCGCGCGCCCCTCAATTTTGAGACCATGAGGGAAGCTGACAAGCTTGTCTATGATTCCTTTTCAATCTTTCCATAGCTTCTAGGGTACCAGTCGATCAGCTTGTGAAATCATATTTTTGATGTCATTCTAGGTACAGTAGATCCCATCTCATACTAAATACCCCAGAGTGGCACATGTCCGATACTGTATCCCGTCGTGGCATAGTACACTTAATGTAGTCAATTGTAGCGACTACCTACTAATACTTGTATTATATGATCTCCTCGTACTGTACTCAGTTGCCAGTGATAGATTAATTCTGCTGTGGATACGATCGTCAATTTGCCTCAAACAATCTCAAACGGCCCCCATCAATATCAACTTTAAACAAAGCCTCCAGAGTGTACCTACAGTGCCTACATACTGTACAAGTAACTTGTACTCCGTACGCTGCGTGATCCTCACCTCTGATTGGCTTACGGAGGATCTCGGTCGAATCTGTAGACTATCCCCAATAAGTACTAGCGTATATAGGTACCCGCCTGTCGGGGCTGGACACTTGAAACTCGATTTTGAGTGTTAAAAACAAAAGCAGCATTTACCTGGATAGGAATGCCCCTTTTCCACATCTCCATGATGCTGACAGGAGACACCCCTGTAAATATTGACTAGGATGATTCCATGGGTTTGGTTTTTTTCAGCTCTAGACAGGGGAGGCGTTGAGTTATGGAATCAGACCCGCCAATTTGGATTCTTTGTTACGCTCCTGTGGGTATGAAAGTAAGCTCACTTTTGATCGACAGCAGCCCGGGAAAGTATAAGACAAGGACAGGAAAAAGAAAAAAAAAAGCAAAGAAACCTAAAGTGGGTTCTAGATTCAATACTTTGTACTGTACTATGTACACACGTACAATGTCCGTCGGGGTTGAATTTCCAGGTTTCTGATCATGTTTTCTTTTCTTTGTTCTGCATTCTTACTATGCGCTCGGATCCTACCAAAAGGAAAGAATTTGAGATTTGGGAATTAGGCTTTGTCGGTTCGGAATGAACCGTTAGTACCACAACTAAATGAAAAATAAATAAAAAGATATACTGTACTGTGTATCCGTTCCTCGCAATGGTTTACTCTTTTCGGCCTTGAAACCTCCTGAAACTACATACATTCCTAAAACAGGCAGGTTCCATGGTTTCCCTATGGGGATTATATGGAGAAAAGCTTCGATTGTGGCCTGTGTCTGCCAACTTCTATCTCTCTTTCTCTCACAAACACAGTCTTCCTTCTTCACATTTCCGCCTCGTTTTTGAGCCATACCCGCCCGTCAAGACTAGTATCCTCGTTCTATTGATTCTAGCGGTGACCGCCAATACTGACACAAGTTCCAATTCCTTCTTTCGTACCCCCCGTACCCCGTACCATGGCATCCTGCGTTCAATAAATTGAGGTTTGCTTTACTGTAGTTGGCAGGTGCTACGGAACGGGCCACTCAGCCACCGACTGCCACGAGCGTTTGCTTCCACAGACTGTCCAGCCTCAAGGACGCGGTAATTCACAAAGTTTGCCAAAGGCCGATGGCTTATGGCCGATAGGGGCATGCATCAATACTAATAATGGGTTTTACAGATTTCAGAATCGGTTACTTTGTGACTCCTTCATGGCTGATACCAAGCAGTTTGACATTGGTTACCGGCTCCTGAATGAGGCAATTCTAGGCCTCAAAAGCTTGAAATTTGACAGATGATCAAAACTCCATGCAAATGTGTAAAAAAACAAAGGAAGAAAATCAAAAAAACGACAGAAACTCCTGCCTATATTCCCAGGCGTATGTATCAATTCCAATGCCAGACCATGAATATTCCTGCATAGATGAGAGAAGATATATGGATGATGGATCCCACATGCAAACAACACACAAAAAAAAGACAAGACAAAGAAAAATGGAAAATCAAATCGCTCAAGGGGTATAATTCGCTGTGCACATCATAACCAGATATCGCCTTCTTCGCCTTTCACCCATTGCGCCCATACCGCTTCGTAGGCATTTTCCAGATCTCGAACCCAACGCGCCGTGTCAAAAAGTTTGTTCTTGTACCGCTGTAAAAACAACATCTGTCGCATATCCGCCAGGCGTCCCCTAGCACGGCCGTCGCCGCCGGGAAGGTACTGTAGATCTAGACAGAGCCGAACTGCCTTGGCTTCATAGTCATCGTCTGATGAGGCAATCAGCTCCTCGTAAGCCTGTTTGCCAGCTTCAGAGCCCGGCAAAGCACTGCTCAATATGCTACTGGCCATGCGTGAACACATCTTATACTTGTAGCGCGGGAACGTGAGCATTGGAGTCCCGCTCCATAGAACATCAGTCGCTGTTGTGTGAGCATTGCACTCGGGCGTGTCCAAAAATAGGTCCAACACCTTAGCTCGTGCAATATGTGTGTTTTTCGGTGCAACATCCGTAAAAATGATGCGCGACGCCGTTTCTTCCCCGGCCCACGCCTTTGCCGTCTCGCGGAGATTCTGTTCGCCTAGCTCCGGGAACCGTAGAAGCCAGAGAACGGAATTGGGGATGCGCGCTAAAATACGCAACCATGTTCGGAATGTAGCTGGTTCAATCTGAAGAAATAAGTTAGAAAATGAATGGAAGAATCAGCAATATGAAGTCTAGAACTCGGGAAACTCACTTTGTAAAGTTGATTGAAGTTGCCCAGAATGATTGTATTGTCGTCAAGTTTAGGAAAGAGTTCCTTCCGCATCTTCCAACGACGAATTTGCTCTTCATCCCATGAGATCATTCGTTCGCCTGCATCGGGGGCGCTTTGGCGATGATCACAACAGAAGAATGTGTCGCGGGTATATACGATCTTTTCGCCATAGACCCAGTCCTCGAGCTCTTCGCCGTTGTCGGTCTCGAGTATTCGATCCTCGATGCGCGTCGTGCGCTGCCCTGGACTCAGTGTCTCGGGCGGAATTGAGATTTGATCGGCGAGAATGTAGTCGCACCATTCTGCACCAAGGGTACCGGCAAAGCCCATGAATGACATGTGAATCGGAGCGGGTCGAGCGGCAAAGACTTCATTGCGAGCTCCGCGAGTATAACCGTTGAGGTTGATGAGGATGTGGATTCCATCGTCGACGATTTGTTGGACAAGTCGATCCACTGACCACCCACTCGCATCGTGGAAGACCGGGGCCTCTTTCTCAATCTGTTGGCGATGGACAGACTTGTCGCTGGCAGTCGTGGCATAACAATATGCTTTGACTCGGTTCGTATCATGCAACCCGAATACTGATTGCATTAAATGTGCCAAGGGGTGGTTGTTAAAATCTGACGAGACATAACCAACTCGAAGATATGGATTGGGTGGTGACGGTGGTTGATACACTGTACTGGGGAGCCATGGCAATCTCAAGGTGGAAGATGAGATTCGGAGGCCATTTCGCTGGGAGATTTGACGAATCTGCTTTGCAGACAAGGGACAGGTAAATGTATGAAACGGGAGGACTGTCGGGGCATTAGGTGCTGTGAGCACTGCCGGAAGCTGAGGTCGCCGGTATTTGGACGCAGGGTAGTCCTCGCCATAAACGTAGCGGTCTTGGTACCATTGCCATGTTATCAAGCGTGTGGCACGTTCAATAAGCCGAACGATTCTAGATCCTTCCCATTTTTTCCCGGCCCATGACTGAAGGATATTGGCAAGAGAAGATAGTCGAGCAGAGTTAGAGCGGCCGGAACCTAGGGCATGGTTCAATTGGAAGACAAGTTGCTCGGCTGTACTTTGAGTCAACAAGCCACGGCCCCAGTATTCTCCTTCCTTGAGTTGTCGATCAACAATGTCCACCACTCGTTTGATCCAGCCAGCTCCATTATCATCTGTCTGAGCATCGCGAAGCATGCCATGGTCATCAACATGCCAACGGTCACGAAAACCTTGTCCATTAATAATACCACCACGGCCGGTCCAGTTACACACAGAGTTGAGGGCATTTGCCAGCCCACAAACAGCTTCGGCGAATTCGGGATTCACATTGACAGCACGCCTGTAATACGATATGGCGTCGTTGACCCGACCAGCATCCTTAACAGCATTGGCCAGGTTGGCAAGTGCGATATCGAAATTGCCATCGCACTGAACCGCTTGCTCATACATCTTGATGGCAGCTTGGAGTTGCCCAATATCCTTGAGGAGACTACCAAGATTGGTATAGAGATGGGCATGTCGGGAGTCAAGATGTAGCCCGTAGTTGTAATAGGCCAGCGCCAATGAGATACCGCTACCAGGCATAACGCCCGGGATTTCGGGATGCTGGCTTTCTCCATTCGGACGAACGAGACCCCTCGCAGGGGGATTATTTTGTATTCCAGCGAGGAGAATACCGACATTGTTAGCGGTGGAAGGGCTCGGTTGGAGGGAAAGTGAGAGATAATAGAGAGCCAGAATGTCCCGAACGCCCGGGGCAGACCTTGATGCTCCAGAAGAAATGCTAGACATGCCATCTTGGTAAATCTTGGCCAGCGACAGGAGAGAATTGCTCGTGGTTGACACGGCCGCATTTCGAGACATACCCTCCGTCACAAATGTCAACCCTGGGGGTGTTCCGTTTGCTTGAAAAACAAGCTTTGAAGTCTGCAGAGCTCTGTCGGGATACAAAAGTACGCTCTCATTTGGGCCACCCTGCGACTGCTGGTAATTATCGCTAGAGCTCTGGGTGAAGGCTGCAAATATTTGCTTGATGAGGCTTTGGATTCCGTGTCGCCTCCTGCCTGATGCGATCAAGACTGCATCTTCAAATGCATCTGCCGCGCCGCTGTTGTCTCCAAGAGCGTATAGCATATTCCCTTTGGCATGGACCAGAGCGAGCATTCTACCATTGTCTGATCCAGGAATAGCATATCCACTGCTTGCGAAGCCAATGGTGCTACCGTCAGGTGAACCTAGATTCAGATTCTGTACACGTCGCATATCGTCTTCATAGTCGAATGACGCTTTTTCATATACACCCATGTCAGAGACATTGCTCTCGACATCACTCTCAGGTTCACTCGCATGTTCGTCGGTTCGGAAACAATCCCCGTTCTTGGGATGACGCAGAGATGTCTGGACGAAATCGATGATGTTCACAGCCTCCTTGCCCCGATGACTACTGCAAAGTAACCCTATTAAATGTTCCACCGCTTCAAAGAAACTGGGACGGAGTTTCACGGCACGCAACCAATTTTGCATGGCCTCTTCTCGGCGGTCCAAGGCCAACAATGTCGCGGCTAAGTTAGAAATTGCCTCCACGTGTCTAAATGTAGCAAGTTAGTATCAGAAGATGGTTGAAGATATGGGGAGGGAAATGAGAGGGTAGTGCTTACGTCGCATCGCGTGAAATGATTCGTGAATACCATCGCATGGCTTTGTGATAATCACCCAGGCCATAGGCCAGACAACCACCTAGAAGCATTCCATCAATCCATTCCCACCGGCTTTCCATGCAAAGGTGTGACAACATCTCCAGAGCAGACACTGCGCTCGCCACAGGAGTGCCTTCGTTAAAGACAGTCCCGGGAAGCCGGGGGGCCGTGGTTGCACCTGGAAAACGTCCGGTGTCACGTATTTGCGCATCTGAATGCCTGTGGTGAGAGAAATGATTCAACGATGGGCGTCTACCACGTAAATTCCGGTGGTCAAGAGACACAGGAGGCACATCACTTGGTCTCGAGTTCGCCAAAAGGCTGAGCTTCTGTCGTTGTAAATCATATTGAGTGGATGGATAGCTGTTGTGTCGAGAAATTTCAGGAACAGTATTTTGAGAGAAATCAAGACCCGGTTGGCGAGGCGGTTTGGGGTAGATACTTGGTTTCAAAAAGCGCTGACTTTGGCCATCGGCCCCGCCTTTAGAAATACTGTTGCGACGAGCTTGATGAATAGTTGCTAGTAAATCAACATATACAGTATGTGCCCAGGCGAGGATCTTTTCTTTGAATTCCACATTAGCGCTGGCTGGCGGTACTTGGGGCTGGAAACCATGTGCAGAGGGTCGAGCCTTCCAGGCCAAGGGTTCGTTTTGTAGAGGGTTTTGGGAATGGCCCGACATCGGTCTATTAACTCGAGCATGATAGGGTAGTTGGTCAGAGTGGCGGGGAGGAAAATGCGTCTTCATCAAAGGATCGTGAGTTGGTATTGCAGCAGTGGATTGGGCCCATGCAAATCCCGGGTCAGTGGGGTGATCCAGATGAATAGGTGGTTGATTGAAGGTCGGATATTTTCTGGGTTGGCCGGGGTCGAAAAAGGGAGAGCCTGTTGGAGTTGGAGAGCCAAAGCGCGAATCTCTAAACGCTGCTGGGCGATAAGGAATATACACTCCATCTGGCCAGTATGGACCAAATGGACCGGTCCCAGCTGAGGCGGTCGGTCCAACGCACTGTTGTAAAGTGGCGGGCAGAACAGTGGGGATGTAGGCACCATTTTGTACAAGATAGCGCTGAGACGCCTGCAGAGGAAGGCTTTGGTTGAGCACAGAGTCGAAATCTGGTGGGTAATTTACGGGACGAACCCAGCTCGTTCCATTTGCATCGTGGACCACCTCTCCAGCAGCAGCCATCGGGTTGCTGCCGTCGTTTTTGAAAACCGGTGGAAAGTTCATATTCTTCGAAATCGACTGATCTTGCATAGGTGGGTGCCAAATGCCGGGCTGCAGACCTGTCTGTGACGACAGGTACTGACCTGACTCCATCGGAGAGACCAGAATGTGTTTAGAGGCAGGTTGAACGGTTATATCGCCCGGCGTCCCATCATATCCAGCAGCTAAGGTTCCGTTGGGAGTTTTTCTTCTGAGGGCGTGCTCCCCGGTCGGTTTCGAGGTCGAGCTCGTCCCCGAGACATCGCGGGTGTCGAGTCGTTGGACCGGGTGAGGTAGTTGAAGATGCGTTCGGGATGTTGTAGGGTCATGATAAGGGCCGGAAGAGTCATTTCGAACCGGGAAATTCCAGTCATTCGCATCGTACGGTCGGCTTGGGAGATCATAGGCGGAATATTGTAGGTGATGATGTGGTTGAACCGAAGGGAACTGCGCGACGGTCGGAAACATCTTCACCACCTCGACCACCACGGTCGGTCTCCCTCTTGGGACACGACCGCTACCAGTGGACGAATAGGAGGGGTATCAGGTCAAGATGGAACACAGACAGTCAGTTGAAGATCAGAGATATTCAGCAGGCATCCTCCTTAATACGTTTCCGACACCTCATCCTTAGTTTTCATCCGATCCCGCACAGTTCAGAGTGGAGCAAGGCGTGGACCTAGCTCCCAGTATCGTCATCGACCGTAGAAGAATGAGTAAAGAGAGGCTACCCGCGATTCCTTCGGGGTCGATAAGAACTAAAGGACAGGTTGTAAGAAGCAGAGATCGATTCTCAGCGTTCGAATGCAAGGGAGAAGGGGTAAGTCCAGCTCGCGATCTGCTGGTGGCCGAGACGAGTGGGCCAATGGAAATGCGGGCGATCTTGGCAAGAATTGTACACTTGGAGACGTGGAAGGATGGAAGGGATAGATGAATAGAGAAATGAGGTCGAGAAGAAGGAGAGAAGAAGAGAGAGAATGAGGAAGAGGAGGAGGAAGAGGAAAAGGAAAAGAAAGGAGTGAAGAGAAGCAGAGAAGCACAGAAGGAAGGAGTGAGAAGAGTCATCCACAGAGAGAGAAAGAGCGACCATGAAAGGTCGAGTGGGGGGAGGAAGGTGCGGGATCGTCACGCTTTTTTTTTTTTTTGTCTTTTCGATTCTATTTTATTTTGGAGGATTTTCGGTCAAGATCTTCTCTTCTATTGTATCAACTATATATTGTTTATATTTGAATGATCAAGTAGAACATATGTATATTTCATTCTTTAACTCATTATTCGGATTAAAAAGATGCCTTTTTTTTTTTTTTTATGGATTTACTACTATGCAGATACCACCGAGGAAACAGAGATTCTCTCAGTGCCTCTCCTCTTCTTCCTCTCCTCCTTTGAGACTCCACCGGCTCCACTCGATCCAACGGCTGAACCCTCCTCCTCTAGCAAGTCTCCATCAAAAGGTCAACGTAAGTGGACCATTGGTCCCGGCCGGGGGACTAGTCTTGGATCTGTGACGCCCCGCCATGATGATCGAGTCGAGCCCGTTCTTGTCGTACGCTGAACGGAGTGGAGCTCAAATGATTACTATGGAGTTTGGCGGAACCTTCGTGTGATAACTCTGTACAGAGTGCTGTGTACTGTACTCATGAAGCCACCACCTGTCTACACTAAGAAATTCGGATCTACATACATGCCTGCAGACTATATATATCATTTGGGTAATGTCTCTTGCTTTCTCTCTCTCTCTCCCTACCACGCCCAGAACACTAAAAGACTCGGTCGAAATCGTCAAAAAAGCACAGCTGTAAGCGCCTCTTCCTGCAGCCACCACTCCACCATTTCCATCGCTTCGTGTTCCGGTGACAAGCGTCCCCCTGTTTACCTTGGGTTGCCTCAACCATTCCTACGATCTTTGCCTATCTGGGCCCAAAATCCTGGGGTTGCTGGCAGGGATGTAGCGATCTTATCCCTTCGCCTCAATTTTTTGGGCGATACTCATTTTATTTCATGCGGTCAAGGCTGGCCAGAATCCTCTCACTGAGGCTGCCTGTTGTCTCCTTCCCCTTTTCTTTTCATACTTTTTTTTTTCTCTTTTCAATTTTTTTTTCTTACGCTCGAGTTGCCTGGAAAGCCTTGGAGAAAGCGTACTACAGTATGTAGTATATATGACTGCGTGTGTACGAAAGGATACGGTCACACTAAGGGATCATCGATATTCTACGTACTATAGTAGATATTATCAACCGACGAGCAGAGGTATTCCATCGTCACATACTCTATTTACATGCTCTATTGTGTGTACAATAACAAAAAGAGATATGGTAGACATAACTTTCTATCCACTTGTCACCCATAGGCCGCAATGATCGACAAACTCACCCTCCCATCCTCGTACACACCAACGCTTGTCTGGCAGGCAGGTCGGGTGGTACAGACGCCGTCGTCCCCAAGATGAGCCCGGCAGGTACCGGTTGTAGAGTCGACCGACGTCGCTGATTTGTCCATTCCTTTCAATATTCCCCGACCCCATGCCATGACTTCAAACGAGATGTTGGGTCGGATCACCTTTTTCTCGGTGGGTAATTCTCCAGTGGACTCCCAGCGATGGAGTGATTTAATCCACCTGCCTTGAGGACGAGGAACCGTGCACTGTAACTCCCGCTCCTCGAGTCTCCACCGCACTCCGAATGTGAGTGGAGGCGTGGAGGGGGGAGGTGCACAAACAACGCCTTATCAGAAGTGGCCAACCAGCAAGGATCGTCCTGAGTGGACCCTCGCGAGTCGCCCTCTACATGTACATCCAGTAAGTACATACATGTTGATAACTTGAAAGCACCACAACCCTTGGGATTTACTACTGTATGTATCATCTGGAGGGACTCAGTAAAGTCCTGGGTACCTAGGAAAGACACGCGCACTATTCGAAACTTGAAATATGATATTGCCAAGCTACTGATAGGGTGCATACAGTACCTACTGTATGTAGGTACATACTTCATAATATATTTCTCAACTTCAAGTTGATTTTAGAAGTTCTAAAATAGAACTTCTGACACGTTGCTCTAGCTGGTTTGCTGTGTATGCGATGCGGTGAGGATGTGCTGACTGTGTTTCTTGCCATGTTTCGGGAGGGACTTTGCACACTGGCAGACTACATGCATGCTTGAACCTGGAAGTCCTGCTGCTGAATATAGAATGGCGCGAGACAAGCTCATTGCCATATGGCGGTGGGGACCGGGGCGAGGGCCCGAAAATACAAATGCATATGGACATACTACAGTATGTATGTACGCTGTACATAGTACAGCTTATTTTCCTCCATACGGTAGATTATTTTTAGATGCTTCCTGTGTGTGGACCATCATTGGTGCTTAACTTCAAGTCGCTGAGAAGGGGCCAAATCCTTTTCTCAGTACTAATCCGTAGTACTCCGTACTAAACCATATTAGTATCTGATGGTGCCCGCAATTAACCATGGTATTACGCAAGCCGATACTCATACTACTACATATGTAGATAAAAATATACAGAAAAAGTGGCACAGCGAAAAGTCTAGTATGCATTGCTGCCGACCGCGATTGTTTAGTGCTGCCGGTGGACACAAAGGTGGAAATTACTGATAAATGAACTTACTCCAGTATGAAAAAATAAACTTAGACCTCAACTACATACTACTTAATTATCAATTGGTAGTCCTAGTAGTAATTCTAGCCTTGGGGGAAGCGTGGAACTTGAACTTTTAGGATCAAGTGCGGCTCTCCTCCCACCATGAAGCTATACTTGAACAACACCCCGAAGCTACTTTCATTACTTTGTTTACAATTAAGGCTACACGGCGCGATGAGATACTAACAGGACGGATCAAAAGTCTTATTGCAGAAGCCATGCTGGGCTCTGTACTGTGTGCTTACTCAAGAGACGCCATGAGCCGGATGTATCAAGTCAATCCAGAACTTAGTGATTGGGTAGGGATTTGTACGCACAGTCCCCTGAAGGAATCGGCTCATTTGAGCCCGCCTCGCAAGAAGAATAAGACACTCATCGCACTGCTTGCCGCCCAAAAGACAAGTGATGATGATCTGGAAGACCGTGTACCACTTCCAGACCTAGGAGATCTTGAGCCGTACGTGTTGGGAGTAGATCTCAATGAGGACTTTCCAGCTTTTTGGCGGTAAGACAAATCTAGTCCATTTTTGCGTTAATTTATATGGCCAATCATATGATTTTCATGACTATAGGATCTACGAAACTGCAAGACTCAAGAAATTGTATCAAGACCTCCCCGAGTGGCGAAAGGACAAAAGAAGGGAGAGATGCAGAGAGTACCATAAAAACCCGAAAAATCTTCCGGAGGAGCAACAGGAAGAAATACGGAAAAAGAACAATACTAAACAAAAAAAAGTGGTTCGCCAGTCTTACAGAAGAGCAGAAAGAGAAAAAAAGGAAAGTGTATAGAGAGCGGTTCGCCAACCGCACCGAGGAGCAACGGCAAGCGGACATCGCCAAAGACAAAGAGAGACGGAGAAAACAGTTTGAAAAAATGACAGATGAGGAAAGAGAGAGACGAAGGAATCTCAAGAACGAGAGAGATAGACAGTCGAGGGCCAAGCGAACACCGGAGCAGAAGAAAGAAGCAGAGAAGCAACGGGCCAAGGCAAGACGGGAAGCAAAGTGGGAAAATTCCACCGAGGAACAACGAGAAGAACATAGGGCCAAGAAGAGAGCATATAAGCTTGGCGTGAGATTAAGGCAAGAGGCGCAAAAGACGGAGAGCGCTTGCATTGAACTACTTCTTTCTGTTCTGTTTCTACCATTGCATTTGGCCACGCTCAGGTGGATGCTAAGTTCCCAAGGTCCATTCTGTCTTCCTGCTCCATTCAGACTTCATCGTTCAAAGGCGCGAATAAGTCTGAACTGCCGCCCTCTGTGTATCTGAACTCTGCTAGTAGCATATCCATGGATCAAAGTGAGAGCTTCGGGTCTGGTATTGATGATAGCCTACTACTAATATTGCAATTGTAATATGTGAACTCAGGACCCTAATCCATATAGAGTACACTACTTTGGTAGTAATATTACTATGTAGTATATTGTACACGGTAACTCAGAAGAGATTCCTATTACACTGTAGGTAGTAAATACCTAGGTATGGATCACGACAGCGAGACATGAGAGATACTGTAGTAGACATATAAAAATGCATAGAAATGAATACCGAAGTCATACCCTGTACTATTACATAGTACTGGTATAGTAGAAGAATCCATCGTCACTATTCGTTAGGGATAAGATCCAGAATCAACCATCCTAAACAGCTGGAGCCAGTGCTCAATGATCCATCACCGGAAGACGTGGAATAAGATTTCATTTAACACTTGGGCAGATCAACCAGGGCCAACTACTATTAAAGTAGTACATTCAATTATGACTGGTACTACAGCTGAACAGTTACTTTTAGAAATGAAGGGATTGATGAGACATTCAATTCAAGCTCTGACTAAAGGATGCATTTCTACGAAGCTACAGAATCAAATCATACCCAAAGGTAATCGTTGATGGGATGTAGACCTCAAAAGATGGACCACTGTACCCACGGAGCACGCAAGCGCACTCTAAAGATACCGCGGTGAGTAATGGATCGGTTGCTCTCCCTTGCTTAAAATAAGCCGGATACCACAATGAAAAACTGTCCAGACCCCGCAGGGAAAGAACGGTAAGGGCCAGAGTGTTGCAAGGTGTTTGAGAATAAAAACTGGGGTGCGCCGGAGCGTCTAAGCTTTCAGGAACCTCGTCGCCGAAGGAGGCACAAGCGAGAGGTACCATGGAAGCGTGGGGAAAGGAGGAAGGAACCTATACGAATGGGATGGAAAAATAATGCGAGGATGATCCAATTGTTCATTCGGACACTCGCATCAGAGCGCAGAAAACAAGGTATCAAGTCATGACTCATGAATATCTTTTGGTTTTTGTTGAGGCATATTTCGTATTCTGCAACTAGCGCCGCATATTCCAGCAGGCGTGGATGCTGGTTACAAAAGCAGAAAACCACATTTTTCCTTCCGCGAAGACAGTTTACTCCTCGGGAACTATCAAATAATCAGCCAGGTGTCCACGAGAAAAAACGCTCGCAGAAAAAACTTACCGTCAATCTCGCCAGCCTTGACATCGTCAGAGACATCCTTGGGGCTGCGGCCATCGACCTGGCAGCCGACGGAGAAAGCAGTACCCAGAATCTCAAGGACGGTACCCTGGAGAGACTTGGCCATGGAGCGAGTGCGCATGGTGCGGGCAATCTCAACAATGTCATCGAAGGGGATGGACTTGTTGTGCTTGATGTTCTTCTCCTTCTTACGGTCACGGGGGGGCTCCTTGAGGGCCTTGATGACCAGGGAAGAGGCGGAGGGAACAACCGAGACGGCAGCCTCTGTGACAGACTGTGAGTAAGAGTTCATAAAGAATCAAGATAGGAATATCACCTACGTCGATTTTGGATTGTCAAGCGGACTGTAACCCTGAGCCCTTTCCAGTCTCCGGTGTTCTTGGCGATATCTTCACCAATCTTCTTGGGAGACAGACCAAGGGGACCGATCTTGGGGGCCAGAGCAGACTGGGCTCCGACCTCACCACCAGTCACACGCAGGTGAATAATCTTCACCTCATTGGGGTCGAACTTGGGAGCTGAATAAGTAGAAAAATGTTAGTTCGCCATTAAGAATGACCAAGGCGATGATACTTACGCATGGCGAGTGCGAAAGGTAGTCAATCTGCCTTTGGTTGTCGGAAAGGGTGGATGAGAAGGAAAGAAAAAAAAGGACGATCGGAATTGATGAAGTCTTCGGCGTGCCGACGGATCCACACTGAGGCTAGTGGTAAGCGAGTGGACAAAACAGGTAATAGGGCACAGCCCTAAAGATATACTCACGTGATCTGCAGCTCACTGCCGAATCGAGTATGATGTTGACGCGGGTCGATGGGGAACCGTGTGGGAATGTGCAAATTGCCGGTCCCATCAGCGGATCTACTGGGGCCACTTGCTTGTTACAGTACAATGAAACTTCAATGCCTTGGTATCAATCCATTCAGTCTACTACTATGATGCGTCAAAAATGAAATTCAAATCACCGCTAAAGATACACAAGACCCGAGGGGCCGATATCAGACCTCCCTTTTGCTCTCATGACTATTATCTCGTTTACAACTAGCTAGTGCCAGAAACAGCAAGCCTGATGTGATTGATTAGTAAATGAAGGAAGGCCAGGGGCTCAAAGGATTTAAGTGCTTACTTCATCAGATGATCCATGAATGTTTGCAGAGAAACATCATCGGTGAAGATGGTTTGCGAAGACACACCACCGCCATATCCACCAGTGGTGTGTGTAGTCGATGGGTTCAGCTTGGACAGAAGGAAACGGGCCTGAGAACCGCCAGCATCACAGACAATGAAACGGGGCAGAGGGAATCGATCGGCGATAAGTTCCTGCGGCGTAATTGTTAGTTCTGATCATAGTTTGAAAAGGGACAGGAGAAAGAACGGACCCTAGCGTCCTCCTTAGGCAGATCCAAAAGTGTCTTGAGGTTTTCGTAGCCCTCTTGATCTTGGTATCCGGCCTTCCTCCACTCAGCGATAGTCTCGCCATGGAAGATAAGAATGTGGAAAAAGGTATCGAGGAGGAGAATGTGGGCGGGCTGGATGGAAGCAGAGTCCAGCAGAACGGGTTGACTGCCTTCAACCTCCAGAGAATAGGAGTCCAAGGTTGGCTGGATCATGACCAGCGAGTCACCAGCATCTTCGTAGTTCAGGACATGGCGGTAGAAAGCGGTCTCATCGGGGGAGTTGTTAAAGACCTGCAAGAACTGACTTCGCCGCAAGTGGAACATGAACTGAGGATAGAGAGTAAAGTTCTTTTCCAGTCTGAATGAAGTCGGGTCGTCTTTCCGGTAATCGGCAAAGCGCGAGCAGAGTCTAATAAGCATACGATCCACCCAGCGCAAAACGTCCGGGCCATCGTCCACTTCAGCCTTGAAGACAGCAATACGAGCCATGAGTACAGCGGCGGCCTCCTGGTCGAATGATTGTGCGAGCGTAGGGTCACCCGCGGGGCCACTGAGAGGACGTGCGGTAGTTGTCACACGCAAATGGAAGTTCCCAGAAGAGTGTTGATAGTATGTCAAGAACTGCATCATTCCTCGCTGAGGACCAGGCTGTACGGCAGCCGGGCCGCCTTGGTTGGCAATTTCGAAGTAAACACCATAGCTGGATGATGGGTCGATACCGCACATCTTCCACGCACAAGTGTTGCCAATACCGCACTCTGTCTCACCGACTGAGCTTGATTTTTTGTTGAGAGAAATTGCGTGACCAATGAGACCAGTAACCTTCAGCTCCTTGGTGGTCAGCACCTCGAGTGATGCATTGAAACCCATCAAAAGGTTGTCATTGGCATCCTTGTCAAACACTCGTACGAAGGATTGCTTAAATTGAGATGAAGTAAAGCTGTCGGTCAGCAACATGTGACCACCAGTATAATTAGACAGGTTCTTCATTTCCAGAAGACCAACTTGGTCCAAACATCCAGCAAAGATGTCGACGACGTGACCGTTGTTTGCGGCGCGCTTGGCAAGATTGTCATAAAACTAGTGACATATTAGATAAGAGACACCAAAATGAACTGCGCAACTAATGAATCACATACCTTAACGGCCTTCTTATAGAACTTGATGTTGTCACGGTCAATGTCGTGATGCGAACGAATGGGCTCCTTCAGTTCAGGTGAAACAACTTGACCTGGGCCATCGGTGGCGGGTCCACTAGTGAAGTTCATGATACGTCCACCTGCATTTTGGAAAGAAGTCTCGAGCAAGCCAACGGCTACGCTCAGAGCCACACCAGTGCAGCGGAGAGCACGTCTATCGTTGGCCACGGGCCAGGGGTCCCTTTGCAGCTGCTCGAGGACGTTGGTGATCTGAAACTCGGCCTGTTGAACCGGCAGAAGGAAGCGTGCCGCGGGACCAAGTGGAGGGCGTTGCGGTTGCTGGTGAGGAGGCATACCCGGACGGATACCCTGGGCAAGACCCAGCATCTCCTGCACCTGCTTGGCGGTATAGTCCTTGTTACCTCGGAAGACGTAGGACTTGGCACATTCAGTGTATCCAAGTTCATGAACTTGTGTCTATCCGTTTTAATCAGTATACGGGTCACATCTTTCCTGAAAGGGATAAGGAATCATTCCGCATACCATCGTTCCGTAGGTGATCAGACCAACCAGCGCATTCGGGGGCAGGAGTGACAAGCTCATGACAAGGGAGTCCTTGAGCGCCTGAAGACTATCATCCTCCTGGCAAGTATCGACCACATAGACAAAGATAGGAGGAGCTGGAGCGGGTCGTGCCAATTGGTACTCGATGGTGGTGCTCTGAGGGTGGAGCTCGGGGGGTATCGTGTTCTCGTCGATATCCTTATAGTGAGGCGGAAGGGGATTGCGCATCAAGCAGAACGGGCAGATCCAGATCCGCGCGCGGATATCGACAGTACTTGTAGCGGTCAGTTCACTGTATTACTCCGAGTTTATTTGGTCTGACACCTACGCGTATGGGTTGAGAACAGCTCGACAGGGCTGCTTGCAAGTAACGGGCTCATATTGCAACAATGGCGAGTCTGGCTTCTCTTTCAGTGGCGTATAGACGGCAGCAATGGGAACAACCAGACGAGAGGCTTCCTAAATCTAGTCTTAGCAGATGATGCAAGAGGAGTATTCGAGCGGATTGCGCTCATTCAAGCACGAACCATGCGAGAGCTCGGGAAAGTATTCCAACTCAGGCGAATACCATCACGGTCCTCTACATCGCTCCATTGATCCTTTAGAGCTTCGAAATCCATTGTTGTGGTTGATGTTGAAGGTCTCCGGGGAGGCGGTGTTGACAAGGAGAGGGGGGCAAGGAGCGAGTCAAGTCGCAATCGAACCTCAGTTTTCGAGGGACTCCTGGGAACTTCTTAAACAAAAGAACTACACCGGAGCACAACCCAGTCCCAAAATTAGATGCCCCGATGTCAGCTAGGTGGATAGAAGGGAGCACCAAGGTGAGTCTGTTGTGTGGAGGTGCCCGCCTCCCCCATTAAGGCCAGGTTGCAGCGCTTTTGGTCGTTGCCGTTCACCGTATCCGCCCGCGTTAAATCTCGGCGCGGCCACTGCATTCTCTTCCTTTCTTCAATTCAACGCCGACTACAATATAATTTTACATTATTTGATCGACAACGTCTGGTCATTCCATGATGATGTTGTCTTAGCGTCGAGCGGAGATCGACTTGACCCGTTGCTGGGCACCTGGTTTTGAAAGGTCATTCTGATCCTTTCGGATTTATTGGGAATCAGCTGTGGTTACAGACCTCTTCCGTATTTTTTCTTTTCTTGTTACATACATATACGACTTGGTCAGACTTATGGAATATATATTTATTAAGAAAAGAACAAAAAAAGCTTCTTCGTAAATGCATCCTTCAATGTACAAAACAATAATAATAATTAATAGCCGTCTAACGCCAATTGACCCCAATTGCACGACCTTGTCTCATGAAAAAAAATTTCACATGGGAAAATGCACTCAAGCATCTCGGCCCGGAGCTTTAGCCAGCTGCTTCAGCAGATAGCTACGCTTAAAATATGTGTTAGGATGAACGATGGTATCCAGGTCAGCCTGAGTCCAGGTTCCATCTTCCTTGACCTTTTTGATCTCGCTCTTGTGTGAAAACTCGAAGACCCGATTGCAAGCAATGTGGTAGCGTTGTTTACCAACATCCTCCCGCACTCCACGCAAGACCTCCTTGTCACTAACGCCGGTAGATTGAAGGAGTCCAACAAGATTATCAACGGAATAATGACGGTAAGGGCAGCCATGGGTTTGGCCGATACCGACGTTATTATCGCTCAGGATTTTCTGGCATGAGTAGGGAGGATATCCCCGACCCCGACGATTAACATCACCACCAACATCACCGTATGCGTGTCGAATGTTATATTTGTATTGGGAGTTGAATTCGTCGTCTGTCTTCCCTTTGAAGGACTGGCGCCAGAAGATTATACACTCTTCGAGTGAAAGACCAATACCTTTTAGGAAAAGGGTATACTGCAGTCGACCGAAGTGTTTCAGATGGTGATTCTTGCGAAGGTTCGTATGCAAGTTGCGCATGCAAAGTGGGAAGTGTTGAGACAGTGAGTCAATGGAGCTTGCAGTGATGGCGGTTCCATCCACATGTCCTTCGCCCTCGGAGTATACGGACTCAGCACTACCAAAGTTCTTGGACAGATGGTTTAAGATAGGAGTTAAACGGTCATCCTCATCCAATCGGGGGAGAGCTCGGCTTGTTAACTATGAAAGGTTAGCTAGATCTTCACAACAGAAGCAGCTCCAATTTCTATCACCATGACTTACTTCAAGTGATCGCTCAAGCCGAGCAGTAAACTCGGCCATAATCATGCTCAGCTGTTCCCTACCTGGAACGTAGGCCTTGCCCTTCTTGAGGAAAACAGACCGGCGCTCCACGAGCTCGGGGACTTTCTCCCAGTCTACTTTATACCAGGTTTCATCATCCACACGACGCAGGCCAGGTGTCGAGCTGGCCAGGCTCTCAGTGATCTCATGACGTTCCTCGTCGCTCACTGGTTCCCAGTCAAGGTTCAGGCTCTCAACGAAAGCACGTCGCTCTCTAGAGTCATCATTTTGAAAGCGGAACCGAAAAAGCATTGTTTCAGCACGCGCGAATCGTCGTCGTAAGTCTTCCGTTGCCGAAAAGGCCAGGCGAAGAATGAAGTGAGAATAATGATCCTTTTGCCGCTCATTTTTTAATCTTTGGTCTGAGGCTCCGGTAGCAGACGATGTATTTGAGGAAAGAGGAAGGAATTTCTGGAGGAGAGGGGTGATATGCGACGCGGTTTCGGCGGGGGATTTGTTGCGATAGGAGCATGCTTCGATCTCGGCGAGGACTATGGAATATCAAAATTTAGTCGGGGTTTTCATATAAGGTGCATGGGGTTCTTCGCACTCTTCAATCGATCAATAGCCCATTGTTCGAACTGCTCAAGGGTGATCTCCGCTGTTGGCGGCGTATCATACAGATTTAGACGAAACGGGTAGTCCTGCTGCTTGTAAATGGGAGCGGCAAATTGCCTTTTCTTGGGGTCGATGATTGCCCTGCGCTTAGGGTCAATTCGGTGGGCATCTTGTCGAATCATAATGTTGGTGGCACAGGATTCAGTCGAGTGAGCAGTCCTGGTTGTGATAGACTGGATCAACCTCACCACTCGATCGTTGACTAAAACGAGCCGACGCGACTTTCACGCGCCGCTCTCCTCTCGACGCGCATCAAATCACGTGATTTAAATCAACCAAGGTAAGGGACTCAGGCATCAAGGCAGAGAGTATCGAGGCCAAGTCGAACATGTGAAGAGCGTCCGTGCCGAAATGTCCCCCAGATTGGCAATCAAGACCATTGATCTACTCAATTACAATTCTGAGATCATCTGCTGACCAGATCGGACATTTTGGTGTGGCTACTATTCCCACTGTCTTCGCTATTAAGGGGCTTGGATATTGTTTCCCTCGGAGCTCTGGACTTTCTCCTCACCGGCTACCGAAGACAGAGAGAACCCGCAAAAGCACCCCCACAGAATCGCGAAATTGGTCATATGCGCAGTAGCCTCGAGACTGTACGACTGATACTCATCTGATACTCATATACGGCTCCGATCCGGTTTCTCCCTTTTCACCCGGAATGTATCAGTAATAAATTATTTTGTCCGATCCTTCATCTCTTCGTTGAGCCCTAATCTCCCCAGCTATCTCTGTCACCCGCGCCGTTTCTCAGGAACCGTTCTCGGGGAATTGTCATTTGATATCAGACCAACCCCGGACAACTTTTTGGAGGCTTCCTCCCCAACTTCCCCAAATATTGCCTCGCCCCCGATATGTCTCAAACGGCGAAGCAGTTGAAAAAGGCTGCGCGCATTATTCTTGTCGGCGCTCCTGGCGTCGGGAAAGGCACACAGTCCGAGCGTTTACTGTCTCGCTTTCCTCAGTTAGCTTCCATCAGCTCCGGCGACCTTTTGCGCGAGAATGTGCGTCGCAGGACACCACTGGGTAAGTCGCATTGATTGACTCCTGTGGTTATCTGTTCTATACGCAACGAAATAGCTAACAAGTTTTCAATAGGTGTCCAAGCCGAGGTTGCTATGCAGTCCGGCAATCTTGTCCCCGACTCGATGATTTTGAACCTCATTTCCTCCGAATTATCATCCAAGGGCTGGCTCCCTCCATCTGACACATCACCGCAAACCTCCGCACAATCATCGACCTCTTCATCCACCGTACCTCCCCCTTCAATCTCTTCCTCTGCATCTTTCATCCTGGATGGGTTCCCTCGTACGGCCTCCCAAGCGACAGCCCTTGACAACCTTGTTCCTGTGAACTTTGTCGTCGAACTTATCACCCCGGCTTCCGTCATTCTAAATCGAATTGCCTCACGCTGGGTGCACGAACCGTCCGGTCGAGTCTACAACACTGATTTTAATGCTCCCAAAACCCCTGGAAAGGACGATGTTACGGGCGAACCGCTGACTCAACGAGAAGATGACTCTATCGACACATGGAAGCAACGCTTGCGGAAGTTTGAGGAAACCAGCCGGGCCTTGCTTGATCACTACGACCGTCGCGGCTGTCTCTGGCGAGTAGAGGGGAACTCGAGTGATGAAATCTCCCCCAAGTTGTTCGCCGAGTTCGAGAGAAGGTTTTGTTGAGCATTGATATGAGCTTGTATACATATTATAATCCTACCCGCTAGAGCCCCTGGGGCTCGCTTCTTGGTTAGAGAATGGGGTTCTGGGCTTCATTATACCCTCCTTCACATCGAGGCTTGAGGATCGTCTCGTGCTTGCATATTTACCCCGAGTCTCAAATTATTGGATGACTACAGAAATAGCCTGAGTATCGAGTGTCAGATTAATCAAAAGAGTATTCTTTTGAAATTCATAAATAATTGCAGTCAAAATCTATGGATAATCGACAAATATTTTTTAAGCTAAAGGAAATTCGTGAAAATGAAAATCACACATCTCAGACAATATGAACATTGACGACTTCATGAGGTTTACGTTTACTTCCCGCCAGTCTCCGCGGATTCATTTTTACCCATGCGAGATTTGTACTCTCGGGGACTCTCCCAATCGGAACCAAGCTTATTGTAACCTTTCCACAGTCCCTTTGACCGACGCTTGGCCCACCATTCTGCCCGTCGATATTTCTTTTCCATCGCATCACCTCCGTACTCTGCACCAACCTTAGCTTCGTAAACAGTGGCCAGACCACGTCTCAGCATCTCATAAGAGACGTCTCGCCGACGAAATGGTGGGAAGTCGAATGCGCGTCTCACGAACACACTCGCCACCACGCGATTGTATTGGTCTTGCTTATAGACAGAGGCACGCACCCGGCGGTTAGAAAGGTACTCTGTAAGCCAGACATGAGCTTCACGCGCAAAGGGTTGTTCCGGACGACCAAAGTGAGCGAGTTCAGGAGCATCCACACCAGCTAACCGGATATGAATCTGTATTTGTAAGAGGGTTTATCAGTTGGATGAACGGAGCTGACAGAGGTGTTTATCGACGAGAGAGACAAACGGTATTGTTTTTCAAATCCTTCTTATTCGAAGGGACTTTCTTCCAAGGGAGCCAGCCCCATCCAGCCAGTCTTCCACCTGGCGTATGGAATATTCTGAAATTATCGCCATCACCAACGCTAGTTACAGGACCGAAGATGGAGCGACGCCGGAGGAAGGAGGGCGATATGCTGGGAGCATCAGGGATACGGCGTAGATACTGACGATGGAATCGTATGCCGAGGAGAATGCCACTTGTCAATAGGACCGTAGGAACAAGAGTCCTTGGTTCAAGAAAGGCAGACCAGTCGATGTACGAGCTGGGATTGTTTGTTGTGGATGCGGGGCGTGAAAAGATGGAGGAGGTGGACTCCTTTTTTGGTTCGTCACTGTCTGACTCGGAGCTCCATGGTGGCCATCGCATCGCGGCCCATACCCTCGCGTTCAAATTGGTAGGGCTCTCAACAAAGGTGAGTTGGAGAGCCGAGGATTGTTCAAGTTATCTGCGGAGGGAGATCGCGGAGCGTGACAGCTTCCGCGGGCCTATCGTTGCCGAGAAGCGGCTGCACGTACTGACCGCTTAATCTATAAATATATAAAATCTACAACAATAATCAGAAAGAAATTTTGTATGATGGAATGGACCACTGGATCGATACATTTAAGACATAGATTGATAATAATGGAAATTGAGGGTAACTGCACAGTCGACTGTTTATGTACAAGTCTATCGACACTAATTTGGTTAGAAATGGAGTATGTGTTTGTTTCTACTCCTCGGTATGTGTTCGAAAAACGAAAGCCGAGAGGAATCTAGACAAGTAAAGAAAATCGCATGAAAATGAAGAAACCGACACGCCGGATACAGGCCAAAGAAAAAGAGTCCCTGATCTCGAGTGTTCAGGGTGTAGATTAGAAACAAAGGCATCATTCGAGCACTTCTATCTATTTCAAGGTTGCAGGCAGGCTAGTCTTAGCCTGCTCAGCAACAGTGCCCGCGGCCTTCTGGAGCTTCGATTTCCGAAGCTTGGTGATGTATGCGAAAAGGACGATGAACAGAAGCTCCATTCTAGAAAGGAAAAGTTAGTGGGCATAATAGGAAACACAATAATAGCTCAACGTACCTCTCCTTGGTCATCATGAGCAGACCCTGCACCAGAAGACCCTTGGTGATCTGTGGTCCAATTCCCTTGAAAAGAGCGGCCGGGCCCTCGTTATCAATGATAAACTTCATGACCTCACCAAAGGTCTTGAAGGGCTTGCCCTTCCGAGCTGGTGGTGGGCGAGACTGCAGGCCTACTTTGGCGACAATCAGAGGCTGGGTAGCAATGGTGGCCAGGGCCTTGGACATGGCACCAAGGACTGTGATTGCTGTTAGTGGGCTTTTCACAGAACAAGGAGGACGAAAGACGAATGACAAAAGGCGTATAACTTACAGAACGCCTCCCAGGGCTTAAGGTTATTCTTGCCTGGGAAAAAGACATCCTTCAAGCGCTGATAAGCACCGTAGGTAATGGCTGGGTTGACAACCAAAATCAGACTGGCCTTGAGGCCACGCCACAGACCAGACCAACCATCCTCACTCTCCACTACCTCTCGACCTGTCTCAATCAGGCCCTTCTTATCGCCCTTCGGTTGTGTCTGTTGGCGTGTAGTAATGACGGAGACGGGAATAGTGAAGATCTGAGCAACTGCACCTGCAACTGCACCGAGAGATAATTCGATGGCGGTTCCTGGAGGCTTGGGAGTCTTATTGGATGCCATGTAAAGGGTTCGAACGATGCTGTACCAGTAAAAGTACGCGAAGTTGGTTGAAGCGACTCCCAGCAATGAGCCAGCAATTCCAGAGTACAATCCACTGATGCCCTCCTTCTCGGTGATTTTGGTGATCGCATCCAAAGTCGATTCGTAGACGTCGACTCCCTCATGTTTCTCAGAACCTTCGGTCTTGACTTGGACCTGCAATTTCGTCTTGACCCTGTTTGAGATTAGAGCAATTAGCGGGACCCAAACCTCATAGTTTACCATTTGGACAGGATCTCTCACAGATCAAGTGGGTATACCACAGCATTTGCCAGAACTGCGCCAGTTGCACCTGCAACTGCGCTACCCCAAGGAGAAAGGCGCACAGGCTTCGATTGACCAGCCATGATGTGTATTGAAAGAGCAAAAGACCCAGCTAAAGACTACCTTCACAAAATCACACCTCTAAAAGGCCAGCCCGAGAATTCAAGTAAAAAAGAAAGGAAAGAAAGGAAAAAAAGGAAAAAAAAGCCGGCAGAAGGGTATGAAAGGGGAAATAGAAGCGGGGCCCTTTAGATGATGAAGACTCCGAAGACGGAGATACCTGAGCTGACCGTAGGAAAGGAACGCAGCGACGAAGCAAAAGTTGATCAAGAAGCCGCCGAGAATGATGAACGAATCGACAACGAGATCATAGTAACCGATGTCACCCGACAAGAGCACGTCCGAGTTGGAAGATAACCGGAAAGGCACAGGCAAAAAAGCACCTCGGCGCGGCGGTGACGAAATGAGCCGAGGTCCACTCGGTCGTGTTTGAACATTTGCGACTCTCTCCAATGAGAGCGAATGAGAGCACTTCCCTTGAACGCACGAGGTCGGACAAACCCAGTATTTTATCGGAATTAATCGAGCTCACCGGTCGCTTTCTATTCCGAGTTTTTAAAGCCCATTCAGGTTTAGTGTGGAGATCTATAGCTGTTCGGGAGGGGGGTGAGTGTATGTGTGAGAGACCTGCGGCTGTCCGAAGTGCATTGCGGGGCGCATCGTCAGTCATCAGTCGTCGAGCTGTTTTTGGACCTACGACGATCAGATTGCCTTGACAGGAAGAAAGCCAGAGTCTGTGCAAGTCATGTCTAGACCAGGTGGACCCATTCCATCTTCACTTCTTTCTCAGGCAGTGGTATGTTTTTACATTCTCCATTCCACTTTGTGGTTCCTCGCCCCTCATCCTCCCCAGGATCTGATAAAAAATACCCGGAGAAGCTAATCGGCAGTTAGCGAGCCGAAGATGCCATCGCCGCCGCAACCTCACAGAAAGCGGCACTCGCGGCCGCCATCGATGCCGCGGAGCATTACATGAGGGCTCTGCGATTGGCACCATCGGATGATAAAAGACAATTAGATTCAAAATGCAAAGAACTTCTGACTCGGGCCGAAGCGATTAAGTCGGCCACAGACTGGCAGTCTGCTGCCCGGTCAAAAACTTCCCCCGGTTTACAGCCCCCGAAATCAACACGAAAGCTTACAACTCGGGAAGAAATTATCATTCTTGAAGGAGCGAAGCTCAATGGCTTTGTCTTCCCACCATGGAGCCAACCACCGGCCCCGACGGAATTTGTAACATACGACAATGATGCCAGTTTCACGTAAGTGGGATAGTACCTCACTATGGAGTGATGAGAACACCATCTAACTGAGATTAGGGACAAACCTGATTTGCATCTCTCAGAATGCCAACGGGATATATTTGCCGGTTGGCAAAGACCTGCAGAAATCTTGCGCAGAAGCAATGCTACGGAGCAGCAATCTAATACTGGTCTAAAGCCAGTCATGTCAGTAGCGGGGAAGACTGACTTGGTACAAGACGTACTCACAGACTGCTCTGTGGTTGCTAGCTTGTGTGCTACTACTTCCCGATCAGAGCGAGGTCTAGGAAAAGTATGTACCCTGTCTTCTCTTTCCTGGGGTTGAATCACATCTAACTTAATCAGCATGCATCACCTGCCATGTACCCCTGTGACGGTGACTCTACAAGTCCAACTATTTCACCTACGGGAAAGTACATCTTTTCGTTTTATTTCAACGGAGCTTTTAGAAAGGTAGTCATAGATGACCGATTACCGTCTTCCAAAACATCACGATCTCTCCATGTGATCGATCGAAACAATCCAAATTTCCTCTGGCCTGCTCTTGTGGAAAAGGCCTATCTTAAAGTTCGCGGTGGCTATGACTTTCCCGGGAGCAACTCAGGTACTGACCTCTGGGTGTTGACTGGTTGGATACCTGAACAGGTGTTTTTACATAACGAGGATTCTACCTCGGACGAGATATGGGGTCGCTTATACAAAGCGTTTTCCTATGGAGATGTCGTGCTGACCATTGGGACTGGAAGGTTAACTGAGCTGGAGCAGCAAGGTCTGGGGTTGGTAAGCGAACATGACTATGCAATCCTGGACATGAATGAGACCCAAGGGCGTCGCCAGTTCCTCTTGAAAAATCCATGGGCTGGCGCAGAGCCTACGAGCATGCGAGCTACTCGAAACGATCTACAGTCCCATCTATCCCCCGGGACCTTCTGGATGGACTGTGAAGAAGTTCTGCAAAACTTTGAAAATCTTTATTTGAATTGGAACCCAGGTTTATTCAAATATCGCCAGGATATTCATTTCAGCTGGGATCTTTCTCATGGACGCGTCATTTCCGGTTGCTTCGTCAAGAACCCCCAATTTTCCGTTCATAGCGAATCTGGAGGTACTGTGTGGTTGCTGCTTGGCAAGCATTTCAGGACCGATCACCATCAATTCATTAAGGACCCGGATCCCGGCAACAGAGAACTGGGATTCATTAGCATTTATATCTTCCAAGCTGACGGCAAACGTGTATCTCTTACAGATGGTGCTCTCCATCGAGGTCCCTATGTCGATTCTCCAAATACACTGATGAGACTCGAGATGCCACCCAAGACAACATATACCGCGGTAATATCAGAACAATCGCTGCCTTCAGCAAGCCAGAACTTTACTCTCTCCGCTCTATCAATTTCCCCTGTGTCCCTAGCACCCTCAAGAGACAAATACATGTGCCTGAGTAAGGCAGTTGGCTCGTGGACTCCCTTAACAGCTGGAGGGAATGCAGAGTCGGCTCGATACCCGTCGAACCCACAGTTTAGCTTACAGGTATCAGAGAAGACAGACATTTCCATCCTTCTAGAATCCGAAGAAGCTGACCTCGCCATCCATGTCAAAATATTCTGGTCTAATGGTCAACGCATTGCGCGAGCACGTAGTCGAGATATCATTGCTGATAGCGGTGATTACCGTCGCGGATGTGCCTTGGCTGAGACGAAGTCACTCGACAAGGGAGTGTACACAATTGTGTGCTCAACTTTCGCACCCGACCAGATAGGTCGCTTCACTCTCTGGATATCCTCTGACATTCCGTGCAAGGTGCACCCATTAGCCTCCGAATCTGCCGGTCGCCGGGTTACCTTGTCTGACGTCGGTATCCTTCACCCTGGGAAAGACAGGATGATGGTTTCTTTACATACTTCTCGCTTGACCCGGCTCAAACTGATTGCCAGAAACAAATTTTCGAAGATCGGGTCCCGCACGGTTGCACCGTCACCAGTCTTGATGACCGTGGAACTCGGGCAAGGGCCATATAAAGAAGTATTGGCCACGTCGGAGGATGGAAGCCACTGCGACGCGACATCTGGGGTTCGAGTCGAGGATTTCGATTTATCACCCAGCTTACAATCACGAGGTCAAGTTTGGATTGTGATTGAGCGGATTGGGGGTCCCGGAGGACAAGTGGAGGACCATTTTGAAGTGGAGGTACTGGCGGAGGAACGGGTTGAATTGGGGAATTGGATTATTGACGATTCATAGAAATGGCTCGAAGGTTCAATGAGCAATGAAAACTGTACCTAGAGAAACCAATAGCATTTTTTACATTGAATATGGCTTATCAAAGAAACACCTCCAGGTGTTTCTTTGATACATGGCAGGGCTGCCATGTAGTACCCCTCGTAGAGCTGACGCTTGTTACATATCAGCACTAGTGATGTCGATATACATCAGTAATTAATTGCTCGAGTTTTTATTTGACAACTGTTTCGTGAATATCAACTCAGGGGAAATATCATATTTTATATGGATATACTCGTCCTGCACCGGCCCATTCCGTCTTAGTGCACTGACCGACGGCCGCAAGGATCACCTCAGCCTCGTAAACCACTGACGAAATGGACTTCAATTACTTCAGACCAACACCCCAGAGTCTGAAAATCAATTAACTGCGCTGTCGGATATAATACCCAGATCACTTATGGAAAATTCCTTGCTGTGCACATATTTTTATCCTCCACGTCCAACTTTTCCATGTCGTCCAAACCGCCCCCTTCAGATCTTCCAATATACGCATTTCCCAACGCCCAAGAACTAGAGGACTTCCTCGAGCGAGAACATTTAAAAGCCCCAGGATTCTACCTCAAACTAGCCAAAAAGAGCTCTGGTATACCATCTGTCTCCGCCGCACATGCTGTAGAAACAGCACTATGCTTCGGCTGGATCGACGGACGCGCAAATGGATTCGATAAAGACTGGTGGCTTGTGCGTTATACTCCCCGACGTGCAAAGTGTATCTGGTCCCAGAAGAATGTCAATACAATCAGCCAATTAATCGAAATGGGTCGAATGCGCCCTGCCGGGCTGGCTGCAGTGGAGGCTGCAAAGGCCGATGGGCGTTGGCAGCGTGCCTATGCTGGCCCTGCTACGATGAAAGTTCCCGATGATTTCGCTGCAGCGCTAGCGGGAAGTCAGTCAGCACAAGCGTTCTTCAATGCTTTAAATAAGAGTGATCGATATTCGGTGCTGTGGCGCGTTCAAACATCCTCGCCGGCAGCGCGGCGGAAAAGGATCGAGACATTGGTAGCGATGCTTGCAAAGGGAGAACAACCTACGGCATCCAAGCCTCCTTTGAAGAGAACGGAAAAAGATCGTGATGGAGATGCTGTCAACAAAAATACCAGTACCACTGGTGACAGTAAGGTCAAGAAGTCCATTGTGTCGAGACCGAGGCGAAGTGGTCTACGGAGTAGCAACTCGACTTGACAAATGGCCAGTAGTAAATCATTACTATCTCGCAGATCACGACTATTCATTGAATTCATGATTGTATATCAAATTTTGGTAGCCTAGTAAAGGTATATGAGGCAGCAATACCACTAATCTCGACATGCTTATATATAACTACTACGGTGTATACAACTGTAGCGCTGCTAGTCTCCGCACGGGCGGTGGGTTCTCCGAGCTCCAAACGTCATCTGCCTCGAGCTTCTCTTCCTCAAAGTACCTTCTGCTCCCACCCACTTCATCATGGCGAGTAATATTCCTGTTTCGTTACGGGGTGCTGATATCGGACGATTTGCCCTACGAGCGGCGCAAATTGAGAAGGCGAAACCGGTGGTGGCCTACTGGTGTGAGTGTTTACCCCCCACCCCCGCGATGGAACTCAGAGCTGATCGCAATGAATGGGATAGGTCATTTTCATATTGTAAACCAAATTATCGAGAGAGGTCTCCATAACTCCGATGATGAGGTCAAGATTTACACGACAAACTTGGTGGAAAGGTTGGAACAGGTACGTTGTCCCAACGGCCAACACCTTGCGGTCTGCCTGGGGAGCCGAACCTACTGACGCTGGAAATGGGAATAGTTCAAAAGCGAGAACCCGGAGAATGAAACAGTAACAGACGAGGTTGCAGCCAGTGCATACGTTGAGCAGTTCGGCTTGGAGGTTTTCAATCGCGCCGAGGCTGCTATGACAGCGAACAAAGTTACTAAGTGAGTAACTTACTGGCAGCTGGACCCCAAAGAGACCAGAGACTTATACGATGCTTCTAGACAGACGGCAGACACATTTCAGGCAGCTGCTATATTCCTTGAACTTTGTCAGATATGGGGCGCACTGGAGCCGGAGATTGCGGGTAGAATCAAATTCGCCAAGTATCATGCAGTTCGAATTGTGAAAGCGATCAAGGCCGGGGAGGATCCTAACGCCTCTAATCCCGTACCGCAGCCAGAGGAGGACGAAGCAGAAGCGACAGTTGGTGATATAGAGGTGCAAGCATTTGACGAAGGAGTGGCGGAGCAGGCCTCCAAGCCAAGACAGGCATCTGTTGAGGAGATCCCGGATGAGGCAGATCGGCTCGGGCGACAGATGGCTAATAAATCGTCTCTGGACGAGTCACTACACCCATCTCGAACATCGTCAATGCCACGTGCCCCGGAGCCATCTGTTCCTGATATTCCTTCGGTCCCAAGTAACGCACCTGGCTCACCAGCGCAGAAAATGGACATCGGTGGTGCGCAGCCAGGTGGACTCGAGCTTCCATCCACTCCTGGTGCGATAGGTGGCTCGGCTTCTATACCCAAACTACCTGATACGCCAGGCTCTGCAGATGCAGCTACATCCCACGTCTCGCGAAACTCGAACGCTTTCTCGTCGTTCCCACCACCAGCTGATAGTCCTTCTGTCCCCGCCCCAGACCCAGCATCATTCTATGACCCGACTTCTGCTAGCGCCTATATACCACACCCAGCAGCTTCTCCATCTGTTCCTCCAGCACGAGCGCCTGCTCCTCCTGCACCTGCACCGGCTGCCCCGAGTCAGCCTACGCACATGGTAGACGATAATTCTATTTCACTGGCCCAAAAGCATGCTCGATGGGCCGTGTCTGCGCTCACCTTCGATGATGTCGACACGGCAGTGAAGGAGTTGAAGAACTCTCTGAGATACTTGGGTGCTTCTTGAAGATATCATATTCATATCCCTTGTGTTTAGCTTTGCTTGTATTACCGATTCCATGTTAGCATCAAGAATACACCACAGGTGGTCCCTACTTTGAATTAATCTGATTAAGAACGTGGTCTACCTGGACTCTCTAGGAAATATATTAATAAAAAACTTCTATTGCGATATTCAATGAGACGAGGAGGCTCCGACTACTGAAAAGCCGAAATTGCCACTCACTGGATTGCTCGGAGTTCGTGATACCAAAAAGGCCACTTCTACTTTCACTTCTACAACTTCTCTCACTTCAAACTTCCACCCAAACTTGAATTGACCAACCCCTCTGACTATCCTTTAGTATCACCTTCTATTCTTATGCCATTTCTCTTGTCTTTTTCTTCTTCCCTCTCCGCTTCCTCCTCTTCCTCTCTCTTTTTCTCTAACACCTTTCCGACTTCACACACTTTTTCTGTTCCCCTACAACATATCAATCAACTACAAGAGCTCCCACTCTTTCATCGAACTATGTCCATGGTGAGTCTCCCCCAAGCTGTAATGACAACATCCATCTATGACAAACACTCATATGCTCAAGATGGCGAGCACCAATCCCGGACGAGAGACTGAACGCCAAAAGAGCGAAGATCATCTGAGGCACTTACTCGAGGAAGGTTTCTTAACTCAACGCGCGCCATACAATAGGTTTCAAAACTTCTTGGACCTTAAAGATGACAACGTCTTCGCGGCATTCCGGCGCAAGCTAGAAAGCTTCGCTGACCAAAATAAGTATTCATGGCAGGAGATGGCAGGAGATGACTCGTGGAAACGAAATGCATGTGCTACACGATTCCTCGTAAGCTTCGGAAAGGAATACTGGGGAGATCACCCGGAAGTGCGAGAGAAATATCTTATTGCGGATGAAGATACATGCAGTTGGTCTCATGACCAGAAGCAGTGAGTTTCTCGTCTATGTCTCTTTCAATGGACGTTTCTAACATCAATTAGCATCACGGAAGCCGTTGAGATATTACTGTGGAAGATCTCTGTAGGAAAGTCCAAAACAAAACGTGCATCCACCTTTTCAGCAGTCTGTTGATCCTCCCTACGGGCCTTGAATCCCTCATCGTTTATTTATGGTCCATTGCTAATCAAATGAAGTCTGCGAGTTCGTCCACTGAGCCTGCCAAGCCTGCTAAGCCTTCTGCTACCCAGCCTGCTCAGCGAACCCAGCCCACTCAGCCTGTTACACCTCCTTCTGTCCCGGTTGCTGAACAGGATCAGCCTACTAAAGCTAGCGCTCAGACCAGTCAGACTACGCAGCATGCAAAGCTCGCCCAGTCTACTCAAGCTGACCCGTACAAAGGGCAGGTGGGACTTCTCACGCCCAGCCGCGTCAAGCAGGATGAATCAGTCACCCCTCAACCCATAAGAAACACCGCTCGTCCTACAGAGGCGTCTCTTTCTACCCAAGAAAGCATTATCAACCGAGGTCACGGCCCGCGCAAGCCTATGGCTGAGCCTAGAGCCGACCCTGCAGCCGATCCCGTGGCCGAGCCCGTAGCCAAGTCACAGAATGATCGAGATCGCGTTCAGACAAGGCGGCATAACAAGCCTAGTGCGTTGACCTTACCCTCTCGAACAGAGAACTCGCTATCAATACATAGTCTATATGCATGCATCGACTAACCTTATTTGGACAGTGAAAATTTGCTTCCCCACGGACCCTGCGGCCCATGATCAAAGAACGTACTTCCTCATTCGAGAAGAAAGTTGTCCGGCACAAGCACGGTCCCTGGGATGGCAGATGTTTGAGACAAGCTCGGAGTTGATCGATCGGATGGAGTACGAAGTAGCCGATCTGGGCGACCCGAGTGCGCGGCAACTCCGTGAAGAGAGCAATAGTCCACGGTTCTCGTATGCACGAATCCACCTCGAATGGTCTGGAACGACCTTTGTGATTCGTCGAGGGATTGATCAGGACTTACAGGAATTGGTGAGACATGTTAGTTGTGCTTGGCATGCGGATGAGAAGGGTAAGATTCAAGCGGCGGAATTTCGCATTGAAGCGATTTTGAAAGAAAAGGAGTGATTCAGACGGGAATTGCGGAGTCGAGGATGTTTCAAAGAAAGCCGCGAGCCAGAATTAGCAAATGGTGTGTTATGTACATACATCATACATTGTGCAATTGCAAATTCATACACAATGCAGAGTATCAGAGTATCAAGATAGAACCACACAATGGCACATCCCCAGAAATTCCCAAGTTTGGGTCCGGGCGATCCTCGATCCCAGAACCATGGGGCATCTCATCCAGGGGGAGGGGGAGAGACAAGACTTCGACGTCACTTTGTGTGGACGAAAGGAAAGTAAACTCCACTTTTGTTAATGAGAGGGTTCCACTTGGTAGAGCGACTATAGATCAACGGCGTCGTTAGACTGGAAGATGGGCTTGTAAGGACGAAGGGAGGAAAGGAGAGAAAGAAACGATCTTCCCGAATTTTCTAGCGATGCGCCGAGTGGACCAAAAAACCCGCGGGAGGTTCGCCCCATTCAATTCTTCTTCTCTTCTCTTTTTCCCCTCCTTTTTACTCTTTTTTTATTCCTCTTTTTGCTTTGTGTCTCCTTTTTTATTTATTTATTTTTTTTTTTTGGAAAATCCAAGAAAAAATAATCATATACTCCTTCCCCTCCCCCCTCTTTCGATCCATTGGCTTTGTCTCATCATGACTGACGCCAATAAGCCTGCCGTTCTGATCATCGGTGGTCTTGGTGTGTATTTCCGAATTTCCCCACTAGAGGATGAAAGGCTGACTGTGTTGTTCCCGTGCTTGGGGAGGGGTTGATAGGCTTCATCGGTCGCCATTTAGCACTTTATCTTCATGAGAATCAACTGGCTTCTGAAGTGCGGTTGGTGGATAAAGTCCTGCCACAGTTGGCCTGGTTAGCCCCCGAGTTTGAAGAGGCTTGCTCTAAGGAGAAGTTCGTGCAAGCGGACGCCAGCCGTGAACGTAAGTGGCGTATCCCTGAATATCTTGAGTTTTTGCGTGGGAAAGGAAAAGAGGAAGAGACAAGAAAAGAAAACAAAGAAATTCATTTACTAATTGCAATGCTGACCACGCGGATATAGAACACCTCCCGCGGATTTTCGATCGAGCCAACGGTGAACAATTCGACTATGTGATCAACTGTGGCGGCGAAACACGGCATTCCCAGCCAGACGATGTTTATGAAGCCCGCAGCTGTAATCTCAGCATTATGCTAGGCAAGGAAATTGCTAAGCGTGGCATCAAGTCCTATGTTGAATGCTCGACCGCGCACGTCTACAAAAGTGGTTCTTCCCCGCGAAAGGAACTCGATAAGCTGCAGCCATGGCACAAGCTGGCCAAGTGGAAATTGAAAGCCGCAGAGGAAATCCTCAAGATCCCCGGTTTGAACTACTGTGCCCTGCGATTGCCCCACGTCTATGGTGAATACAACTCCGGCTATTTCGCCATGGCCTTGTGTCTGGCCCGTGTTCACCTCGAAATGGGCCAAGATCTCGAGCTCCTCTACACTAAGGATGTCAAAGTGAACACTTTGCACGTCAAGGATGCCGCAAGCGCCTTATTCGAGGCCGCGAAATGGCGTGCTGGACGAACGGCTTCGAGCGAGGGCACTCCATCAATCTTTAAAGACTCCAAAGCTCCCTGGGCCTTCAATGTTGTCGATCACAATGAGACCCAACAGGAACATGTCGCCAATGCCTTGGCGGAGGTGTTCGGCCTGAAAGTTACCTTCATTGGATCTCTCGTCTCACAATTGGCCAAGATGAATCTTGATGATGCGGTCGACGATATGAACGAGGTCAGTCTGCAAGAGTGGGCTGAATTGATTGAAAAGAGCAAGATTGAGCGTCCCGGTCCCATCAGTCCCTTCTTGGAGCTTGACGTCCTCAAGGATCAGGATATGTCCATCGACGGTTCATTGTTCGAGTCTACTGTGGGTTGGAAGCCCAAGTACGAGCGGTTCAATGCCGACAGTGTTCGTGCCATGGTCGACAGTTACAAACGCATGGGATGGTGGCCATAATAGCGTAGCCTAATGCTGCTCCTGCTCGCCTTCCATTTCTACGAACAAACTTCACGGTCTCATATGGTTGAAGGACTTGCGTCACGTTGTTTCTACAAGCGGAGACATTGCACTTCATCCCACGTCATGAACCTCTTGATGATTCCCTTCTCCCAAGATCCTCTCTTCTGTTCTCGGGTTCCCTTTTCCTCTTCATTTTCTTTTGCCATCGTCATTCATGCAGGACGAGGCACAGTCCAGTTTCTAGCCCGCTGGACCTGCCATTGTACTGTAATACCCATTCTTGGTCGGCATTTTGATTTTTTTCTTCTTCTATTCCCTTACAATACTTACACTTCTTGCATATATCCTGTTTCACCTTGTTGAATTCTTTCTATTCTCTTTGACATACATTTGGTCTCTGTCGACTAATCCCCTGCATTTGCATTTGAGCCTTCTTGACCTTCTTTTCCACATAAATCTTGGTTGCACATAGCTTGGTTATGTCGGCATATATCCCTTGGAACTGCAATAACTTAGACTTTGATTTCGAACAAAATATTCAATTCTATATTTCGATCTCCCACTGCATGGTCATTAACTTTACACTACCCTTACACTGCTGCACTTGTGCTTGTACAAGTTTTTAACGTTCTTATCCAAGCCTTTGGATTTGGAAGATGGGAGTTGGAGGCCTGGAGGCCTCCAACTCGAAGGGCTTCTCCTAGTACTAACTTGTAGGTGGAGGATCAACGCTACCTAGCGTTATGAGTAGGTACTCATGGTACCCACGGCTTCAAGTTGGCCTTAATGCTGTCAAAACAATGAACCTATTCTCACTGACAGCACGGTTGTCAAGTCTAGCAAGAAAAAGAACTACGATCATACTACAATGTGAATCTATTTTGTGAAGGATCGGAAGGAATTAAGAGTAGATAGAATACATCGCGATCTTTCTGTATAGCTGGATTCTATGTATGTACTGCCCAGAGAAACGTAAAGCAAGTCAATACCCATAGCTATAGAAGGGTGAACCGAGGCAAGGATAAGTCACCATATAAAGGGCAGCCCTGGGGTTGTGTCTTTCCTGATCTTTTGCATGCGTTATTTTTTTTTCTTTTTTTTCTTCTTTCTTTTGGCTTCACTGATCTCTGAAGCTCATGTTCAAGGATCCACGAGAAATGTCGTAGCGCGTTCGATATAGAATCGACCGGAGAGAAGGGAAATCAAAGGAATTGGGTCTTGAGGCTATTGCTAAAGCCCATGACTATTTGAAGAAACCAAACTCAACAAAATGCGAAACAGAAAACAAGCGAAAACTAAAGTTCAGATCTTCTTTACTGTGCAAACCGAAACGAACGGGGCTAGACACCAATAAATAATGGAGTCGATAATTGCCTAGCATGATCGATTCAGGGCGATTAGAACTCCCAGTCTGCCTCGACAGACTTGATGGCCCACTCGAACTTTTCACGCAGGGCTTTTGAGAAGAATTTCTCAATGGGGACGTTGAACTTCTTGCTGAAAACAACAGTGAGGCGAGGGTCGATATAGTTCTGCGAGGACCAGATATTAGTAAAAGTTTGCGCTGGGCAATACTCGATATACTCACAATTTTCGAAGTACCAAGGGCAACTTCCTTGTTGTCCTCTTTGTCTTGGGCTTGGATTGACATGGTATCAACACGTTGGTCGAGCTTGACGATGTTGGCTTCAAGTTTCTCAACTGTGGGGCCACGGCCCTCAGCCTCAACCTTGCCGGTTTTGTTCTCTTTGTTGAATTTCTTCTCCATGTCCTTCACAACTTCCAGACGTTCATTCAACTCTGATACCTTCATCTCCTTCTCGCCTTCGCTAACCCGCTTCTCATTATCCTTTTCGAACTTCTTTTTGATTTTCTGGGTTTGTTCTTCGATCAAAAAAGCTTGGTGCTCCTTGATCCATTCTATGTCGAGATCCTCGTCAAGCTCGAAGAAAGCAGCACCCTTCTTCTTCTTCAGACTGGGCTCTAAGTCTAGCATCTGCTGCTTCAAACGCCATTTCTGATAGCGAAGTCCCTTGATCTATTGTGAAGAGTGAACTGTCAGCACAAACTGATGACCGCAGCAAAGGAAATAATGAATCATACCCGTTCGCTCAGTTTTTCCATCTGGCCTGCATGACCAGCGGTGACGGTACGCTTGTGGTTACACAAAATGGCTACCTTGCGGTTTGCGTCGTTGTAAGTCTTGACCTTCTCGGGAATATTACCCGAGGCCTTGATCTCCTTGAGCAGCTTGCTCATGGTGTACGAAGCGTTGTATGTACGGAAAACCTTGGCGGTAAGACCAGGCATATAGTTCTGGAGGTGCTTGTTCAAAGCAGAAGTCTAGATTGATCATGTCAGTTGTTTCCACCATCAATTCATCACAAGCGCAGCTCCAACATACCGTCAAACGATCGAAAACTTCGTCACCCTCCTTTTTGGGTGCCTTCTTGAAGATCTTGAGGTTCTTGAAAACCTGAGGATCGACCTTGACCTCATCGTAGAATCGGATACTATCTTTACCAAGGAAGTCGAAGACGACAGTATTCGGCGGCTTGAGTGAGATGTTCTCGTATTTCAACGAGCAACAACCGACGGTCTCGGCTTCATCTTCACCTTTCTCGTTACCCGCACGAAGGGCGAATTGATCAATGAGGTAGACAGCTGTAGCCTTCTGTCGCTCGACCATGAGGTCATTCTTCAAATTCTTCTGATAATCCTTGCGGATCTTGTCGATATACTTTTTAAGCTCACGTGCCTTCTCGAACTTCTTGTAGTCACTCTGTCCCTTGACATCGGAGTTAGCGGCGAGCATGACATATTTGTAATTGCCGTTGATATTCTCCTGCCACATAGCAAGCCATGTTCCCTCTTGGTCATGCTTGACTTCCTTCCACTTGTGGCCGGGTGGGGGAGGGGGAACTGTGGCCTCTTTGCCGATATTGATAGTGATTTGCTCGGGCTGGACGCGAGTTTTGACGTGGCCAGTCTTGGGATGTTCACCACGTCCACGGAAGAGCGAAGGAGGTTCGACACGGAAGTTTCCCACTTTTTGCTTGCGGCCGTCCCAGGTACAAAATTGGTAGGGAGCTTCCTGCTCATCTTTCTCGGCCTTCAAGCGCTTCTTCTCCGCCGGTGGCAGGGCTTTCTTTTCCTCTCGCTTAGCATCATAATACTCGAATATCGGCTTGAAATCGCACTTGGTGAAATCTTTGATATCAACTTTGTTGCCTTGGGAATCCTTTGCACCACCGGTCTTCTTGATGATATCCTTGAAATCTCCGAAGAAGTTCTTTTGGAAAGTAGGGTTCTCGACGTTATGAGTTGAGTTGAGCATACTTCCAAAAAACCCGGCAACTTCTTCGGCCTCTGGATGCAGCGTAATCGGAACTCCATCGTACTTCATTTTAACGTTCTTTGGCAAAACCTCGTACTCCGGTGGGAAGACTACACCGTTGTGCTCCAGGGTGGTCCACTTCTTAGTACCATCACCCTTGGTTGGGTCCTCCCACCAGCGATATTCTTCTTCCTCACCATCCTTCTCATCGAGGTCCTCGCTTTCAGCCTTGACCTTTGCTTTGCCCTTTTTCGCGGCCGGGGAGACAGGCTCTGCCTTGACCTTCTTCAGGTTGGGCCTTTCATTCGTGGGTTCCTTCTTGACGCCGTTGGTCTTCTTGGCTGCGGGTTTACGCGCAGCTGGAGCCTCCTTCTTGGCCTTTTGCTCGATTTTCTTCTTTTGGGCGGAAAGCCTCCTCTCAATCGGAACATCAGAATCAGAGGCCTCGCCAATAGCGGTTTCGGAGGCCTTTGGAAGTTTTCGACCGTTGAGGGCCAAAGGCACATCATCGTCAGTTTCGGGATCTTCGTGTTTCACAGAAGTTCGCCGACGTTTGCTCTATCGAATGGTCAGTCGTCGAAACCAAGAGCGACAACAAGGTCGCGAGGGGAGACTATGTTCCAAGTCTGTGACTAATGTCGCTGCGTACCAAGGGCTGATCATCATCGTCGCTGCTCTGTGGCTCGGCATAGGATTTCTTCTGGTCAATGCTGGCCCGAGACTTGCGCTTGCTCACACCACGAACATCCGAATCGGCATCTTCCATCTCAACGTCCTTGTCTTGCACGGGGCCGAACCGAATTGAGACTCCCGGATCGGCACTACCGTTAGCAAGAGAGGCATCCGTGGCTGGTTTTGCAGAATTGGGGGTGACTAGAGATGTAGAAGAACAATATGTTAGTCCAATCCGAGGTGCTGGTTGAGGTGTAGAAGCGCATGTCCTTCTCAAACATGCGCTCAAATAAGCAAAGGATCATCAGAGGAAAGGTATGGTAACAAGTCACTTCAAAATCTCTTTCGAAGTGGGAGCAACCGCCGGATGTAAATACATGCTAATGAGAGGGAGCTTACCATTGGCGCGGCCATTGGTGCGCGAGAGAGGCATATCATCTTCAGACGAACTCATGATGACGGCTTGAACCCCAGGTCGAAATAAACGAGAATCAGAATGAAACGCGCGGGAGTTGAGGTAAGGAAATAGCCCTCGTGCGCCGTGACGGGCAAACCGAGCCGCCTGATAGAAGGATGATGAAGTCAGGGAAATTCTGACCAATGACAAGACAGTTAAGTTATTCAAGATGAAGATGCATCAATGATGCAGAGAGGAGGGTGTAGAAACGAAAGTTGGGGGATGGGTGGGTGCAGAAAAAAGTTCACAAAACACCCGCGTTCGAGGAGGGAAGGGGAAAAGAGAGTCGAGCAGTTGACGAGAAGTCGCAGAGGAAAGGGAAAGGAATGGAATGAGGAAAAGCACCTTTCTGGCCCGGCAAATCAGTGACCTCAGGCACTCGAATTACCTAATCCTGGATCTCGTGTTGCACGTGACTATCCGCTTACCTCAGCTCCATTTTTGCGGCGCAAGTCGGAACGGCGCACCGTAGATGCCTGCCTGATTAGGTTTAGCGCATCAACCCGGCCAGGAGTTCAACTTCGCACCTTCCCGTCCGTCCTCCTCTCCAAGCAAAGCGGTCTTTGTATCCTTGTCCAGGCCCTCTTCCCCTCTCTCCTCCTCCTCCGCAGATTCACCTGCTTTCTCTATCACCTATTTCCCTTTCACATAATGTTCTCTCGTGCCGTTCGCCCGGCCATTCGGGCTGGCAGTGCTGCCGTCACTCGGTAAGTCTCTCTTCCGACACCCGCCTCATGGCGCCAGGTCCTTCACTCCGATATTTGTGAAGGGGAAAACCACCTTCAACGCAGCTCGATACCGCCAGTTTCGGATTTTATCCTGCTTCGAAAAACCTCGATACTCGTTCGATTGCTAACCAGCTTCTGAAAAGCACCGCCCCGCCCAATGCCGCCAACTTCGCGACTCTGCGTGAAATTGAGGGCCGCCTCAAGTCCATCAAGAACATCGAGAAGATCACCAACACTATGAAGATTGTTGCCTCCACCCGTCTTACCCGTGCTCAGAAGGCCATGGATGAGTCTCGCGCCTACGGTCAGACCTCCAACACTGTCTTCGAGCAGGCCGAGACCAAGCCTCTGGAGGACCAGAAGACTCTGTACGTCGTTGCTAGCTCCGACAAGGGTCTTTGCGGTGGTATTCACTCCGGTCTGAGCAAGGCTACCCGCCGCCTGCTGGACGCTAACCCCAACGCCGATGTCGTTATCCTCGGTGAGAAGGCCAAGGCCCAGCTCTCCCGTTTCGCCCCGGAGAAGATCCTCATGAGCTTCTCCAACGTCTGCAAGGATATCCCTACCTTCGCCGATGCCCAGGCCATCGCCGATCAGATCACCCTGCTGCCCACTGAGTACAGCAGCATCAAGATCGTCTACAACAGCTTCATCAACGCCCAGAGCTACGAGGCTACCACCGTTGAGGCTTTCTCTGAGGAGGCTATTACCCAGTCTGGTAGGTTCAATATGAGCAATTTCTCGTAACTGCTGTCATGAATATTCAAGCTAATTGTTATACCAGCCAACATCTCCGCTTACGAGATTGATGATGAGGCTCTCGCTGGTCTTCGGGAGTACGCCCTGGCCAACAACCTCTACTGGGCTATGGCTGAGGGTCACGCTTGCGAGATCTCTGTATGTTCACCCAGATCCTGAATTTGAATAAGGCATTGTTTCCGCTAACCTCATGCTTCTAGGCTCGTCGCAACGCCATGGAGAACGCCTCCAAGAACGCTGGTGAGATGATCAACAAGTACGTATAACTGGCAATTCGCGAACAAAAAAGACTCTCTTTTGAAACTAACAACTTCACAGGTTCCAGATTCTCTACAACCGTCAGCGTCAAGCCGCCATTACCGGTGAGCTGGTCGAGATTATCACCGGTGCCACCGCCTCTGCCGACATGTAGAAGCCTTCTTCTACTAGATAAAGTCGCCTTCGGTGTAGACTTGTTGATATTTAGATCGACCCTCCGTTTGTGTAAAATCAGTGTCAATCCATTCCAATTTCATATGTGTCTAGTAATTTAAACATCTCTTCGTAGTTCGTTTGCCATTCACACCACGCACTCCAGAGTTCCTCTTTCCATCACAGAAGGGAACCCGCTCGTTCCTTCCCTTTCTTGCAAGGCCCTCTCCTTCCTTCCAAATTGGGTTTGCCATCCTCATTTCCTGCTTTTCGTCAACAGGCAGCTTGTTTACAGCATTCTTCCTCTTCTTCTACCTCTTCTTCTTAGCAACCACGTTACGAAGGCAACGTACACTCGCAATCAATTTACATTCTATTCAAATACCACGAGAAGAACATGTCCGACGAGCCATCAACGGTTAACTATTACTCTGTGCTGGATATTTCCCAGGATGCCACGCTGCAGGAAATCAATGCAGCTTACAAGAAGCTAGCTCTGAAGTACCACCCTGACAAGTCTGGTGATCAATTTCTGGAGATATTTCACGAGGTATGTCATGGTAACTTGAAATTCTACACGCGCTAATAGTATTAATTTCAAGATCAAAGAAGCGGCAGAGGTCCTCCGCGATCCCAAGCTTCGTCTCGAGCACGACGAGTCACTTGAAAGTTTCCATGAGCCTAGAAACCTTAGTCGTGTTTATCGGCCCCGCAGACAGAAAGAGGAGTGGGAAGAGTGGGCTGAAGATAATCCGTCATGGAGGAATATGGATTTGAATGATAACCTGAGAAACTCTCAAGACTGCTACATGTACTCTTTCGGTTCGAGCGTACATATGGACCCGTACTCCGAGGAATCCATGGCAGAGTCTGCCCGAAGATCGGAAGAAGCTGATAAATGGCAGGCCGAATACACAGGTAAGGGCTTCCTCCGATTTATTCCAACCAAATTCGCAAGAATCCAAGAAACGAGCTAACTCAATGTCAGCTATGCAAGCTGAATACGAAGCGGATCAACAGCAAGCAGAGAGAGAAAGGAAGGAGCATTACTGGCCATTTATTGATGAACTTCCCGAAGAGCTTTCTGAATCAGAGCCAGACACAACCGAGCAGGTCCAATATGAAACACTGCGTCGAGAAGCTCAAGTCGATTTCTCGACATCTGAGCCATCTGAGCAGATTGCTAGAGAGCCGCTCGAACATGAGATATGGACAGAAGATTTCATGGCAATTCCTGGAACTGAGCAGCCAACAGACTTGTTTCCGAATACCACGTACAATGACTTTGAAAGACACAGCTCTTCCAGTTCCTTTGGATCCCCCATTTACGGCTTTGAGCCTCGGTTTAACTCTGCTCCTGCTTCCCCATTCGAGACTGCAAACCCTTTCGATGGGTTTGAAAGCCCTCTTGATGACTATGAAGATTACCTCGGGGAGGTCGAGCTGGGCTTGCGCGACCCCATTATTCCATACACCCCAGCAACAAGCCAACAACAGCCCCATGAATCGATCCCGCAGATCGTAACTGCCGACGGTCCTCTCAAGCCTTTCTGCGATTATTTCAATGCCAAGCTGGCTGATCCAAGTGTTCGTTATACCTTGGACGACTTGTCTACAGAGATTAACGGGATGCTAGCTGGAATATTCTCCGACTGGGTAATTGCTTTGAAGAATGGGCCTCGCCCCTCAGCGGGGATTATCACCCCGGATGGTGATAGAACTTGCACTCACTTAAGTGAGTGGAAGAAGGACTTCGATGTCCTTGAGTGCCCGGCCTGCCACTTTTGGCGGCCAATGTATGCGGCGACTTGCTCGGGTTGTGGCACCCAGAGGTGCCTGTGCTGTAAATAATCCTGCTGTTAAGTGTGTACCTGGGCTTTGAACGATTTTTCATTCTTCTCTCTGTTTTTTTTTTTTTTTTTTTTTTTTTTTTTTTTTTTTTTTTTTTTTTTTTTTTTTTTTTTTTTTTTTTTTTTTTTTTTTTTTTTTTTTTTTTTTTTTTTTTTTTTTTTTTTTTTTTTTTT
>Ga0102593_1000689_pt1 | contig 47826 bp, 57 predicted proteins | sample AraplaCol_mMS_r2_2_FD_76862 | JGI IMG/M metagenome (GOLD analysis project Ga0102593, IMG submission 76862) | Arabidopsis root microbial communities from North Carolina, USA - plate scrape MF_Col_mMS_r2 (SPADES assembly) (version 2) | ecosystem: Host-associated > Plants > Roots > Endosphere... | reverse complement strand
CGCTCGGCCTGCAATATGGCGTGCCGCTCGAGGAATATGTCGAGGCCTTCACCTTCACCAAGTTCGAGCCGGCCGGCATGGTCATCGGCAATGACGCGATCAAGAACGCCACGTCGATCCTCGACTATGTCTTCCGCGAGCTTGCCGTTTCCTATCTCGGCCGCCACGACCTGGCCCATGTCGATACGTCTGATTTCTCGAACACGGCACTCGGCAAGGGCATCCAGGAAGGCAAAACCAACCTGCTCTCCACCGGCTGGACCCGCGGCTACAAGCCGACACTGGTGTCCGGCACCGGCGGCGAACGCCAGGCAGGCGAACCCAAGGGTGCTGCCACATCAGCCCCTGCCCGCGCCGCCTCCACCGGCACCGTGACTGCCTTTGCAGGCAGCGCGGCCCGCAAGCTGGAGACGACGATTGCCGTCTCCACCTCCGAAATCGTTGCTTTCAAGCGCGACTACGAGGAGCGCGCCAAGGAGTTGGCGGAAGAGATCGCCGAAGAGCTGACCGAGGAAATCACCAGCGACGCGACAGCCCTCTTCTCCGACAAGGCGGCGGCCGACGCGGCAACGGCGAAATCCGAAGCCAAGAAGCGGGAAGCCGAGCGCCGCCAGCGCTCGATCATGCAGGGCTATACCGGCAACATGTGCTCGGAGTGCCAGAATTTTACGATGGTGCGGAATGGCACCTGCGAGAAGTGCGACACGTGTGGAAGCACAAGTGGGTGCTCTTGATTACTCTTCATACTCCGCATGGATATAAAACGCCAAAAAACGGGGGGAGCAATCGCCCCGTTTTTCTAATTGGAACGCAACGTCGCTGGAATCAGGCTGAAGCTGCGCGTTTCCAAATTACGCTGTAGCTGCTTCAGCCTGATGGTACGGGGCGCACCGGTCCCCTCCGAAGGAGGGCTTTCTCAAAGGCCTTGGTTCCCGCGACCTGGCAATGATCGTAGAAATTCGAAAGAGCGTTTTTATAGCCTTTGAAGTTACTGATTTACCGCGATGCCCTGTCGCTTGACGCGCTACGAAACCACGAGAATTTCCGATAGGGTTAAGCGTCCAAAGGTTCCTGCGGCTTGCCGCTAGGGGTGATCCAACGCACTCCAGCGCCAAACGACGTGGTCTCAGCTGTAAACTCGACACTTCGTGTTCGAAGAGCAGCTTCCAACCGGTCCAGTTTCACTCGACTTACGGCCTCAAAATCGTCGAGTTCGAGCCGGGCGATGAACTTTTGGTCTACGTCGGCGATCTTCGCCAGCTGCGCTTGTGATAGATTGGCCAAGCCTCTTGCCGCAGGTAGCATCGCTCTCCTGTAAGGGTCTTTCCTACCTGGTACTCGCCACCTGATACCCTCACCGAACTCGCTGCCCGCACCAGTGAATTCGACGCCCTCTTCCTCGTATTTCTCTTTCAGAAGGTAAGCAAAGCGCGGTGTGAGCTTATATCGCCCCGCTTCAAGGGTATAGACCGACCGAGGCTTCAGTTTGAACAGGTCTTCGATGCCAGTTTGGGTATATCCCAACAGGCAACGCGCAGCTCTGAGGAGGTCCGGAAGGCTATCCATATACCTGGATGAGCAGGCCAACCAAGGAAATGTCAATTAATTCTGCCTGATACAGAATCGCCATTACAAACAAGTCATAATATTTGCAAATAAGTCATTTCCTTTGCAATTGAGTCGCGAATCAGATTTTGTGTTGCCAACGCAACGGCTTCGCCGCCGAATCAGAGGGCAACTTGTGTGATGGATAAATGGTTAGGCACACCACCGGATCTGATAATCCCAAGACTAAGATCGCTGGTCGAAGATTTGGAACGAGTTGCCGCTCCCGGCAGTTTTGCCGGTGTCAATGACGCGGTCATCATCAAGAACTGCATCCTCACGAGCCGATCTGTCCCCTGCTTGATCGGCCAAATGCATGGCCACCCGACAATCAAAGACGGGGCGGGTATCACGAGCGAACTTTTCTATCTGGACCGAAAGCGGCGCGTCGCTCGCACGCTGAGCCGATGGTATCGGTTCGACGATGGCCTTTTGATCTGATCTCACGTTTCGGAGACCACCAATGGAAAAGGCTCTCGCCGACCAGCTTGACCGGTACATTTACAAACTTCAGGAAGCGTCGCGAAATTTGAAATGTTCGCGATCTGTTGGTGAGATCAGAACGAACCACGACAATGCGGTAATAGCGATGAAGTCCGCAGTGGATTTCTTGGCCTACTGCGCTCTTATTCAGTTCGTTCGACGGAATATCGGCAGCTTGTCACAACCGTCGTGCGTCGCCTTGGTGAGTGTTCCAAGCCAGTGGCTGCTTTCAGATATTGAAGATGCCGCAAAGATAATCTTCAACAGCGCGAAGCAATTTAAAATCTGCCTCCACCCTACGTCAAAGCACAAGCGGGGTTGGGAGATCGACGCAGATGAACTCCTTGCCTCAGATAAACTGATCATTTTCGCGCGGGCTGGCTCGGTGGTTCACGAGGATTTTGAATTGGCAGCGACAGTTCGTGACCGGCTTACCTTGTGCGACGCCAGGCACATCCGCGCACTCAGCAGGCTAAGAGGATGTGGCGCACTTACCGACGAGCAGGTGGCAGTAATCGCACGGCAGCCTTCGGAACGAATGGAAGCGATTTTCCGACGCGGACAACCCGCACAGCGTGCAGCCGAAAGGCTCATGGATGCTCATAGGAAATCAATTGACCGGCCCGCACAGCACCTCGACTTGTCGAAAGGCTTCGGTGAAGCAGGCGTGTGGGCCAAGGAGTTGAAAAGAGATATCCAAGAATGGCGTGAAGGAAAGTTGCCTTGGCCTGAGGTAGATAAGGGGTGTTTGCTCTATGGCCCGCCCGGCACCGGAAAAACACGATTTGCCGCCGCACTCGCTGCAGAATGCGGTCTTCATTTGGAGGCGGCTTCGATCTCTAAATGGCAGAGCTTTAAGGATGGCGACCTGGGCGATATGCTAAAGGCAATGTACCAAGCGTTCGGGGCCGCCAGGGAAAATGCCCCTGCGCTGTTGTTCATCGACGAGTTCGACTCCATCGGTGATCGCTCAAAGTTTCCGTCGCAGCACGAGACTTACTCGACAACGGTTGTCAACGCCCTTCTAGAATGTCTAGACGGCATCGGAGACCGAGAAGGTGTCGTCGTGCTTGGAGCATGCAACCATCCACAAAAAATCGACCCCGCACTATTGCGAAGTGGTCGGCTGGAAAAACATGTTTCATTTCCTTTACCAGACGCCGCAGCTCGTTCAGAAATCCTTGCGTTTCATCTTCCCAGCCTATCAGAAGAGCCCGCCCTCAAGGAAATTGGAGCCCGATTGCCAGGCAAAAGCGGGGCTGATCTCGAACGCTTGGCAAGGGAGGCTCGGCGCATTGCGCGTCGCGAAAATCGATCAGTTACCATCGACGATGTCAGGGCAAGGATAAAGGTACCTGCGCCGCTCGACGCAGCCACTTTGCACCGAGTAGCAATTCACGAGGCAGGGCATGCCATCGTGGCACATGCTCTTTTTATCGGCAAAATCGAACGTGTGGAAATCTATGACAACGTGCATCAGTTCGCGACCGTCATGGACGCCAACGGGCTGACTGCCGTGGAAATGTCCGCCAGAGAATTCACGACACGGTGGGACATCATCAAAATGATCACGATGCATCTCGCTGGAGCGGCGGCAGAGGACTTGATCTTGGGCCACCGTTCAAATTGGGCGTCAGGCACTCGGGACAGCGACCTCTCACAAGCGACAACCTTGGCAATCAAGATGGTTACGGAATATGGCTTCGGTAATTCACTTTATTTCCTTCCTGGTTCCGTCGACATCGAGTCAGCCGTCACACTTTGGGAAGACCAGCCGCTCCGGGATGAAGTCACCGAAATATTGCAAGAGCAGTACCAACGAGCGAGAGACATGCTCGATGGTTTGCGCCCCACTCTGCTCAAGCTCGCGGATGCGCTCGTGAAGGAAAAGTCCTTGGATGCGGGTCAATTGGAACTGTATTGGCCAGGTGCCCCCAAACGCACGAACGTTTTGCGCCAATAGTGCGGCGCGACGACATCCGGCGACAATGAAGGAAATCGAAATCAACGAGCCAAGGAAACGTCGCTGAAATTACGGCGCGGTCCCGGACTTTTTTGCCTACACGGAAGGTATGACATGCGAGCTTGGATCATCAGCGATATCCACCACGCGCGGATGGACGTTCCCTGGAGCAATCTCGCGGTCCCAAAAGCGGACGTTTGCATTTGCGCCGGGGATATCACGAATTCAATAGTTGATAGCATCGCGTATGTCCGGCGCTTCATCGAGCCACACATGCCCGTTATCTTGGTGCTGGGAAATCACGACTATTATAACGCCAGCATCGATTTTGCACTGGAAAGAGCACGTCGCGAAATCGAGGGCACCCGTATCCATCTCCTCGAAAATCAAAGCATCGAGATGGCCGGTTGCCGCTTTGTCGGAGCTACCTTGTGGACGGACTTTGCAGTGTCTATCGGCGGCGACGAGCATATTCCTCCGGAAGAGCGACGGGCCATTGCCTTCGGTCTGGTACCGTCCCAGATGGCAGACTTCACCTGTATTTTCCGATCCGACCCACGACACCCCGGTGAAAACGGGCTGATCACGGCTCGCGAAATCCTTGAGCGCCACATCGCGAGCCGGTCATTTATTGACCGCGAACTGGAAAAGCCGTTCGGCGGCCGCACCTTCGTCGTGACGCACCATGCACCGCTCATTCAGAGCTTTGACGCCCGATTCTTTGGCCACGTAACCAATGCGGCATTCGGAAGTGATCTATCCGACTTGATTGCGCGGCGACGGCCGTCCGTTTGGATTCACGGCCATATCCACCGATTCCGCGACTATATGTCTGACAAGACCAGGGTAATTTGCAATCCAAGGGGCTACAATGGGGAACGAGGTACGACGGGATTTCGGTCGGATTTCGTGATCGACTTATAAACAAAGAAACGAGGTTCGACCAAGCCTTTCTTTACCGTAACGCCAATCACTTACAGCAGAAAGTTGACGTCCCAGAATCTCGCTCGTAGACGAGGTTTCGGTGCTGGTTCGCGCCGTCCGGTAAAGGCATTCTCCTGCGCCCACGGTCAGAACACATCTCGCGACGCAACGACGGCCGCAGGGTGACTTTGCCATCAGCACCGTCGTCGTTCGTCCCATGCCGGAGAGCATCGCCGATGCACGTGTTGGGACACCCTGCGTAAATCTCTGTCTGAGCTAAATCCATCCAGAACGAGGGTCCATATGGGAAGGAGGATACGTCGTTCTAAATCGGCTGAGCGCACGGCAACATCCACTGGGGCACAGTCGCCGTTCGGATGAAGGTATGGCTATTTTGGAACCTTGAACAAACGCTGCATCCGGAACTCGATCCGGGGCTCCTCGCGACCGTAGTAGAAGCTACTAAGAACCAATATGAATGTTGCCTCTCCGGGCACGCTTGTGATGAAGCTATTACGATATCTTAGCCCGGGATCAATGTACGTCTCTTTCCAAAGCATGTGTTTTACTCCGTGAGGAGTAGCAACTTGACCTTTGATCTCTTCTGTACCGTCAACTATCAGGTCAGAATCAAGAAGATGGCGAATCGTAATGGACAAATCACTGACAGGATGACGGACACTCCCCTTGTTTTCGACAAATGCATTGACCTCAATCAGGACCCGCCCAGCTTGGGCTCCTGCGAAGAATACATCAAGATCGAACTCGGCCCGAGGCTCCCGCTCTCGTCGGAAACGAAATTTCTGGTATGCCCAGAATCCGCCGACTATCAACGCGATGCTCGTTATGACCGACTGTAGAGCCGCAGTAATGTCTTTCCAATCAGTGTAGTCCACTTGGTGGCCTTTCGGCAGATCAATCTGCTTTTCTTGGCGTTTGACCTTCGCTGATACCCCACAGAGTTACTTCAGTTTGCCGGTCGCGCAAAATGTCGACTTGCCGGTCGGAGCCGTCAAAAGTGCGATCTCGAACGCGGATACGATTGCGGCCTGGGCAAGCTGATGAATGCGGCCAGCTATGACCACGACGACGCCATACGCGATCAGCGCGAAGCCAGCGCTGTTCCAGTTCTTGAAGCCGAGGTCCACGATACGGCGGAGTCGGAATAGAAGCGTGTGGGCCGCAAATGCGAGGATGTAGACCATCGCAACTCCATAAGCCAGCTTGTCCGTCCCCTCAAACAGCTTGGCTCCGTGATAGCCGAGAAATAGAACTACAGCTGGCAAAATCCATAGGGCGAGATTGCCGACTAGGTAATGTTTCCGGTCGAGCGGATGGCCAGTTCTGAAAATGAGTCCAATATCCATGATCTTCCCCGGATGGATATGCGCATGGAAGCACAATATGTTCCAGGCGGAAAGCACTAACAAACTGCTCAGCGGTAACAGCTTAGGTGGGATGGGATAATCAACAAATTCTACTTCATTTCTGCAACATAGAGATTGCTTGCACGGCACCCCGAAAACCGCTTTAACGTGTGGCGCAAAGTATTGGGGGACCCTACTGTGACCAACTTCGAACAGCAACCATTCGGCGATGCCGAGTTCCTGGATAACCCGCAAGCGAGGTGTGCCTGCCTGCTTCTACTGGACGTTTCAGGTTCCATGGCCGGTGCGAAAATCCGGCAGCTGAATGAAGGCCTGCGCATTTTGCAGGAAGAAGTGCAGTCGGACAGCCTTGCTGCCAAGCGCGTCGAGCTTGCACTGGTCACCTTCGGACCTGTCAAAGTCGAGATGGACTTCACTGGTGCGAGCGACTTTTTTGCTCCCCAGCTCACAACGCAAGGTGCAACCCCGATGGGCGAAGCAATAGTCACCGGCCTTGAAATGCTACGTGCGCGGAAGGACAAGTACCGCGCGAATGGGGTCAATTTCTACCGGCCCTGGGTTTTCCTTATCACGGATGGCGCACCGACCGATGACGTCACCATAGCGACCCAAATGGTCCGCGAGGGCGAGGATGGTAAGGCATTTATGTTTTATGCAGTGGGTGTTGAAGGTGCTGACATGACCCGCTTGCAGCAAATCACCGTCCGACAGGCGTTGCCGCTCCAGGGGTTGCAGTTCAAGGAATTCTTCCAGTGGCTCTCCAACTCGCTTTCCGCAGTTTCGCGCTCGAACCCAGGTGAGCAAGTTCCCCTCGTTAACCCGACGGCACCGGATGGTTGGGCGTTTGCAGGATAAATGTCGAACTGGATTTTCGCTGCAGCATCTGTGCGCGGTACCTCCCACGTCCGGGCCGGGACGCGGCTGCAAGACGCCAAGCGTTGCTTCGAACTGACCACTCCAATGGGAGTGCCGGTCTTTTGTAGCGTGGTTTCCGATGGTGCAGGCTCCGCAAAGTTCGGAGGCGAAGGTGCATCCCTGGTTTGCCGAACCTTCGCGACCAGCGTCCAAGAGTTCCTCGAAGCGTCGGCCGAGTTGCCGGATGAAGAGGTCATTTGGTCATGGATGGACGATGCCCGTGACCGCATCGCCAATGCTGCCCGAAAGCGTGATCTCACACCACGAGATTTTGCGGCAACACTCGTATTCACCCTCGCCACGCCGGAAGAGGTCGTCCTGTGCCACATCGGCGACGGAGCGGCGGTTGGTCGGGAGGCACAAACTGGAGAGTGGGTGACTTTAAGTCATCCCGAAAACGGCGAATATGCGTCGACGACCTATTTCATTACGGACGAGCAAGGGCCCCATGCACGGTTTCAGCGTTATGACGGTGAGTTCGATGCTGTGGCGGCGTTCTCCGATGGCATCGAGGGGCTTGTTATTGACAGCAAGACCGGCAGCCCGCACCCCGGCTTCTTCCAACCGGTTATAAGGCCTCTTGAGGCCAGCGAAGGCCATGGTCGTCAGACATTGCTCTCAAAGCAACTCGCGCAATTTCTCGACAGTAGCCGCATCAACGAACGCACGGACGATGACAAAACACTGGTGGTGGCATGTCGTCGGTGACTGACAAGCTTTTTGCTGATGGCCGGGAGCTGAAGCTTTCCAACCGGGTTGGCAAAGGTGGTGAGGGCGAGGTGTTCTCGCTGGTTGATATTCCCGGCCACGCTGTAAAACGATACTTCCCACAGATTGCAGGTGACCGCGAATCTAAGATTCGGGCTATGGTTGGCTCTCGCGTGTCGGCTTCCGCCACCACAGTTGCCTTCCCCGAACACGTCGTGACTGACGGCCGTGGCAAGTTCGTCGGTTTCATGATGCGCTTGGTCGACAAGCATAAGGAAATTCACGAGCTTCAGACGCCAAGCTCGCGGCAGAAGCATTTCCCGAAAGCCGATTACCGCTTTCTCGTTCGTGTGGCATTGAACGTTGCCCGGGTGTTCGCACAGGTCCATTCGACCGGCTGCGTCGTCGGAGATATCAACCAACGAGGCATTCTTGTCTCAGACAGCGCGACTGTCGCGCTCATTGACGCTGACAGCTTCCAGTTCATTCACAACGGAGAGCGGCATCTCTGTGTCGTTGGCGTCCCCGAGTACACGCCGCCGGAATTGCAGGGAAAGAGCCTGAAGGACATCGTCCGAACCAAGGACCATGATGCCTTTGGACTGGCAGTTTGTATCTTCCAAATCCTCTGCATGGACAGACACCCATTCTCCGGCCGCTTCAGGGCTGGTGACATGCCCTTGGAGAAAGCGATCAGCGAGTTTCGCTTCGTCTATTCTGGCCGCAACACCGGGATGAAACCGCCACCGGGCAGCGTCAAGCTATCGGATTTTCCACCTTATGTTCGAATGAATTTCGAGGAGGCTTTCGCTCCCGATCACGTCGGAAAACGCCCGAACCCTGAGATGTGGGCCAAGTCGCTTGAAGAACTTGAGCAGTCGCTCAGACCGTGCTCCAAAAATCGCCTTCACCATTTCTCCAGGCTGGCGCAGGACTGTCCTTGGTGCCGTATGGAGGCCACCTATGGGCGGTCGTTATTCGTCAATCCAGACATCGACCCGATCATTGTTGGTGATTCCAAGGTTGATGACAGCAAGGGTTGGGTGATTGATGTCGCGGCCCTGCTCGCTGCTGTTAACAATTGCACGATTCCGACGTCAGTCAGCATTGCCCTCCCGCCTATCGACCAAACCCTCCCTCCCAGCGCCGAAGCGCAGCAGCAAAAAAATAGTCAGGGTCTTTTGCCGTTTCTGCGAATCGCGGGGCTGGGGATCGCCGCTTTTGGGGTATTCACGTTTACCCTAAAGCACCCGTCGCTCTTGCTGTCCTTCGGCCTAATCGGGTTCGGCCTCTTCCTCCTGTTCAAGAAGGCCGAAGAAAAAGGCGCGATATTTGTCGCAAGGCATTTTCAGACCTGGTCGAAGATCAAGTCGGCCGTGCAGGCAATTCAGGCCAAAGCACCGCTCGACAAAGCTCAGAAAACAAAGTCAGAAGCACTTGCTGCTATCGAGCAATATCAGACGCTCTCAAAATCGTATGAGAAAGTTCGGATTGAGTACAATGGGAAACGGCAAAATGAGCAGCTTGAAACCTACTTGTCGGGATTTCCGCTAAGGCGGGCGAGCATTCCCAAACTCAGAACTTCAGATTTCGCCGCTATGGCATCTTACAATTTCCACACCGCGTTTGACGTCAAGACACGCAACGTTCAGCAGGTCCAGGGAATTGGACCGGTGAAGGAGGCCAATCTTAAGGCGTGGGTGCGCGGCCTCGAAGCGAAATTCCAGTACAATCCGAATTACACAGCTGAGGATCAGGCGAAAATCAGGGCAAAGCAGGCTGAGATAGTTACGAAGCAGAAAGGCCAAGATGACAGGATCAAGAGCTTGATTGCGCAGCTCCAAGCCGAGGTCAAAGCGTTCGAGTCCTGGCGCACGCAAAACCATCCTGAATTGCTGACGTTGTTCCGCGAACTATCGCAGCTGGAATGCGACATCAGGGCAGCAGGAGGAACGGTGCCTGCGAAAAACACCATTGCACCGCACAGCTCAGGCTATCGGAGCACGCCGGTATGGGGCGCAGGCACTGCGAGCACAATAACGCAACCGGCAAGAGGCGCGTCGTCCCCGTGCCCGATCTGCGGGTCCGCCATGAGGTTGCGAACCGCGAGACGCGGACGCCATCCAGGAAGCAGTTTTTGGGGGTGTACGCGGTTTCCGAGGTGCAAGGGTACCAGACCTTACTGAAGATCATGAATTTTCGCTGCGGAGGTGGCAATGGACGATAGGCAATTGGGTAATTCTCAAGCTCTGACAAATTACCTCGATGATTTTACGAAGTTGCTGCCCAGGATCGCGGCGATGCGTGAAGGCATCGATCTCTACGGCGCTACATCCTTCTCTCCGTTCTCGATCTTCAATCCGGACGAAAATACCCTTAGTCGTGTTATCGCCGAGCTTTTCGACCCAGCTGGCTCGCACGGCCAGGGACTGCTATTTCTGAACGGTCTCCTGTCAGCCATTGGCATCCCACGTCTCAATCGCCTCGATACGGTCAAAGTTCGCCGAGAGGTCCTAACCCGCGCTAAGCGACGCATCGATGTCGTCATCGAGACCTCACGCTACGTCATCGGCGTGGAAAATAAGCCCTGGGCTGCACAGCAAAAGAACCAACTCGGCGATTACCTCGATGAACTGAAGGCTGATCTTCGCGGCCGCAAACCGGTTCTCATCTTCCTTTCTGATCAGCAGGCTCAGACAGCGGGGGAAGAAACAATCCGCATCCCTTACTACTACTCGGAAGAAAAAGAGGCGACTCTTCACAGCATCTTGAAAAGCCTGAAAGGTGAGATCAAGGCGAGCGCTCCCAAGACCTTTGTGGAGGACTTTTTGCGTTATATTGAAATCGAATTTGGAGGCGAATACGTGGACACACCGGCTGACAAGCCTTTCATCGACGCCGTGAACGCGGAATTCGATGATCTTCAACGTCGCAAGGCAATCGCATCCGTTCTTCTTTCTCAGGAAACACTGCACATCCGAATCCTGGATGAAATCGGCGATCACCTGCTTTCAGAGGTTTGCGAAAAAGTGAATCCTGACTTCGAAGCCTCCTGCCCTTTCGAAGATATAAAACCGAAAGTTTCCGACTGCCTTTGGCAAAAATGGACACCATACGGTCTTCGAAGACCAACCTGGCCAGCGAATTGCCATGTCGCTATCGAAGCAGACGCCGGGTGGATGAACGAGATCATCTTTGGCGTGAGATGTCCGGACATCAATAAGCTCCCCGAGAGAGACAAACCACTTGCTTCTCCAGGCCGAAAGAGCCTGGACGACATGGTCTCATTAATTCCTGGTGGCAGAAAGAAGAGCTATTGGCCGTGGTATAAATACTGCGCAGAAAGATACTGGGGACAGGAATTTTGCGCCCGCCTTGTTATTGAATCTCCGACAGGAGCCTTGAAGGATCATCCTGAAATACAAGAACTCGCCCGCCAGTTTGTCGAGACGGCAAGAGAGGTTGATCGTTTGCTAGCCCTATGATTAACCGTGCGTGGCATTCGCGTCAGCATCACCTGTTGAGACAGACCTACTTCTTCGCATAGCGACATCCCTTCTGACGTGCCTCAGAGACGTGAACGTGGGTTCTGTTCCTTTCTGCAATGCGTTAAAATTAGTATCAGTGCGTTATCTTCTTCTTTCGACCGGATTCAAAGCCTTCGCACGCATTTCCAGTTGCCCTTAATCGTCCCTTGCCGATCAACGTCGCGAAATCCTCCTTCCGCCTTTTCCAGCGTCCCCACTTTTGATCATTGTCGAAGCCGAACACGAACAGGGATGGCTTCTGACCTTCCCATCGTCGGGCGTGTTAAGCCATTTCCGGTAGACTTCGTACGTCACCGCGCCCGAAGCGATCCCCTTGATCATTCTGCGGCAAACGTCCCGGGCCGCCGCATCAGCCGACATAGAAGCGTCGTGCGCAACCTGCGGTTTGGTCGCGGTGTTGATTTTCGCCACGCCTCCTTGGCACAGCCGTCAATCAGACGACATGCGCCTCCGGCAGCCGTCGGATGATCGAGGCATAGTATTCGAACTTTCTTCGCTGAGGATCGCGACTTGGCCAGCACGCCCATATCCTTCGCAACGTCGCTCGTCAGCCTACGAGGTCGGCAACTCCGAAACTTGATCTTCCTGAAGGCGTTTGATCCAATGTGGATCGAACTTCCCCGCCAACTGCTTGAAGCCGCGCCCAGTGGGGTGCAGCTCATTTGACCAGTCATCGGTATAATCAGGATCAATGAGCGTACCTTGTGTGTCGATGACACTGAACCTATTGGAACTATTGCTCTGCAGGTCCATCAACATCGCCCGAAATTTCTTAAGCGCATCGGCGACAATTTTTTTGCCCTGCAATACGCTCCAATTCTTTGATTTGAGAGATGGATACAACCAGGGTCCCGCACATATGGGATGACGGTTATCCGGCGTCGGAAAATCGTAAGTGTGAGCGAAAATCCGAACGCCAGGAGCGTAGCGATCACGAAGATCGAAAAGCGTTTCGTAGTTGAGGCGCACGACGTTCAGCACTGTCGCAAATTTGGCCGAATTCAATCCCTTGCGACCAGGCGTCCCATCATTAAAATTCAGAAACTTTCCGAATTGGTCTCCCGCAACGTCATTGCCGCCCGCCGAGCAAAAGATGACATGAGGCTTGCCATTAAGCCAATTATTCTCATCCGATAGTGCACGGATTAGGCGCTGCTGCTTTGCCTGGGTCATCATATCCGTTGTCGCATCGCCATGATGAGCCAACGGCAAGATTAGCTTCTCATGGTCGTGCATCAACTCCAGCTGGGCGATGATATCCGTTTGACCAATGGCGATGTCGTTGACTAGTGGATAGTCAAACCAAGAGTCGCCCACGGCAACGGCCGTAAAGGGACCTGAGGATCGCACGCCAGTTATCGAAATGGCCTGCTTGACGGCTCGGACCTTCTCTTGATGCTTTCTTATTCGTGCCTCGATATCCGCTTCGATCTGGCGATTTATATCTGCCAATAACAACGCGCTGTTAGACATTCAAACCCCTCCCGTGAAAGTCTACTGGCTTGCATCCGAACCCTCGCGCATCTGCAAAATTCGTTGAATTGCGTGTAATTCCGCGCGAGATTGAATATTACGTCTTACTGTCGCGTCCCCAATCAAATACGATCTTCAGGACAATGCCGACAAAATAAAATTGCAGCGCCACACTACTGCGATCCACACTCCTATTATGTAGAGACTTTTTTATGACCTTTATCGATATCGAATCTATTCTAGCGCCGTTCGACAAGAGCGCATTGGGTAGGACTTAGTGCGCTGTCCGGTTGGGCTGACATCTGCCGGGGGCGATCATCTGGTGCCGTCTCTAAATGGAGCGATTGCACCTTTAGATGTAAACCTGTCGACGACTGAGCTTCGCCACTATATTTCAGATACAAAATCGAGGTTTAGCCTCGGTGGGCTCGCTTTCGTCAGACCCCATCCGCGAATTTTGATACATCTAAATAGTTAATTCAAATGTGCGCCTACAACTTTGAGCCGAGAAGGAATACAAAATACATATGCACTGATTCGAGGGAGGTTTGGCAGATGAGACAACTATTGCTTTATTTCGTGGTTGCGCTTTTGACTGGTGACGCTATTGCGTCGGCAAGTCAGATGTCCGGCAACTTGAAAGTGGGCAATCCCGCCCTCAGTCGAACAGCCAAGGCCGTCCCCATGGCCGCAACATATTTTAAAGATAAATTTAAGGGTGCAAATATTGTGCAAGCTCAAGCTGATAGTGCACGAGTGCCGTGCCAAAAAGGCAAGGCATGCTGTGGAAAATCGGGCGCTTGTCCTCAATGATCCTTCCCCGCTCCAATGGCATTCCGCCTGTCGAGCAGGAGGCCACCGCTGATGCGCAAGCATCGAAACACTGGCTTCGGATTGAAGATGGTAAGATTGTCGTCTTTGATCTTGAATTCGGCGGATGGGGAAGTCTCGTGGCGCTAATGGCTTCGGTGGCGTCGCTTGGCTGGACCACGTACGACAAATTCCTAGTGCAGCCCTCTCCGGAATTATGGTCTCCGGAAGAGATAAACGTAGTATGCGACTATCGGGGCGATACATCTTGCCAAGGGGACGACAAAGTTTACCTCAGGGCGACGCCGATCACGCTGATCAATAAAACACCGGGGGAGCATCCTTTCACTGTCCGGAGCATGGATGCTGAAATCATTCTTCAGGATGCCAACGATCAACCGGTCAAAAAGATTTGTCTGGATTGGGAGTATCTGTCCAGCATGACGACTGTGGGCAGCAACAGCAAGCCAGTCGGCCCGTTTGAGGTCAAATCCGGCTCACCATTTGTACAAGAGGTTGAATTCTATCCCAGGAGGAAACCCGATGATAACGGCGCGATCTCAACAATGAATTTCCTACCGTTTCGGCAGATGGAGCAACTGGTCTCTCAGGGTGCAATTAAACAGATCGAGTTGAATTTTGAGATTGAAATTGTCGGACGAAGCGACCGGATTACGACGGCATGCAAAGTCCCTATCGATGGTGATTTCGTTCAGAATGCGAAAGCCGGAACGACGGAAGAATTCTATTCGCGGGAATGCGTATCCGTTAAAGCACATCAAGCCGAGTGCTCGCGATAAAGAACTTTCTGCAGAGGAAATAGTGTGGCCGAAGTTGCCTCGGATTTGATTACCAACATAGAGGGTTACCAGCAGTTGCTCACAACGCTATCGTTGGGTATCTCGGCCGGAGCGTTTGCACTCATCGTCCAGATTTTGTTTCATAACACCTCAAATTCCAACAAGGTAAACCTCGAATGGAAGGGGGGCATTATATGGGGGGTTGGTATTCACCTCATTTCGGTGTTGGCGGGCATAGCAACGAAAAGTTCGCTGGTTTCCTCCGTTCCCGCTTTGCATAAAATAGAATGGGGTGGGTCCTCTGCTGCAACATATCTACAAACGGCAGGACTGCAGCACATTTCATATTTCTCCATCGGACAGATAGTTCTCTTCATCATTGGTACCGGTATGCTTTTCCTAGTGTTAGTAAAGAACGCGAGATTACTATGACAAATGTCACGGTTTGGAATCGTCGAGTTGTGTTAAGTGCTCTGGCCGCCTTATCGCTGGACAAATTCTGGGCAACAACAGCATTTGCACAGCAAGTATCCAATGCGCCAATCGATGTGGGCGCTTTGGCAGGGCGGCTCAGCGTCCCGGCAGCTATTGCTCAGATTAGTATCGACGTCGCTTTTTTCCATTCTTGGCGATCAGAGATCGGCCCTCGCGGATATGACAAAGACCCCAAATGGGGAGAAGAGGCTGCATCTTTCAGCCGGACGGTGTTCACGCAACTCGGAGGGAACCCCGCCACGCTGGTATCTGCTGCGAGTTCCGAGGTCGAGGAGTTCGACAAATTGGCGCTGGCCTCCTTCACTGAAAATCAACCGAGTTTTCGAGACTTCTTGGTAAAGATTGGGGTCGATCCAGATGGTGGAGCTGGTGGTCGTATCCAGCAATCGCTGCGTGATTTCCAAGCAATCGGGCTGGCCGCAAAGGCGGACGTCAAAACCGCAAGGGAGCGCTCTTTTTTTTGGCCGTGGTGCTAAGGGCAGCCCGAAGGTTGCCACCTCTTGGTGATGAGGGAATTTTGACGCCATATTCGAACAACGAGTAAATAGCCATGAACCATTCGCGATCCGTGTGGCTACCCGCGCCAGTTCGCCGCGTCGGTCGATGAAAGTGTGAGGTAGGTTGCATTCTTCTCAGAATTTCGTCATCAGGTCCTGCTGTCGACCATCATTGCAACAAGGGTCGACGCAACTTGGGGCGCTCCGGCACTAGGTCGTAGAGCGCCTTCTCCCTTCCGCGCGGAGCCTTCACGACCCGTCACGTCGGTTAAATAATCGTCAATTAGCAATTTGGGATATGCGCGTATTGCCTTGGGGATTGCGATCCGTGCCTTAAAGGGTCGAGGAAAATGGACCGGGACACAACGTCTGCATTCACGCCCGTCGGGCTGGCCTTGCGTGGTCAGCCATCTCACAGGATCGAGCTGGGAACGGAGTGAATTCCCCGTGCGGGCCTCACAACTCAGGAAAATGACTCCAAACACATGGTCAGCATTTGCGCGGTTTGGCCTCGCTCTGCGCAGGTCGGCAGCTTACAAGATCGTGCCTACAATCGATGTCTCCGCGATTGGCATGGGAAATTGAACGCGTAGCTTTACGCATCGAATGCCTGCAAAGGCCAACTGCTACCTCCCTGTTTGAAGCCGTTTGCCATAGCGCCGCAGACGTGATCACCTTTGAGGACACCCTTGATTTCCGCTCCAGGTTGCTGCAAGCAAATTCAATCAGCAGTTTAGCTGTTTTCGGAAGGGCTGCAGACAGTTTTGATTGGGAGGCAAAGTGAGAGCGATTATATACGGCGCGGTCATTTCGGCGCTTAGTGCTTCAAATCTGCAGGCATCTACCCAGGTCCGTGTTGTCGATGGCGACACGCTTGAAGTCGCCGGAATCGTTTATCGGCTTCACGGGATCGACGCTCCGGAAGCTGGCCAGACTTGCAACGACGTTGGCGGCGGGCAATGGCAATGCGGAAAAGAAGCGCTTGCCACGCTCGAAGGCTTGGCGCTCGGGAATGATGTGATCTGCGACAATCGAGGGGGGCTGGACCTTTACGGCCGGACGATTGGCGTCTGCAAGGTCGCTGGTAAGGACCTCAACGCCACCATGATCGAGACAGGCCACGCTTGGGCTTTCCGGCGATACTCCGAGGACTATGCCGGGCTCGAAGACGTCGCTCACAATGCGCATCTTGGCGTCTGGCAGGCGGACACGGAAACGCCTTGGGACTATCGCTCGGACAAATGGACGGTTGCGAAACAGGAAGCACCGGATGGATGCCCGATCAAGGGCAACATTTCCAAGAGCGGTCACATCTACCACGCGCCGTGGTCGCCCTGGTACGCGAAGACCAAGGTGAGCGTCAAAAACGGCGAGCGCTGGTTCTGCAGTGAAAAAGAAGCCGTGGACGCAGGTTGGCGTGCCCCCTATTGGGGACACTGATCACTCCGCAACTTGCTGCTCCTGGTTTCGTCGCCGGATTCTAATTTCAATGCGGCGACGTGTCTCCTCAGCTCCCGCCTGCCCGGTAGTGACCACGTCCCCTGGCAGGATAAGCTGGGCTGCCGACAATGGCAGGATGGTTGCCCCCTTCAGCTTACCGTCTGATTTGAGGGCATTGGCGACGGACACCGCTCGGGCAAGTCCCAGCCCCGCATTGTCGGCCGGAACAACGCCCGCAATAGACCTCTTACCGTCCAGCACTTCCATGACCGTTTGGTCGAGGTTGGAACCCCTCCGAGAGATCGGTTGCTCATCGGTATGACCGACTACCTCAATCACATCCACCTGATACCTCTGCAGCGCGTCGGCGATCTGGTCTGAGACGGCTCCACGAAGTTTTGCTTCGAACGATGCCTCCAGTTCTGCACTCCCGGAACGGAAGTAATTGCCGTCAGCCTCGCTCAGATTGATGATCGGTGGCCACTCATGGGGTTTGGAAGCTGCGAGGGATGTTTCGGCCGCTCTAAGTTCCTTGAGCCGCGCCGAAAGAGCGGCCGCATCCTCGGGAAGCTTGTTCTCCTGCAACACCACCAGGGTTCTCTGGAATTCCTCGATTTTTTCAACGGTGATTCCAGAGTCTTTCAGTTTCTGCAATTCCTGCTTGGCAAGTTGGAGATCACGCCATTCTTTCTCGAATTTTTCACGGTCAACCGAGGCAAGCGTCAGGGCCTGCAACTGCTCTTGAGCCTGCTTCAGCTTGTCTTCGGCCGTCTGCAGGTCCAGGAGGGCAGCCTCTCGCTCCCGCTTGGCAGTTGCAAGCTCTTGTTGAACAGCCACCATCTCTTGCTGCATGGATTTGAGATCAACCTGCGCCTTGAGAGCCTGTGTCCGCTCATTATTGATGATGGCGGCCGCTACGAGAAGCAGACAAAATACAAGCAACAACATGGACTCGGCCATCGTCAGGCCGAGAATGAGGCCTCGGTTGTAGCCCTTATGTTCAAGCTGACTTGATGGCTCACCGGTTACTGCCATCTCCGCCACCATTTCTGCTCAGCGTTTTGGGCATGCTCTTCCCCGATTGCCGCCGCGACAGGTTCGCTGAGAACTGGCTTCGAGAGCGACGTATCTGGGGTCGCCCGGTCCGTAAGCACGGGTCCGATTTCGATCCTATCTTCACCGATCTGAGGGATCGTGTTCGATAGTGTGCTCGTGTAAGTGGACAGCTGCGGTTCCTCGGTAACCGGCTTCACCACGGTCGCGCCGTAGATCGGCTGCGTCCTCGCTCTCTCGTCGACCAGCCTGACGACTTCCTCAAGCTTCTCGGTGTTGTAATGGAGTCTTTCGGCGGCGTTGGCGCTCTCATCGACCTGTTTGACGGCTGCTTGGAGAGCACCCACGCTTTCGTCGATTTTGTCGGCAGTCTTGACCAATGGCTTGAGAGCTTTCTCGATTGTAAGGCCAAGGCCGTCGACCGCCTTCATGCTGGTATCGAAACGGCTCGGCAGATCGTTCAGCGGCCGCAACGCTCGCTCAAGGTTTGTTGCCCAATCGTTCAGCGGCCGAAACGAACCTTCAATGCGATCCGGCATTTCAAGCAACGGTGCCAGTGCTTCCTTCAGGCGTTCTGCATTGACAGCATTTTGACTGGCTGCGTCTTCCAATCGTCTCGTCTGCAGTTGGCCCAGCTCGGTGACGGCGGCCAATACCGGCTGCAATTCCACCTTGAGAACCTCTTCTGGTAGGCGCATTCCAGAAAGACGTTGACCAGTCGTTTCGACTTGACTTCCAAACGCGGTGACGATCTCTGCCAAGTGGTTGGCAGTCGCGTCAAGTCTGGCAAGCGCTGCGTCGGCCATGTCGACATTTGCCTTGGCTCGCTCTTCCACCATCCGGTTGCTAGTTTCGACAATGGTGGACAGACGCTCAGCGGCTTCCTGGATTGGGCGTATGGCGTCCTTCGTCATAACCTCGATGGATTTGAGGATCGCCTCACCGTTGCGCTCGGCCTGCCGGGCAATTTCCTCGAAACCCTCTGACAGCATCTGATTGCTGATGCGCCGGTAGCTCGAAAACTCGCGAGCCGAAGAGTTCAGTTCGCTTTTGACCCGTCGAGTCATTTCGGTCAACTCATGGCGGACCGTTCGGTCGACGTCCAACGGGTCACGACGCATCTGGTTAAAGAAGATGCGCAAAGTGACGCCGACAATCGTGGAGCTGACGGCGACACCGAAATTCTGAACGATATCATCGACAGAAGCCCCGGCCGAAAAGCGGAAGAGCGAGGCTCCAAGGCTCGTCAGGGTAAACAGAAACCCCATGTAATAGAGATTGTCGCCAGCCTGCTCGTTGTGAAGTCGCAGCCCCTTCAGTATCCCGACGCAAGCCACGAAGTAGGTTGCCATCAATATGATTGGCACCAGCGTGACGATCCAACTATTCCATTCCAGCGTCTTGGCCGTCATGATGAAGATCATGCCGCCAATGGTAAGTGTGCCGTATAACCCCAACGGCAGCCTTTCCCGCCACTTCGTGCGCCATTCTGCCATTAGCGGATTCCTTCCAACCGTGTGAACCTGTCCAGCTTCCCATCGTTCGACATGATCCACTTCGTCCAGAACTCGGCGAGTTGGAGGCTGTCGAACTTCATGCCGGGCCGCTGGAACTCCAGAAGGCGTACCGACGCACCATTTAGCGCGGTCCTGAACTGGTCAGGCGCACGGCTCTTTTGAAATTTCGAATAGTCGACGCCATCCGAGTACATCGAGTAGGTCGACGTGTGTTCGATCATGTCGGAGGCAACAACAAGATGCTTCGGGATATCCTTGTACGTGATTGCGGCGAACGCCTCGACATTGATCCTCTGGATGCCTGCCAGAATCGGGGACTGCTTGCCAGCGACCCCTTCACTCATATGGCCCGCGATCTCATCCAGCGGCTTTTGAAAGCCCTTTTCCCAGCGTTCCTTCACAAGTCGAGGGTTGCCCGTCCAGTTGTCGACGGTCGAGGCATCGCCCGGGTTGCATCCGCTGAAGCTCAGTCCGAGCTGACTTGGATTTTCGGTGAGCGTGTAGACCTGGATCAATCCACCTGCTGGAACAGAAGCCACGATCTCCTGAAACTGGTTGCGCAAGTCGGTTGCGGTCAGGTCCGATATAGGATCGGTTACATCGAGCAGGATGGCGACGATCTCCTTCGGACCATCGAGCGGGCAAAGTGTCACCTTGTCCAATACGGGTTTCGCCTGCGCCTGCTTGTTAAGGACCCAAACACCAACGCCGATAGCCGCCGTTGCCAGAACCAGAGCTACACCCCCGATGATGGTCCCCAGGCTGCTATCTGACTTACGCCGCCTGCGCCGGGACATGGCCGCCCTCCGAAATAATGGTATCGAGGTTATGGTAACGGGCCACCGCCTCTCCAAACGCAGCACCAATCCTGTCCATCTGATCGCTGAGGCTGGATTGGGCTTCCTTGATGCTGTGCGCCACCTCGTTGTCGTTGAACTCTACGGTGAACTGGTGAACCGCGTTCAGCCGTTCCATCTTGTAGGGCGTCAGAAAATACTTCGGTTCGGGCGTCGTTCGTGCCTTCCGATTTGCTTCCCGATAGACTGTGAGCAGCGAATTAGCGGTGCGTTCAAGCAGATTCTGGTGTTCTGCGAAGAGGGCTGCCAGTCGCGTCCGACCGGCTATAATCGCCTGCGCTTCTTGCCGCCGATCACTCAAATCGCGGACAATGCCCTCGACCTTCTTGTTGTGATCGTCGCGGGTATCCCTCAGGAGATCGATTAATTCCTGCTTTCGCGCGATGTAGCGTTCCCGAGCGGCGTTGACCCGCCGCTGTAAGTTGGCGAAACCGTGGTAAGGGTCACTCATGGAAGCAGCGTCGAGAAACGCTACAAATGAGAATATCAGCCCAAGACCGAGCAGAACCCAGGATTTCATCTCGGTAAGACCGAACGTATCGTTTATCATTCGCTGGACGACTTCCGTCTGCGCAGCGTCCCAGTTCACGGCCGCTGTCTCACGGAAATGGGCGAGACCAAGGTTGATGGCCCCAGCGATGGTCCCATACGCGCCAAGCAGACAAACACCGAACACTTTTGAAACTAAAAATCGGTGCACCAGGAAGCGCACTGTAATAAACGCCATCAGGACTGCCCATCCGATGTTCAACGATGCGAAAATGAATGCTTCAAGCGTTCCGCCCACCCATCCCTGCTCACTTCCTTCCGCAAGAAAGTTGCCATTCAAGATCATCTCAAACGCAATCAGGAAACCCAGGAGCGCGATTCTAAAAAACCAGGACGCTCCACTGGTTACTTTTGCGGTGCGGTCCAGTTTATGTTTCTTCTTGAACTTGGCGGCTTCATTTTCGAGCGCGATCAGATCGCGCCGAAGACCATGCAATTCGTCTTCCCCGGTTGATACATCGGCGGTGAAGTCTGACAGCGTTACAGCGTTGGACTTCCGGATCAGCAGAAATTGCCCTGCGAAGTCGAGGCCCTGAAGACGCTCGGAATATCGTCCCATCTCGTCTTCGAGAATTTGATGCGACTTCTTCTTTTCTTCCTCGACAGTCGCAACGATCCGCTGCTCGACATCATCGAGCGCCTTTGCAGTCTTCGCTGGCAGATTCTCCGCGCCCTTCCTGGTGCCGCGCTCTACCAACTCCAGGGTGCGACTGACACTTTCGGGATCAAGGATTGGAAAGATGTCAGTAGTTGCGCGAAAGTCATGGTTCGATTGTCGAACCGTATCCCACAGGCGATTTAACGCCTCAAACCGTCCAGCCATTTTCACTCATTCGCGTTGATCGTCAACGAAATCTAAACAACTTTAATTTGCTATCTCAACAACCTCGGGCGGTCCAGATCGCGTTCAACTAAATTGTTAGTTAAGCTTAAGACAAGCGAGACTTTTGCCCAGTTTCTTCTACCGTCAAGGAGTGCCACGACACAGCTGAAAGCTGAGGCTGACTTGCTTACCAGGGAACCAACTCCGAGATAGCCGACAGAATTATTTGTCCCGCCGGTTTTCGATCCTTCGTGCGGCACTGGCGGGCTGAACCTTAAAAAGCCTCCCCTCGGGGAGTTCACTCGGTTTAATCATCAAGGGCGGCTTGAATTCTTATAATCGTATAAAGCTTTTATGAGCCGTTCGCTGGGCAATATGTTGCGCTCTATAAAGTCGAGATAAGGTTCGTACACTGCACTTGTGGATGCATCAAATCCCTCCGCTTTCGCAAGCTGCAGCACTTTGGGAGCGTCGGGCAGCACTTCGTATCTGTTTTTCAAAGCCCATTGTCGTACTTTCGAGTTGTCGTCCATCCACTTAGTTCCGAATATCCCATGGCAAAGCTGAAATCCCAGCTGCTTCTTCAGTTCAGCAATATTATCTTTAACTTCCGGGTCCGATTTCGCTGCCTTGGTCTCCCGCAAGCCGCGAAATATTGCAAACTCCGCCTCCTCGCCGAACCCTCCGACGTAGCGCTCTCCGCCCTTGTTGAGCATTTGCTGTGTCATGACATAAGCTATCCGAGCTTCAATGTCCCTAATCTCTGTCAGGATGGTTTCCGCGTTTTCTACGCGCTTCTCGATCTTCTCGTAGAGTTCGGTCGTAAGCACACCCCCAAAGGTCAGTGTTTTTAGCCGTCCATAGTCTATAAAACAGAGAATACCTACAACAAAAAAGAAAGCAGCTGCAGTATGGTTACTATCAAAATATGAAATATATAAACACGCTGTCAATAAAAAAAGGCCTGCGATCAACCTCACTACGTCGAGTTTATTGATTGCTTTATTGTCGTCGGCCATCTTTGTTGACCTTCTTGATCTGATGTATTTACCGGGTCGCAGACGTCAGCTGTAAACTCAGGTAGGTTTCACATCTATTATCGCGTCACATTGAAGCAGATCTCAAGGTTGACCAAGCCAATCTGAATTTCCTACTCACTTCCCGTTGGGGGAAACGCCACATCCTTGTGCGCGTCGACGATCACTCTCCCGTCAGGCGTCGGCCGACAGTCCATCAGTGCGGTTCTTAAGGATGGCGAAGGTGTGCCCAAAGTCGGAGGCAAAATCTCCCGGTGCGAGTTTGTATTCGGTGACACTGACCGAGTTGCTGACATTTCCGCCGATGGCAAGCATTCGATTGTTGGCGGAATCGATCTGAACGATAATGTCCGTGTGACTTCTGTAGCTGTCCAGCGCCGCCGCGACGTCGTAATTGACGACAGGCCCAAATTCCGGGTTGTCCCGCGCGATTATGTCGCCGATTTCTGGCCTAACCTCGTTAAGCCTAAAACCCCAGAACGGTGCAGACGTATCCCCTGCCCTCCTGGCTTTTATTGCGTGATGGATGTACTTCGAGTGAGCCGCAGCAAACCTAAACTCTTGGTAGGCATCGCCCGCTTTTCTGACCATGAACGAAATGGCTGCGGCCGACCAGGGTACATCCCGGTCTGTTCCGTCCAGATTGTTATTGCCTATAGCTCTCCACATCTCTCCGACGAAGCCGGAAAAGGGTTCGACGTGTTCCTTGCCGAGGCCACGCTCAAACCGCATGAATTGCTTGTTAACGGAGGCAATCAGCTTCTCTCGGTTTTCGCTGACGGGCTCGCGAAGAAATTTCGCCAGGACGAAGCCCGTCTTCTGGCTTCCATCCAAGTTTGCTTTGCACTTGACCCAGCCGTCAGCCTCCTCGGATACAACATTCACCTTCTGTGTCAAAAAGAGCTTTCCGATGATGTTATCGACGGCGCTAGTTGGATTCTCCCGAAAATTCAGCGACTCTACGTTGACGTACATGTCTGCCATCGTATCCCCCATTATCTAGTGTAGGCAGGTCCTCTCGACATTCTTAACTTGATGACCATCACTCCGGAGCGCAAAACGCGATACTGGTGCAATGCGAATATCGAGTAACGAAATCATTTCTGAAATCAGGCGCGAATAATTACATTGGGCTACATACTACAGCCTGATCGCGACATCGATGCGTTCTATTTTAATATGCATGTAGTTTAGTGATTTTGAATTGCTAATGCAAGTCAAAAGTGTTAATAGTTCTTGCCGATGAATAATTTACTCTTTCACCTTGCATCCTTTTGCAGGTCGTAAACTCGCGTTTTATTTGTTTGTTTTTTCTCGCCATCACTTCAGTAGGCAGGATGGACTGCATTTGCAGCCGTCGTGAGCGCTCATCTATTCGTCAAGTGCGGGTGTGCGCTGGCGAGCGATACCGAGCGGAGCAACGACCGCAAAAGACATGACAGCACGGAGGGAGCGGACCATGAGCTTACCGACACTCGTCGAAGTCTGCATCAGTATGGCTTTTCTTTACTTGGTCTTGAGCCTGATGTGCACGACCGTCAATGAAATGATCGCGACATACATGAAGCTTCGTAGCGTGGATTTGAGCGGTGCGATTATTTCGCTTATCGATCATCCAGACGTTCTCACGCGTTTTTATAAGCACGGCCTAATCAAGAATGCCATAAAAGCAGCCAATCGCAGTGACGCAACGACACCGATGATAGATGTCACGATGCCAAATGAAGGAGGCGAAAATAAAATCGCAAACGTTCCTCCTGCAACTAGCCACTCCTCCTATCTAGATGGGCAATCATTTGCCATGGCTCTTTTGGGTAGCCTCCAACCGGGCACGCCCATACCTGTCATCGAAGGAATGCAAGCCACCGTACAAGCTCTTCCCGATGGTAGCGTCAAAGATATCGTTGGTACGGCTTTGGCGACCGCTGGCAATGATATCAACAAACTTCGAGACAATATTGCTGAGTCGTTCGATTCCGTAATGGATCGACTGAGCGGCGAATACAAACGAAAGACCCGCTTCATTTCAGTTCTTGTTGGTATTGGTATCGCTATCTTGGTGAATGCTGATAGCCTCGCTGTCTCTCAAGCCATTTGGCGCGACAGCGACCTGAGGGATCAAACTGTCGCGGCGGCTGGGGAGTTCGTCAAAGCGCGGTACCAGAAGGCGGTAGACGAATGCCCAGAGAAAACCCCGCCAGATTTTGAGGCCACTACTAAGTGTGTCGCGGATAAACTGGCCATGCTAGACGACCAACTCAAGCCATTTCCTATTGGGTGGGGAAACGTTGGGGCCCTGACTGCGTGGGAATGGGCCGCAAAGCCCCTCGGTTTGGTTTGGACGGGACTAGCTTTATCGTTAGGCGCTCCATTCTGGTTCGACATCCTGCAGAAGTTCATCAACTTCCGGGGCGCGGGAACGAAGCCGGAGACCACCAAAGAGAAGAAAGAAAAAGAGGTGGATGCGAAGGTATCAGACGGACAGGCTGCTGTTTGATGCAGGCTTTTTAACGGAGGGATTCGGCTATCATGAGAACTTCACTGGCGATACTGTTCGCACCTACCATGTTGCTTTACGCAGATGCCGCTCTGAGTGCGCCTGCTCCGGAAGAGGAATGCTTTCAGCAAGTCGAGTTTGGAGCCACACCGGGAGCATGGGAGCAGATTAAGGCCTATTTTGGCACCTTGAAACCGATAAGCGAGCCAGAATTGCCCAGGTCACGTCTCATGGAGCTACGGGCACAGATCATCCGCTTTGAAGGTGTTAAGCAGAATCTAATCGAAATCGTTGAAGCGCACATAAACGGCAGCTCGACCGGCAGCGGAGTCGCAGAGAACCTACGTCTATCAGGAATACCAGAATTGCTTCGGCAACTTGACTCGATTGCTAAGCAGTTAAACAAGATAGCTCAGGACGGGGATATGTTTGCTGCGCAGGATGCGTTTAGACAACTTGCAATCAATATTGACCACAAACGAGCGGACATAATATGCAAGTTAGCGGTGCAAGCGGCTTCGCTCAACCCGGATATACCGGCCATGAAGGCTCTTGTGGGAAAATTAAAGGCCGAGCTTAACAATATCTCGGCCGCAGAGGAGGCTTTGGGCAAATACCTCAGAGGGAATAACCATTAAAAATCTTGCGAGGACGCTGATGTGGGCAATTTTTTAACACCACTCTTCACTGCGCTTGCAACTGCCGTCGCTAGCATTATCGGCGCTTGGCTTGTTGCTCGGACCCGTTCGGGTCGCTTGGCACGAACCCTCGACTTTTCCACCAGGATTCTCAACTTCGTCGAACAATCTTCGGCCCGATATGATGGACTCACGAAGGTTCCCGAAGAAAAAAGGACCGACTTGGAGAAGCTCATTTCGGATTCCGTGAAAGCTGTTCAAGAGGATTTGTCAGTTGAGCGCTCGCTACTGTTAGAATTCCAACAAACCAATCACACTATTCATAGTGCATTTTTGTTCAGAATTCCTACGCGACGAATACTTTACCCTCTGTATCTCTTGTTTTATACCGCAATATTGTTCATGATCTACGTGCCTGTCATTAGGTACTTTAATGATAAGCCTTGGGTGACGGGGGATATTGTTGCGATCCTGGTCTCCGGTGTAATTGCTCTACTTATTCGTGGGGTCGTAAGTCGGATACCAAGTTAGCTGCTCCGGGATGAAGATATCCCGCGATTTCATTCCCTGACCTGACGGCTCACGCGAATCCGGCCTGCCGGGCGTGCCATGAGCGAACTCATCACCTCTCCCGGTCGGCAATCTGAATTCCAGGTCGCGATCCGCCAAGCCTGTCAGGCTTCCTGAGAGATCGAATAGCTGGGCGACCAGGTGAACGACATCGCCCTCCCTCTGGATGCGGCCATTGATCGCCAACATCGAGGCTCCCAACGCAACTCGTCTCGACCGCTCGAACAGCTTGGGCCAGATGACGACGTTGGCGACGCCCGTCTCGTCTTCCACGGTCATGAAGATCACGCCTTTTGCGGAGCCCGGCCGCTGGCGAACGAGAACCAACCCGGCCGCCATCAGCCACCGCCATCGCGGGACTACATCGCTTCTGAGCAGGTGACGATCCGGCGTTCCGCGAGTTCTCGGCGCATGAAGCTGACAGGATGTTCGCGCAACGTTAGCCCCGTGTGCCCATAGTCCAGGACCACGTTATGGCCCTGTGTAATCTGCGTCAGCTCGACCGGCGGTTCCTGTTGCTCGGCAATCGTTCTTACCTCCCGCTCAGCAGCCGCCGCAAAGCAATGCCTTGATTGCCCAGCGCGCATCCCGACGTTCGAGGCCTAGCGACGGCAGAAAAGCATCGGCCTCGGCCAATTCCACCAACGACGCGGCTTGAATGCCTGACCTCCGCCACATGTCATCGACACCGTCGAAGTGCTGGCGGGCACGGGCAGCAACGATCCGGGCAGCGTCGGCGGTGGCCAGACCACGCACCATCCGCATCCCAAGTCGAACGCATAACGATCCGAGCCCTCTATGGACTCAAGCGTGCAATCCCAACAGGCGCGACGTTGCAGTCTCGGTCACTCTTATGCTGCGCCTCTTTATTATCATAGGAACAAATACAGAACATGAGTCGTAGCGAACGAAAACTCGGCGGTCCGGCCGAACCTTTCGTATCAATCCCGATGCCCGGCATGTCTTTGAACTGATCCTTGTACCATCATGTTACAGTATGAACGACGCCATTTCATCGCGCACCCAGTGGAAATCTTTGAAAGGAACTGCGACAGGTTCGGCACCGACCACCTGCGAAGCCAGACGTTTCTTTCGAATCTAGCATTTCTCGTCGAAAGTGCGGCTTGGACTGATGAACCTTGCCTGGTCGGTCCGGTTATTATTGTAAACAGCCATGGTCATACTCCGTTTGGATAAATCGAATTCCTATATACATCCGTTATAAACATCTATAACTTGCGCCTGTGAAGGTTGAGGGGCTTTCTTTCAGTGTGGGGGTAATAGTGTATCTTAGGCGATATCTGACATCGATCTCTAAGCTTGTCTTTATTTCAATATTGGTGACTTCTTGCACTGCTGCAGGGTTTCAAGAGTTTCAGATTTACAGTCAAGCGTATGACGCTCAGTACGTTCAGGCGGATTTGGTGCTGCAGGCGGTTGGAAGCGCTGAGAAAAGCCTACGAGCCAGTATCGAGCCAAGGAGCAACCCAAACGGCTATTTCGAGCCTGACTATGCCGCGTATTACGTGGATGGTGTCGAGCCGCCTCAAACGGCAGCTATTCGAGCGAGTCTCAAGGTAATCAAGAGCTATAATGACGCGATGATTGCCTTGGCAAGCGGCGAGAATGCGAAAGCATTGTCAGCCCGTATTTCCTCCCTCACGGTCAATGTCTCAACAGCAATAACGGCCGTTACCTCGATGGGGGCTTCCGTTGCGTCGACTGCGCCCGCCGCCGGACTGGCTTCAACTCTCTTAAAGCAATTGAAGTATCTGCCGTTCGTGACGGAGGCTGCGGCCGTCGCTAGCCGTGAGTCCTTTAGAAGAGACTTGATCAAATCTGCTCCGACCGTCCGCGCCATGTTGACGACCCTGAGAGACGAAGGCACGCCGGTTATGTACGAACTGATGCGGCGGGCGTCAGGGAAAAGTCCCAGCAAAGCTAATCCCCGAGGGCTACCAGACCCAGCGGCTCAAAAGTTGCTAGCAGGTTGGGTATTGCTCCTCGACAAGACAAATCTTGCTCTGAAGACAGCAGCTGACGCTGCGGAGACTGGGTCTCAGATCAATCTCGACACGCTTAATCAGGCGTCGGTCGAGTTGGCCGTCCTGGCAGAGCAGATTCGCGCGGCGAATGTAAAAGACAAAAAGTGAATTGGGAGAACACGTAAATGCCGAATGATGTGTTGGAGCCAATAAAAGTTATCGATCAAATGATTGTCGATACGTCGGAAGCCATGAAATTGGCCGAGGCCAAGGGCGATGACGAAGCTTACCAAAAACTAGATAGGCTATTTGACGACCTATTGGCCACAAGGGACGAGGTCTTGGCGGGACTGCTTGCCGGAATTGCGGGCAAGATGACAGACTATAGCAAACGGCTTGAGGCTTTAACGGCGAGGGTCAAAGCCTGGCCGTTTGGTGGCACTCATGAGAGGCAGTATCGGGACAAGGACCTCCCCGATAACGATTTTGAAGACGCCGGTCCGGATGCACCGTTAGTTACGCCTGCTCCGGTTAAAGCGGACGCGACCCCTGTGGTCTCGGCTGAATGGTCTGAAAATTATCAGACGTTATGGGACACCATGGAAGTCAGCGACGATTGGGCCTCCAAGGCTACATACATCGCAAAGAAAATTGTCACCGGTCAATCAAAGTATGCGGCGGCAGTCGCGGGAACTCAGATACCATGGTGGTTTGTTGGGGTTGCTCACTCCATGGAAAGTGGGTTGGACTTCACGACGCATCTCTATAACGGCGACCCGCTAACGGATAGGACGGTTCATCATCCTCCAGGTCGCCCAGCGGTTATTCAGGGATTGCCCATCGATTGGATTTATAGTGCCAAGGATTCCCTGAGGTATGAGCGGTTGGACAAAGTCACCGATTGGTCGTTGCCGAGCGTTCTTTTCCATTGGCACCGCTACAACGGGATCAGCAATGAATACAAGAAACGCCACATCCCCACGCCATATCTTTGGAGCGGCACCCAGCACTATGTGAAGGGTAGATATACGTCCGACCATGAATTCAATCCGCAATCTGTGTCAAAGCAGGTTGGCGCGGCGGTGCTACTCAGGGCGCTGATTGATCTCAATGCGGTCGATCTCGTTACGAACAAGACTGGGACTGGAAAGAAGGCGGTCGTTGTTCAGAATCCCGTCAGCAACCCCGCAGCCGCTGTCCAGCATATTCCTTCACTGGCAATCGACCTTTCAGGCGCACCCTTCAAGCATATTGCTGCGGAACTCGACTACCCGGGCGACCTCAAACAAGGCGCAAAGGGCAAGGGGGTCGAGCGTATTCAGGAGTGGCTGAGCCTTCAAGGCTTCGCGACACCCGTCGACGGTGATTTTGGAGCATCGACGGAGACGCAACTTCAACGGTTCAGTGCTAAGAACGGTCGAGCGGATATTGCAGTCCTTGATGAAGAAATATGGGCTCTCCTCACCGCCCCCCTACGTAAGGCTCTCGCTCCACTCCCAAAGACGCCTTCCCTTGAGACCCACGTGATCAAGGTTGCTCGCCAGCACATTGAGCAGCGACCCACGGAGGTTGGTGGAGCCAATAGCGGTCCGTGGGTGCGTACGTACATGGGAGGCGCTGACGGATCACCGCAGTTGTGGTGTGCGGGCTTCATTAGCTTCGTCATCGATCAGGCGGTTCGCGATCTGGGGGTCAAAATACCGTTCAAACGCCAGGTCGGGGTCGACAATCTGGTCGAGGACGCGAAGAAGGACGGTCGCTTTGTCGCAGAGGGTGAAGTCAAATCGCCGCTATTGCGGCAATCAAAGATAAAGCCAGGAGACCTGTTTGTCGTTCGGGGAGTCACTTCTGATTGGACCCACGCGGGGTTCGTCGAAGTCGTGATGGCGGAGACGTTTGACACGTTTGAGGGCAATTCCAACAACGATGGCAGTTCCAACGGAACCGTCGCCCTTGAGAGAAACCGAAGCTATCCGAAGAAAGATTTCATCCGAATTTTGTGACGTCGCCCGAGGTGGGCTCTGTTCCGACGTTAAGGGGGACGCGGGAATGTCTTTTACAGGTGTGTTGGATATCGCCATCAGTCTGACCTTTCTTTACCTATTGATCAGTCTGGTTTGCACAGCCTTGAACGAAATGGTCGCGACAGTGCTAAGCTTGCGAAGTCGCTCGCTGAGCGCAAGCATTTCAAAAATCCTCGAAGACGAAGAACTGAAGGAGCGGTTCTATGCGAATGGCCTTGTGAAAGGTGCGATCTCGGCGTCGCAACGAGGGCGGACGCCGAGTAGTGGTGTTCCAACAGGGTCTGAACATTCGTCCTACCTAGACAGCAAGACTTTCGCCATGGCGTTGCTGGGAAGTCTGAACCCTGACAAACAAATCCCGGTCGTGGCCGACATCGAGGAGAGCCTCAACATGGCCAGTCTCCCAACTGGGGTCCGAGATATCGTCGCCTCAGCTCTTGCGACGGGAAAGAATGACATAACCTCAATCCGAGATGAGGTTGCGACGTGGTTTGATTCAGCGATGGATCGGTTGAGTGGTGAATACAAGCGGCAGATAAAATGGGTCGCGTTCCTTATCGGATTGTTTGTCGCTATCTTGTTAAATGTGGACAGTTACGACATGTCGAGGGCACTGTGGCGAGACCAGGACCTGCGCGAACAATTGGCAAATGCGGCCGACACCTACCTCCAGAAGAATGAGACGTCCTGTCCATTACCCGAGGCAAAAAAGTCTGATGGGGCGAGTGGCGGAGCGCAGGCTCCGGCAGCGGAAAAGAATCCTGATGAAGTTGCGAGCCAGGTAGCGACCAGTCTCTCGTGTCAGTTCGACACAGTTAACCGCGCGTTGGAAAAAGCTCGCCCCTTCCCTCTCGGCTGGACATTTGCAGGGCCACTCCCGAATAGCGAAGATCAAGCCAAGGAAGCGCCGAGGCAGCTATACACTGTTCTTAAACAGCCCGACCTGTGGTTTGGAAAGCTCTTAGGGTGGCTTTGGACCGCTGTGGCCCTGTCGCTCGGGGCACCCTTCTGGTTCGATACCCTCTCCAAGTTCATGAACATACGCGGTGCTGGGACGAAGCCGGATAAGACCCAGGAAAAGTCGCCGGGGGTCCCACAATAGCTGTCGTTGCCAGTTTTAATGCAAGAGGCTGCATTGATGTCGAACCCTTACAAACCCCAAACAGGTAGGTTTTCATTTAGGAAGTATGTGTTCAACGGTGCGCTTGTGGCCATCGGAATCGTCGGAACCACTTTGGTCACTAGCCTGTCCAAAGGCATAGCCGACGAGATTGGTATCCAGTGGTCTCAGATGACCGGGTCCCATCCCGTTTTGGTCTTGGTGTCCAGCAATGGTGGGGCTACCCAAGTTGAAAACGCTGAAGTCAGGGTCGTCTCGGCACTACAGGATGAGAAGGCCCTTACCGGTCGATCCGACGAATACGGCAGAGCATCCTTTAAGGATGTTTCCACTTCGGACTTCTTGCTGACGGTGACGAGCACGAAGGACGGCACAACGACCCAATGCAAGCTTTACAGCAAAGCGGACAAATATCCATTTACAGTTCAAGTCAAACTAGATGCGTGCAGGCAACTGAAAGATGAGGCCACGAGCAGTGAGATTGCCGGTGCCACCGTTCCATGGCTGAAACTGGCGCTTGGGGAGGTCGGGGTTACCGAATGGAAAGGACAGGTCTCGAATCCACGTATAAACAAATACTTTGCAGCCGTGGGATGGCCACTTGACCAGTGGCAGCCTTGGGGGTGTGCGTTCATTGGCTGGACGTTGAAGAACTCTAGCATTGAACTACCGAAAGAGGCGGCCAGTTGTGTCAGCTACGTAATGAACTACGGCACCCAACTGAGGCAACCGAAGGTGGGAGCCCTTGGATTTCTTCGGCCTGACGGGATCGACGAAGCCCGGACCGGGCTCGTTGGCATCGTCTCGGAAATTAATGCCGCTGGCGTAACCATGATCGTGGGGAACGTTAATAACAGCGTCACCCGAGTGACCTATCAACCAGACGAGGTTGCCTTTGTGTGGCCTCCTCAAACCTCAAACTAGCGAAATGCCAAATAATCGAGCATCGGATGTTCGAAGGCCGATAAAGTGCCTTATCGGGCAGCAGTCGCCGTCAATTGAAGTCTACGAGCCTCGTGCAGGCTATCCCCGGCTGAAGATAGGTGGTCACCTGCCCCGTTGCGATGACACCAGCCGTCACAAGATAGCTCTCGAAGTAACACGTTCCAATGAAAAACGAGCTTATCCGTGAAATCTGGTTCGACCCCGAACCAGATTTCACGGATACTTCTTCGCATTTGTCTTACTGGCCCCATGGGCGGTGGTTTCAGGGCTCTAGTTAACTGGCTTTGAACTGCCCCCTAGTGTAGGCCGGTTTCAACGAAAGGCCTACATTGCATCAACTTTTCCAAGCACGCCTTTCAATTGCCAGCGTGCTTAGGCGTTTCCTTCAATGCCCCACAGTCGTCTTAGTTGGCTCTCATCGCCATTGAAGGTGTCGCGATCAAAACGAACCCCTTCGACGGTGTGAGGATCGGGACCAAATGCTCCATCCGTGTACTGCCACATTGTCCACGTTGGCCAGTTCGGAGGCACGACTGGCGTAGGCCCATATTGGGCCAACCAGAACCAACAGTTAGCCAAGACAGCATCGCTGTTTGTCCCCAAGAGCTGCTTTATGTAGTGCCCCGAGTAAAACCCTGGATAACGGCCGGTGGCTTCGTTGACGTGAGAAACGAAGGCTCGCGCCTCTTCGAGAGCCATACTTGGACCGGTTGGGTTCGGTTCAAAGTCGAGAACAAGCAGGGTCTCTGTGGAGTCGCTTACCTCATCCAGGAAATGTTCGGCTTGCTTCACACCATCGCTACCAGTAGCAAAATGGTACGCACCCCAGAGTAGACCAGCGTCCTTGGCCTTCGTTCGGTTTGAATTGTATGTCGGATCGCGACCACTTTGGCCTTGGGTGGCCTTCTGAATAACTCCGACAACACCAGCTTGGGCCAGCTTGTCGAATTTAACGTTGCCGTTGTGGTGAGATATATCGACGATTACATTTAGCCCTGCAACCATATCACCCTCCCTGACGCCTTCAAAATGGCCGCCGAAACTACCACGGCCTTAAGCTGCAATCCAAGATGGCAATCTCGCTATCGTCCCTCGTCGATAGTTGTATTATTTACTGCGAAGGTATTATCTCAGAGATGCACGCGCTTACGCGGGTATGGTTGTATTTCGCGCCGCTCTCTAACGTTTCGAAGTATGCTTCTAACAGTCCAACGTCTGGATCACCTGACTGGACTCGTTTCGGTCACCTTCTTTGTGACCGTGACTGCAATACATCTTCTATTTCAACCGACGGCAGAGCGGCGCAATCCAATTAAAAGCTGCCGTCATTGGCGATACAACGAAATAGGTATTGCCCCTACACCCATACTCTTTAATCAGTATAAATTCTCGATCTATACAGAAGACATGATCGCCTATAACGTGCATCCCAGAAAAGTCGGGGAGGGAGCTTTTTCGATTAGCGCGGGGAAAATCGGGTGTATTCATCGCGACATTTACTATCGTTCTTTAAACTCGTCTTAATTTCAGGCCTATTGAATTCTTGCATTGCAGCCGGACAACAGGAATTTCAGCTGTATACGGGCGTCAGGCGCAAATAAGCTTTAATCCGCTGCGGGGATTAAAATTATTCCTGTCTGTTCAGATCTACAAAAAGGGTTGAGCGGTGTCCAAGAAGTCGATCAGTTTGACCGAAACCATGCCCTCGGCGACGAGTAATAAACAGAAGTCGCAACCGTTCAATCGGAAACGGCCGAGAGTTGGAGTGATCCTCGCTTGTCTTGGCGAATACGATAGCAAGGCTCTGCGGTACGCAATTTTGAAACTCAACACCGCCCAGTCATTCGTCGAATACGAAATTGTATATGATGCTCCCGAGGACCACGAGTTCGTTGCGCGCACACGCTACGGGGGGGTTGTACGGACCTCGTACATCAAGCAAGCCGCACCATCCTTCGAGGCGGAAGTTGTGCACCGACAATCGGCACTGTTCAAGAACGCCCCTCAGACTCCGTGCGACCGATACTTGGCGCTCTGTAACTGCCAATTAGAAAGCGGAGTATACCTTTTCAAACCCGGCGACAAAATGCGAACCATGATGGTCGGCTCTTGGAAGACATACTTCGCACCGCCATCTCTCCTCGAATTCATCGTCGACATATGCATAAAGCAGGGAATTGCTGAAGCGTTTGGTGCTCCCCCTTCTCATATGCCTTCTCGGGGATGCATTTTTGACTACAACGAAATATTGGAGAACACGAGAAACGGTGTGCTGATTGGCCATGTTTGCGAGGAATGCATCGCATACATGGCTCCCAATAATCCGAACTGGGATGAGATCAAAGAGTTGACAGGCGGGAAATGGCTTGGCGATCCTTCCGATCCATTTTCCGCTTACTGCGAACTGCAACGCCTGGGCTTTAAGATATTCAAAGCCAGCGGGGTGCGGGACAGTTTTTTCCGAAGACTCATCGACATTATTCCCCTGCAGTTCTGCGTCAAGTTGGCCGAGCATGCAGCTTTGGGACTTGCGATTTATTTCGCCCTCATTCTCGGGCTTAAAGATTTGGTCAAAAAGCTTGGCGGTTAAAATCGGGTCGAGCTGTGTGCTGCTCGATGCAACTGGGTCCTGAACTTCTTCCGTAATCGAGCGACGTCCAACTCAGTTCTATCTGGCGGCCTGCCGGACTCACTCGTTACCACGCGGGAACGCTTTGAGGCTCGGCATTTTCACTGAACTGGCAATGTCGTCACTAGCGACTGCCTCTATCCGGCAGCGCCAACGATGTTTTACTCGTGTGGTCCTGATCGATGATTCCGGACAAACTGTCCTGGAAGTTATTGAAGAGATTGTAGGCCTGCCGCGCGACCGGACCGGACATCTTCCCGTTGTCGGTTTTAACAACGAACGACATTTCCGCGACGTCCGGCTGGTTCGATGGTTCGTCAAAGCACCAGATGCTCAGGGTAAACTTTGCCTTGGCCCCTTCGAGGAGCGCGACCTCGGAGCCCTTGAAGACATACTCGTGAATGAGCGGCCCGCCTGCGAGATTGAGATCGGGTTGGTCGGCCGACACGCCCACCAACTCCGCTACCCCGGGGAACAGGGCAAAGACGTGATCAAGGCGATCAAGGGGATCGTTTGGCGTTAAGTCGATCCCCGAGGACAGTGAGAACCGGTTTCGCGTCGACAGCTTGAGCGGCGTCACCACCTTCGGCTGCTCGCCCGGCGGCCTCGCTAACACTTCAAGGGGACCGATATCCTCTTCGAACTTGGTTTCGACGTTTCCAGCCTCCTCGTCGCCAGGCTTCGCGAGCCCTGCGGTGGCGACGATGAACTGGTCAGGCATCCGTAATTTAAGCGTCGCCTGCCGAACTCCGCTCGCGGCGAAATCATTTTTCGTGTCCTGTCGGGTCCGCAAGATCAAATCATTGTCGCTAAGGTCCCTGTTTGGGGTATCCCAGAACCTTATCAACCGCCATCCGTCGTCATCAAAAGGCATAGCCTGCGGATCGGCAATCCGCACAATTTGGCGGATACGCCGATCCCAAAATGCATTCGCCGCCTGGAGATTCGGAGCCTGGCTAAATATCTGCGGATTGAGCAGCAGTTTGTATTCGCGTGCATCAAGCTTGCGTCCCATGGCCCCTCCCAAAAGGATCGCTTCACAACCAGTGCATTAATGTGATTTGTACAACGAGAGCGCACATTGCGCCTACTCTAACGTTTATGCAAGTGCCGCAGCGTGACCATTAGAAGTAGTGTCCTGCGGTAGACAACGGCCGCCAACATTCAAAAGGGTTAATTGTCGTAGGTTGCTCACAGCAGTACAATGCTATCTGAAGGCGCACGGAGGGCGAATGGATGCGACGGCGGGTTCTCGCGACTCTGAAAACAGCCTTTCTTTCCATCATCTTTATTGCGGAGCTGTGCCCTACGGTCGAAGCGGCCTGTTGGTCGGCATTAAAGAGCCCGGAATGGCCTCAGCTTGCCGCATCGATTGCCACCATAAAACTCTGCGAGCAACTTCCCGGCGGACCGGATCGAACTAAGAAGTTCGAGGTCACGGCCGTTGACCTATGCACAGCAGCAAACGGCGTTTCCATCACCGCGAAGGCTTCGCTGGCCTGCGGCTCAAGTTCGGGAGCTTTTATCCAAACACCCCCACTGGACGGGCGCGTGGTTGCTACGGTGACACTTGATATCGGCGAATGCCGGATCACGGAATCGAACATCGATATAAGTGGCGAAGTTGGCGGCCTCTTTTCATCGCTGCCACAAGCTCAACAATTTGCACGCTCCTGGGCGCAATCTCGGCTCTCTCAACTCTGTGGATTACAATGACCCAATCAACGCTGCGAACGATCTGGATGGCGGCGGCGCTGCTGATATTTGTGTTCATTTTCAACATGCACAGCGGAACCCAAAATTCGGATTTCGCTCTCGTGATAAAACTCCCTATCGAATTCAAGGCGAGTGACAAGATCACGCGTGTTGGATATGCGCTGCATGGGTTGCGGATGATCGGCCTGCTTTTCTGGACGATTCCTTTTCTCGCCTGGGTTCACGCCAAGGGGGAATCTGAGTCAGCGGCATCAGCCTTTCCCTTCCGGCTGCTTGATATCCAACCCGGCAGCAAATCGGGTGTTGTCGTCCAAACAATTGCGTTTCTGCTCCTGATTGTTGCCCCATTCGTGTCCGCAGTTCACTTTTGGCAAATCGTTGGAGACGATGGCAAGGTGTGTCAGCCGGACCCCACGATAGCTTGCAAGGGCATATGGTCACGGCCGGTGGAACCGGCAAGGTTCTGGGACCATACATATAGGCTTACCGACGGGACAACTAACAGAGGTCCATCCTACGAGCCTTTTGTCGAGCCGATACTTACGTTGGCGCTCCTCGCCGTCGCGCTGGGATTCGTAATCCTGTTGCTGAGAGAAATGTACAGAGCGCAAAAGCGGCCAATCACCTTCAGCGAGACGTCATAAACTACTCGCTGCAACCGCCAGTCCGGGTTGCTAGCAATCGGGGAAACCTGGGCGGCAGTGCGACAGCTACCGGTCACAGCCATACTGACATGACCACGTCCAAGCAGTGTATTGACGTTATACTTCACACCACGGAAGGAATTAAAAGCCAATGTCGCTACAAGCTGTTCCTTTCAGCGGACTGTCGGAAGCAGAGGTCCAGCGCCTACTTGACTATGCGGTCGGCGAGTCAATCCACCTCGACTACAAGCGCGAAATTTACGGGACCTCGGAAAGCGACCGCAAAGAGTTCTTGAAAGACATTTCGTCCATGGCGAACACCCTTGGCGGAGATTTAATTATAGGCGTCTCCGAGGCTGATGGACTTCCCCAGTCAATGTTTCCGTTGGTCGGCGATAGCGACAAGGATGTGCAACGCCTCGAACAAGTCGCCGTCCATGGGCTTGAGCCTCGTGTTCGCAATTTGCAAATAAAATCGATCCCCTTGACGGCTGGAGGCTACCTCATTCTGGTCCGCGTCCCTCGAAGCTACTTGGCTCCACACAGGGTCATTCTTGGAAATAGCGCTCGCTTCTATGCGCGAGCAGGCTCGACAACATACGAACCCAACGTCGACCAACTACGTCAGATGTTCACCGCAACGCCGCTTATCACGGAAAAGATCAAAGCCTTCCACGCAAATCGCCTGGTCAAGATTACCGCCGGTGAAACTCCCATTGCTATGAATGCGGCCGGTAAGCTGGTGATCCATGTCGTCCCCCTTCCCGCGTTCACTGACGGTTCAATGATGGACCTAGTTGCGAAGCTTAGCTCTGGAACTCATGTCCCGGTTCCTCCGAATGAGTCGGGACTGCCAACCAGGCAATCGGTGAACATCGACGGGTACCTGAATTATGCAAGCCCTGATCCGCACGGGGACACTCGAATGGCCTATGCCCAGTTCTTTCGAAATGGAATTATCGAAGGCGTTGCCGACCTACGCACTGATGACGGCGCGTCATCACGTTTTGTTGGTATCCCATTCGTACAATTGGTGGTCGGCAGCGTTCAGCAATACCTGGCTACAACAGATCACTATGACATGGGTTTGCCCGCTTATGTCTTCCTCTCAATATGCAATGCATCAAACACTGTTTATCGCTATGCATTCCCTGGAGGCGGCTTTCAGGAGTCCGGTCCAATCGGGCGAGAAATCATCGCCTTACCGGAAATCTACATCGATAGTTTTGATGTCGACGTAGCGAAGGTCATGCGTCCAGCATTCAATGTGCTCTGGAACGCGTTTGGGCACTATCATTGCGATGCCTATGATGCCAACGGCAACATCCTTGCCTCTTAACTCACGATAAGTCGCTGCAGCGAAAACAGCAAGGTTTTACCAGCCGCAAGAAAAATCAGAGAAAATGACAGACATATGTATAGGGTGACCTGATTTTCATGATTTTCGGCTAACCATGGCAGCTCGTATGCATATTTTGGAATATACACCAGAATGCATCTCAGGTAAGGCGCGGAATTGTCCAGTAGCTCTCCTCTCACCAGCCAAATAGATAGGATTAACATGGACAAAATCACCATATCCACTGGTGGTCCGCTAATATGGCTATCGTACCTTTTGATAAATCATTCGTTTTGAATGCCTTGGAAAAGGTCTATGCCAGCCCAATGTCTTAAACAAATTGCGCCCCAACCCTTGTCTTCCGATTAGACTCTAAAACGTCACCCCGGCCAAAAAGCCTAATTTGTATTAAAAGTAAGCGAACGCCCTCGCATGAAGAACCAGCGCTCAATGCGACTGCTCATCAAGGACAATCCGACCGATGCCGAAATGGCGATGGGAAACCACGCCCACGGCAAAGTCCTTGCAGGCATCGACGAGGCCAACTTGCTCTGGCTTGATGTTACGGATTTGTCCCGACGGAAACCGCGACCAAAATTGCAGAATAAGCCCAAAAGTCTCGGCGACACTCGCTCCCTCAAGGTGCATTCCGATGGAAGAAGAGACTGAAACAGATCGGATTCGTCATGTTCACATTGATCGATGACTACGCCGTCGCACCCGACGGCGGCTCGCTTGCCCTGTCTGTTGAACGACTTGACCGAGAAACGGAGTGCTTCGTCATCAACCGCTCCTTCGCTTCTCGCGGGACGCCCGAATATAACGTAGTCAGATCGAACCTCCGTTCCCTCTCAGCAAAAGAATGCGAAGAAATCGCGAGGCATTTGGAAGGGCTTGCCACCGACGCGACTTCAATCGATCTAGTCACTGAGTTCATCAACACGCTAAAATCGCAGTCTTCGAAGGTACGGCACGCCTGAACTGGGCGGCGACCATCTCCATATATCTCTTCAACCCGGCGGGTTGCTGGTTGCGGACCCCACTATCTGCCGTATTTTGCCCTTGAGAGAACCAGGTTGCATTCCAAACGCGGTTCGTCCCGTTAGTTTCCCCAAAACCTCATCATAAAACAAAATAACCGCAGGAGAAAACAGCATCAAAACACAGAAGGTTGCCAATTCCCCACCTATCGCAAACTCGGCAGATAATGTTGCTGCAATAGCCACGAATGGAATCCAAGCCAACACGGACAGAAGAAGCCCGACAATTAACGCAGAAACTCCATATATCTGCTCTTGCTTCATCAATAATTTGACTAAACTTAGGAAATACCACCGCATCAATTGGCCTTATTGTCCGAGTCATCACCGAGAAGCGAAATCAATCAGGCTTTGGTCGGCTCTAGCATACTTGCCGAAATGGTTTCTCGTCGAAAGGTCTGCTTTAGGCAGTAGCTTCAACTTTTGCGATGATCAAGTTCGCCCAGAAAATCATCCACGCTTTCTCGTCGTGATATTCGGCGGCATCGTTGGTTACAAGGGTTACCGATGATGATTACAACTGCTTTGTAGCCAATCCGGGAGTGGCCGTTTGGGAAGAGAACGGCGATGTTGTCGGCTTTTCTGCGGCCGACCCACGCAACGGAAACATTTGGGCGCTTTTTGTGGCTCCCGGATTCGAACGAAAAGCAATTGGCTCCATTCTGCTGGCCGAAGCCTGTGCCTGCCTCAAGTCTGCAGGCATCGGACGCGCTTGGCTCACCACCGATCCAAACACCCGGGCCGAGAGATTTTATCGCGCGGCTGGTTGGGAACACGTGGGCGAAAAGGATAATGAGCTTCTTTTCGAACGATCACTCTGAGGCCTGCGCGATTTTGCGGTAGTGGGTCCATTAAGGTCTCAAACGGAAGATGGCCTCGGCTCCGATAACTCGTCTTTCACGTGTATCAAATTATACTTGCTGATCAACATTTGCGGTGGCCAGCATGCCAGACGAACTATCGGCATTTCTTTTTCGAACATTGATGGCCGTGGCGTTTGCCACCAGTTGCATGCTGCCGTCTTCTGCGTTCGCAACCAACACGCCCTGCAGTGGCAAGAAGGGTGGCATCGATCATTGTCAGGGATCGACCTTCATCTGCCGTGACGGGTCGGTGAGCGGAAGTAAGAGGTCCTGCGAAGCGGTGATGGGCGGCCTCGGTCTCCTGGGGTCCGGCGCGACTGAAATGCAGCCGACCGGCTCGGCCAGCTGTTCGTGTCGGACCGGCTCATATTGCACTGGCCCGCGCGGTGGCCGTTACTGCATCACGGACGACGGGTCAAAGAGCTATCTGCGACGCTGAGGCGTGGTCTGAAATGTAGGAGGATCATCCATGAGCCAGGCTAGCTTCATCCTCAGTGCATTTGATTTGAACCTCTGGTGCTCAGTTCTCGAATCCAAATTTGTGGTCGACGACCTCGCAGCGCTACAGGCGATCATTGACGCGGATATTGATGACGATCCGGATTTTACCGGTTTCTATTCTATTGACCCGAACGAACTAAACGCCATCAACCAGCGTTTCGACGTCGGATTCGACCCGGCCAGCCTCAACCTACCTGAGATCGAGATTTGGTTGGAACGGGAGCGAAAAGGCCGTTCAATACGGGATGTCCCCTATCTCGTTCACACTAATTTCGAGCTGCCGCTGATGCTGGAGGGCAGGAAGAAACTCGCGAGATTCACGGACATTCTCCCAAGCACGGAAGAAGCCTTTGATCGGTGGGTGGCGAAAAGCGTCCTTCATAAGGAGGTCTTCGTCGAACCAATTCCAGAAGCGTTGAAACCGTTTGCCATCGGTCTCAATCATGGAGCAATCCGCGACGTTTATTACACCTTGAAAGGGGAGGAATTGCGCATCCCTGCCATGAACTTACTTTGGAGAGCGGGGGGCGGCTGGAACGAGCATTTTGAACGACTTGAAGGCATGCTCTTCGGTTACGAAGATTGGCAAATCGACTGGTGGATAGCGCACCGCAATGAACAGTCCGGCGGCATCGGCGGCGTCCCCTTTTGCTGCACAGTGGATTCCGAAGGTCTGAAATGGATGGAGCTAGCCGGTTTCAAGGCTCTGCCACCCTTGGCCGAAATTCAAATTCACATCTACGATCCTGATGAAGACACCGTAGCGGCCGCGCTGCTTCCGGAAGATGAGTGTGCTGTCGCCCTCGCCCGGTTCAAACTCTCTCTCGAAATGCAGCGAAAATTGCTCGACGGAAATACACGAGGGCCATGGCAGATCAACAGAGAGCAAATTCCCGACATCAATCGCCACCTGAAGCGACAAGTCGATGTCTTGTTCCGTCAATCAGCCCCGTAGGCTGTTTTGCTTTAAGCCGCCAACCGGTCCAGGGGCAACTGCTGAAGACTTGGAGCTACCCGATAAAATCAGATACATCGTGCCGGATTAGCTACCGGCGGATGACCTGGATGCAGATGGAGCGGTCGACTGGGATGCCTGACAGGCGCTATGCTTGGGCGAACTCTCCAGAATCGCGGAACGGGAGCATCAGCATGCCAAGCCTCGCCAAGATGACCGGATCATTACATATCCATCAGTTCTATATCGGCAAGTTGAAAGCTAAACAGGAACAGCTTTTTGACAGCGATCCCGAATTGGCGATGCTCCTCGACAATGTGGCTGCCGTTCTGTCCGAGCACGCTGAAGTCTTGGCTGGCGACATCGCTGACATGGAATGCGATGATTGATGGCGCGTGGCAGCCATTGAGCCACTCAGTCTCTTTGATAGATTCCATGGACAGAGACCTCTAAGGAGCGCGAAACGACAGAGCCTCGTCCTGCGCCGCAGCACGCCGGAAGGATCAATTTTCGATGATCAAGCCTGAACTCCCATTCGCCATCATTCTTATGAGCAACTTCGCAGCTCCGGTCGTGGCTTTTATCGCTGGCCGCACATGGCCACGTTGCCGGAAAACATTGCATTCTTTGGCGGTGATCTGGATCATTCTGTCAGTATACGTATGCGACAGAGTGACGTTCACGCCAAATATCGCCGACGTGGGCGACGACTCTTATGAGCCAGGCGAAGTAAGTCAGTTTGTATTCGTCGCCGCCGTTTTGTTGCAGCAGCTAATCATTCTAGCGGCCTATCCAGCTTGGTATGCCTGCCGCGCATTTGTTAAGCGGCAGCGGGCGTCTCCAAGAGAAGCAGGACCGTTCGTGTGATAACATGTGCGATGTCGACGGTGGTGTGGTGGCTTCGGTCGCAACGGATGCGGTCGTTCCGAGCATCGCTCATAAGTAAGCGACATCGCGCCTCACAGCGCCCACACGTTGGTTGATTTATTTGAAGGTTATTTATGACGCAGCCCAGAGCGCACGCTCTGGGCTGTCTGCCGAAGCACATCAACAGGCTCAAACAGTTCCGGCGCGTGGCCACCCGATACGACAAAACCATTCGGCATTTTTCGCCTTGGCCGCCGCTAAAATATGGTTGCCATACTTGTCAACAGGACCTAGAGCGCAATGATACCACGTCCCCGAAGCCCGTTGAGAGTGTTTAGCAGCGCTCCATCTTGCGGCCCCTCTTCCAGATGGCGGTCAATGATCTCAACCGTCAGGAAGACGACTTCGACCGTGACGTCATTGAAAGTGATGATCCAGTGCCGTGCTTTGAAGCGGGGCCATCTGGCGGTCTCCGCGCCACCGATCACCTCACTAAAGGTTCCCGGATTGACCGGATATCTAGAATCTCGTCGGCCATCAATACTGACGGGGGTCATTCGGAAATCGATAACCCGTGCGAATCTGAGAACGACATTGCCGCCTTTCGGACCTGCCGATGGCTCGTAGCACACCAAAGCGTCTTGCCCGTCATAAAACACCGCAGGGTTTTGGACCCTTCCTATCTCGGGAAAGGGCTCTTGTGGAGTTGATATGTGCATGCTTTTTCTCAACTTCAGGAAACGTCGAACTGCGTATTCGAAACTTTGTCAACAGGACCTAGTACGGCGGGTTTTGGATCGTTGCAAAGTTAAATGTGTCAACCATGGTAGCAATGGGGTCTGGGAAATACCGGTAAGTTGCAACTGGCTTTCCATGCACAATGTAATCTTTTTGCTCGACGTCTCCCATCACAATCAGCGAAACCGCCACCCTGGAAGTTCCAAGCATCTTGAGAGCAACGACTCTTTCCTGTGGGTTCGCGCATTGCTCCCCGGCGTCACACAGCCTGCCAATCAATCTCATTTGAGCGAAAGGTTCGAAACCTGGGAAAGACGAACCGCCTATGAACTGGACCTTGTCCTTGAAGACCGACCATTCTGTTCCGGCGGTAATCTTGGCAAACATCAGGCCTGCATTTTTGAAGGTGAAGTCCTTTGCAACGAAAGGCGCGACCGAAGCGATCAAAAGCGTGACGTGCTTTTCGCCAATTCAGCAGTCAATCCACAGATGGCTCTCGTCAGGCGCGTTGCGGTCAAGGTCGCGACCTTTACAGGCGGGGTCGGCAGCCATGCTAGTATTGCCTGGCCCCCTGACCAGCCACATGGCTGCGGATGATCTCTCAGCGGAGACAGCCCAAAGCGTCACAAGAAAAATGATTGCAGTAAAAAATCTTGGCATCAATTTTTCCTATTCAGGTCCGTCGTGAAACTTGACTAGCGGAGATTTGCTCGTAAGCCCGCCCCTCCTGACGTGATGGGGGTAGATGCGGAAGACGTTCCACGGCTGGTGGCATGCGGTACCAACCTTGGAACTAACCCCGCCAGGTCTGAGCGGCATCTCAGCCCTTCCGAAGTCTCATTCACGGCCGGAAAGGTGCTGTCGACTTACTCCATCGAGTTAGATTTCCCAATCTGACGAATATCGCCTCGCTTTCAACAGCGACGCTAGTTCACTTGACCTCCAGAGCCTTCCGAAATCTGGCGGAAAGGACGTCTGACATGATCCCATTGCCCCAGTCCCGTTCCGTGGCATAGACGGCGTAGGGGTTGATTACGCATTTGAAGTCGAGCATTAGCGACATCGCGGTTGCCCGTATGCCATATAACTATGGGGTAGCCCTCCAGCGCAAAAGAAGGTCACAATCTGGTCAAACCACGCCGATTTCCGGCTCCCTGCTCCCGTTGCGCCCGTCAATTCGATGAGGTTTTTAGCAGTGCTTCCGATTGACCAATTATAGATCGGCACGGCAAGCACAATTCCATCGGCATCTCGAACGGCCTGATGCAGTGGAAAATAAATAGGGTCAAGATAGCAAGCCGAGTTGTCAAACTCAGGCAGCCGGAAATCGCGCAAATCAATGAACTGCGGAATGCACCCTTGCGTTCGCAAGAAACATTCTGCCTCGCGACCGAGGTCTCGACTACGGCTTTCTGGATCGAGACTGCATGATAAAATGGTGATTTTCAAAGGTGGCGGGATGCTGTTGTTCATCGCAGTTCTCGCTGTTTGCGCTCCGAATGCATGCCAATGCCAGCTTTGCAACCTCAAGGACACTTGAGGTCAAGTGCTTGAGGTTCCGTTTCCTATTTTCTAAGTGGTCGTTCCGGCAAAAATGATGGGCGGGGAAATCGTCGCCTCCCGTTCGTCGGCTCATCCACTCTTTAGCGTCTCGGGGAGGATGCGGTGGAGTTCGCAGCAGTGGTTGTTGATCCTCCGCTTCCGAAGTTGCCCACCAAGGAAGTCGGTCGCCCCGAGATCATCGTCGGTTGCGTCACCATTCGTCTTGAAGAAGGTGCATCTGCCGCCCGCACCGCCGCTGTCGTGCGTGCCTGCGCGGTTCCAGTATGATCTGTAAGCGGTGTCTGCGTCACACAGCCCAGAACGTTAGTCCATTGCAAGGATCGAACCGACCCTCCATAGTTGCACTTGATGTGGGGGTGGGTAGCGATGCTTCGACAAATTTACGCTCCGAAGGTGATGCGAGAACTCGCAGTGATGAGGGTTGTGTTCCCATTGATCGGATTGGCGACCTGCATCGCCATTCTTGGCCTTCATCTTTGGCGACTTTATCATTTTGAGCGTTCCGTCGCGACGATAGAAGCCGTTTGGGAAGAGGAAGTTAATCGTCGTGGGGTGACGATCATAACGATGGCAGAACTGTCTTTCTCAAGGCCTGCGCCCACCGGGGAGGCCCTCGAATGTAGGTACAAGTTTGAGATCGGCACGCCTCGTGATGGGTTTAAAGTCGGGGATAAGCTCGACATCGTGCCAGCGACCGGAACTTGCCAGCGGGCTGATATCATTGGGCGGAGCGAGCAAAACCCTTAGCGTTTCCGCGCGTTCCACGGCAGCAAACTCAATGGCGTTGATCCGCAGGCCTACCTGACCAGGACGCTCACTGCCATTGCCAACGGCCACAAGCAGAGCCGGATCGAGGAGCTGCTGCCTTTGAATTATTCGGTTGAGCGACGCCTGCCCAGAGACCGCAGTCGGCCCGAAGCAGTCACTCGACTAAGCGGCCAACGTTGGCATAAAGTCCGGCCTCCTGTTTGGAGAGGATGTAGGGTGAGCCAATGCCGTATGGCATAAGCATTAAATGCCTGAATGATACGGCATCTCCGATATTGAGGCTCTGGGATGAGGCAAGTTCCTTTGAGGTCAGCGCCTCGATGGTGGATTTGAACTATCCTCCGCACCTCACGCTGGCCGTCTTCCCAGACCATCCAAGTCACGTGGACAAAGTGTTGGAAGACGTATTTACTTCTCAGCCGAGGTTATCTATTTCCTTTGAAGGAGTCGGTTACTTTGAGAACGATTTCCTAGTGCTTTGGGCGAGACCGCGAAGCGATGATGCTCTGCTGGAATTACATGCAAAACTGCATCGGAACCTCGACCCCGCCATTTGCCACGAGCATTACCGCGTGGGTCGATGGGTTCCTCACTGCAGCCTCGCAACGAAGGTGCCATCATCCGGAGCGAAAGCAGCGATAGAGTGGGCCAAGCAAAAACAACTAGAATTCTCAGTTGAGTTCGACACCGCAGACTTAGTACAGTTCCCGCCCGTGGCGATAGACCGAGAATATCGATTGCGGTGAGAGCCCGCGTCTGGCGCACTGTGGTCAGGTCGCTTCACACGGCGGCATCTGTCCGACGATATCCCGTCAACGTGTGAACACCACACCGCTTACCCCAATCGGAGCTTTTTGCCATGACCAACGAGAAAACCACGGCCGTGCGTCGCGTGATCTCGTTCATTAAAATCGTTTGGACGGTGTCGATCATCGTCGCTGCGACCGCAATTGGCGCTCTCATCGGTTGGGAGAATCATGGGCTGGTTGGAGCTATGGCTCTCGGCTTCGTTGGCCTCGTTGCGGGCGGCTTTATCAGTTCGCCTACGTTTCTATTGCAGGTCTTACCTTGATGAAGCCAGCGCGACAGCGCCGGTCGGCAAGAAAGTGGACCCCTTCATCCCCGTTGTGAGCTTTCGAAATAGCGATTTACGATGTCCTTGACTTCGCTTGAACTGAACCCTGTAACCCATCTGTGCGGAATCGCGACGGTCCTTTCAAGAGGCTGCCGCTTGCGCAACTGTTCGAGTATCTCAGGATCAGCGTCCTTGCGCACGGTCAGATAGATCAGCCCCGCCCGGCCGGTCTGAGGAATATCAACGCGTTCGATCATTGACCAAGGGATGAGCTTTGGCAGCTTTTGACCAGTGATGCCGTCGGGACCGATCATCATTAAGGGTTTCGTGAAGTCCACCTGCCGCGCCTTTACCGCAACATAGACGATGACGGCGAGGAACAGGATCGCGAACAAGCCCTCTCCGACACCACTGGTGGGTCTGCTCATTTCGATCTGCCCAAGGGCGATGAGAGAGAGGTAGAC
>Ga0102593_1000686_pt1 | contig 48212 bp, 44 predicted proteins | sample AraplaCol_mMS_r2_2_FD_76862 | JGI IMG/M metagenome (GOLD analysis project Ga0102593, IMG submission 76862) | Arabidopsis root microbial communities from North Carolina, USA - plate scrape MF_Col_mMS_r2 (SPADES assembly) (version 2) | ecosystem: Host-associated > Plants > Roots > Endosphere... | reverse complement strand
GTAGTTTTCGACGCCGTTGCAGAAGCCGACTTCGGCCAGCATCTCCAGGTCGAACTGCGTGCGCTGCGCCAGGCGCTGCGCTTCGACGAGCTTGTTCTGCGCGTACAGCTGTTCCAGGCGCTCGCGCAGTTCGTCCTTGATCGTCTCGACCGCATCGAGCACGGTGCGTCGCGTGGTGACGTAGTGCGAACCGGGATAGATCGTGTAACGCGGCACCGGGCGCAGGGTTTCGCCGGTGAGCGGATCGAACAGCGTCAGGCGCTCGATCTCGCCGTCGAACAGTTCGATGCGCAACGCCTCGGAATCGCTTTCGGCCGGATGCACGTCCACCACTTCGCCGCGCACGCGGTAGGTCGCGCGGCGCAGCTCGGTGTCGTTGCGCGTGTACTGCATTTCGGTGAGGCGGCGGATCAGCTCGCGCTGGTCGATGCGCTCGCCGCGCACCATGTGCAGCACCATGCGGAAGTATTCGTTCGGATCGCCCAGGCCGTAGATCGCCGAGACGGTGCACACGATCAGCGCATCGCGGCGCTCCAGCAGCGCCTTCGTCGCCGACAGGCGCATCTGCTCGATGTGTTCGTTCACCGAGCTGTCCTTCTCGATGAAGGTGTCGGACGAAGGGACGTAGGCTTCCGGCTGGTAGTAGTCGTAATAGCTGACGAAGTACTCGACCGCGTTGTGCGGGAAGAACGACTTGAACTCGCCGTACAGCTGCGCGGCGAGCGTCTTGTTCGGCGCCATCACGATCGTCGGTTTCTGCACCTGCGCCACGACGTTGGCGACGGTGAAGGTCTTGCCCGAGCCGGTCACGCCGAGCACGGTCTGCGAGGCCAGTCCGTTCTCGAAGCCCGCCACCAGCCGCTCGATCGCCTGAGGCTGGTCGCCTGCGGGCTGATAGGACGAGACGAGCTGGAATCCGGCGGGATGGAGGCTGTCGTTCATCGGCATGGCTCCGGGAAATTCCTCAGTGTAGACGGCCTATTGGATGGGGGCGGGAACGGCGTTTCCCTACCCTGCCCGGCGGCATCCGGCGATGCCGCGCGATAGCGCCCGACGCGACGCTGATCGCCTCTCCCACGCGGCTTTCGACGCCATGGACCGCGCCCGCGGCCTCACCCTTCCTGAACTGATCGCCACCCTGGCCATCCTCGCGATCTGCGCGATGCTGGCGTGGCCGCAACTGAGCCCGCTGATGATGCGCACCCGGGGCACGACCGCGTTGCACCTGCTGGGAACCTCGCTGGCGGGCGCGAGGATGGCGGCGGTGTCGGGGCGATTTCCGGTCACGGTGTGCCCGAGCGCCGACGGGCGACAATGTCGCAAGGATTCGATCTGGGAAGACGGCTGGATCCTCTATCGCGATCGCCGCAGCCGCGACCAGCCCGACACGCCGGCGGACATCCTGCAGCGCTTCACCATCGACAGCGCCGCATTCACCCTGCGCAGCACCAGCGGCCGACAGCGCGTGCGCTACGTTCCCAGCGGCTACACGGCGACCAACAACCTCACGATCCTGCTGTGCGAACGTAGTGCGCAACGCGAGGTGGGCCGCGTCGTGGTGAGCCGCCCGGGCCGTATCCGCACGGAGCGCCCCCGCAGTGCGGATCCAGGATGCGTTTTCTGAGCGGTCATGTCTTGACCTTGGCGCCCGAGGCTTTACAATGCCGGTCCCCGCCCGAATAGCTCAGCCGGTTAGAGCACTTGACTGTTAATCAGGGGGTCGTTGGTTCGAGTCCAACTTCGGGCGCCAGATACTCAAAGGCTCGCAGCGATGCGGGCCTTTTTGTTTGCGTCCATGAAACGTGGCGCTCACAGATCGCAGCGTCGCGACTGCTTTCGGCTCGGTGAGGCCCGCGGCGGCCGGTGCCGGAGCCGGATAGGCGCCCGTGGAAAAGCAGAAGGCCGCGATCGCTCGCGGCCTTGCTTTCTGCGTCGCGGATCAGTTCACCAGCAATCTGACACCGACGCGGCGCTCCCCGTCTTGGTCTTCACGCCTGCCTGGTTGATCGACAAGGCGCCGCACCTGGAATCATTCGCTTGGTCGGTGCCCGAGACCGGCGTCGCGGTAAGCGTGTACGTAGTCGCCGTCGCATTGATGCAAACGCTGTAGTACGTCGCACCGGTGCGCGGCGACTTGCCCATGTCGCCACTCAGCACGCAGTCGCCGCCTGGCGAGCCGAAGCCGACGTAGGTGTTGTTGACCGTCTTCCAGCGCTCAGCCAGCTGCGACAGTTCCATAAGGTCCGCCTTTGCCTGGCCGCGGCGCCCCTTGCGAACGGAGTCCGTATAGGACGGGTAGGCAATGGCGCCGAGGATGGCCACCACGCCGACGACGATCATCAGTTCGATCAAGGTGAAACCGCGGGCCGCGCGACGCGCGGGAGCTGCAACAGCATTCATCGGATCTGTCTCCAGGATTGACGGCCGCATGGACGGACGCGATACAACGGCTGCGAACCGGCCACCGAAACGATCGCCATGCAGTACTCGGGGTTCAGCGCATCGTAGTTGGCGATGGCCGCGTCGTCAGGCGTACCGGTCAGGCCCGTTTCCTTGCCCGTGGTGTAGACGCTGACATCCTTCACCGGCGCGGAACCATCGGTGGTGAGCTGCAGGCGTCCACTGCCTTCTGCGAGGTTGTCGCCGGTGGGCGAACCCACCTTCACCGTGCCGAGATTACCGCCGCCGCTCAGCGTGGACAGGCCATATACGTAGTTCGCACCGCCACCGGAGCAAGCGTCGCCCGCCGTCGGCGCGTAGGTGGTGAAGTACAGCGTGCCGCCGTCGATCTTCGGGTAGCCGACCATGCGCTCGCCGGCCTTGACGAAGCCGCTGCTCCCAGTGATGCCGAGATCGAGGTACCAGCCGCGCTGCGTGAAGAAGTTCACGGTGGTGTTGGTAACCGTGCCGCTTGATGCGACGGTCTGGGCGACGAGGTTGGCACGCGTGAGCGGCAAGGTAATGCTCTCGCCCGGCATGTCGAGCACGCCGTACATCGTATGGGTGTCGGTGTTCTGCTTGTCGCCGTCGTAGGAGAAGCTGCCGGTGCCGAACAAGACCATGACGCCACCGCGCGGACCAACGGCGGCTTCGAAACCGCCGGTGACCGCCTGGCGCTTGGCCGTGCTGCCCGTACCGTCCTTCGCGGTGAACAGCGGCTTACCGCCCAGCGAGACGCGCGCCGTGCCGGTCTTGGTCAGGTCGAACTTCCAGACGTTGCCCTGCAGGTCGCCGCCGTACACGGTATCGACCATGCCGTCGGAGCCGAGCAGGTAACCGCTCGAGGTGGTGTCGTACTGGTAGCGGTCGATCGCGACGATGTTGCCCAGGCCGTTCGCGGCGGCAGGACCGCCGGTTTCCTTCGCGTCGATGTAATCGACGTCACCGGTCGCCATGTCCACCACGAACAACGTGACGGTGCCCTGCGTCGCGGTAACGCCCTGTAGCTTGTTGTTGTAACCGCCGCCGAAGATCGCCTTCCACACCGGCCGTCCATTGCTGCCGCGAACCGGCACGATCACCGGCTTGCCGAGCACATAACCGATGCGATCGCCCACGGCGCCCGGGATGCGATCGTTCACTTCCCACAGCGCATCGCTGGCTTGGAAGCCGGTGTTCGGAGCGGATGTCACGTCCAGGCCGAACACGCTGCGCCCACCCGCACCGGAGGTGCCGACGAGCACGGTCTTCCACGTGGTGCCGAACATCGCATCGGACACCACGACCGGGCCGTCGACGTAGTAGCGGTGCTGGTAGTTCGGGCTCGTCGGGAACAGAAGATTGCCCATGTAACCGACGGCAGTCGCCGGGATGTAGCCGAAGACCTCGGCGCCGGTCAGGCCGTTGAGGCCGTGCAGCATGCCGTCGTTCGCGCCCACGTAGACCATGCGCTTGCGAGTGGCCTTCGCCGTCAGGTACGCGTTGTAGCTGTACGGGTCGTACTGGAACGTGCCGTCGGCCTTGCGGATGAGCGAATAGCCGTAATCGTCGGTCGGCGCCGAGACCACCGGCGTGGAGTTGATGATGTCGCCCAGCAGAGTGGTGCGCCGACGAAGCTTCGTACCTTCGAGCGTGCGATCCCCGGCGAGGTACTGCACGGCCTGGGTCACGGTGACATTGAGCGTGGTGACATCGGCACCCGACACCGGACCGCAACCACTGGCGTAGTTGGCGCACAGTGCTGTCAGTGTGCTCGGGCCGGCCGTGTAGAAGTCAGCCACCGCCGGCGTGCTGTCATCGGTCGTGGTCGCATAGAACAGCTTGCGCGCATCGGCCTGCGGGACATGTTCGCTCGCCGTCCAGATGTGCGTGTAGGTGAAGGTCGAGGTGCCATCGGCGTTGCGCACGCGGGCCGGCTTGGACGCGAGCACGTCGCCGTACCAGTCGGTGCCGTTGCGGTCGAAGCGCGGCGTGATCGACAGCGAATTGTCGCCCAGGCGCGAACCGGTGACCGCAAGGCTGCCCGACACGCCACCGCCCACGCCCACCGAGGCGAGCACGTTGCGCATGGCGGTGGTGATGTCGGCCGGGGTCTGCGCGTTGATGTACTGGCCGCGCGAGTTCATCGTTGCGTGCCAGATCTCGTCGACGGTGTTCGGGTTGTCGTTGGTACGCGTTTCCCAGGTCGGCGAAGTCGTCGCTGCCAGCGCCTGCGAGGTCGCGAGCGCGCCGTTGGTCGTGCCGTTTGGCATCACGCCGTAGTTCACGCCGAACTGCTTGCCTCGCGCACCGAGGGTGATGCCGTAGAAGTTCATGTGGAGGTTGGTGTTGCAGTCCACGCCCTTCTTCGCCGCCGCGTCCGTGCCTTCGCAGATCTGCGGGTTGGCCGTCGGCACCCTGCCCGGCGTGAACGCCGTGCCGCGCAACGTGTTGTTGTAGTAATTGGCCGCAATGTCGGCCATCGTGTCGTTGAAGCTATCGGCGAACGGCACGCCCATCGTGCCGTCGGCGTTGTTGTAGCCGGTCGGGCCGTTCTGGTTGCTGTAGCCGTCCGTGAACAGCATGCCGGCGTTCTTCTGGCATGCGTTCTGGATGATGTCGGTATTGGTGTTGAACTGCTTGCCGATGTGTTCCACCGCCCAGCGGTTCGGCGTGCTGCCATTGGCGCCGAGTCGGAGGACGTCCGACAACAGCGCCGATTTGGCCGAATTGTCGTCCATGTCGCGCATGGTGATGTTGGCGTAGGCGTAGCTGCTGCCGCCACTGTTGATCGTGAAATAGCCCACGCGCAGCTTGCTGGTATCGACAAGCGATCGGGTCAGGCCCGCCACCATCGCGCGGTTGCGGTTGCCGTAATAGGAGAACCAGTTGGCGAAGTTCTGCTGGGTCTCGGTCGTGGTCGGCGTGTACTTGTACAGCGAGCAGCCGGTGCCGCAGGCGTTCGTCACTTCGACCGCCGTCGAGTAGCCGGAGATCGTGCGGTTTTCCTTCAGGTAGAACACCGCCGGCGTATGTTCGATGGCGATGTCTTCGGCGCCCGAATTCCACGTCACGTCGGATGACGCGGTGTAGACCACCCAGTCCTGCTTGGTGCAGTTGCCCTGCCAGTTCGTCGCCACGCACTGATAGCGGGCGTACTTGGTGCCCGATGGGATCACCATGCCCGTCTGCATGCGGAAGTCGTCGTTGGTGCTGGTGCTGTAGTACGGGGCGAACAGGTTGACCCATGCTGACTGGCGCGGGTCAAGCTTGGTCTCCGTGAGCGAGGCGTTGCCGTACGAAGTCCGGTCCGACTGGATCCACGGGTCGTAGGTCGTGTCGGGGTTGTAGTAGGTCTTGTTGAAGTCCGGGGAGCGCGCGAAACCGTACTGGTCGAAGGGCGGAACGCCCAGGTAGTTGTTGATGCGCGCGCCGGGCAGGACGTACAGGTAGTCGCACGAACCGGACGTGCGCAGCGAGGTGCCGTCGAAGAAGCTCTGGGCGGACGTGCTCCAGCACCCTTCGCCATCGGCGCCGGGGAACATCGTCTGGAACGTCATCGAGCCCGAATCGTCGATGGCCATGATGAAGTTCGGCGACACCGTCGCGCCCAGGTGCATCGGCTCCTGCGCAAGCACGCCGTCGCCCTGCCGGGTGGCGTTCGCGCCGACGTCGGTGAGCACGAGCACGCCAGCGACGCCGGCGGCCAGTGCGGTAACGATCAGCAATCGTTCGAGATTCATGTGTAGGCGCCTTAAGGCATGAAGACGGTTTCGACCGCGGCGTCCGAAGTCGGATCGGCCGCCACGTCGGTCGAGAATGCGGAGATCTGCCAGATCACGGGCTTTTCGTTGACCGGCTGGGTGCCCTGCGCGATCGAGAAGCCCGGCGTGCATTCGTTCAGGCGCGTGGCGACGATGGCGGTGTCCGGATCGTCGTCGGCCGCGCGGAAGCCGGCCCAGGCCGAACCGCGGACGGGAGTGGGATCGTCGCAGCGTCGTTCTTCATCGCGCTCGCCCGAGCGGGGGATGAAGCGGTTGTCGGCGTTGACCTGCACTTCGACGTCGCGCGCCAGGCCTTCGGCGCGCTGGAAGGCGGTGTTCACCGCGCGGTAATTGGATGCCATGCGCTCCTGCAGCGCGGCGACCTGCATGCCGACGATGCCGAGCAGGGACAACAGGACCAGGAAGATCAGCGCGACGTAGAGGACGGCGCCACGCTGGCGGGCCGGGGATGCATATGCGGAACGTTTCATCGGGCCGGCCTCAGTTGCCGAACAGGCGGTTGCGCAGCACGACCGTCGTCTCGTAGACCGAGCGGTAATGACCGTCGTTGGTCGCGGGACGGGTCAGGTTCAGGCCCAGCACGTTGGGTACGGTCGTGGCCTGCTCGGCGGCGGAGCGGTCGGAGCTGCGCATCAGCAGACCCACCTGCACCGAACCGATGCGGCGCCATTCGTCCGACTGCGTGTTGGTGGGATTGTTGCTCGGCGTGGCGTTGACCGCCGAGGCCACACGCGTGCGTTCGACGTTGCCGCGCGGCAGGTCGGTGGGCAGATGTTCGTCCATGCCGTAGAGCAACTGCAGCGATTCGACGCCTTCCACCAGCTCTTCCTTGACGAAGGTCACCGCGCCGCCGGAACCGACCGTGGCGCGCGCGCGGAAGAGCGACGGCGGACGGGTGCCATCGGTGTTGGTGCCGTCACCTATGCCCACGAAGTACACGATGGCTTCGGCACGGTAGAGCACGGGCTTGTTCTGCGTGTTGCCCTCGAAGCTCCACTCGTCGCCGACCAGGCCGCTACCGTTGAGTCCCGTGACGCTGGCCGACACCACGCCGGCTGCGTTCACGCCGCCATTGGCGGCGAACACGCTCGCCTGTTGGCAATCGGCGAGGCCGAACAGGCCGCTGGAATCGGTCGTGCTCACCGTGGAGCCGTAGCTTTCCGGCGTGATCGTGTAGGACGTGGCCGAGGCCGCGGCCAGCGTGGCCGGGACGCCGTCGCGCGAGAGGTAGCGCACCACGATGATGTCGCTGCCGGCAACCGGCTGGAGGGCATTGATGTCGTTGGGAAGCGCAGGCGACCACTGGTTGACGTTGCCCACGACCGGCGTGCCGGCGGTCAGCGCGCGCGTGCCGCCGGGTGCGGTGCCCGTCGCCTCGAAGCCCTGCACGCCCATGTCGAAGCGCAGCGGGAACGAAGCGGCCTGGAAGTTGCGCGCGGTGCGCTGGGCCGGCGTCAGGAACCACAGGTTGAGGCCCTGGCGCGTGGCGTCGCTCGCGCTCGGGCGCTCGGGGGCCATGTGCGCCTGGTCGTTCACGCATCCCATGTGACCCGCCATGCGCAGATCGCGCTGGATGAAGTCCACTGCGAAGCGAGCGTTTTCCTGTGTACGCGCCACGCCGGTCGACAGCTGGTAGGCGCTGCGCGAGGCCCCCATGACCTGGACCAGTCCCAGCAGCAGGACAAGGCCGATCACCATCGCGATCATCAGTTCGATCAGCGACAGGCCCGCCTGGCCGCGCTTCTGCTTCAGTTTGCGCTTGCTCATAGCGTGGAGACCACCTGGAAGCTGGTGAGACGACCTTCGATGCCGCCGCTGGCGGCGTCATTGGTGCGGCTGACGTTGTCGGCCCAGGTCACGGTGACCGTTGCGGTGTAGCGACCGGTCGGGTTTTCCACGACCACCACGCTGCCGCGACCGCCGGGCAGCTGCGATACCACGTCGCAGCGCCAGCGGATGATGTTGTTCAACGCGGTGGCGGCGTCTTCGGCGACGGAACTGCAGCCGGTGCCGGGTACGGTCACGCCGGTGAAGGAGTCCTCGGTCAGGCGGTTGTAGACGACGATGTGACGCGGGTTGGACCGCATCATGTCCATCACTTCGCTGGCCAGGTTCGTTGCCATCGTCCGGTGCTGGGCGCTGTTGGTGTAACGCACGTTGAGCACCTGCAGGAATGCCAGACCGATCAGGCCCACCGCCAGCACCAGCAGGGCGATCAGCACCTCAATCAGGGAGAAGCCGCGCTGCGCGTGGATGCGCCCGGGCGTGTTGCGTCGGCGGATCATGAGCAGGTTTCCTTCTGCATGCGGGCTTGCCCGGCGCGCTTGAGGGTGATCCGGCGCTGGTAATCCTGGCCTGTCGAGCAGTTGGCCAGTTTCAACGTGAGCACGGTTTCCTGGGTGGTGCGACCGGTGCGATCGAAGGCGATCTGCGACACACCACCACCATTGGCGATGGCGGTGAGGCTCAGCGCGGTGTTGCCTTCGAAGTAGCGGATCGCCGTGTCGCCCGTGGTGAAGGTGCCGCTGGAATCCATGTCGGTGTATGCGAGGTAGCCGACGTTCCAGTTCGCGCCGTCGCATTGCGTGCCCGAGGTCGACGGGCAAACGCCGCCGCCACGGTTGCTGCGGATCGCCTCGCTTCGGGCGAGGTTGAAGGCGGCCAGCACGCCATTGGTCGACGTGGCGATGCGGTTGGATCTGATCGTGCCCGTGAACGCCGGATACGCCAGCGCACTGCCGATGGCGACCACGGCTATCACGGTCATGAGCTCGATGAGGGTGAACCCCCGGCTCGCGGAACTGGTCATGAGTTGGAATTCCCCTTACACCCCGAGGGCATGTTTCCCTGACCGCCGGCCCCGGACAAGCGCACCGGGGATGAGCGGTCGGATCGGCCGATGGGCGTGGCGGGCGGTGTGACGCCCATCTCCCCTGCTCTCCCACGCGGCCTGCCGGCTATGGCCCCCGCCACGGACCGGCAGGCAATATGGTGGCCCGGCGGCCGCTCCAGTGCAGTGCTCCAATGCCCAGTTCGCAACCCGCACACAGTCCGCTTGACGCCTTGTGGCAGCCGACGGCCATTGTCTGGACGATGCTGTCCGGCGAAGCCCTGGCCCTGCTGCTCGCCCTCGCGCCCGGCCTGGATGAACAGCGACTGCGCTACTTCGGCCTGATGTCGGTGGCGATCCAGTGGGTGCTGCTGTGGAGCATCGCCTCGCTCTACCTGGTCCGCCGCCCGCTGCGCTCGCTGCCGCCGCACCGCATCGCCTACGTGGTTCTGGCGATATTGCTGGTCAGTACCTGGGTGATCACCGCCGCGATCGGCTTCTTCTTCCGGGAAGGCTGGGGCATGGACCTGAGCGACTGGACGTGGACGCAATGGCGCCTGATCGGCATGGTCATGACGATCGGCGCGCTCGGCATCGCGGTGTTCCACAGCCAGTGGCGCGCGCGCCAGCTTGCGCTGCGCGCCAAGCAGCTCGAACTCGAAGCGCTGCAGGCGCGCATCCGCCCGCACTTCCTGTTCAACACGCTCAACACCGGCGCGGCGCTGGTGCACCGCAAGCCGGAGGAAGTGGAACGGCTGCTGCTCGACCTGGCCGACCTGTTCCGCGCCGCATTGGCCGGGCCGCGCGACATCACGCTGGAAGACGAACTGGCGCTTGCCAGGCGCTACCTGGAAATCGAATCGCTGCGTTTCGGCGAGCGCCTTCGCATTGAATGGAAACTGCCGCGCGAGATCCCGCGCGTGATGGTCCCGTCGCTGTCGATCCAGCCGCTGGTGGAGAACGCGATCCGGCATGGCATCGAACGTCGTCCCGACGGTGGCGAGCTGGAGATCGCCGTGTCCACGATGCCCGATACCGTCGTCGTGCGGATCATCAACCCGCTCGCCACCGGCGGCGAAAACCGCCCGGGCCACCACGTCGGGCTGAATGCCTCGCAGGTGCGGATCGAAGCGCTGACCGGCGGTCGCGGCAGCGTGCTGACGCAGCAGGAAGGACGGCGGTTCATCGCGACGGTGCGACTGCCCACGGACAGCGACACGACGCGCTGACGCGCCGGCCCGCTGGAACGAAAAAGGCCGGCGCATCGCGCGCCGGCCTTCTGTCTTCAGGCATTTCCTTTCAGGAAGACCTTACGCCACCACGCGATAGCAGGGCTTGTACTCGCCCGCGATCTTCATGCGGCGCTGCTCGACGAACGCGCGCAGCAGCGCGTCCAGCGACTGCATCATGTCCGCATCGCCATGGATCTCGAACGGACCGAACTGTTCGATGCGGCGCATGCCGTCTTCCTTCACGTTGCCGGCGACGATGCCCGAGAACGCACGACGCAGGTCCGCCGCCAGTTCGTGCGGCTTGCGGCCGTGGTGCAGGTCCAGCGCCGCCATCGCTTCGTGCGTCGGCACGAACGGGCGCTGGAACGTCAGCGGGATGTCGATGGACCAGTTGAAGAAGAACGAATCCTTCTGCGCGATGCGGTGCTCGCGCACCTTGCGGATGCCGGCGGACATGCGCTTGGCGACCTGGTCGGGGTCGCCGATGATGATCTCGTAACGCCTGGTCGCTTCGTCGCCGAGCGTGAGGCGGATGAACTTGTCGATCTGCTCGAAGTACGGCGCGGCGGCCGTCGGGCCGGTGAAGATCAGCGGGAACGGAAGCCCGGCGTTTTCCTCGCGCAGCAGGATGCCCAGCAGGTAGAGGATTTCCTCCGCCGTGCCCACGCCGCCCGGGAAGACGATGATGCCGTGGCCCATGCGGACGAACGCCTCGAGGCGCTTTTCGATGTCCGGCATGATCACCAGGTGGTTGACGATCGGGTTCGGCGATTCGGCCGCAATGATGCCCGGCTCGGTGATGCCGATGTAGCGCGTCTTGAAACGACGCTGCTTCGCGTGCGCGATCGTCGCGCCCTTCATCGGGCCCTTCATCGCGCCCGGGCCGCAGCCGGTGCAGATGTCCAGCCCGCGCAGGCCCAGTTCGTATCCGACCTGCTTGGTGTAGACGTATTCGTCGCGCGAGATCGAATGGCCGCCCCAGCACACGACCAGGTTCGGATCGGTCGGATGCAGGATGCGCGCGTTGCGCAGCAGGCCGAACACGGCATCGGTGATGCCGTCGGTGCTCTCCAGGTCGCGGCTCGAATCCGGGCCCAGGTCCATCGCGGTGTACGCGAGGTCGCGCACCACGGCGAACAGCAGTTCGGCGACGCCGCGGATGATCTCGCCATCGACGAACGCCATGGCCGGCGCGTTGTGCAGGTCGATGCGCATGCCGCGATCCTGCTGGTGCACTTCGATGTCGAATTCCGGATACAGCTCGCGCGCGGCGCGCGGGTCGTCCGAGGCGCTGCCGCTGGTCAGCACGGCCAGCGCGCAACGGCGCAGCAGGTCGTGCATGCCGGTGGACGCGTCGCGCAGGCGCGCGACTTCGTTATGCGACAGGACGTCGAGTCCGCCCTTGGGATAGATCCGGGCGTTGACGGTGGGAAGCGTGGTTTCGAGGGGGATGGCGTTGCTCATGTGTCCTGCTTTGGTTCTCTTGGCGTGCCTTTTCGGCGTGCTTGTCGTTTCGCCCTGCGACTCTAGCCCCCTGCCCCACAAAAAGAAAACGGCCGGGTTTCCCCGGCCGTTTTCGGTACAGCCTCTGCCTACCGATCAGAACTCGTAGCGCACGCCGACGGACATCGACCACTGCGAGATGCCGTTGGTCTGGCCGTCTGCGTTGGTCGGGATGCCGAGCGCCGTGGCCTGGCCGAACTCCGTGCCGCTGCGGTAGTTGTAGATGTATTTGCCGGTCGCCGGGTCGACACCCACGTAGCTGGCCACCGCGAGGTTCGCGTTGAAGCCGTAGTCGATCACGTGGCCCCAGTCCTTGTTCAGCAGGTTGCCGACGTTCTGGATGTCGAACCACACCTGCGACTTGTGGCCCTTGAAGAAGCCCGGCAGTTCCTGGCTGATGCGAACGTCGAACGTGTTCACCCAGTTGGCGCGGAAGCCGTTCTCCGGGGCGACCTGGCCACGGTAGGCCTGCAGGTCGGTCTGCGTGCTCATCCAGTTCCAGAACGCCTGCTCGGCGGCCGGGTTGGCCACGAAGCGGTTGTTCACGATCGAACCGAACAGCACGTCGCCCGGGCCCGCCGGCACGTAGAACAGGTCGTTGAAGGTACGAGCATCGCCGTTGGCGTCGCCGCTGAAGATGTAGCTGTACGGACGACCGCTGCGGCCTTCGTAGAACAGGCCGACGCTGGTGCTGTAGTCACCGAAGAACTTGTGGTCCCAGTTCAACGTACCGCTGATGCGGTCGCGGATCTCGTAACGCGCGGTGCTGCTGGTCGGCTCGTTGATGTTGAAGCCCAGCTGCGAGCCGTAGCCCGAACCGGCCGTCGAGCTGGTCAGCGCCGACACTTCCTCGGCGTTGGTGTAGGTGTACGCCAGGCTCCACGACCAGTCGCTGCCTTCCATGAACGGCTGCGTCAGCGAGACCGTGAACTGCTGGCCCTTGCCCTTGTTGGTGTTCTCCAGCTGGTAGACGTCGCCGAAGTAGCTGTTGTTGCCGAAGCGCGAACCGCTGTTCTTGAAGCCGGCCGGGTTCCAGTACATCACGCGGCCGTCCGGACCCAGGGTGCCGGGGCCGACGTTGAGGGTGCGGTAGAACAGGCCGTTCTTGACGTCCGTGACCAGCAGTTCAGCCGACGCCACGATGCCGTTCCACGGCGTTTCCACGTCCATGGCCAGGTTGGCCTTCCACACCGACGGCAGTTCGAAGTCGTCGCCGATCAGGTTGACGTTGCGGATGCCGGTGCCCGTGCGCGGGATCGGCTGGTCGAAGCCGTCGCCGCTGAAGTTCACGCCGTTGTTGCAGCCCACGCCCGGGGTGTAGCCCGTGGTGGGGTTGGTGGCGGGGCCGGTGCAGTTGATGGACGCGGTGGCCGAATACGTGCCCGGATTACCGTAGGCGATGTAGTTCATGCCGGTGCTGCTGTACGAGTTGCCGACCCACACCTGCGGCGCATCGCCCTGGAACAGGCCGACGCCACCGCGCAGCTGGGCCGGACGCTCCCAGTTGAAGGTGTAGTTGAAGCCGAAGCGCGGCTGGATCAGGTAGTCGTCGCTGTAGGTGTTGGTGTTGTCCAGACCGAAGCCACCGTTCGGGCAGGCGGTGCCGCCGGTGCCGTTGGCGACGCGGGCGGACGCGAAGCAGGAGTTGAACGGCGGAGCCGGGGTCGCTTCCGGACGGTCGGCGCGAACGCCGTAGGTCAGCGTCAGGTTCGGCGTGACATACCAGGTGTCCTGCACGAACACGCCCAGGCGCTTGTCCTTGTAGCGTGCCGGGATCGCGCTCGGATCGGTCGGGTTGGTCTGCAGGTCGTAGTCGAAGTACTGGCCGTTACGCAGGAACGAGAAGTTGGCGACGCCGTTCACGTCCGGCACGTAGAAGCTGTAGTTGCCCCACGAGTCCTGCAGGAAGTAGTTGTAGATCTCGTTTTCGCTGTACTCGGCGCCGAACTTGATGTCGTGGTCGCCCAGGGTCCAGGTGCCGGCCGCGAAGTAGTTCCACGTCTCGGTCAGCAGCGTGTTGCCCGGCGAGCTGCGCTCGGTGCCCAGGCGGATCGCGTCGCCGGTGTTGATCGCGGTGTTCGGATTGCCGTCGTCGAAATAGACCTGGATCGTCGGCGCCGTGGTCGGGCTGACGCGGATCGCGGAGTAGTCGCGGTACGAAACCTTGAACTCGGTCGAGAAGGTGTCGGTCCAGTCGCTGAAGAGCTGGCCGACGTAGCTTTCGACGGTCTTGACGTGGTTGTACCAGTTCGAGCTCAGCGCGAGCACCGAGGCGGTCGACGCTTCCGGACGCACGCGGTTCTGCTCGAGCTTGCTGTAACGCAGGTTCGCGCGGTGGGCGTCGTTGATGTTCCAGTCGAGCTTCAGCGCGTACTCTTCAAGCTCGGTGTCGCCGCTGCCGCTCGTGCTGCCCGGCTCGAAGCCCCAGATGTTGCGCGCGATGTCCTGCACCGTGGCAACGTCATCGGCGCTGAAGTCGGCGCCGACGGCCAGCGGGTTGGTGCCCTGGCTCTTGCCGGCCGGGCCGATGTTGGTCTGCTTGAACTTCTCGTAGTTCGCGAAGAAGAACAGCTTGTCCTTCATCAGCGGACCGCCGAACGTCATGCCGTAGGTCGTTTCCTTGTCGAACTCGTCGAACGGCAGGCCGGTGACGTCCAGCGTGCTGCCGGCGACGCGCGCCGGGTAGTCGCCGAACCAGTCGCCGTCGCGCATCGAGCCGTAGATCGAGCCGTGGAATTCGTTGGTACCCGACTTGGTGACGGCGTTGACGTTCGCACCGGCGGCGCCGGAGAAGGTCACGTCGTAGTTCGCCACGTTGACGTCGACGGCTTCGATGGCTTCCATCGAGACCGGCTGGCGCTGGGTCGGCATGTTGTTGCCTTCCAGGCCGAAGGTGTCGCTGGCCGAGACGCCGTCGATGGTGATCTTGTTGAAGCGCGGGTTCTGGCCGCCGGCGGAGATCGAGCCCGACGCGCGGTCGGTCACGGCCAGGCGCGGGTCCAGACGCATGTAGTCCTGGATGTTGCCGTTGACCGAAGGCAGGCCTTCGATGGTCTGGCGGCTGATGCTCGTGCCCGAGCCCATCTTGGTCGCGCTGAACACGTCCGAGCCGCCGATGGCGACCGCGGTGACGGTGTCGAGCGTGGTCAGATCGCCCGTCAGCGCGGCGTTGATCGTGTTCGTCTTGTTGAGGTCGAGGTAGACGTTGTCTTCCGTCTTCGTGCCTTCGCCCGACTTGGTGATCGTCACCGTGTAGGGACCGCCGACGCGCAGGCCGCGCGCGGTGTAACGACCGCTCGCGTCGGTCGTGGCGCGGCTGACCGTGCCCGATTCGACGTGGGTGATGACGACTTCGGCGCCAGCGACCGGCTGGCCGTCGGTGCGCGTCACCGTGCCGCCGACACCGGCGGAGGTGGCCTGTGCGAAGACAGGCGCGGTGGCAAGTGCGGCAAGCAGACCAAGCGTGAGCTTGGACAAGCGGACGCGATTCGGATGGGTCATTACGATGGCCTCGAAACGTGGTTCACAAGAGGGAAGCCAGGCGCGACCCCGGTCGCACCTGTGCAAGAAAGGTTTTGGTTCCGCCCCCTGGGGCGCCGGGCCGGAGCCCGCCGGTTAACGTCAGTTTAACAGGCTAGAAGGGCCATGTGACAGGGGCGTGACGACGGTCACCAATCGCCACCATTCGCCAAACCCCGCCAAGGCCGGATTCGGCCCCGGAGCGTCCCCCCGAAACGCAAGACGCCCGACCCGGCAAGCCGGATCGGGCGTCATGGGAACCGTTTGGCCTCAGGGGCTTACGGAGGCGAGATCTTCAGATACGTGCCCAAGCCGTCCAGGAACATCTGCACCGAGATCGCCACCAGCAGCATGCCCATCAGACGCTCGATGGCGGTCAGGGCGCGGCGGCCGAGCAGCTTGTAGAGCAGCGTGGCGGAGAACAGGATCGCCGCGGTCGCGCCCCAGGCGATCATCAGGGCGAGACTCCAGTCGGGCAGGCGCGCCGGCTCGTTGCTGCCCATCAGCATCACCGCCGCCATGCCGGACGGACCGGCGACCAGCGGAATGGCCATCGGCACGATGAAAGGCTCGCCGTCGGGGATTTCGCCCATCAGGCCTTCCGGCGGCGGGAAGATCATGCGGATGCCGATCAGGAACAGCACGATGCCGCCGGCGATCGACACCGATTCCTGCCGCAGGTGCATCAGTTCCAGCGCGTATTTGCCGCCCCACAGGAAGGCCATCAGCACGGCGAGCGCGATCAGCAGTTCGCGCGCGAGCACGATGCGCTGGCGACGCGGCGGCAGGCCGCGCAACAGGCTCAGGAAGACCGGCACGTTGCCGAGCGGGTCGAGGATCAGGAACAGCAGCAGCGCTGCGGACGCGATGGTCATCGTGGCGTCACTGCAGCTGCATCAGTGCGACGTTCGCCGGCGTCGGCGCCCAAACCTGCCCGCGATGCACGGCGCCGGCAGGCGACAGCAGCGTCACGCACGAAGCGGCATAGGCCGACGGATCGACCGCCGCGGCATCGTTCTCTTCCACGTACGCCTTGGCGCGCAGCGCGGTGCGCATCGGCCCCGGCCGCAGGCCGGAGACCCGGATGGTGGAGTTCGGCAGTTCGGCATGGAGCATGCGCACCAGGCCTTCGAGTCCCTGCTGCGCCAGGCCGTAGCCGCCCCAGTACGCGTTGCCCACGCGTGCGACGTCGTCGATGACGAACACCACCGAGGCATCGTCCGACTTCGCCAGCAGCGGCAGGCACGCCTGCGTCAGCCACCACGGTGCGGTGAGGTTCACGTGCACGGCACGCGCGAATACCGCCGGGTCGGTCTGCATCAGCGGCGTGAGGCCGGCGAAATCGGCCGCGCAGTGCAGCACGCCGTCGAGGCGGCCGAGTTCGGCTTCGATGCGCTGCGCGAGTTCGGCGTAGTCGTCCGCGCTGGCGCCTTCAAGGTCCAGCGGATACAGCAGCGGCTCCGGCCCGACCTGCGCCAGCGCGTCGTACACGCGGTTCAACTTCGGCACCTTGCGGCCCAGCAGCACCACCGTGGCACCGGCACGCGCGCAGGCCTGCGCGGCGGCGGCGCCCAGGCCGCCATGGGCACCGGTGACCAGGACGACGCGTCCGGCGAGCGACGATCCGGTCGGGCGTGCGCCCTGTCCTTCAAGCGAACTCACTGGGCGTGCGTCTCGCTGATCATGCGCGCCAGCTCGCCGGACTCGAACAGCTCCAGCGTGATGTCGCAGCCGCCGATCAGTTCACCGTGGATGAAAAGCTGCGGGAACGTCGGCCAGTTCGAATAACGCGGCAGGTTCGCGCGGATTTCCGGATCCTCCAGCACGTTCACCGTATGCAGCTGCGTCGCGCCGGCGGACTTGAGCGCCTGCACCGCGCGGCTGGAAAAGCCGCACATCGGGAACTGCGCGGTGCCCTTCATGAAAAGGACGATGGGATGGCTTTCGACCTCGGCCTGGATCCGCTCCATCACGGACATGGGAACAACTCCTGCAATGGTGCGTTGCCGGGCGATTGACGGCACGGCAACGGAACGTGGGGATAGAATGTCCAATTGTAAGCCTTCCGAAGCCGCGGACGCGTGCAGTTCACTGGCCGCCGCCCGGCATTCCCCTTAGCCAGCCCCTCAGGAGCCCGCAATGGCCATCGAACTGCCCCCCCTGCCCTACGACCGCACCGCCCTTGAGCCGCACATCTCGGCCGAGACGCTGGACTACCACCATGGCAAGCACCACAAGGCCTACGTGGACAACCTCAACAAGATGATCGAGGGCACCGAGTTCGAGCAGCTGTCGCTGGTGGAGATCATCCGCAAGTCGCAGGGCGGCATGTTCAACAACGCCGCGCAGATCTGGAACCACACGTTCTACTGGAACTGCCTGTCGCCCAACGGCGGCGGCGAGCCGACCGGCAAGGTCGCCGAGCTCATCAACAAGGCCTTCGGCGATTTCGCCAAGTTCAAGGACGAATTCTCGAAGCTGTCGATCGGCACCTTCGGTTCGGGCTGGGGCTGGCTGGTGCAGCGTCCCGACGGCTCGCTGGGCCTGGTGAGCACCTCCAACGCCAACACCCCGCTCACCGGCGAAGACACCCCGCTGCTGACCTGCGACGTGTGGGAACACGCGTACTACATCGACTACCGCAACGCCCGCCCGAAGTACGTCGAGGCGTTCTGGAACCTGGTCAACTGGGACTTCGTGGCGTCGAACCTGAAGTAAGGCGCGGCGACATCCGTAATAAGAAATGGCCGGGGAAACCCGGCCGTTTTTCTTTTGTGCGTCCTGTTGTGCGAACGGCGCCGCTTCGTTACCGCAGCGCCTCGATCACCGGCGCAACCTGCGCCTGCCGCCCCAGCGCACCGCCCACACGTTCCAGCGAGATCGCCAGCGATTTCGCATCGTCCGCGCGCAACGTCGCGTGTCCCACCTTGCGACCGGCGCGTGGCAGCTTGCCGTAGTCGTGCCAGTGGCCGCCGGGCTCGCGCAGCATCGGCAGCGCGTCGGGCATTTCGCCGATCCAGTTGAGCATGCACGCCAGGCCGACCATCCGCGTATCACCCAGCGGCAGGCCGAGCACCGCGCGAAGGTGATTCTGGAACTGGCTGGTTTCGCTGCCCTCGATGGTCCAGTGGCCGGAATTGTGCACGCGCGGCGCCAGTTCGTTGGCGAGCAGTTCGCCGTCGCGGCAGAACAGTTCCAGCGCGAACACGCCGACGTAGTCCATCGCTTCGCCGAGGCGGCGCGCGTAGTCGTAGGCGATCTCGCCCAGCGCGCTGTCCACACGTGCCGGCGCGAGGCTCGCCGACAGCACGCCGTCGACATGCCAGTTCTCGGTGAGCGGCCACGCGCGGAATTCGCCATCGCGGCCGCGCACGGCGACCACCGACAGCTCGCGCTGGAAATGCACGAACCCTTCCAGGATCAGCCCGACCTTCGATGCCTGCGCACCGAGCGCGTCCCACGCGGCATCCGCATCGGCGGGCGACTTGATGCGGAACTGGCCCTTGCCGTCGTAACCGAGGCGGCGCGTCTTGAGGATGCACGGCGTGCCGATGTCGGCCAGCGCCGCGTCGAGCTGTTCGCGCGTGTCGATCGGCGCGAACGGCGGCACCGGGATGTTGAGTTCGCGGAACAGCGTCTTCTCGGCCAGGCGGTCCTGCGCGGTCGCCAGTGCGCCCGGATTCGGAAACACCGGCACGCGTTCGCTCAGCCACTGCGCCGATTCGGCCGGCACGTTCTCGAAATCGAACGTCGCCACGTCCACGCGCGAGGCGAATTCGGACAACGCGGCGTCATCGCGGTAATCGCCCACGACCATCGGCGCGAACTGCCCGGCGCACGCGTCGGCGACGTTGTCCATCACCAGGAAGCGCAGGCCTAGCGGCGCGCCGGAAAGCGCGAGCATGCGGGCCAGCTGGCCGCCGCCCAGAATTCCTACGGTCGTCATTTCCGCGGATCGTCGTTGGCCAGCACGTCGTCGGTCTGGCGGGTACGGAAGGCGTCGAGCGCTTCGCCGATGGCGGGCTGCTCGTTCGCCAGCAATGCGGCCGCGAACAGCGCCGCATTCGCCGCACCGGCGTTGCCGATGGCGAAGGTGGCCACGGGGATGCCGGCGGGCATCTGCACGATCGACAGCAGCGAATCCATGCCGTTCAGCGCCTTGCTCTGCACCGGGACGCCGAGCACCGGCACGGCGGTCTTGGAGGCAAGCATGCCCGGCAGGTGCGCCGCGCCGCCGGCGCCGGCGATGATCGCGCGCAGGCCACGGGCCTTCGCCGTGGCGGCGTAGTCGAAGAGGACATCGGGCGTGCGATGGGCCGAGACCACGCGAACCTCGTGCGGGACGCCCAGCGCCTCCAGCTTCGCGGCGGCATGCTGCATCGTCTCCCAGTCGGAGCGCGATCCCATCACGATGCCCACGAGCGGGGCGGCGGCTTCCTGTGACATTGGTCCTGCCCTTGGGCAAAGACGTATTCTAACGCCCCGTCCCGTTCCCCCGGCACCGTATCCATGGATCGCAAGCTGATCGACCTGCTCGTCTGCCCCACTTCGCGCCAGCCGCTGCAACTGCTGGACAGCCGGGGCCTCACGGCGCTGAACGCCGCGATCGAGGGCGGCGGACTGCAGCGCGCGGACGGCAGCGTCCAGACCGACACGCTTCACGAAGCCCTCATCACGCGCGATCGCAAGACCGTCTACCGCGTCGACGACGGCATCCCGGTGCTGCTGGCCGAGGAAGCCATCGCCACGGCGCAGATCCCGGCCTTCCCCGGGGCATGAACACCGCCATCGCGCCGCCGCCGGCCGAGGTCGTCGCGCAGGACGTGGCGCTCGCCCTCGCCGAGGACCTGGGCAACGGCGACGTCACCGCCGCACTGCTGCCCGACGTCGCCGACGACGCGTACCTGCTGTGCAAGGAAGACGCCGTCGTGTGCGGACGGCCGTGGTTCGACGCGTGCCATCGCGCGCTCGATCCGCAGGTGCGCATCGACTGGCGCGTGGCCGAAGGCGACCGCGTGAAGGCCGGTACGGTGCTGGCGACGCTGCACGGTCGTGCGCGTTCGCTGGTCAGCGCGGAGCGTGCATCGCTCAACTTCATGCAGACGCTGTCGGCCACCGCGACCACGACGGCGGCCTACGTCGATGCGGTGAAAGGCACGGCGGCGAAGATCCTCGACACCCGCAAGACCCTTCCCGGCCTGCGCCAGGCGCAGAAGTACGCGGTGCGCATCGGCGGCGGCGTGAACCATCGCATCGGCCTGTTCGACGCGGTGATGCTGAAGGAAAACCATGTGCGCGCGGCCGGCTCGATCACCGCCGCGATCCGCGCCGCACGCACGATGCATCCGTCGCTGCCGCTGATCGTGGAAGTCGAATCGATCGAACAGCTGCGCGAGGCGCTGCACGAAGGCTGCGACCGCATCCTCATCGACGATTTCGACGCTTCGATGCGGCGCGAGGCCGTGCGCATCGCGCATGAGGCGCCCATCGAACGGCGCATCCCGCTGGAAGTGTCCGGCGGCGTCGACATGCAGACGCTGCGCGCCATCGCGCAGGACGGCGTGGACTGCATTTCGATCGGCGGACTGACCAAGCACGTCCGCGCGATCGACCTGTCGCTCAAGCTCGGACCGCCGCCCGCCTGAGGCGGCGGCGGCCGTATCGGCGCCCTATCGCGGCATCAGCACGAACGCGGCCGCACCCGCCGCCGCGAGCAGCAGTACCAGCGCGACCCACGGCCACGGCGAACGCTTCGGCTTCGACATCGGCTTCGCGTGACGCATCGAGGTGGGCACTACCTGCACCGGTTCCGTGGTTGACGTGCTGGCCACGCGGAAACGCAGCACGTCGAAGGCGAGCTCGTCGCCGACCTTCGCCTCGCCGCGCAGGATGCGCTTGCCGTTGAGGAAGGTGCCGTTGCTGGAACCCAGGTCCTCGATCTGCACGCCGGTGTCGGTGGGAATCAGCCGCGCGTGCGTGCGCGACAGGCCCGGCGCATCGAAGCGCAGGTTGCAGTCCGGACCGCGCCCCACGGTCAGCACGCCGACAAGGGCATCGCTGCGGCTGCCCAGCTCCGCCGACACGCTGCGCAGGAAGAACTTCGGCAGCACCGGCCGCACGGCGGTGACGCCGGGGTCGTCGTTGGCGGACACCAGCTCCGGGCCCGGGATCGACTGGCGCGCGACCACCGGCGGCGGCCCCAGTGCGGCCAGCTTGGCCTGCACCTGGTCGAAGCCGACGCTGTCGCCGGGGCGCAGGGCGATCAGTCCCTGCACCTGGCGGCCGTTGACGCTGACGGCCGTGCCGGCCGGGACATCGAGCATCACGCCCTGCGCGGTGACGTGCAGCTGGCAGTGCTGCGGCAGCACGCCGGGGCGGTCGATGACGATGGTGGATTCGGGGTCGGAACCGACCCGGTTGACGCCGTGGCCCAGCAGGACCTGTGGGTGTTCGCCACCCGGAAAGACGAGTTTCAAGCGGGATCTGCCCCCTGCAGCGGTTCCCTGGGTTCATTGTGACCGTCGTGCCATCGCGTGGAGTCCCTTGGTTCGGGACCTTGCGACCGGCGCGAAGCGTCGCCACAGTGATCGGCATGACTCTACTGATCTTGATGATCGTCGCTGGGATGGCGTTCGCATTCTGGAGCGCCAGTCGCGCCGCCGCCGAACGCGCCGAGGCCGTCGGCCGCGATGCCTGCCGCGCGGCGGGCGTGCAGTGGCTGGACCAGAGCGTGCACGCGATCGGCCTGCGCCCGTACCGCCAGCAGAGCGGTTGGCTGGGTTTCGAACGCACGTTCCGCTTCGATTACTCGATCAATGGCGAAGACCGCCACGTCGGCAAGCTGGTGCTGCGCGGGGATCGGCTGGTGGCGTTTACCGGGCCGGTGGCAAGGGAGCCGTCGGCGTTGCATTGACGTTTGGGATCTCATCCATTGGAGATGGGAGAAGGCGTAGCGCACGCGTTGGCGATGTGCGCTTCCGTAGCCCGGGTAAGCAAAGCGCACCCGGGGTGAGCGTGACAGGTCCCGGGTGCGCTTCGCTTACCCGGGCTACAAGAGCGCCGATGACGTGACAGCCTGGATCCCGGCCTTCGCCGGGATGACGTTCCGGCAAAGCCGCGCGCAAGCGCGCGGGCCGGAACGTCACTTCACGATACGAAGATGCGCACCACGACGCGGCGTCGGCGTCTGCGGGCCCTGGTCGTCGCCGTCGGGCGCCGGTTCGCTCGGCACCGCGCTGAGCGGACTGACCGGCGTTTCGTCGGCCAGCTCGACTTCCACTTCGCCTTCCTCGCCGGCGGTGTGGATGTCTTCCGGCAGCGCCATGCCCTGCCCGGTCTCGCGCGCGTAGATCGCCAGCACGGCCTGCACGGGCACGGTCACCGGGTAGCTCACGCCGCCGAAGCGGGCGCTGAAACGGATCGCGTCGTTCGCCATCTCCAGGCGCGACACGGCGCGCTCTGCGATGTTCAACACGATCTTGCCGTCCTTCACGGCGTGCGTGGGAACCTGCACGCCGTGGCGCGTCGCGTCGACCAGCAGATGCGGTGTCATGCCGTTGTCGGCGATCCACTCGTACAACGCCCGCAGCAGGTACGGGCGATGGCTGGTCATCGAAGAAGTGCTTTCCTGACTCATGTCGGGAGTGTAGCGCCGGCCGGCCTTCGACTGGTACACGCAGCCGCCCGTCTCGTCCGGTCATCGCCCGCGCATGAAAACGAAACGGGCCCGAAGGCCCGTTCGTTCGTGCAGCGTTTTCGCCCAGTCAGGCCGGCATCTCGCGCAGCTTGCGCTCCTGGTCGGTCAGGCTGCGGGTGAAACCCGGGTTGCGGAAGATGCGGTTGCCGTAATCCTCGATCGCCTTGCCGTCCTTCGGCAGCGGCACGCCGAGCGCGTCCAGGCGCCAGATGATCGGCGCCATCGCGCAGTCGGCCAGGCTCATCTCGGGATTCAGGAAGAACTTGCTCGCCTTGAACAGCGGGACCGAGGCGGTCAGCAGTTCCTTCAGGCGCTTGCGGCCGGCTTCGGCCTGCGCCTTGTTGCCCAGCTGGATGGCCTGCACCTGCGGCACCCAGTCGTGCTCCAGGCGCAGCATCGCCAGGCGCAGGCGCGCGCGGGAAAGCGGGTCCACCGGCATCAGCGGCGGGTGCGGATAGCGTTCGTCGAGGTACTCGCTGACCACGCTGGCCGCGTAGAGGACCAGGTCGCGCTCGACCAGCGTCGGCACCGAGTGGTACGGATTGAGGTCGACGAGGTCTTCCGGCGGATTCTGCGGATCGACCGGCACCAGGTCGTAGGTCACGCCTTTCGCGGCCAGCACCAGGCGCACGCGATGACACAGCACGCAATCGGTGGAAGAAAACAGCGTCAGGGCATTGCGCATACGTGGACTCGCCGCCATTCGACCTCTCCGTCCACCGGAATCCGCCGGTGGTTAGACGCCGCCCACCCCGTGTGGACAGTCGTCGCGGCCTCGATCAGCTGCTACCTCGCTGCAAACCAAGGAGCCCGCACATTCCTGTACGGGCTCCAAGGGATACAGCATGCGATCAGTGCTTGTCCACGTCCCGCCAGTATTCGTGCTTCAGCAGGTAGGCCAGGATGGTGAACAAGGCCAGGAACAGGATCACCCAGACGCCGATGCTCTGGCGCTTGAGGGCGGCCGGTTCGCTGGCGTATTCGAGGAAAGCGGTGATGTCGCGCACCGACCTTTTGAACTCCTCGGCGTTCTGCTGGCCCGCCTGGGTCACCTTCAGGTCGAGGACCGGACGCTCGCCCGTGGCCTTGTCGGCTTCGCCGTACTCGGCGTGCTGGAGGCCCTGCAGCTCCCACAGCACGTTCGGCATGGAGGCGTTCGGGAACAGCTTGTTGTTCCAGCCCAGCGGACGCGACTCGTCCAGGTAGAATGAGTTGAGGTAGGTGTAGACCCAGTCGCTGCCGCGGACACGGGCGATCAGGCTCAGGTCCGGCGGCATCTTGCCGAACCACTGGTTCGCGTGCTCCGGGGTCAGGTTGACCTGGATCTGCTCGCCGAACTTGGCACCGGTGAAGTTGAGGTTGTTCATCACCTCGTCTTCGGTCAGACCCAGGTCCTCGGCCATGCGCGAGTAGCGCAGGTACTTCAGCGAGTGGCAGCCCGAGCAGTAGTTCATGAACAGCTTGGCGCCGTTCTGGAGCGACGCGCGGTCGCCCAGGTCGGTGCCCGACTGCATCAGGTGGCCGCCTTCGGATGCCGCGACGTTGGTCGACAGCGCCGCGAAGGACACCAGCAGGCCGGCGGCAAAGGTGGCGAACTTTTTCACGATGCGCTTCTTCTGGACAGGGCGGTGGCTGGCGCTAGCGATCAGGTCAGTCATGCATCGTCACCCGCTGCGGTACCGGCTTGGTTTTGTCGAGCTTCGTCCAGATCGGCATGGTGATGAAGAAGGCGAAGTAGAGGAACGTCAGCACGCGGCCGATGATCGTCTCGACCGGATCGGTACCCGGACCGGCGCCGATCTTGCCCAGCCACAGGAAGCAGATCGCCAGCACGCCCAGCATCACCTTGGTGATCCAGCCGCGGTAGCGGTGCGACTTCACCGGCGAGCGATCCAGCCACGGCACCGCGAACAGCACCGCGATCGCCGAGAACATCACGATCACGCCGCTGAGCTTGTGCGGGATGACGCGCAGCATCGCGTAGTACGGCGTGTAGTACCACACCGGCTTGATGTGCTCCGGCGTCACCAGGCGGTTGGCCTCGGTGAAGTTGTCGTGCTCCAGGAACCAGCCGCCGAACGCCGGCGCGAAGAAGATCACGAACGCGCACAGGATCAGGAAGAAGCCGACGCCGAACAGGTCCTTCACCGTGTAGTACGGATGGAACGGAATGCCGTCGGCCGGCTTGTTCGGATCCCAGCGGTTGCCCTTCGGGCCCTTCTTGATGTCGACGCCGTCGGGGTTGTTCGAACCCACTTCATGCAGCGCGCCCAGGTGCAGCACGACCAGCAGCAGCAGGACCAGCGGCAGCGCGATGACGTGCAACGCGAAGAAGCGGTTCAGCGTGGCGTCGCCCGGCAGGAAGTCGCCCATGATCCATTCGGTCAGGCCGTTGCCGATGACCGGGATCGCGCCGAACAGCGAGATGATCACCTTGGCGCCCCAGAACGACATCTGGCCCCACGGCAGCACGTAGCCCATGAAGGCTTCGGCCATCAGGACCAGGTAGATCAGCATGCCCAGGATCCACACCAGCTCGCGCGGCTTCTGGTACGAGCCGTACATCAGGCCGCGGAACATGTGCAGGTACACGACGATGAAGAACATCGACGCGCCGGTGGAGTGCATGTAGCGGATCAGCCAGCCCCACTCCACGTCGCGCATGATGTATTCGACCGACGAGAACGCTTCGGCCGCGGACGGCTTGAAGTGCATCGTCAGGAAGATGCCGGTGACGATCTGGTTGACCAGCACCAGCATCGCGAGCGAGCCGAAGTAGTACCAGATGTTGAAGTTCTTCGGCGCGTAGTACTCGGTCATGTGCTTGCGGTACGCAGGCATCATTCCCGGAGCGCGGGCGTTGACCCAATCCATCACGCCATTGGCGGTCTTGGTGAAGATGTTCGCCATGGCTTATGCCGCTCCCTTGTTGGACGGCGGATCGACACCGATGATGATGGTGTTGTCGTTCTCGTAGTGGTGCGGCGGCACGAGCAGGTTGATCGGCGCCGGGACGCCCTGGAACACGCGACCGGCCATGTCGAAGCGCGACTTGTGGCAAGGGCAGAAGTAGCCGCCCTTCCATTCCGGATCGAACGGCTCGGGGCGGATCTCGGCCTTCATTTCCGGCGAGCAGCCCAGATGGGTGCACAGGCCGACGAGGACGGAGATTTCCCGCTTGAGCGAACGCAGCTCACCGGTTATGTACGCCGGCTGCTGGTCCTTGTTCTCGGACTTGGGATCGCGCAGTCGCGAATCCAGCGTCGGCAGCGCATCGAGGATGGCCTTGGAACGCTTGACGATCCAGATCGGCTGGCCGCGCCATTCCATGACCAGGCGCTGGCCTTCTTCGAGCGCGCTGATATCGGCGGTCACCGGCGCACCGGCGAGCTTCGCCCGCGTGCTGGGATTCCACGACTTGATGAAAGGCACTGCTACGAAACCGGCACCGACCGCGCCGACCACAGCAGTGGTCGCGGTCAGGAACCGACGTCGGCCCTGGTTGACAGGATCGTTGACCCCTTGGTTGGCCATCCGGCACTCCGCAAAGCTGGAACGAAGTTACGCCGCACCGCCAACGCCACTGGCGACAGCTCGCGGCACAAAAGACGGGGAAGTGTAACGGAACGATGAATGAGCCGACAATCCGCCCCTACGTCGCGATACGTCCGCCGGGCGGACGCACGAAGGCTCCACGCCCCGCCAGGCGCGGACCGGGAAAAAACGTCAGCGCATCATCGCGGTTGCGCCCCGGTAGCGATCGGCCAGCTGGCCCACGCGCACGACATAACGCTGGGTCTCGCTGTAAGGCGGTACGCCGTTGTACTTGTCCACCGCGCCCTCGCCTGCGTTGTAGCCGGCCGCCGCGAGGGTCAGGTTGTTGTTGAAGCGCTTGAGCAGCCACGCCAGGTACTGCACGCCGCCCTGGATGTTCTGCCGCGCATCGAACGCATTGCTAACGCCGAAGCGCCGCGCCGTCGCCGGCATCAGCTGCATCAGTCCCTGCGCGCCGGCGCGCGAGAGCGCGTTCGGGTTGTAGGCCGATTCGGCATGGATGATCGCGCGCACGATCGCCTCGTCCACGCCGTGCTGTCGCGCGGCGGCGGCGATCTCGTCGCGGTAGGCATCGGTGTTGAGGCGAACCGTGCCGAAGTTCACGCCGGGCCGCATCGAGCAGGCGTAGCAGGTCTCGATGTAGCTGTAGCGGATGGTGCGCACCGGCGACGCGTTCGCCACGCTCTGCGGCTTGCGGCTGGTGTAGTGCCGCACGCCGTCCTTGATGTACGAGTAGACCTGCCCCTGCACCACGCGCGGGGCGTTGGTCGCAGGCGTCGGCATCGGCGTGGGTGCGATCGGCGCGGACGTGGCGACGGTCGGGACGGCGGACACCGGCACCATGGCGGGCGCTGAAACCGAAGCGGTGACGGACGCAGGCGTGGACGTCAGGGCGCCGACGGCGACGTCGGACGCGACCGGCCTGGCCGCGACGGACCTGCGTGCGGGGCGATCGGGCGTCTGGCTGACGATCGTGCACCTCGCCCCGGCCGTGCGCTTGCTCACGTAGCTGCGCGAGCCGTCGGGCGCGTCGCAACGGTACAGCGTGCCGGCAACGGACGGCGCCGCGGCCAACAGGCAGACGATCCCCAGCAGCAGTGAGCCCCCCCTCATGGCCGCGAGTGTGTCCTGTCTCCTTCCCCTTCACAAGTCCTTGATTGCGCTGGTCGCGGGAAACGTGACCGCGCCCGCATCCAGCCCGCGCAGCCCATCCCCGGACTGCGCCCTCCGTGCCGGTCAGCGCCGCATCGCGCTCGCCGTGCGGTAACGCTCGGCCAGCACGGCGACCCGTTGCACGTAGCGCTGGGTCTCGTCGTACGGCGGCACCCCGCGGTAGCGGTCCACCGCCCCCTCGCCGGCGTTGTAGCCGGCCGCCGCCAGGACCAGGTTCCCATCGAAGCGTTGCAGCAGCCAGGCCAGGTACTGCACGCCGCCGCGGATGTTCTGGCGGATGTCGAATACGTTGACCACCCCGAAGCGCCGCGCCGTGGCCGGCATCAGCTGCATCAACCCCTGCGCCCCGACCCGCGAGATCGCATTGGGGTTGTAGGCCGACTCGGCGTGGATGATCGCCCGCACCACGGCCTCGTCGACCCCGAAGTCGCGCGAGGCGGCGGCGATTTCCGCCCGGAACGCCTGCGTATCCAGGCGGATCGTCGCGAAGTCCACGCCCGGCTGCAGCGCGCAGGCGTAGCAGGATTCCATATAGGTGTAGGTGACCCGGCTCACCCGGCCCAGGCCGGCGCGCGGGCTGGGACGCTGGCTGGCGTAATGGACGACGCCGCCTTCGGTGTAGGTGTAGACCTCGCCCCGGGCGACCCGCATGGGCGGATTGGCCCCGACGGGGTCGGCCGGATCGATCGCGGCGGGCGCGCCCTCGGCCGCGCCCGCCCCGAACCCCAATGCCTGCCCCGGCGCGGACGGCCGGCTCGGTTGACCGAGCGCGGACTGCGCCCACGCCGCGGGCGCCGCCATCAGCAGCGAGGCCAGACCCAGCGATGCAAAGCCTGCTGTCAGGGACTTCACGAACGTTCGGGTCTGTCGGCGCGGCCCACGCGCCCTCCTTCTGCCCTCGGATCAGAGAACGCGATCCGCGCCGCCAGCCGGACTGGCCGCCGCGCGGCAGGTAGAATGGCGCCCCCCTCCGGCGCGGAATAACCGCCGCCCCTCCCGGATCGAGCCAGATGAGCCAGACCAACACGACTTCCATGCCCTCCGAGGCAGCCGCCGAGCGCGGCCCCGACGCCGCCACCGCGCCGCGCAAGCTCTACATCCAGACCCACGGTTGCCAGATGAACGAGTACGACTCGGCCAAGATGGCCGACGTGCTCGCCGCCAGCGACGGCCTGGAGCTGACCGACAACGCCGAAGAGGCCGACGTCATCCTGATCAACACCTGCTCGATCCGCGAGAAGGCGCAGGAAAAGGTCTTCAGCCAGCTCGGTCGCTGGAAGTCGCTCAAGCAGGGTGGAAAGCCCGTCGTGATCGGCGTCGGCGGCTGCGTCGCGTCGCAGGAAGGCGAGGCGATCGTGAAGCGCGCGCCGTTCGTGGACCTGGTGTTCGGCCCGCAGACCCTGCACCGCCTGCCCGAACTGATCCAGGCGCGCCGCGACACCGGCCTGCCGCAGGTCGACATCTCCTTCCCGGAGATCGAGAAGTTCGACCGCCTGCCCGAGCCGCGCGCGGAAGGGCCGAGCGCGTTCGTCTCGATCATGGAAGGCTGCAGCAAGTACTGCTCGTTCTGCGTGGTGCCCTACACGCGCGGCGAGGAAATCAGCCGTCCGTTCGAGGACGTGCTGGTGGAAGTGGCCGACCTCGCCTCGCAGGGCGTGCGCGAGATCAACCTGCTGGGCCAGAACGTCAACGCGTATCGCGGGCCTTATGGTGAAGATGGCGAAGTCGCCGATCTGGGCCTGCTGATCCGCACCATTGCCGAGATCGAAGGCGTCGGCCGCATCCGCTTCACCACCTCGCATCCGCTGGAGTTCTCCGACTCGCTGATCGAGGCCTACCGCGACGTGCCCAAGCTCGCCAACTACCTGCACCTGCCGGTGCAGGCCGGCAGCGACCGCATCCTGTCGGCGATGAAGCGCGGTTACACGGCGCTGGAGTTCAAGCAGAAGATCCGCAAGCTGCGCGCGGTACGTCCGGACATCTCGGTCAGCTCCGACTTCATCGTCGGTTTCCCGGGCGAGAGCGACGCGGATTTCGAGAAGACCATGAAGCTGATCGAGGACGTCGGTTTCGACCAGTCGTTCTCCTTCATCTACTCGCGCCGCCCCGGCACGCCCGCGGCCGACCTGGAGGACAACGTCTCCAGCGAGGAAAAGCACGCGCGCCTGTCGCGCCTGCAGGCGCACATCAACGCGCACGCGCGGTCGATTTCCGATGCGATGGTCGGCAGCGTGCAGACCGTCCTGGTCGAAGGCCCGTCGAAGAAGAACCCGAACGAACTCACCGGCAAGACCGAGAACATGCGTTCGGTGAACTTCCCCGGCCATGCGCGTCTGATCGGCCAGTTCGTCGATGTCGTCATCACCGAAGCGATGAGCAACTCGCTGCGGGCACGCGTGGCGGTGGACGGCGAGCGCGGCGCGGCCTGACGGGCGAGCCGCGCGGCGGCGGCGCGCTGGCAATTCTCCGCCTCATTCCGGAAGCTGCACCTCGAACGCGCCGATGTCCGCATTGGAACCGACCACGCGCGGGAATCCCGGTCCGCGCTGGTCGTAAAGCCGGTTGAACACGTTGTTGCCGTGATCGATCGCAGGGCTTCCCGGCATCAGAGCGAACGTGCTCGACACGCCACCGTTCTGGGCGATCGGCGCAAGCATCGGATCGGCGGAGATGGTGTCGGCGGGCACCGGCACGCGCGAGCGGCCAACCAGGTTGTCGTGGCCGGCGATCGTATAGCCTTCCCATGCGCGACCGCCGACGTCGTAAGCCGTCTGCCCCGCGGCCTGGCAGGCATTCGACGCGATGATGGCGCTTTCGAGCCGCAAGCGCCGCGCGCGGATCACGCCGACGCACTCGCTCCCCGAAGTATCGGTGTTGTAGGCGATCGTGCTGTTGCTCACCGTCGCATCGTCGGACAGTTCGCCCGCACCCAGGAACGGCGCGCGATTGCGCGAGATGGTGCTGTCGAGCACGCTCGTGCGCCCGGTGCCGGCCACGCACAGGCCACCGCAGCGTCGTCCCGCGACGTTGCTGTCGATCAGCGATTTGTTGACCGTGACGCTGCCGCCGCTGACCTGCATGCCGCCGTTGTCGCGCCAAGCGCGGTTGCTGAGGATGAAGGAGTACGTGACGGTCGCCCCGCCCAGCGATGAAACGGCGCCGCCATAGTTGGCGTCATTGCCGCCCAGCGTTGCCAGGAGCAGCGTCACGCGCCCTTCGCTGCTGATCGCACCGCCGGAGCTGTTGTCGCCCACGGCGCGGTTATTGTCGAAGCGCGTGTTGTGTGCGTGCACGCTGCGCGCGTGGATGCCGCCGCCCAGTGCCATCGATCCCTCGCCCTCCGCGATCGCTTCGCAGAACTCCACCTGCGATGTGTCCAGGTCCACGTGTCCGTTGGAAAGCACGCAGCCGCCCATCGCGATCGGCCCCGCGAGGCGACCGGAATCCAGCGCCACGCCGATGAACGACAGCGTGCCCGTGCCGGTGTGGCGGATCAGGCGACTGGTCCGTATGAAGGTTTCGATGATGACGGGATTGCCCGAGCGACCGCGGATGGCGAGGTTGTCCTGCGGCACCACCACTTCACTGGTGATGCGGATCGCGCAGAACGGCGTCACGCTTGCGTCCAGCGTGTCCCCATCGACGGCGGATGCGACGGCATCGCGGAAACTGCCGGGCCCGCTGTCGTTGCAGTTAGTGACCGGGATGACGGCGGCGTTCGCGCTCCATGGCACCGCGACTGCCGTACAGAAGACCAGCGTGGCGAGCATGGAAGCGAGCGGGCGATCGCGTCGGAAGGCAGACATCGGCGACATGGCGGGCCCATCCTGCTGCGCCGCGTCGGCGGCGTTCGCGGACGATTCACCCGCAGCGATGATGCACAAGTGAAATAGCTGAATTCACGAACGCGACTGGCCACGCCATCGCCTCGCCGCTGCAAAGGCCACCGCCCGCCGACAGGGGCTTCGCCGCCTGCGCGACGCGCAGACGAACGAAGCTCACGCCGGAACGACGCCGCTCCGAACGGTTGCCGCGTCCAGCAGCCGACCGGCCTCGAGCACCCATCGGCGCGTCGGCGAGATCGCATCGACGAACGCCTGATCGTGGCTGATCACCACCAGCGCGCCGCGATAGGCCTGTAGCGCGCGTTCGAGTTCGCGCACGGCCCACAGGTCGAGGTTGTTCGTCGGCTCGTCGAGCACCAGCAACTGCGGCGCGGGCGTTGCGTGCAGCATGCACGCCAGGTGGATGCGCAGGCGCTCGCCGCCGGACAGTGCCGCTACCTGGCGATGCATCGCCGATCCACGGAACAGCCAGCGCGCAAGCAGGTTCGCACGTTCGACATCGTCCAGGTCCGGCGTGCATGCGGTGAAGCAGCCGATCACGGCGTCGTTCGCATCCAGCGAATCCAGTCGCTGCGAAAGCCGAGCCACGCGCCCTTCACCGCGCCGGATGTGGCCGGCATCCGGTGCGAGTTCGCCGCTGATCAACCGCGCGAGCGTGGTCTTGCCCGCGCCGTTGCCGCCTGCAATTACGATCCGCTCCGGGCCGCGAACGTCCAGGTCGATTCCGCCATCGCCGAACACCGCGACACCGTCGTGGATCACCTGCATGTTCTTCCCCGCGAACAACCAGCGTCCGGGTGGAACCTGCGTATCTGGAAGCTCGATGGCGAGGTCCGGTTCCTCGCGAACGGAACGCCGCGCGACCGCGAGGCGCACGCTCACCTCCGCCACGCGTGCCGCATGCACATCGTCCGTGCGTCCGGCCGACACCTGCGCCGCGCGTTGCCGGTTGCCCGCGACGATGCGCGGCAGGCCGGCATCGGACAGGGTGCGGCGCGCATTGCCGGAACGACGCTCGCTGCGCTCGCGCGCCTGCTGGCGTTCGTGCTGCTCGCGCTTCGCGGCCTGCCGCAGGTTGCGCACATCCTGCTCGGCGGCCTCGGCCTGCGCGCGTGCAGCGGCTTCGTAGAACGCGTAGCCGCCTCCATGGAAGTGAAGTCCGGAGCGATCGAGTTCGGCGATCTGGTCCATGCGCTCCAGCAACGCGCGATCGTGACTCGCGACGACCAGACACCCCGTCCACTCTTCGACGAAGCGGTAGAGGCGCTGTCTCGCTGCGGCATCGAGATGGTTCGAAGGCTCGTCGAGCAGCAGGATATCGGGCGATTTGAGCCACTGCGCCGCGAGCCCGAGCGCGACCACCTCGCCGCCACTGAGCGTGTCGAGCGGGCGATCGAACGCGAGATGGTCCAGGCCGAACCGCGCAAGGTCCGCACGCGTGCGTTCTTCCAGATCCCACGCATCGCCGACGGTGTCGAACAAGGCCTGGTCCATGCGGCCTGCTGCGATCATCGCAAGCGCGTCGAGTCGACTGCGGATGCCCAGCACGTCGGCGACGTGCTCGTCGCCCGGGAACGCGAGTTCCTGCGGCAGATACGCAAACGAACCGCTCATCTCCACGACGCCCGACGACGGGACGAGCGCGCCCGCAAGCAGGCGCATCAGCGTGCTCTTGCCCGCACCGTTGGGCGCCACGACGCCGGTTCGCCGGGCGTCGAGCGTGAAGGAAAGTCCATCGAAAACCGGCGTGCCATCCGGCCAGCCGAAACAAAGCCGGGAAACGCGTACGTGTGCGCGCATATGTGGAAACTCCATCGGGCCGGCTCGTGAGCGCGGCGATCCAGAACGCAACCTTCGGCGCGCGCGTGGCGCGTCAGCCGGAAGGTCGCGGGCTCTGCGGAAGGAGTCGTTCGATCACATGATGCGGGGAAATCTCCGTAGGCCCGGCCGCGAAAGTGCGGCGGGCGCGCATTATCTCCGTTTATCCGCCGTGCGACGCGGAAGGTCGCGCGCGCACGGCCGGATCGTTCAGCTGCGTGAGGATCGGGGCGATCTCACTTCGCCTCGTACACCGCCTTGCCATCCACGTACGTCGCCTGCACGGTGAGGTTGCGCAGGCCATTGGGCGGAATCGCAAGCGGGTCCTCGGTGAGCACCACGAAGTCCGCGCGCTTGCCGACCGCGAGACTGCCGACCTGCGTTTCCGCGAAGCCCGCATACGCGGCGTCGAGGGTGAAGCCGCGCAGCGCTTCGAACGCGGTGAGTTTTTCCTGTGGAAACCAGCCGCCCGCCGGCAAACCCTGCGCATCGGCGCGCGTGGTCGCGGCATAGAGGCCGAAGCGCGGATCGACCGATTCCACGGGGAAATCCGAACCCAGCGCGAGGCGCGCACCGCTGTCGCGCAGCTGTCGCCACGCGTAAGCGCCGATGATGCGCTGCGGCCCGACGCGATCTTCGGCCCACGGCATGTCGCTGGTGGCGTGCGTGGGCTGCATCGATGCGATCACGTGCATCTGCGACAGGCGCGGAAGATCCGTCGGCGACAGCACCTGCGCGTGCTCGATGCGCCAGCGGTGGTCGGTCGTCGTCGCATCCTTGCCGAGCGCCTTCGCATACGCTTCCAGCACGACGTGGTTGCCGCGATCGCCGATGGCATGCGTGGCGACCTGCACGCCGCAGCGCTTGGCCTTCTCGACCGCGACCGCGATCTGCTCCGGCGAGGTCACCATGATGCCGAGGTTGCCGTGGTCGTCGCTGTACTCGCGCAGCATCGCCGCACCACGGCTGCCTAGCGCGCCGTCGGCGTAGAGCTTCAGCGTGCGCATCTGCAGGCGGCCCGACGGATGCGTGTAGAGGCCGTGCTCGCACAGCGATTCGAGCGCTTCGTTGTTGCCGTCGGCCATCGCGGTGATGCGCAGCGGCATCGCGCCGCGATCGGCCAGGTGCTGGTAGCGCTTGAGTTCGGCCAGGCTGACGCCCGCATCGTGCACGCCGGTCAGGCCGTGTTCGACCGCCGACTGCATGCCCAGCGTGAGCGCACGCTCCGCGGTCGCTTCGTCCATCGGCGGCTTGGCCTCATCGACCAGAGCTGTGGCGACATCGACGAAGATGCCCGTGGGCTGCTTGCGCGCATCGCGTTCGATGCGGCCGCCGTCGGGCTGCCAGTCGCCGGTCAGATCGCGCTTCACCGCGCGCATCGCGGCGGTGTTCGCCCAGCCGGCGTGACCGTCGATGCGTTCGAGCCAGACCGGGCGATCCGGAAACGCCGCATCCAGGTCGGCGGCCGACGGGAAGACCTTTTCCGGCCAGTCGTTCTGGTCCCAGCCGCGTCCGATCAGCCACGCGCCCGCGGGCAGCTGCTTCTCGAAGGCCTTCAGCCGCTGCACGACTTCCTGCTTGCTCGCCGCATCGACCAGGTCGGCGCTCAGCATCGTCATGCCCAGCCCCGCGACGTGCGCGTGCGCGTCGATCAGTCCGGGAATCACCGTCGCCTGCCCGGCGTCGATACGGCGGGCCTTGGGATAGCGCTTGACCAGATCGGCCGTTTCGCCCAGCGCGAGGATGCGGCCGGATTCGTCGTAGGCCAGCGCCTGCACCTTCGGCTGCGCGGTTTCCATCGTGTGGATGCGGGCGGCGGTGAGCACCGTGACCTGTGCGGCCATCGCGTGGCCCGACATCGCGGCCAACGCCGCCGAAACCACCAGAACCAGCTTGCGCATCCCCCGCTCCCCGCATGTCCGAAAGTGTCCGGACTGTGCGCAATCGCGTCGGCGGTGGCAAGTGCTTGGCGCCGTTTGCCGTGGGGCGCAAACCGATTGCGCCGCACCGGGCAGACCCATCGGAGGCCCACCCCGCGGTTGACCCGGTTCGCCGCCGGTCACTCCGGTTTGGGCGACTCGCAGACAGCGGATGACAACGCATCGTCCACATAGGTTGCGATGCGTTCGAGCATCTCCGACAACGCGTCGGGCTTGATGACGATGTATTCGGAGGCTTCGCTGCGGGCCTCGGTGAACTGCGCCAGCAGACGTAGCTGGTCACGCGTCTGGATCAGCGATTCGTAAGCGGAAAGCGGCAACTGATAGCCGCGGAACGCGGCGGGGATGGAACGAGATTCCTTGCTCATGCGGTGTCTCCAGCAAACCAGCCGGCCTTGCGCCGGATCGTCCGGCGCAAGGGTGTCGGGAGGTAGAAGGCCGCAAACAGTCGGCGGGCGTATTTCCTCTTGCGAGGTCTTGTATTAGCCGCCCTCCCGACGCAGAACATCGTGCGTCGATCCCATGCCCGACAGCTTGGGCATGAAAAGCCCGCCAGTGACGATGGCGGGGTACCGCTGTTTGCGGAGTCTTCTATTCTCCGTGCGACCGAGTTTGCTTACGCAACTTGAGCAGCGGCAATAAGCCTTTGTCGCACCACGTAGGGCGCAATACCATTGCGCCGTAGTGCGCATCGATCCGCAATGCGCGTGGACCTGCAATACGGCGCAATGGTATTGCGCCCTGCGGATCAATCGAGGCGCTTGCGGAAGCGCGAGATCGCCAGCGTCATCATCACCGCGATGAAGGCCAGCAACGCAAGCACGTCCGGCCACAGCGCCGTCAGCTCGGCTCCGCGCAGCATGATGCCGCGTATGAGCCGCAGGAAGTGCGTGAGCGGCAGCACTTCGGCCAGCCACTGCACGACCTTCGGCATGCCGGCGAAGGGAAACATGAAGCCCGACAGCAGGATCGACGGCAGGAACACGAAGAACGTCATCTGCATCGCCTGGAACTGCGACTGCGCTTTCGTCGATATCAGCAAGCCCAGCGTGAGGTTCGCGAGGATCAGCAACACCGCCGCGAGATAGACGTCGAGCAGACTCCCACGGATCGGCACGTCGAACAGCCACACGCCCAGCACCAGGATCACCGTGGTCTGGATCAGGCCGATCGCCGCGTACGGCATCACCTTGCCGATCATCAGTTCCGAACTCGACAGCGGCGTGGCGATCAGCAGCTCCATGTTGCCGCGCTCGCGCTCGCGCACGATGGCGACGCCGGTGAACAGCACCATCGTCATCGTCAGGATCACGCCGATCAGCCCCGGCACGATGTTGATCGCCGAGCGCCGTTGCGGGTTGTAGAAACTCACCACGCTCACCTGCCCCGCACCGACCTGCCCGACCGTCGAGACGCGAAGGTTGTTCACCGGCTGCGTGTTGAGCGGCAACTGCGCCAGTTGCACGGCCGCGCTCTGCACCACGGTGTCGCTGCCATCGACCAGCACCTGCACGGCTTCGCGGCCTTCGAAGCGGCGGCGTTCGAAATCCGGCGGAATCACCACGCCGATGCTGATGCGGCCGCGGCGCAGGTCTTCCATCAGCTCCTGCGGCGTGGTCGCGCTGACGGTGGGTGCGATGACGCCGGTGGCGACCATGTCCATCACCAGCGCGCGCGAGGCCGCGGTGTTGGACTGGTCGGCGATGCCGGTGTCCAGGCCGCGCAGGTTGAGGTTGATCGCGTAGCCGAACAGCACCAGCTGCATCACCGGGATGCCGACGATCATCGCCAGCGTGATGCGGTCGCGCCGCATCTGGCGCAGCTCCTTCATCACGATCGCGAACAGGCGCCGCAGGTTCATGCGGCCTTCTCCGGTTCGTCCTCGTTCCGCCCGCGCGTGGAGGACACGAACACGTCCTCCAGGTTCGGATGCGACGTGACGACTTCGGCCTCGAGCCCCGCATCGGCCAGCGCCTTCTTCACGCGCCCGGCAGCGTCACCGTTCTCGTCGTTGAGCACGCGCAGCGCGTTGCCGATCTGCGCCACGCTGAGCACGCCCGGCACGTCCAGCAGCGCCTTCTGCGCGCGGCGTGGCTGCCTGGCCATCACTTCGAGCGTTCGACCGGCGAGCGCCTGGGTGAGTTCGTCCGGCGTGCCGTCGGCGACGAGCACGCCGCGATCGAGGATCGCGATGCGATGGCAACGCTCGGCTTCGTCCATGTAATGCGTGGAGACGAGGATCGTCGTGCCGGCGTCGGCGAGATCGAACAACTTCTCCCAGAAATCGCGGCGCGATTCGGGATCGACCGCGCTGGTCGGTTCATCGAGGAACAGCAGCTCGGGTTTCTGGATCACCGCGCCGGCCAGAGCGAGGCGCTGCTTCTGGCCGCCGCTCATGGTGCCGGCGAGCTGTTTCTGGCGGTCGGCGAAGTGGTACTGCTCGACGAGCTCGTCGATGCGTTTGGCTGCTTCGGCGCGCGGGATGTCCTGCACGGCGGCGAGGAACTCCAGGTTCTCGCGCACCGTCAGGTCCTCGAACAGCGAGAACTTCTGCGTCATGTAGCCGATGCGGCGGCGCAGTTCCTCGGCCTGTTCGGGGATGCGCAGCCCCAGCACTTCCACGTCGCCTTCGGTCGGCGTGAGCAGGCCGCACAGCATGCGGATGGTGGTGGTCTTGCCCGAACCGTTGGGACCGAGGAAGCCATACACGTTCGCGCGCGGCACGCTCAGGTCGACGTGGTCGACGGCGACGAGCTGGCCGAAGCGTTTGGTCAAGCCACGCGCGCGGATCGCCAGCTCGTTCGTATCGGCGTTCACCGCGCGAATTCCACGCGCACCGGCACGCCGGCCGGAAGTTCGCCGGGCGAGCCCGTGATCTCCACTTCGGCCAGATAGCTCAAGCGCGCCGCGTCCTCGCCGATCAGCGCGTAGTACGGGGTGAAGCTGGGTTCGCTGCGGATCATGCGCACGCGGCCCTGCAATGCCGTGTCGCGACCGCCGAGGAACACGCGTGCCGTGTCGCCGACCTTGACGTTGGGGCGGATCGGCTAGGGCACGTAGATGCGTGCGTAGGGGCGATCGCCGACCAGCATCACCGCCAGCGGCGCGCCGACGGGGGCTTCGTCGCCGAGGCGGTACGGCAGGCTGTCGATGAGTCCTGCGCGCGGGGCCGTGACGTCGAGCCTGCGCAGCGTCGCCGACTGGTTCGCGGCCTGCGCCTGCGCGGCGGCGACGGCCGAACGTCCCTGCGCGATCTGTTCGACGCGCGTGCCGCGTTCGAGTTCGAGCAGCGCGGCCTGCGCGGCATGCACCAGTCCATCGGCGTTGCCGGCTTCGGCGCGGGCGCGATCGACGTCGGACGCCGCGACGAGTTGCTGCCGCCCGAGCGGCTGCAACCGCGCGTAGTACGCACGCGCGTCGGCGGCCTGCGCCTGCGCGGCGGCGAGGTTGGCGCGCGCCTGCGCGATCTGTTCGCTGCGCGGGCCGTGTTCGAGTTCCTCCAATGCCTCGCCCGCCTGCTGCGCCTGCGCCTGCAGCGCCTGCAACTGCGCCTGCGTGCGCGTTGTTTCCAGCTGGAGCAGACGCGTGCCGGCTTTCACGTGCTGGCCTTCGCGCACTTCGATGCTCACGATCTTTTCCGCGGCCGGCGATGGCAGCGCGATGCGGTCCCATTCCAGCGTGCCCAGCGCCTGCGGCGTGTTGTCGCGGCAACCGGCAAGCGCGAGCGCCAATGCAAGGAGGCAGATGCGTGCGTTCATGGCGTCACTCCACTCCCAGGCCGCGATCGAGCAGCGCCAGGGTGTGCCGGCGCACCGCGTCGAAATCCAGATCGTCCGCCTGCAACAGGCGGCGCCAGATCGGCGCACCGGCCGCGGGGAACAGCGTCAGTCCGACCAGCGACACCATCAGCAACCGCGGATCGAGGTCTTCGTTGATCTCGCCCTTCGCCTGCGCCTGTGCGAAGCGCGCGGCCATCATCCGCGGCAACTGCGGGCCGATGCTCTCGAACAGCACGTCGCGCAGCGCACCGCCTTCGCACAGGACTTCGCGCACCCACAGCGGCGGCAGCCACGGATGCGCGGCGACCACGCTTCCGACGCCGTTGACGAAGGCGGCGATCAGCGAGGTGACGTCGTCGCCCGCGGCCATGATCGGTTCGCGCAATTGCTGGAACGCCGGCATCACGCGCTCGGCGATCACCGCTTCCTGCAGCTGCGCCTTGTCGCCGAAGTAGTAATGCAGAAGCGCGGGCGTGACGCCGGCTTCCGACGCGATGGTGCGCAGCGGCGTGCCGGCGATGCCCTCGCGGACGAAGCAGGCGATGGCGGCGTCCAGCAGGCGCTCGCGAAGATCGGGGCCGTCGGCGCCGGGGCGTCCCGGCGAACGGCCTGCGGGGCGACCGGCGCCCTTGCGACGTTCGGGAGCCGTGGACGTTTTTTCCGCCTTCCGACGGACCTTGGGGGGAAGCTCGGCGTTCATGGCACTTATTTAATTGGACGATTAATTAGATCGCAACCCCGACCCGACGAACGGTCGGCGCCGACTCGCGACCCGGATTCGTGGCACCGGTGGCAAGCACGTCGCCCCGGGGCGCGCCATGATGAGTCTGGTCCACCACCGGCGTTCCCATGAGTCCATCGCCCACCCTGCTCCAGCGTTGCGCCCTCGGCCTGTGGTTCCTGGGACTGGGCGTCCTCGGTCTGCTGCGCTGGTGGATGCGCTATGCGCGCGATGCGCATGCCGAGAGCGATCCGGTCATGCGGATCTGGTTGTGGGGTTCGGTCGCGCTGGTGGTGCTCGGCGCGGTGTGGGCGATCCGCGCGGTCGCCACGCGCATGCGGGAACACGGTTCCTGAGCGATGCGGTCGCCCGATGCGCATCGCGGGCGATGACGACTCATCAATCAGCATGGATAAGCCAACGCAGGATGGGTTTCGCGCCGCGAAGCCCATCGCTCGTGCGTGTCGGCGGTGGATTTGCTCTGCGGAAGCGATCGCTCGAACGTATCGGCCAGGAAGGTTTTCGCGGCGCGAATCCCATCCAGCGAGAAGGCATCGCATGACGTGCGTGGCCTCACCTTTGCGAAAGCGCCACTACAGGCGCAAGCTTTCCAGCCTGCTTCCCCTTCCCCCAGATCCTCACAATGGCTTCACGAACCACGTCCGAATTCGTCCTGGAGCCGGCCGAAACCGAGCGCCTGGCCAACCTCAGCGGTCCCTTCGACGGTCATCTGCGCATGATCGAACTTCGCCTGGGCGTGGAGATCGCCAATCGCGGCAACGTCTTCCGCATCGTCGGCCCGCAGAACGCGGTCAACAAGGCCGAACGCCTGCTGCGTGAACTGTGGCGCGATGCCGCCGAGGAAACGCTCACCGAGCCTGCGATCCACCTGCGCCTGACCGAGATCGACGCCGACAACGTCGCCAACGACGACATCGAGCCGCAGGAAGTCGCGATCCGCGTCAAGCGCGGCACCATCCGCGGCCGCGGCGCGAACCAGGCGAAGTACCTGCACGCCATCGCCACCAACGACATCAACTTCGGCATCGGTCCGGCCGGCACGGGCAAGACCTTCCTCGCGGTGGCCAGCGCGGTGGAAGCGCTCAACGAGGCACGCGTGCAGCGCCTGATCCTCGTGCGCCCGGCGGTGGAAGCCGGCGAGAAGCTGGGCTTCCTGCCGGGCGATCTGACCCAGAAGGTCGATCCCTACCTGCGACCGCTCTACGACGCGCTGTACGAGATGCTCGGCGTGGAGAAGGTCGTCAAGCTGCTGGAGAAGAACGTCATCGAGATCGCGCCGCTGGCGTACATGCGCGGACGCACGCTTAACGATGCGTATGTGATCCTCGACGAGGCGCAGAACACGACCATCGAGCAGATGAAGATGTTCCTGACCCGCATCGGCTACGGCAGCACCGCAGTCGTCACCGGGGACCTCACGCAGATCGACCTTCCCCGCCACCAGAAGTCCGGCCTGAAGGACGCGCTCGACGTGCTGCGCGACGTCAACGGCATCAGCTTCACCTTCTTCGAATCGCGCGACGTGGTGCGCCATCCGCTGGTGGCGCGCATCGTCAACGCCTACGACGCCCGCGACGCGCAGAACGCGGCGACCGGCCCGTCCGCCTGAGCGATGCCATGACCAAAGGTCCGATCCGTCTCGACGTCGTCATCAACTATGCCGTGCCGCGCACGGGCGTCCCCGCCGCGGTGAGCTTCCGCAAGTGGGTCGCCGCGGCGCTGGACAGCCGCATCCGCGAAGCCGACCTGGCGATTCGCATCGTCGGCACCAAGGAAGGCCGCGCGCTCAACCACCACTATCGCGGCAAGGATTACGCGACCAACGTGCTGAGCTTCCCGGCCGAACTGCCCGAAGGCCTGCCGCAGGGCGTGAAGATGCCGCTGCTGGGCGACCTGGTGATCTGCGCGCCGGTGGTGGCGCGCGAGGCGAAGGAACAGAAGAAACCGCTGGCCGCCCACTACGCCCATCTGACCGTGCACGGCGTGCTGCACCTGCTCGGCTGGGACCACGAGGACGAAAAGGAAGCCGTCTGCATGGAGCAGCTGGAGCGCGAGATCCTGGCCGCGATGGGCATCGAGGATCCGTACGGGGAGTAAAAAACCCGGCGATCGCAGGCCCCCGGGCGCCGCCAAGCGCCGGTAGCCCATCCGCGCTAGACTCCCCCGACGCCCCCCTTCCCCCCGGGCGCCTATTGAATCGCAATGTCCGAGGACGACAGTAGTAGCTTCCACCCGCCCGAGAACCAGGAAAAACGCGCCGACCGGCGCGGGCATGAAAAGCCCCGTTCCTGGCTCGAACGCATCAGTTCGGCGCTTTCCGGCGAACCGACCACACGCGAAGACCTGGTCGAGCTGCTGCGCGACGCGCAGGCCGACGGGCTGATCGCCGCCGACACGCTGCGCATGATGGAAGGCGCCATCGCGGTGTCCGACCTGACGGTCGGCGACGTGATGATCTCGCGTTCGCAGATGGTCTCGCTGCCGGCGGACGCCAAGTTCCTGGACCTGATGAAGCAGGTGGTCGAATCCGGCCATTCGCGCTTCCCGGTGCACGGCGACGACAAGGACGAGATCCTCGGCGTCCTGCTCGCCAAGGACCTGCTCCGCGGCGTGGTCGCCGACAACGGTCCGGGCAGCATCCACGAGCTGCTGCGCCCGGCGGTGCTGATTCCCGAATCCAAGCGCCTGAACGTGCTGCTGCGCGAGTTCCGCCAGTCGCGCAACCACATGGCGATCGTGATCGACGAGCACGGCGGCGTCGCCGGCCTGGTCACCATCGAGGACGTGCTGGAACAGATCGTCGGCGAGATCGACGACGAACACGACGACGCCGAGGACCCGAGCGCGCTGATCGCCGCGCAGGCCGACGGCCAGTTCGTGGTCGACGCGCTGACGCCGATTTCCGACTTCAACGAGCGCTTCGGTGCCGACTTCGATGACGACGAATACGACACCATCGGCGGCCTGGTCACGGCCGCGATCGGCCACCTGCCCGAAGCCGGCGAGGAACTCACGCTGGGACGGTTCGTGTTCCGCGTCTCCGGCGCCGACGCACGCCGCGTGCACGCCTTCCACGTCGGGGTCCTGGGTGACGCGTGAGTCCGGCGCGATGCGCCGCGCCTTCGCGTTCGTCCTGCTGCTGCTCGCATTCCTCGCCCTGCCCGCCTTCGCGGCCGTGCCGCGCATCGGCGTGGCGACGATGCAGCCGGGCGAGATCTTCTTCGAACGCTTCGGCCACAACGCGATCGTCGTGGTCGATCCGGAAACGAACGAAGCCATCTCGTACAACTTCGGTTTCTTCGACCCGACCGAGAAGGACTTCGTCAGCCGCTTCGTGAAGGGCGACATGCGCTATCGCCTCGCGGCACTGCCCTTCGAGCAGGACCTGATGCAGTACCGCGAGGAAGGCCGCGGCGTGAGCGTGCAGTGGCTCGACCTCACCGATTCGCAGGCGCTTGAACTGGCCGGTGCGCTGGCCGAAAACGCGAAGCCCGAGAACGCGTTCTACAAGTACGAATACTTCGACGACAACTGCTCCACGCGCGTGCGCGATGCGCTCGACCGCGTGCTCGGCGGCGGCCTGCGCCGGCAGATCGAAGGCCGCTCGCACGGGTCCACCGCGCGCAGCGAAGCCGTTCGCCTCGCCTCGCCCGCGTGGTGGATGTGGCTGGGCTTCGACGTGGGCCTGGGGTCGTCGGCCGACCAGCCGATGCCGGTGTGGCGCGAGTCCTACGTGCCGATGCGCCTGGCCGCCGCGCTGCGTGAAACGAAGAACACCGACGGTCGTCCGCTGGTGCTGGAAGAGCAGGAATTCCTGCCGCATCGCCTCCCGCCGGAACCGCAGGACGGCCCGGTGCGCTGGTGGCCGTGGGCGCTGGCCGGCATCGCGATCGGCATCGCCGCGGCGATGCTCGGCCGCACGCGTCCGCGCGTGGTCGCGGCCGTCGCGCTGCCGTTCTGGATCCTCGCCGGCGTGCTCGGTGCGCTGATGCTCTTCCTCTGGTTCGGCACGCAGCACACCTATGCGTGGGCGAATGCGAACCTGCTGCTGCTCAGCCCGCTGTCGTGGCTGCTGCTGCCGGGCGCGTGGCGCGTGCTGCGCGGGCGCGATCCGGGGCGCTTCTTCCGCGGCGTGCTGGGCGTGATCGCACTGGGCGCGGTGGTGTCGCTGTTCGTGTACTGGCTGCCGGTGCAGCCGCAGCGCAACGTGCACTGGATCGCGCTGCTGCTGCCGATCCACCTGGGACTGCTGCAGGCCTTCCGCGCACGACGCTGAGGCTTGCCGGGATGGGCGTGCCGGCGCAGGATTCGCGCATGAGCACGCCTGCCCCGATCCCGCCCAAGAACGACGCCTCCAGCCGCCTCAACCCGCAATGCGTGGTCAATTGCGCCGTGTACGGGCGCGGGGCCAAACGCCGCGAGATCAGCCTGGACGAGATCAGCGACGTCCTGGCCAAGGACGAGGACACCTTCGTCTGGGTCGGCCTGTACGAACCCGAAGACGCGATCCTGACCAAGCTGCAGGAAGAGTTCTGCCTGCACGACCTGGCCATCGAGGACGCGCGCAACGCGCACCAGCGGCCGAAGATCGAAACCTACGGCAACTCGCTCTTCATCGTCGTGCACACCGCGCAGAGCGTGGACAGCCACATCCGCTTCGGCGAGACGCACATCTTCGTCGGCCCGCGTTACCTGGTGACGGTGCGCCACGGTGCGTCGACCAGTTACGCGCCGGCACGCGCGCGCTACGAGCGCGATGCGGACGACCTCGCCCACGGCCCGGGCGCGGCGCTGTACACGGTGCTCGACCTGATCGTCGACAACTTCCAGCCGATCGTGCAGGAGTTCAGCCAGGACCTGAACGAGCTGGAACAGGACATCTTCGCCGAGGAATTCCGCAGCGAGACGGTGAAGCACCTGTACGACCTCAAGCGCGAACTCACCCGCCTGCGCATGGCGGTGTCGCCGCTGCAGGACATCCTCGGCCAGCTCGCACGCACCCGCACCAGCCTCATCGATGAGGAAAGCCAGCTGTATTTCCGCGACGTGCTCGACCACGCGGTGCGCCTGAACGAGACCACCGACACCCTGCGCGAAATGCTCACCGCGGCGATGAGCGTGAACCTGTCGCTGGTGACGATCCACCAGGGCGAAGTGGTCAAGCGACTGGCCGGCTGGGCGGCGCTGCTGGCCGCCCCGACCCTGATCACCAGCTGGTACGGCATGAACTTCGCGCACATGCCCGAGCTGGAGGGCCGCTGGAGCTATCCGGCGATGATCGTCTCGATGGCCGTGGTCTGCGTTGTGCTCTATGTGTTGCTGCGGCGCGCCAAATGGCTCTGAAGGTCAAGATTCCCGCCGGTTCCGGGCCCGCATAGACCAAAGTCGCAGTCGAGTTGACGCATTGCGCATTGACCCGGCGCCCGGCGCGGCGCGACCCTTCGGTGATCCTTCCGGAGGGGTGTCATGAAATCTCTATCCTGGCTGGCCTGGGCCGCCCTGGCGGTACTGGCGGCTTTCTGCATCGGCACCATCGCGCTGCATCGCGGTGAAACCATCAACGCGATCTGGCTGGTGGTCGCGGCGGTGGCGACCTTCACCGTCGCGTTCCGCTTCTACGGGCTGTACATCGCGCGCAACGCGCTGATGATCGACGGCTCGCGCGCGACGCCCGCATGGCGCCGCAACGACGGCCTGGACTACGTCCCGACCGCCAAGAGCATCGTCTTCGGACACCACTTCGCCGCGATCGCCGGCGCCGGTCCGCTGGTCGGCCCCGTGCTCGCCGCGCAGATGGGCTACCTGCCCGGCACGCTGTGGATCCTGTTCGGCGTGGTCATGGCCGGCGCGGTGCAGGACATGCTGGTGCTGTTCTTCTCCACGCGACGCGACGGCCGCTCGCTGGGCGAGATGATCCGCGCGGAGATGGGCCCCGCGGCGGGCGTGATCTCGATGGTCGGCATCCTGATGATCATGGTGATCCTGCTGGCGGTGCTGGCGCTGGTCGTGGTGAAGGCGCTGGCGGAAAGCCCGTGGGGCACCTTCACCGTGGCGATGACCATTCCGATCGCCATCCTGATGGGCCTGTACCTGCGCCATTTCCGGCCGGGCCGCATCCTGGAAGTGTCGATCATCGGCTTCGTGCTGCTGATGCTGGCGATCTGGGGCGGCGGCCATGTCGCCGCGGATCCGACCTGGGGTCCGGTGTTCCACCTCAAGGGCACGACGCTGGCGTGGCTGATGATCGGCTACGGCTTCATCGCCTCGGTGCTGCCGGTGTGGTTCCTGCTGGCGCCGCGCGATTACCTGTCCACGTTCCTCAAGATCGGCACCGTGTTGATCCTCGCGCTGGCGATCCTCGTCGCGATGCCCGACCTGCAGATGCCTTCGATGACGAAGTTCGTCGACGGCACCGGCCCGGTGTTCTCCGGCAAGCTGTTCCCGTTCCTGTTCATCACCATCGCCTGCGGCGCGGTGTCGGGCTTCCATGCGCTGATCAGCTCGGGCACCACGCCGAAGATGATCTCCAACGAAGCCGACATCCCGATGGTGGGCTACGGCGGCATGCTGATGGAGGCCTTCGTCGCGATCATGGCGCTCATCGCCGCGTGCGTGCTGCAGCCGGGCGTGTACTTCGCGATGAACTCGCCCGCGGCGCTGATCGGCACCACGGCCGAATCGGCTGCGGCGGCGATCTCCAGCTGGGGCTTCGTGCTCACGCCTGACGTGTTGACCGCCACGGCGAAGGAAATCGGCGAGCAGACGATCCTTTCGCGCACCGGCGGCGCGCCGACGCTCGCAGTGGGCATGGCGCAGATCCTCCACGGACTGATCCCGGGCGAAGGCATGATGGCCTTCTGGTACCACTACGCGATCCTGTTCGAAGCGCTGTTCATCCTGACCACCGTGGACGCCGGCACGCGCGTGGCGCGTTTCATGATCCAGGAGCTGGCGGGCCTGGCGTACGCGCCGTTCAAGGAAACCGAAAGCTGGGCCAGCAACATCGTCTGCACGCTGATCGCGGTGGGCCTGTGGGGCTACTTCCTCTACCAGGGCGTGGTCGATCCGCTGGGCGGCATCAATACGCTGTGGCCGTTGTTCGGCATCGCCAACCAGATGCTCGCGGGCATCGCGCTGGTGTTCTGCAGCGTGGTGATGGTGAAGATGAAGCGCGAGAAGTTCCTGTGGATCCCGCTGATCCCGACCGCGTGGCTGCTGATCTGCACGCTCAGCGCGGGCTGGCAGAAGCTGTTCCACCCGGATCCGAAGATCGGCTTCATCGCCAACGCCCGCAAGTTCGCCGACGCCGCCGCGCGCGGCGAGGTGCTTGCACCGGCGAAGTCGATGGACGACATGTCCCGCGTGATCTTCAACAACTACCTCGACGCGGCGCTGTGCGCGCTGTTCGTCGCGGTCGTGGTCGCGACGGTGCTGTTCGGTGTGCGTGCGGCCCTGGCCGCCCGTCGCACCAACGTGCCGACGGCGAAGGAGTCCGACTATGTCGCGCTCGATGCCATTGCCCGTTGATGATCGCCCCGCCCGCCGCGCCCTGCGCGTGGCGGCCGGCCTGCTCGCACGCTGGTGGCGTGCGAGCTGCCAGACCGCGCGGCTTGCCATCGGCATTCCCGATTACGACGTCTATGTCGCGCACATGCGTCGCACGCATCCGGATCGCGAGCCGATGACGCGCGACGAGTTCTTCCGCGAACGGATGGAAGCGCGGTACGGGAAGGGGCGCAGTCGCTGTTGTTGATGCGGTGTCGTAACGGAAAAAGGCGCCGGTGAGGCGCCTTTTTCTTCTGCGCTCCCGGCGAGCGAAGCGACGTTACGTAGGATGGGTTTCGCGCGGCGAAACCCATCCTACGGCGCGTCGTTACCCGGCCAACGCAACGTGCGCAACACGCCCTGCGAGGACTGCACCGGAAACGTGATCCGCAGCGCGCGCGTGGACAGCACGCCGCGCAGTTCGAGCGCGAACAGGCAGACACGCCGGCGCCGTCCCAGCGCGCGCGAGTAGCGCACACCGGCGACGCCATCGAGCGGATGGCAGCGTTCGATCAACCGTCCGCGTCGTTTGCATCGAACCAGCAGCACGCCTTTCCACAGGCGCACGTCGGGCGGGGAACGCCAGGTGCGTATCGCGAGGAAGACCATCGCGCCCGTCGCGACGCCGGCACCGCAGATCGCCGACACACCCCACCACGGCGGCATGTCGAACGTCGCCGGCCACGCAAACGCCGGCACCATGCACAGCAGCGCGATCGCGATGCCCGCCGCCATGCACAGCGGAATCGCCAGCAACTCGGGGCAACGAGCCCACCACGGCATCGTCGCCAGATCGCCGCCCAGACGCGGTGCGCGCTCGGGAACGGAGGCG
>Ga0102593_1000682_pt1 | contig 48610 bp, 39 predicted proteins | sample AraplaCol_mMS_r2_2_FD_76862 | JGI IMG/M metagenome (GOLD analysis project Ga0102593, IMG submission 76862) | Arabidopsis root microbial communities from North Carolina, USA - plate scrape MF_Col_mMS_r2 (SPADES assembly) (version 2) | ecosystem: Host-associated > Plants > Roots > Endosphere... | reverse complement strand
TTCCAATTTTTATTTTCATTTTTTTATTCTTTTTTATTCCTTTTTTTCACCGATCCTACAATATCCTCCCCTTCCCCGATTTCTCCCTGCCCTTTTTTCTTCCCCCCCCCTCCATTCCTCATACTTTACTTTCTTCCCCCCCTTCCCTTTATTACTTGCTGCTCCCCAGATCGTCATCTCCAGATTTTTTTTTTCCTCTCTTCTTTTTCACCCCTTGTTCACATACCTCCCCCATACTCTCTTCCTTTTTCTATAACGTAGTCCTACATTTGGACTAAAAATCAGAAAAGGAAAAAACAAAAAGGATATAGATCTACTTGATCCCCCTCGACCCCTCTCTACACTACACACTTTCTCGGTGGTTGATCGACCGGACGATTTTAGCTCCAAATCCATCCATCCCCCCCCCCTGCCTGCGCGCGGTGATAAATCAACTTTCCCCGACATTCTCTCTCTCACACCTTCACACCTCGGCATTCTTTATTCTTTCTTTACCTCTCTCTCTCTCTCTCTATTTTTCTGCTCTCCACTTCTCTACTTCCGGCCTCAACCCGGTCTCGTCCACTGCAGATTCACATGCCGCCCCCCGTCTCTTCAGTGGGTTTCTCCAATCTGCTGAATCCTCAAGAAACCACCACTACTACACCTCCATCTACTTCTGTTCCGGTCTCTCCCAACGGAGACTCTGATTCTTCTTCCATGGCGTCTTCAGTGAGTTTGTTACCGCCTCTCATGAAGGGTGCTCGCCCCGCCAATGAGGAGGTCCGTCAGGATCTGCCTCGTCCCTATAAATGTCCTCTTTGCGACCGGGCTTTCCACCGCTTGGAGCATCAGACTCGTCATATTCGCACCCATACCGGTGAGAAGCCTCATGCCTGCCAGTTCCCCGGCTGCACAAAGCGCTTCAGTCGCTCCGACGAACTTACTCGCCACTCGCGCATTCACAACAACCCCAACTCTCGTCGCAGCAACAAGGCTCAGCACCTCGCTGCTGCTGCCGCCGCCGCCGCTGGCCAGGATGCGGCCATGGCTAGTGCTGCCAACATGATGCCTCCTCCCAGCAAGCCCATTACTCGCTCTGCGCCCGTCTCGCAGGTCGGCTCTCCGGACGTTTCTCCTCCGCATTCCTTCTCCAACTACGCCAACCAGATGCGCTCCAATCTGGGTCCTTACTCGCGCAACACCGACCGCGCCTCTTCAGGCATGGATATCAATCTGTTGGCAACGGCTGCTTCTCAGGTCGAGCGTGATGATCATTTGGGCTACCATGGTGGATCGCGTCATCACATGTTCGGTTCTCGCCATCATCATCACTCCAGCCGCGGTCTTCCCTCGCTCTCCGCCTACGCCATTTCTCACAATATGAGTCGTTCGCATTCCAACGAGGATGACGATAACTACAATGGTCACCGTGTAAAACGATCACGCCCCAACTCTCCTAACTCCACGGCTCCTTCATCTCCTACTTTCTCTCACGACTCGCTTTCTCCTACTCCCGATCACACTCCTCTGGCAACTCCTGCTCATTCTCCTCGCCTCCGGCCTCTAGGCGCCAATGAGCTTCACTTGCCTTCAATCCGTCACTTGTCTCTGCAACATACTCCCGCTCTGGCGCCCATGGAGCCGCAACCTGAAGGTCCTAACTATTATAGTCCCGGACAGGGTCACATGGGTCCCAGTATCACAGACATCATGTCTAAACCAGATGGTACACAGCGTAAACTACCTGTACCCCAGGTGCCCAAGGTTGCCGTGCAGGACATGCTCAACCCGGCGAGTGGATTTACTTCTATGTCATCGTCGACGAACAATTCGGTCGCCGGCAATGACCTGGCTGAGCGATTTTAAACTGAAAGAGCCATAAAAAAAAACAACCTCACTCCCGCTCTTTTTCTCCCCTCATGTCCCCCAAAATCTCCGTTATGCGCGCTACGAAACGATATATAGACTTTGTGCATTTTCTCCTGGATTGCAGGCATCAACGGTGTCGGATGGATTGGTTTATTATTTTTTTTTCTTCATTTCTTCAATTCTCTTCATTTTTTTCTTTTCTTTTCTGCTATTACTTTGTTTCCTGCGAAAGGCGCTGAAATCCAATAGACGGACCGGGAATATTTTTTTTTTTACTTGCTTTCTTTCATCCTGGGATTCTTATTATCCCTGGAGCATCAAAATTTCGTCGTTCTGACTTGATTCCTTTGTGATTCTCCTCTCTGAGACCTGCGGTCTCTTTTTTTTCCATTCTTGACATCTATTTTACTATCTCCCTTAATACTTGCTACTTGATAGAAATCCATATCAATATCTACACTTACCAGCAGTTCATTATAGCATAGTACATACAGTCGTAGAATATCATCCAAATTGTACTCCCAGGTTGAATGAAGTGGAGACTGCCCCTCCACGACAGAATCATACCAGACAACATGCAAGCCAGTATAATCAATAACACTATTATACAATCGTATTGTTAGTTAGTAGAACTAGCATCCCAATCACATCTACTAAGTAACAAGGTGAATCATACCACTCGATGATTTGCCTGGTCAAGACTCAACTCTGCACTCTAACCCCCACCCCTCCAACATCTTAGCGCAGAAAAAAAAAAGGTACATGTTTCATGAAAAGATAATCAATTTTCCACTTTCTCTTCATGCATACTACAATGCTACTAGTCGACTATTCCCCACTTGCTACACGTTACAATGATGAATACTATTAATTCACTCGTATCATAGAGAATAAGAGGATTGGAGGTATGTACATAGTATGCTCATTACTGGGCAGTGGTGATTTGTGGATGTATCCGTGGACGTACCTGTATCTGTATGTGTATGTGTGTATGTGTGTAGATACATGTACATATACATAAACACTACAGACGGACTACGCCGGCAACTAATGTAAAATGTCATGCATGCTGACATTTCGCAAAGGTACGAGAATTTCACTTGTGTGTTTGATTGCAGAATATTGGATATACTGGACTGGACTGGACTGGACAAACAGTCATCTTGCAAAAAAGATCCGATCTGTATGTATCTCACTCTCTTCTCTCTGTCTTCCTATTCTTCTTGTCCAATTCTTCTCTGGTCTTGTCGCTTGATCTTGATATCCGATCCGCGCACATCCCGTCCATCATGTCTGTACCTGTACCTATACCTATTCCTGCGCCTGTGTCTGTGCCTGTACCTTGTTTAGTCTCGCTGAGAAGTACCGAGACTAGTACTAGTCAAGTCCATCAGAGGAGCTGGAACTGGAATTCTCCGAAGTCCATCGATTTTGGTTCTCCGCGCCCATCGGCCGTGCGGAGTATATCGGAGCCTGCGCTTGAGCCCCAGCACGTCTTCGCCATATCCTCTTGTCTCTGACTGACAGTGACTGATTCGTCTTCAAGTTCCTCTGACAGAATAGATCGATCGTAAAGACTCGATTATCTTGAATCAACGTCCACAAGTAATTTTCCCGGGAAGCACTGGCACTAGTACTGGTACTAGCACTGGCTATTGGAGTGAAGAGTTGAAGGGAAAAGAACCAAAAAAAAAAAGGCAAAACGATGGCCGGCATGCCGTCTTTCTCACCCTCTATCCCCGGTTTGACTAGCGGCGACTCCTCATCCATTTCCTCCTTTGATACCACCAGTTCTAGCGCCCTAACTAGAGAAGAAGAGACCGGTATCCCAGTGGGGAGGATATCGCCGACGCAGTCGCAGATACAGTCACGACAATATGAGCGCGAAAGACAGCGAGAACGACAACGAAGACGTTCAAGTTTAGTCGGCGAGAGGGTGGCTGTTGTCACGTCAAGAATGGGCTCTGGTTCAGGATCAGGTTCTGGCTCTGGATATCGCGGTAATACACGAGCAGAACGATCCACGACATCAATATCACATTCATCGTGGAGTACCGCAACCCCATCAATATCGTCCGTTCCCTCCCAACCAATCACACACAATACAGCAGAACATGGCGAGGAAAACGGGGAAGATATAGATATTACCCCGGATACAAATCGTATCTATACATGTCTTTTCCACATGTTGGATTGTCATGAGTCGTTTGATGATGAGAATCACTGGAAGATGCATGTTCTTAGTCACTTTCGAACGCATCCTCCGCCAAGTACCGCGCGCTGTCCACTATGTCCAAACACGAACTTCGTGGACAGCGATTCAAATCCGGTACCACTTTGCTCGATCTCGATCTCTGAGAAAAACCAGGGTCGTGAAAACAGTCCTGAATATCGTGATGGAGTAATGCGACGTGTTGACTCTGGCACTGATGTTCGAGAAGACGGTCCATACACCGGCATAGAACAGCCAGCAAACCCCAACACACTCATCGAAGTTCCAGACGGAAAAGAAAGTGAAATACCTGGACATGATATTCGTGATTCAGGTTCAAGTTCAGGGTCAGGTTCAGCTTGGCGACGACTCCTCAATCATGTCGGGGAACATTATCGCTCCGGTCAAACTCTTGCTGGGAGTAGAGCTGACTTCGAATTAATGCGATATCTTTATGGAAGGAGAATTATATCTGACGCACAATTTAAAGCGATGCAACTTGCGCCTGCACCCTCGAGTCCGGCGTATCATGCGTCGCAGGATGGTGTAAGGGCTAGTATTGGGTCTGCGGATGAACCGTATTATGCTCCTTATAGTCGACGGCGAGAGGAGAGGATGAGGGGGCAACAGAAGGGTGTTAGTGTTGGTGTTGTTTAGTTGTTCATGGCGATGATGATGGATTTATTGGGTTTGTTGGATTTCAGTTGTTTTGGTTGTGTCTTGTTGATTGTTGTTGATTTGTCGATTATCTGTATGTTAGGATTTCTGTCGTGATTGATTCGTAGATATTGTATATCTACTTTCTGTTGCTGTATTCGTAGTAGTCCGCAAGTTCTAGTTCGTGAAGAGTAGTAATATCCATGGAGTATCTGCCAGCGTATCAAAATGGCAATTGAATGCCCCGTCGAAATGTATAATGGCTTCAAATTCAATTAGCCATGGATTCGCCGTGCAATTGTGGTTACCCACTGACAGCGCTGGATACTTTAGTTCAGTTCACGAGAACTATTCTTCACGAGAGAAATCCTCTCTGTCATTGTATTCATTTGGCGTTCAAATCGATTCAAAATTTTTCAAATCTCGATGAGTACCCTTTCATCCGAAAGACATGACTCTTCTGATTATTTCGGAAATTGGCAAAGCTCACGAGATGCAGTCGAGATAATGAGAGAATATAATTCTGCCACTAACACCCCAAAGCAGCACCCTTTCAGTGCATATAGGACCACAGACCACACAGAAGCCCAATATATGAAGTATTAGCAGGTATTAGAAGTGGGGGGGGGGGAAGCAAGGAATGAAGGAATGCGCATGGAGAAGAATTTGAGGACAAACGGTGAGGTGGACACGGTGGTCCACCTCGAATTTGATAGATCGCATTTCTATTCCTCGCTAGGACTCAGACTAGGTTTTCATTGAGTTGAATATTTTTCTGCATTTTTGTTTCATTGTAGAGTTGTTGGTACTTCCTTTCCCACGGAAAGTTGTGTTTAATGGGTTTCATTAGGTGGTTTTGTTTTTGGTTTTTTTGCTCGGCTTGATGTGAATAGCAAGGAATGCGGATGAAGTAGTAAGATTGAGTAAAATTCGAGTTACACTGGATATCTATGGGGTTACGAGGGTGTAGGACGAGTTAGCTGTTTTAAATTTACTATAGCACCTGGGGATATTTCCATCGTACCATCAGGCTGTATCGCGTGCAATTTGAGCTGGGATAGTGGGGGATATGAGGCTGTAGCCATTGAACCAAGTTGATATCGTACAATGTGCGACCCTCGTGGCATATGTAGAACACGATGCTCGGTCGGGGTGAGTCTTAGAAATAAGAGACAGTGGACATTGGATGATGGATTTGTTAAAAGCTCGTTTTGCCATGGCACGTTGCCAGATATTATGCGAAGCTGCCAGGATTGTGTGGAAATCGAACTTGACTCGACAATATGACCAATATTCGATGGATAGATTCGATTAAACTTTACTTTAATTCCCCGGTTGGCAGTGATGTATCACCTAATCAGCCCTGCTCATTCGAGTGTGCGAGACCATGACAGATTCGAGTTCGTTCATGGATATCAAAGGTTATTCATATTCCATTTCATGTACATTGCTGTATTCCAAGCAAATAAAACAAGGAAATAACAGAACTAGAAAGGTCCATACGAAGCTAATGATCGCGCCTTTGCAAGCAAAAGGGAAAGAGAAGGTCGTAGTGTAGGTAAATAAGATCGCAATTCAAACAAGAGTGATATCGAATTTAAAAAAAAAGCTAACGCCGAGATGTATGCCTTCTCCGTTCAAATTTGCCTTCCCAATTTTCCTTTCCATCCGGGCTATATATACCCTCGTCTCCTCCTACTTCCATGCATTTAATCCCGCCCACGGGTCATTCGTGGCGGATGGCTGGGACTGGGCTTGAGAAGGTGCTTTTTGATGACCATACGGCCGACTTTGCGCATAGCCGCCAGGTCCGGATGGGTAGGCTCCGCCAGTTGAAGGAGGATAGCTAGGCTGTTGCGGAAGTGGTGGAGGTGGGGGAGGGATATAGCCCTGGGGGGCCATGTAATGCGATTGCGGGGTCGCTGCTGTAGCTGATGGAGCTGGGCTAGCGCTGGTGTATCCACTGTACGGGGTAGGAGTCTGGGAGAAGAATTGTTGGTTTGGTGGTGGTGAGACAGGTGTCTGGTACGGGTATGCCATTGGGTTATATCCCTCGGAAAGAGGAGCCGCAGCTCCCTGCTGGAAGGGTTGACCTGGCATATACCCGGGAGTTCCACCCATGTATTGACCGTACGGAGCCGGTGAGTGTGAGAGAGGCACACCAGGCGGAGGTGCCCCAGGCATAGTTGGTGGATAGCGGGGGGACATCTGGGGGGATGGGCCAGTTGTTGAATATGAGGGCGCATGAACTGGCGGTGGAGGGGACTTGATCTTAGAAGGAGCTGGGGGAGCTACTGCGGACCCAGTGGAGGGGGAAGTCGAGGATGGTTTGGGTTCCGTCGAAAGACGCTCCATCAACTGTCGAAGTTTTTCTCTCTCTCGATCCTCCTGCTCCGAGACACCACTAGCCTTGTCCCGTTCAATCTGGCTCAGGAGTTGCGCTCCTTCAGACCGGCGGTTGCTGATGAAGGTCTCGACGTTCTTCCGTAAACTATCGACATTCTCACCCATTTCCTTGTAGAAGTTTCGCGCCTGTACGATTCCTGACGAAAGACCATTATACGCCTCATAGATCTTCTTGTATCGCGCCATCACAGAATTCCTTTGCCGAGTGATACCTTCATATTTAGACTGTTCGGACTGGACTCGCTTGTCTTGGAGCAGATCGGCATATATCTTGGTCAATTCCTTCATAAGCGAGGATTGCTTGTGATTAGCCTGCAACAAGCGGTTTTGATGCGGACGGAACTTTTCGAGCTCCGCCTCGAAAAGCTGCTTCTCTTGACCAGCAATTGACTTCTTATTCAAGATCAATACGTTTGATATATCATCGTTGTGAACCTATAAGAAAATCAGTATCAATTGCAGGAAGTAACTTGGCAAGCCATGGATCCGGCATATTGCTTACCTTTTCTTTCAGATCCTTTAAGACTTGTGAGCGTTCCCGCTTGACGAGGTTGAGTTTCTTCAAAATCTCCTCCACCTTGTTGATTTGATCCGAAACAGACATGATACCCTCATCATTCACATCATCCAAGAGACTTCCCTCGGCAGGGCTGGAGACTCCATTCTTGCCTTTGCTGTGTTTTGAACCCGCTTTCATCATGGCTTGTTGGAAAAGCACATCGGCCTCATCCGTCTCGCCTGCAGATCGCATCTGTTCGAAGTCACCCTCGTATTGTCGGAACGTAGCCGAGAGTTGCGTGTCACTGGCACTGGCTTCAGTAATTGTATCGCGGTATGCCCGAACGTCTCCCCGGAGAGTAGTGTTAAGTCGGCCACTAGGTTGCTGGCTCCAGTCGCCTCCATACTTGGACCGCATTTTTTCACAAACACTCTCCTCCAGATCAAGCTGTTTAGAGCACCCGTCTAAAGCAGCTTGAACTTCCGCTTTGCGGTCTTGCAGGTCATCTAGCGCCTTCTTAAATGGCTTGTGGCCACCAAGCTCCGAGCACCAGCGACGGAACTCTTCGTCGACTGTCATTTCTTGGTCCATACCACCTTTCAAGATGTTGAGACTACCGGGCAATTTTAAATAGTCGAGACTAGCGGCCATCTCGCCATTGGCGGTCTCGACCTTTTCAGTTTCCGCACGAATCAGCTTAGCCTTCTCTTCGTCGTACAAACTGGCGCTTTCTGTGATAGCCATGGGCACGAGCTTCTGGAAAATATCGGGACCAATAATGCGCTGGATATCTTGCCCTTGGTATAACTCGCTGACAGGGATTGCCTTTGCAGCCGGCAGCTTCGCAACTGCCGAGAGGCCAGCTTCATTTGGCACTGGCTCATGGTAGATGTAATCGTTATCCTTGGTCATGGAGGTAAGCTGGGCCTGAACATTGGCGTGGTGGTGCTTGATGAGATCCATAAGTGCGTTTCCGGATTCTGCAGTAAGATTCGATGCAGCTGGGGGCGAAGAGGGGAATCCCTTGGCGTAACTTATCGCTGTAGCAGACTGTTTGTCGGCGAGCTGGAGGCGAGCAATTGCAATGCCATGAGATCCACTCTCACTGTCAGCAATAGCCTGAAAGTAAGATGCCACCGAGCCCATATGCGCCGTCTTTGCCTGCACTACAACCGACCAGGTCTTGTCAAAGACATTCTTGCCGACGAAGTCTTGCATTGTCTCTCCGGCCTGGGAATATAGATAGGCAGCTTGACCCGCTAACTTCGCAAGAAACCCTGGCTTTTTACCATCTGCCACTTGTTTCTCAAGGAAGACTTCTTGGGCCTGAGCAAGTGTAATGTGGATGAGTGATTTGACAGTATCCCTGTTGAGGTCGGTCGAAGGCGCGTGTAGAAAGTTCTCATTGATGTATGTGAACATGCCCGCCGAGGCTTGGAAGGAGTGGTATGCTGTTTTGAGTCCGGTATCCTCTGCACGATTCTGATCGGCGGCATGACAGGAAAGGACAGCGGAGATGTTGAAGATGATAGATGCTTTCTCGTAGGCTAGGGAATACTGTGCAGTTGACTTATGGGTGAAGGCATCGTACCTAAATATAGAGGTTTCGATTGTCAGCATAGGCAATGGATTGAAGATACAGAGTATATATGGTCTAGAACTGTACCATGTAAACGAGATCTTGATGTGGTTCTCATCGACGGGGAAACGTAGATCCAAGAGCTCTAGTTGACCATAGTATCGATACAGCAGATCACGACCAGTAGCGCTATCCTTGCCAGCTCCTCTCATATCCTGACGGAGACGGTTGAGAGTCGCACATTCTTGTGCATAGCGCTCTGGGTCCTCGCCATAAGTCTGCCGGATGTAATCCTTGAGAGGCTGGACCCAATCGATCTCATTTGTCTGCTTCAGAGGGCAGGAGAGCATGGGTGACTGAACCATGATGGAATGGTCGTCAGAAACCAAGCGCTCCCTTCCACTTGCGATAACTAAAAGAGTGTAATAATAACAAGGGAGGCAAGTGAGAGCAGAGTCGATTCAATGATCGAGGGGGGATTGGAGCGTGTGGGGTAAAGGGAAGGCGGACAGTCGGGGCCTGATGGTCGCTAGTCGCTAGTCGCTAATCGATCAATGACGTCGATTTCGGGTTGAACAGTCAAAATGATTCGATGTTAGCCTCGGTAGACTAATAATAGTGACGAGGAGAAAGAGAGAAGGGGGATGTGGAAGGTGAGAATAAGAAGGGGAGAAGGTGAGCAAGTGGGATGTGATGGCTGTGATGGGCGAGGCGGAGTGGCGCCAATCATGTCAAAACAACCGAGGAAGCATACAAAATGATATAAAATTGGTTAAGTAGTGATTGTTTACTAGTACAGTAGTTTGTAGCTATCTTCTGAATATCCGAGTCTATTCGATCTAATACTAAAGAGTAGAGAGAGCTTGAGAACTTCACACAAAAGTAGTAATAATACATAATGTATCTGCCTCTCCCTCCAGGCAGACCAAGACTCCCCCCGAGCTCGCCGGCGCTATGACATTGAAAGTAAATACAATCAAGATGGAGGTATATAGAAGTACATGGAACATTTACAGTGGCTTAGCTCGAGTTCTTGCTCTCGTCTTTGCCGTTTTCTTTCTTGTCGCTGTTTTTCGCATCCGCGTCCTTTGCGCCCTTGGATTCGGGCTTGGAAGCGTCATTGTGCTTGTCTGTGAGTTTATGCCAGACAGATTTCAGGAATCCTTCATTCTTGGAGGAGTCTTCATTGGATCCGGTGCTGGATGATGGAGGGCTGGCGTAGATGATGAGCATCGGGGTCATCAGGAAACGAATTTTGGGAAATATTATCAACTTACCTCTCTTTGCTAAAATTCATGGTCCGTCGAGCCGTTTTGTCGTTCATCTCATCAGCAAGAACCTCCAAAATGGTTCGCTGGTTGCCTGTCAGGTACTTCGGCATAGCAACCTTGAATTCTACCTTCAGATCACCGGTGGGCTGGATGCGCGCGCGGCCACCACCGATCTTCTTCATGCCCATGCCCGTCAAGGTAATTCGATCACCAGTACCAGTACCGGTAGCAACCTTGACCTTCACTTCGTTGTCAAGAGTGGGAATAGTCACTTCACCACCAAGTAGAGCAGTAGTGAGAGGAAGGGAGGCAGTGTAGAGAATATCATCGCCAGAACGGCTGAAGCGAGAGTCGGGAGCGACACGAATGGTAACGTAGAGGTCACCACGCTGGGTACGAACACCAGCCGCAGCGGCCGTTCCAGTGGGAGGAGCATCACCTTCTCCAGTAACGCGCATTCTCATACCGTTGTCAACACCGGCAGGGATATCAACCTTGATAGTCTTTCGTTCCCTCACAACACCGTTTCCATTGCAAGTTCCGCACTCAGAACCCCGTGGAACGGTTTGACCAACACCTCCACAGGCGTCACATGTCGCCGCAACCTGGAATCCGCCTTGCATGATATGGACTCGGGTTCCGGTACCATTGCATTGTCGGCACTGCGAGCGTTTGGCACCCGACTTCAAACCATCGCCAGAGCAAGTACCACATTGGGTCAAAGGCGTGACAGGAATTTCCTTAGAAGTACCCTTGGCCGCATCCATGAAAGTGATATTGCTCTGTACTTCAATATCCTCACCAACGAGGATCTGCTCCTGGAATGGGTTGCGGCGACCACGAGGACCACGACGAGCACCTCCTGTAAAAGCACCGAAGAGATCTTCGAAGTTGATATCCTGTGCAAATCCACCTCCGAAACCACCGCCTCCAAAGCCTCCGCCGAATCCATGGAAGCCACCTGCTCCAGCGAACGGATTTCCTCCACTTGGATCGAAGCCGCCATTTTGATCGAAAGCCGCGGAACCGAATCGATCATAGTTTTCTCGTTTCTTAGCATCGGACAGCAGTTCGTAGGCCGATTGGGCTTCCGCAAATTTCTCCTTCGCATCGGGTTCCTTGTTGGTGTCGGGGTGATATTTCTTGGCCATGCCATAGTAGGCCTTCTTGATGTCACCAGCGGAGGCCGTCTTATCTACACCAAGGGTTTTGTAAGGATCGGGAATCGACAGGGGCGCAGTACTGTGAAAGGTCTATTGTGGAAGTTAGATTAGCACTCAAAAAAGGCAAAACGATCTTCTCCCCAGAAATGAGGAAATTGGCGGATATAATATGCCTATCGCAGGCGCAGGGTTCCTCTTACCCGAATGGAGAAAACATCTGGAGATTTTCTCTTGTACTGGTCTTCCCGGAGGCGTCGTGCGGGGGACGCAGTGGCTGCAGCATTGTATCCTCGTTTTTGGCCAGCCAAGCAGAGATTGGGTGTTGTTGTCTGCTTCGAACACTGTGATGGCCGCAGCAGGCGCGCGGGGAGGCCCGCGGCCTTGGGGAATGCCGCGGATGGGTTCATGGATAGTAATACCTGGGCAGTGGTTGGATGATTGAGGTTGCAGGCTTCCTTTCGGCGATGGGATGTTGATGAGGTGGTAAAAGAGCGGAGATGAGGCCACAGGTGAAAAGAAAAGGCTTGATCGATTGAATCCCAATGATCTTTTCCAATTAATCGGCCACTCGGCGGGTTCGCGAAAGAAGCTTCTCGTCGGAGAAGATTGGAGTCACGTGTACACGCTATCCCCAATGGGGAGATGATGTAATATAGCCGAATGCCGGGGAAAGGAAGTATACAATATCAAATAATTAATTCAAAGGTATCTTTGAGAATATCTCGTTGAGTGGTAGGATGATTGAAGATGAAAACCTCAAGCTATCTTTGAAAATGTATCGATTGGTCAGGCTTGGCGAATCTTCAATGAGACTACTAAATACTACGAAGTATTTCCTCACTCGGTTATCTGCGGTAGATATCTTACATATGATATTTGTACTGTCACTTCTGGACACTTCAATTAGAAGGTTCTAATTAAATTGATTTGATACATTAAAGTAGTATAAAAAACAGCATATCCCGCTGCTTCAAGTGGTCTATGATGTGAGGTTTTGAGATTCGCACATTTTCTTGTACGTCCCACCCAAAGCAAGAAGCTGTTCATGTGTTCCCTGTTCCACAATTTTGCCGCCGTCAAATACGCAAATCATATTTGCATGTCGTATAGTGGACAGACGATGCGCAACAGCAACAGTAATGCGATCAGCCTCGGCCGCAGCGTTGTTCAAGGCATCTTGTACAACCCGCTCAGACTGCGTATCCAAAGCACTTGTTGCTTCGTCCAATAGAAGAAGGCGTGGGTTGCGCAGCAATGCCCGTGCTATTGCAATACGCTGCCGTTGTCCACCTGACAGCTGCGTTCCATTGTTTCCACAGAGTGTTTGAAGGCCATCCGGCAAGGAACTGATAAAGTCCCAAGCATTAGCAGCTCGGCACACTGATTCGATCTCTGCGTCAGTCGCTAATTCTTCCCTTGTCTGTCCCATGGAGATGTTATCTCGGATTGTGCCTGGGTAAAGTGTAGGCTCTTGTTGTACTAAAGAGACATCGTTGCGATAAAGCTCCGGGTTCATCGTCTCAATGGACTTGGAATCAACTTGTATGCTGCCGACAACTGGATCGTAGAAGCGTTCAAGCATACTGATCATCGTGCTCTTTCCGCAGCCAGATGCACCTACAAAGGCCACAAAAGAGCCTTTTTCAATCTAAGAAAATTGGGACATGAGTATTAATTTTTATTCATCTTCCATCTGCTTTGATTTGCAGGGGCCCATAGGATGATCAAACTTACATGCAGATTAATGCCACGAAGGATGTGAGCATATGGCCTCAAAGGATACGAAAAGTGCAGATTTTGTAGTTTAAGTAACGAGAACTTATCAGGACCAACTTCGGAATTCTCTTTTGTCCCTTTGATCGTTGGTTGAAGTTCCTCAAGCCAGAAGATATAATTAGCGGCATTAGTAGCCTTCGTCATACCTGGAAGATGGTTAAATACCAGAACTCAAGATCAAATTTCATGGCAGCTTACTGCTTGCGAATCCAAATAGAATAGAGGCTTGTTGACCAGAGAAGAAGACAGCTAAAAATGCAGTGAAGAAATTGCCCATGGTCAAGTCGCCGAATGAGACCAGTCGACACCCATACCTGTATATGTTAGCGATGACAACCGGAAAATGCAGTGGATTATAGTGCACGAACCAGAATCCCAATGCGAGAAAAGAATATTCCACGCTCTGTGCAAATGCAAAAGGTAACATGGTCATAAATATCGATCTTGTAGAGGACAAAACTGCTCGGTCAAGCTCTTGGGTATATCGCTCCAAGACCTTGGTCTCGATTGCCAACGATGATACTGTTTGAATCGAGTTAATTGCTTCCGAGGCAATCGACGCACTTGTCGCAAAGTTCTTGGAGATCTTGTAATCCATTGCTGACTCTATTCTTATCCTGGCATATCCCGACATAATCAGTGGGGGCAGGCCAGCAAGAACAAGCACAATACCGAGCCTCCATCCATAAGCCAAAGCAAGAATAGAACAGGTCAGTACGCCAACAGCAGACACAAGGATCAAAGCAATGGTAAACCCCATGAGTTCAAAAACGGCCTGAGGATAGGAGTCGGCTCGACTAGCTAAAGCACCAGTCGTATTTTCAGCTCGGTCAAAGAATTGTAGATCTTGCTTCAACATGTCATTGATCATTTGCCTGCGGAATTTCTGGTTCAAAGTCTAATGAAAAATAAGTTTAGCAGGGAGCCTAAATGGCGTCTTTTGTGGAATAGTACTGGTTGGTGATACCTGAGCGACGACATTCGAAGACCATCCCACGACAAAATACACCACCAGAGCACCAAGTCCCATGACAAAAAACATAAGTGCGAAAAAATTGCCTCGCTCTTCCATCTTTGACCCTGTCAAGTTGAAGACCTCGATAAACCTTGACATCAATATAGCTTGACCTGGATATGCAGCAGCTGGATCTCGGTTAGTTTATTTCAATACATCGCACGATCAAAATGAGGTATATCTCACCCGCCATCAAACACCCTGACACTAAGATGAAATAAGTCCATCCAAGCTCAGGAGTAGATCTAACCAGCCTGGCTACAGTATGGAGGAAGCCAAATTTTTTCCAATTATCGAAGTCGTCTCTGGACGACTGCTGTGTCATCCGTTCTTTTGTTGATGTTGAATACTGCGTGGAGCATGCGACCAGCTCTGCAGAGTTCTCACTGCTCACTTTGGATAGTGAATCTGAAGAATCGCTCTCGTTATCTTTATCTGCCACCGATAGATCTTGCGCTCCTACCAATCGTGCATAGGCACCATTTGATTCCATGAGCTCTGTGTGTGTACCCTGCTCAAGAATACGACCTCCATCCATAACGACGATATTATCGGCATTGCGAATGGTCGACAGCTTATGAGCGATTGTCACTGTAGTACGTCCACTAGACACGCTGTCGAGGGCACGTTGGACAACTTCCTCTGCATGAGGGTCAAGCGCACTCGTCGCCTCGTCAAGTAGGAGAATCCGCGGTTCAGAAATAACGCTTCGAGCTATCGCTATACGCTGCTTCTGACCCCCAGATAGTAGACCGCCACGCTCACCAATAACCGTGTCGTACCCATTTGGAAGAGCAGACACGAAATCGTGAGCAAATGCTATTTTGGCAGCATCTTGAACTCGGGATAGCTTATCCTCCTGAGAAGCGTTTTCCCACTGAGTACCTGCGAGACCATTGACGATATTTTCGAAGACAGTTCCAGAGAATAGAACAGGCTCCTGCTGGACAAGTCGAACATGCTGTCTCAACCAATGAAGTTGTAGCTGGTGTGTAGGTTGCCCATCTAATTCAATTGTACCAGAAATTGGGTTGTACCATCTCTCTAGCAGTCCAATGATCGTACTCTTTCCTGATCCACTAGCACCAACAAGTGCAGTAGCTTTCCCAGCAGGAATATGCAAAGAAAAATTATCGAGAACCGTTACTCCAGGGCGAGTAGGGTAACTGAAGGAAACATTCTTAAATTCGATACTCCCTGTGACTTGAAGTGGCTTTTCACCAGACTCATCGAGCGGGTCAATCATTGACTCTCGATCAATAAGCCGAAATAGCTCGGAAGCAGAGGAGGCGGCTCGAGAGAAGTCAATGATATATGGTGCAATTGAAGTCATGCTAGTCGAAGCCACAATGACCGACATGAGTACGCTAGATGGTAAACCGTTAGATGGATTGACAAGGGTGGCTGGGGCTTAACAAACGTGAAAATATCGCCTGGTTCCTTGATGCCTCCTCTTGCTAGCATCTTAATACCTTGCCAGAAGCACAAACCGAATCCAGCAAATATGATCGAGTATTCTGCAGAGAAAAGGAAACCGAAAAGCGGACTCTTCTTGTTTCCTAGCCGTCGTGACTCTTGTAAATATTTCTCGAACTCTCCCATTAACCTGGATCTTAAGGAAAAGGCATGAACGGTACGTGCGCTCGACAGAACACTTTCACAAAAGCTCCCGCCCTTTGCCTGAATTTGAAGAATCTTGGTTTCGATTGATGCATCGATGGTTGAGGCTGTACCTATCACTAGCAGTGTAGCTGGAGCAATGCAGCATGTGATGAGAGTCAACTTCCACTGGGTGACAAATGCGAGAATGAAAGCGGAGACGAGTGTCGACAGCCCCTGAATCACAAGGCCTAGCTTTTCGGAAACTCCAGCTTGTATCAAGCGGCCATTAGAGGTAGCTTGCATAGCAATCGATCCGCTAGTATTGTTGTCAAAGAAAGCTACTTCTTGGCTAAGTCCAGCTTTCACATATGTATGTCTGATATTTCGGGTAATTCGAAATGCCGCAACTGTGAAAAATGTGCCGTAGCAATAGGTTAGAAAGAATCGGCCAATACCGATAATGAAAAAGGCGAGTCTTGAGAATGAACAATTAGCACACTGCATTCGATGGCTTTGGGAAAAAGACGTACCCCAACCGGCCAGCACCACTACGAAAGGCCTCCGGTGTTGATGCTCCCGAGACATAGTCTGTGACAAGAGTGATAAATCGACCAAAAACAAGGTTGACCATAGTCATTCCCACACCAGATGCGATTGCACATAGGAAGGCTATGGCTTGTAGCGCTAATTCTTTGTGCGTAGCATAATGGAAAATCCTCTACTAACGGTTAAATATGCCCTGACAGTGCACTAACAATATAATCATATTAATATTAGGTACATACCATATATGCCTGGAAAGCACCATTGCCTTTCTCTGTCTCCCCGACCTCAGAGGGCTTTTCTGGGTCAGAAGCCATGGCCCAGACACAATCAGGAGACTCGCAACAATAGGATCGATTTAAGTCGCAAAATTAGTATATGTTATTAATCAGATTGAACACCTCGTGGTAATCGGAAGTTTTTAAAGATGTAAACTTATTGCGTCACCAAGTTCCGAATGCGATTTACTTTGATAGATCTCCATCTTAAGAATCTTTGGATGGAAGTGCCGGTTATAAGTCGTCAGTAGATAGGAAATTGATTAGGCATCCTCTGATCAGTTATCTCGGCACGGGACCCCGCGGATACCGAAAAATAAGCCAGTATAGAAATCTAGGAAGTTATTCAACGGTTGAAATACTAACTTGTTCCATCTTGGCCGTTTCTTGGCGCTTATGTTAGGCTAATTTTCGGGTTCCGCGGGGGCCGAGTGGAGTCAACCCTAAATTACGGGTTGATATTTAATAACAGGCTTAACTGCAAATACTCGTGGAAAAAAAAAAAAAAAAGAAAAAAAGAAGAAAAAAATTGGAATGCGATATATCGAATTTATATTGGAGACGCAGTCTATCTCCGGGGACTAGATACAGCCGCCGTATCCTGCTATCGTGATTAAAGTCGCTCATACCCGAAACTGTTTACTGTGAGGTGGAACTATTCACTAGTAACTACATAAACCATGACCCACCTGAATCAGGTCCCATCGGCGTCTCGAACAAGAAATCTTGCCTTGAAAGGCAGTAGCTTAAGAGATTTTCTTGAGATGAAGATAATTGGCTGAGGGAATTTGTATGGGGAATAGAAAGTCGCGCTTGCTATGTCGGGTAATGAGTACATGGGGACACTGGCTATACTGAGAAGTGCAAGAGCGGATAGACAAACTGCCTTGCGCCCGGAAATATCGGAAAATCGACCATATAATACCATGAAGATGGTGCTTGCGATTAGTGAGGTAGCGTATCCGAAAATACCATCGTAAGCTGAGCGAAAGGTAGGATGTTTGTTTGGTCTTGCAAAACTGCTTCTTCAGCTGCACGTCGTCGATTCATGACCGGGAAATGGCTGCAATAGCCCGTGACAGACACGCCAATTCGCTTAAATGGTGAAGCAGATTTATCTATTTACATTATTTGTTCATATAAATGGGGATCAACGATCGTGGCGGAATGAAGGAATGCTGGTTGTGGGGCTGTATGTATGTCTTACGGCCATCAAGGCTCGGCTACGGTAGTCATCGTCTCGATTAATGAGTATTCCTTTGCTCTGCTATTATCGATTAAATGGTAGAGCCGTAGAGTAAGGTTTACATCATGAATAAGCTTAGATTCTATTTTAAACTCCAAAAGTCTATAAGGGGAAGCCCTTGCAGTGAACAATTCATCATATACAGTGACTCATTTGGAAGGGCCAGCGCTAAAGCTGTGAGCACCAGTGTTCTCAAAGCCGCCATCTTCTTGGAGATAGCCAGCAATAGCATAGTACGAGTTGTTGATGTAGTCGGCAGTGGAGTTGATACCGATCTGCTTCCACACAAAGAGACCGTCCGAGATGTCATCGCCAATGTAAGCGTAGTCAACGAAAGGGTCGTACTGAGAGTTAGCTTGCTGTTTAGCCCACATGTCTCAGCATTGCTTGTCACCTCAATGGTGTTTGTGTTGTAAGGAGAAGCAGCCTCCACCGCGGAACGGAGCTTCTCATTGAAGAATAGTTGTCCGTTGTGAGTGATCGATCCAGTGTTGACGAGAAGGGTTCCATTGGGCAGAAGAGTAGCATTGCTGTGCACTAGCAGATGAGTATGGGTAGCGCGGCCCGAGTAATTACTGGGGAAGATGGTGTCGAACACTACAACGCCGTCCTTATCGGTGGGCTGGATTCCACGCAGATATGTGCTGTTCCAGCCGTCGGCGGCGTAGTTACCCTGTTCTGAGATTCCACTGCCAGTCATTTTTATAAGAAGCTCTTTGGTGGGAGAGGGAAAATCAATCCTACCTGTAAACACCAGTAGCATTGGCTTGCCAAATAACAACAAAAAGATCGGAAAGAGGTTCGCAGGTGTTCACATCGATATACTGAATCTCAACATGCATCGGAACACCCTGAGAATAAGCCTCTTCGACAACATTCTGGCGAACATACTCGCCCCAAATGTAGTAGGGACCGTCGTTAATAATAGGGGCAAGGATGCAGCTGGGTTCGCCATCGAAGATAGTAGCAGGATCGTAAGAACTATAAGCACCGGTCTTGTGTACAGTAGATTCCCACTCCTCAGCTCATTCGCGTTACGACGCGCGTGCAACTCTGACCAATTTTAGTCATGTTCTAAGGCAATGCTTTTCAGTATGCTACTTACTGCCAGATTGAGCCAGGTTCTCGCGAAGCTCACGAGTCTTTAACTCACGACGCTTGATATTCCGGGCCTGCAGAGCACGAGCGGACTCGGAACGAGCGCAGTTGTTGAGAGTGCGCTTGCCATGGGTTGCCCATGCTTTTTGAGTAGCAATCTCCCTCTTCAGATGAGCAGGGTCGTGCTTCTCTCTGGGGTGAGCCAGAGCAAGGCAGGCGAGGATCACCGCAACAAAAAGCGTGTGGATGAGTTGCATGGGGCCGGCTAATTTGTGTAGCAGAGGTCTAGACAGATTTCAAGTCCCTCGTACAAGCATAGGCTTCATTTATAAGTCCAAAGCATTCTAGCCGAAGATCATCGCTCTTCATTCATTAGCCGATAACTGCGGGGTTGGCTCGCGATACAGTTGTATCAGACTGACGCGTTGCCATATTAGCCATGCTCGTCTCAAGAAATCAAGTTAATATCAAGTTAAGAGGTCCAGAACATGAAACCATATTGCATGTATTCGTAATCGTTTCAACCTGGTCGTCGTACGCCGGTCTGTTCCGGGCAAGCTGATTCTACGCTCGTCTCAAACCTCATCCAGGGCTTGTGCCGGAGATTTTCCTTGCCGGAGTGATCGACAGGCAGAACGCTGGTAATATATCGACCATGCTAGAAGAGGATGACAGGTGGCCCTGAAATTCCCCAGAATGCCAAGCAAGCGTGCGTCACAAACTGACGACTGCTTCAATCTGCTTATATTTCCGAGTCCATCATTGGATTATCCATCGTCCAGAGACTGGGGCTGTACTATTGTTCTAGAAAAGGCGTGTGCAGTCGCCCTAGTCTTGTAAGGCTCGATATATACAGGATAAAACAGAATAACAGAGTTGTACCTGTATTTCCATATCCAGTTCTGGAAGCAGGCAAGGACAGACTCCAGAATATCTATGGAGGCACGCACATTGATCGAATTCGACTTAGTGACGACACTGGTAGTTGAGGTAGTTGACTTAAGTTTGCCATCGTAGCGTGAATAAATGTATTGTCTTTAGTTGGATTTAATGAATTTGGGGATTTAGGTGCAGGATTTGGGATACGCGCAACAAGAGACTCTCTCGGGGAGGATCAATCAGGGCATTGTCCGTCCAAGCTTAAGCCGATTACTCATCTGCCAAGCCTCTCAGAGAGTCTTCTGATTGGCTTGTTGGTATTGTGGATGCCCAAAGAGGCAGGCCACCCAGCAGCCAAGCTTTGTGGCTTGCACTATACAAATTATGTATGGACTACGAGGAATCACGGAGCTACAGTATATCAAATTACATATAAAACAACGGAATGATCCAATATCGGTGTTATAATGTTATTTTAACTTATTTCCTCGTTTCCTCTATCAAATTGGATTGGGTAGTATGCGACTTTCTTACTTTCTTATGGGATGCTGGCCTCGGAGCAGTTTGCATTTCCGATGAGAGCCAATTGACTCGAGGCATGAAATATAGCATTCAGTACTAAAAGTAGGATTAGCTCACCCTGAAATTGTTGATCACTCTAAGATTGCGCGTCATAATGCCCATAGGGGTCTGCATGCCCGATCTAATGTTTGCGCATCAAAACTGGAAGCTCGTCAAGAGTTGACTATTGCAAGACGACAGGACAGCCTTGCCAAGCGTCAGGTAGCTCGAGGTCTTTCCAGTAGCCGCTCACTAGCAGCTCGCAATGTGTTTTCAAACATTCAAAACTCTACTAACCCCTTGCCCCTGAGACTGTATGGGTCCCTATGGGATTGATGGTGAGCTGCACCGTCACGACGTTCGGAAAGACCAGAAAGATATTGACCTCTATCTCGATATTGGTATCATCGATGTCGAAACTTGCGAGCCTCTTCCGGATGCTTGGTTGACAATCTGGGTACGTGCCATTCTGAACGATTTCCTCTCCTATAGATTCAACTGACCTTGTAAAGGCCTGCAATGCCACTGGTACATACGCTGGCTTCACCGGCATTGACCCGGATACTGCATCGCCAATGGATGGCTGGTCCACCCGCGAGGACGGTACCACTGACGATGAAACTTTCCTGCGTGGTATTGCCAGAACCGACTCAGCCGGAATGACAGATTTTCTGGCCATCTTTCCGGGTTACTACATCTCTCGCACCACTCATATCCATGTGACCGTCCAAACAAACGTGACTGGCAAGGATTCAAGCTATAGTGTAGCCAGCGTTCAGCACCTAGGTCAGCTGTTCTTTGAAGAGGATCTTATCAACTCGGTGTACCAAGAAGCCCCATACAGGGCCCACCTTTCTACCTTGAACCGCACTACGAACGCCGAAGATTCACTTTATTTACTCTTCGGCCAATGGAAACGGATACTCTGCAGTGGTTTCTGTTTCCCAGCTAGGCGAATCCCTGAGCGATGGTCTGGTAGGATATATCACGATTGGCGTCAACACTTCTGCTACACCTGCCGAAACCACTGGTGGTAGTGTTAATGTCATTGGTGCTTTGCCTACGGTGATCCCAAGCCCAGATGCTCAAGCTGACGCTTATGCTCTCGATGCCTCCGAGGGATATTATGAGAAAAAACGTTAAGTTGGGAATCATTCGCACATTTGGGAGCAGCCATGGACAGCATTAGAGTGAATGTTTCTCGATTGAAGAATATGAGAACTTGATCAGAGAGAATAGATTTGCTAGAGAAATTAGCTGGTTATATTACAATTATTTTTCAATATGTGACACATAATGTAGAATCGCTTTGATAGTGCGATACAAGTACGGTGAACTTGTTAGCTTTCGATTGAATATTATGTCTGGATTCACTCGCGTATAATGGATACTCACTAATGTCCAGTGATCTTGTCCACGGCTTATAAATGTTGGAAAAACGCGGTGACGAACGTTTGATCTCCAGAGATTTTGGCCCAGGAATAAAAGCTTCGCCAATATAGATACGCAGCTATACTTTCTCTACTAGATGATGGCATTTTTATCAACAGTCACAATATTGAAGGGGTCTCGTGCTCTCCGAAAAATGATATTTCCATTTCTTCAAAGGTCACGTGGACAACAAAGATAAGATCTTTAGGGCTGCCAGAAGCTTCCCCGAAACTCCAAAAGGAGAAGGCGGAATCATCGGATCATTGTTCTGCCTTGTCCGAAAAGGTGAGCCGAGCACGAGTAGGCTGGGAACCCCGAGCTCCGAAGACGGACCACCAGCTCTTCTCTATCCCTCTTCCACTTCAATCATACATCTTTCTCCTCTTAATCCCTTGATATCAGCGAGGGGCAGTTAGAGGCCATTATCTTGCATCTTTTTTATTACCGCATTTTACTCAGAACTCTCTCCGACAGCTCCCCGCCAGAGACTCCAATAGCATGCTCCGCGGCCAGACCCTCCCCTGGAGAGCTGCGCTCCACCAAACATCTCGTCCTTTGCTTCGTCGAACAGTTCTATCCATCCCTAGAAACAATGCGACAGTTCGATCATCGCTAATCTCGAGCCGGCTGGGCCGACCTTCTCTCTCCGCTCCCCGCACGTTCTCCTCGACCTCAATCGCTCGGAAAGAAAAGCCTCCATCAGACGACCCTAAAAACGACCTTGACCCGAAGCAGGAGGGTGAGGCACAGACTGAATCCCAGGATGCTAAGGATACCGATAAAAGTTCCGAATCACGGAAGAAGTCGGCGGACTCTGGGAAGGTGGCAGAGCAGTCAGGCCCTGGGCGGAGAAAGGACCGGTCATCCAATGACAAGGAGCAACGCGGGCTAGAAGAGGAATCAAAGAAGGATGCCAATGGATCTGATGGAAAAGGAGATTCCACCAAATCTCCATCTCCTATTCCACCTAGCGGCGGCCAAGCCGACTCCAAGCCTAGTGCTGCAAGCAGCGGCAGCTCCGGTGGAAATGACGACAGTGGGAAGAAAGGGAAAAAGGGCTCCGGAGAAAAGGCCCTACAGAAACCGGCGGTTCCAGATGTATACCCCCAAGTGATGGCAATCCCTATCGCTAAGCGTCCCTTATTCCCTGGTTTCTACAAGGCGATCACTATCCGAGACCCGAATGTTGCCGTTGCAATTCAGGACATGATGAAGCGTGGCCAACCTTACGTGGGTGCTTTTCTGTTCAAAGATGACAATGCGGATGGCGATGTAATTGAGAATATGGACGACGTGTACGATACCGGTGTCTTTGCCCAGATCACAGCAGCATACCCACTCCGCGGAGAATCTACTGGTGTGACAGCTGTGCTATACCCACATCGCCGCATCAAAATTTCCGAGTTGATTCCTCCCGCCACGGCGAAGAAAGATGCGGAGTCACCAGAGAATGAAACTGAAAAGAGGGGCGATGTTGTGGCTAGCTTCGAGGAAGGGGCCCCAGAAAATGCGCCCAAGTACCACTACGAGCCTACATCCTTCCTTCGAAAATACCCTGTTAGCCTTGTGAATGTGGAGAATCTTGCGGAGGAACCATTCGACAAAAAGAGCCCGGTTATTCGAGCGGTCACCAGTGAGATCGTTAATGTGTGCAAGGAGATCGCCACCTTGAACCCCCTGTTCCGCGACCAGATTTCTGCTTTCTATACCGATCAGTTCCCCGGAAACCTGAGTGATGAGCCTGCTAAATTGGCGGACTTTGCTGCTGCAGTTTCAGCAGGCGAGCTTAAGGAGATGCAAGAGGTTCTCGAGACCATGGATGTCGAGGAGCGTCTTCCAAAGGCTCTGGTTGTGCTTAAGAAGGAGCTGATGAACGCACAACTGCAATCTAAGATCACGAAAGATGTTGAGGCTAAGATCCAAAAACGTCAACGTGAATATTGGCTCATGGAGCAAATGAAGGGAATCAAGCGAGAGCTTGGCATTGAGTCGGATGGCAAGGAAAAGCTCGTCGAGAAGTTCAAGGAGAAGGCTGAGAAGCTTGCTATGCCAGAGGCAGTCAAGAAGGTCTTCGAAGAGGAACTCAACAAGCTGGCTCATCTCGAGCCCGCCGCGTCTGAGTTCAACGTTACTCGTAACTACTTGGACTGGTTGACTCAGATCCCTTGGGGTCAGAAGAGCGTTGAGAACTTCGGGATCAAAAATGCAGTCACTGTGTTGGATGAAGATCACTATGGTTTGAAGGACGTGAAAGACCGCATTCTCGAATTCATTGCCGTCGGAAAGCTGCGTGGAACTGTCGAGGGAAAGATTCTGTGCTTCGTTGGACCTCCTGGTGTTGGAAAGACGAGTATTGGAAAGTCGATTGCGCGCGCTCTGAACCGACAATACTACCGCTTCTCCGTTGGTGGCTTGACGGATGTTGCCGAGATCAAGGGTCACCGACGTACCTATGTCGGTGCTCTGCCTGGTCGAATCATCCAAGCACTGAAGAAGTGTCAAACTGAAAACCCCCTCATCCTGATTGATGAAATCGACAAGATTGGCCGTGGTCACCAAGGCGATCCCTCTTCTGCTTTGCTGGAACTTCTCGACCCTGAGCAAAACTCATCTTTCTTGGATCATTATATGGATGTTCCGGTGGATCTCTCCAAGGTCCTGTTTGTTTGCACCGCCAACCTTACCGATACCATTCCCCGACCATTGCTTGATCGAATGGAACTGATTGAGCTCTCTGGCTATGTTGCCGATGAAAAGATGGCTATTGCCAAGCGTTACCTCGCACCAGCCGCTAAGGAGCTGACTGGTCTTAATGACGTTAATGTGAGCCTCCAAGACGAGGCCATTGAAGAATTGATCAAGTCTTACTGCCGAGAGAGCGGTGTCCGCAATCTGAAGAAACAAATCGAAAAGGTTTACCGCAAGGCTGCATTCAAGATCATCCAGGATCTGGGCGAGGAGGCTCTTCCTGAGGAGGAGGCCCTCACTGACGAGGGCAAGGCTGCCCAGGCAGAGGACAAGGAGCATGAATCCCCCGATCCTGCCCAAGCACCAATTGAACCTGAGAAGTCCACCACTGAAACCCCTCGTCGGGGCCTTAAAGTTCCCGAGGAAGTGACACTCGACATTGGCAAAGATTCTTTGAAGGACTACGTTGGGCCTCCAGTGTTCACAGCCGATCGCCTGTACGACCAGTTCCCTCCTGGTGTCACCATGGGTCTCGCATGGACCAGCATGGGTGGCGCAGCACTCTATGTCGAGTGTATTCTGGAGAGCGTTCTCAACCACCGATCCCGGCCAGGATTGGATATTACCGGAAATCTACAAAGTGTCATGAAGGAATCTTCGCACATTGCCTATTCATTTGCCAAGTCTCTCATGGTGAAGCAGTTCCCGGAGAATGAATTCTTTGAGAAGGCCAAGGTGCATCTTCACTGTCCTGAAGGTGCTGTTCCCAAGGATGGTAAGTTCATTCCCCACCCCTCTCTAATGCCCCTTGTTCTATTAATTATGCCAAATGCTAACTGATAATTCAAAGGCCCCTCGGCTGGTATCACCATGGCCAGCTCGCTGCTATCTCTTGCTTTGAACCACTCCCTCGACCCAACTGTGGCTATGACCGGAGAGTTGACTGTGACTGGCAAGGTCATGCGTATTGGTGGACTGCGAGAGAAGACAGTGGCCGCTCGTCGGGCTGGTGCAAGCAAGATTATTTTCCCTGCAGACAACTTGTCTGACTGGCTAGAATTGCCTGCGGTAAGTTTTAACGGGCTTCGGAAGATCCGAGATGAATAAAAGCTAATATGGTTTATTTCTTAGAACATCAAGGAGGGAATCGAGGGTCACCCTGTCTCTTGGTACTCTCAAGTGTTCGATATCCTCTTCTCTGATCTTGATCACAATGGTGCTCGTCAGGTCTGGCAAAAGATGTTGGCCAAGCCCGAGGGTAAGGCAGAGCAGCATGAGGGTGATGAGTGAAATGTCTTTAATGGAAATCGAGGAAACGCGTTCCTCCGGTACATATGTGTGAATTATTGTACAGTTTTGTCTCTTTTCTCTTTTTTTTCTTTTTATCATTCTTCTTGATCTTTATGGGATGTACATGGCGTCTTGACATCCATGGAATTCTGCATGGACTGGAGTTGCGGGTAGACGTTTGATTAGCATTAACCCCAAGCCCAAAATTCCACTCCCTGAATGCCATATTGGCATCCATATATCATATCCTATATTACTATATCATCTATACTATCTAGATTACCTCTACTATACTATATTATCAAGTGACTATACTATATCAGCATCTCTGCGTTGTCGGCCTCAATCAGGCATGAAAATGTCAGGCCGCAACGCAGTTTTTGATTTTATTTCCTTTTTTTTTTATTTGTGCGCGTACTGGGATGAATCATATCTTAATTCCAGTTTCATGATTATTATCAATTTTTTATCTCTTATATATATATATATATTTTCTTATTCAATTCCAACATCTGCTGCTGCTGCTGCTAGCTACTGCAAAGTCCTTTTGCTGGCTGTGAGACATCCAACCTTGCAGTGGATCGGAGTGAACATCCCACAAGCACAATTCACCCAAGTCCACTTGCAACTTCGCCCACCGCGATACACTCTCACAGTTTCTCGGAGAATCAAATATCTTCGGTTTTTTTTTTTGTGCTTTCTCTCCCTTTCTCCTTGACCGACTTCTCTTATTTTCTGCACCGCCTTTTCCCCCATGCTCATCTTGTCACGGACCAGCCCTCCCAGCCACGCCTATTGCAGCCCGACGTTGTGTGACTCGTTTGATTCTTGACCTGAAATTCAGACGGCTTTTTTTTACCCCCATTCCTTTTGACTTGAGAGAGAAGTTTGAGATTTCAAGGGGAATCTCAATATACCAATTTTGAGTGACTCATTTACTCTCTCGACTTGGCGAGGAGTGGATATCTCGAGTCAGGCTTCACCTTTTTGTTTTGTTTTGTTGTGATTCTTTTTTCTTTTTCTATTTCTCTATTGTGACAGAGACTTTTCACTTCGACCTTCTCCTTCTCACTCTTAAGGAGCTCAGAGTCCAGAGTCAACACTGGTCCTCCCTCCCCTTCTTATGGCCAGTGGACTCTAAAGGTGTGTATGATGCCGAATGGCCATCTCCCTTGCCAACAGCAACTGTAGCCCAACGCGACTGGGTCTACTCGACGAGACAGGATTGAAGAAGCAGAGCATGTGGCATAAATTAGGCCTGCGACGATGGCTGGGCCGCGATGATCACAAACATAACAATAATAACAATAATCACCAAAATGATTCGAATCGCTCGAATCATTCCAATGACTCTCCCCCACACAGTCGAGCCGCTTCAGTCGACGGTCTCCCGCGCTCTCGACATGATAATTTGACTCGTCGATTGTCTCGTCGGGTGGGAGTGGGCTTACCTCGATCGACTCCCTTTAAACGTCAACCTTCCGAACGTCAAGATCGTCTGACTCCTCTCAATACCGAACATCGTCGCGCCCAATCCGCCGACCGCAGTAGTCCCCCGAACCGTCAGCGATCCCAGTCTCCACTACCACCGACGGGTCCACGATTGTCCGCTCCTGAGGTTCAGTGGCTCGGCCCGACCCCTGCTACCATGGTTGATGAGTCCCTGACTACAAATGATGAGATTGTTTATCGGGCAGACTGGGAGGATGTTATGGCAGCAGAACCCCCTGATCCAAGGGAAGAGATGGTGATGGAGGGGGAGGAGCAGCAGCAAGACGAGGCGCAGGAGGAAGAGGAGAATTTTCCAGGTCTAGATCCGGATACTATCGAGATGGATCTGGACAATCGGTGGATCTTGAATCTGAGCATGCACTTCCGTGATCGTTCGGAGAGGGAGAAGTTCTTCATTACCTACGTTGAGACCCCTTACCAATGGCGACGAGTGACAATCTCTTGTGACTACCGTGGAGCAGCTCCAGATTCCCTTGAGGGCGATTTGAAGGGACTTCGGTATCAACGAGACAAGAGTGCGAGGATCTACGAGTCTATTCGAGACTCTCTCCCGGACATCCAGTTTTATGACACCGTCACAAATTTGAAAGTCGAAACTCTCGACGGTCGTCTCCATGTTCATGTTACCGAAGACGTCAACGAAATCATTCCCTACCCACCCATCTCTAGTATTGGTCATCTCACAGGCGCGCGTTGCATTCCCGAAACCCAACTGCATTTCGATTCGCATCTCTCGGGATTCGTTTACAAGGTCGAACAAGGGGGTCACGATTATATCAAGAAAGAAATCCCGGGTCCCGATACTGTCGATGAATTTCTCTATGAGATCAATGCTCTTCATGCCTTGAAAGGCGCACCTAGTGTGATTCAAGTCGGGGGCATTGTGGTGGATGAGCATCACCAGAAAGTGAAGGGCCTTCTCATTAGCTATGCTAAGCAAGGTGCTCTGGTAGACATTTTGTACGATCAGCGAGGTCAAATTTCCTTTGCGAGACGGGAGCGGTGGGCCAAACAAATCGTTCAGGGTTTATGCGAGATTCATGAGTCGGGATATGTCCAGGGCGATTTTACATTATCAAATATCGTCGTGGACGCAGATGACAATGCTTTGATCATCGATATCAATCGAAGAGGTTGCCCTGTTGGATGGGAACCTCCCGAAATCGCTCAGAAAATCGAAAGCAACCAACGCATCTCGATGTATATCGGCGTCAAAACGGATCTATACCAGCTTGGTATGACGCTCTGGGCGTTGGCAATGCAGGAGGATGAGCCTGAACGACAACCCCGTCCATTGTTTCTCGGGTTTGATGTGGATGTGCCGGACTACTATCGACGACTCGTGGACATCTGTTTGAGTCCAATGCCTCGACACAGATTATCCGCCAAAGAACTTCTCTCATTCTTCCCTTCGTATCTATTCCCTCAATCAACTGCCCGTTTCCGGACCACAATCCCCATTGGCATGCCTCTCGCAAAAAGCAATTTCGTCGATCATCCGCCTCCAAAAACTGTGCCGAATCCTAACAACCCATACGCTCCTCTGAAGTGTCCAAATACGCAGAACATTGGTATTCCTCCACCCATGTTTCTCGGCCATCCAGACCAGGTTAAACGATCGACAGTCACACTGGCTGACTCCAATGATGGAATGGTCTTTCCATCTCGGCATTCGTCTGCATCAACATTGAACCACCAAGAATCCAATAGTCTAGATGACCACTGGAATGGAGCCTCTTATTCTCCCTTTGCAGAAGCCACCGCGGAATTGCCTACGGGTCGTCAAATGCAAAACGCTGTGCCATCTGTCTGGGAGAATACAGCAAATCATGGCTTTAGTCCAGCAGCCATGGATCCGCAGTCACAAATATGGGAGTCTCGTACTGATTCAGATGAATCGGCTGGTGGTTGTCGATTACTCCCTTCTGGTGATGAAGCAGCGACCAAGGCCACTCCCATGGAGGCATCTTGTCTTTCTTTCAATTCTACCACGGCAAGCGAGCCAGTATCGAATGGGCTTAATGTGACTAAAGAAGAGACATTTGAACCTGCTCCCGTCGAGAACGAGACCTCTAATGCACAACTAATTGAACCACCTGAGTCGTCGACATCGCTCTTTCTTTCAGCTCTACCAATCAACCCAGCTATCTCCAAGCGAAAGTCGTTTCCTCCTGACGTGAGCAGCATTCGACAAAATGAGATCCTCGCTGCTATCCAGCCTGGTCCTTCTCATCCTTTGATCTCCCTACTCGCCGATTCCCAATTGCCAATCAACCCAGCCATTGCCACTCCCGCGCCCTTTATCGCTCCCACAAAGCCTGGCTCTTCCAGTCCGTCTCCTGATAAGACTGCAATCACTCCTCATCAAGTGAACACCCTTCTTTCTGAATCTCAACTGCCTATCAATCCGGCATTAAAAATCTCAAAGCGCAAGTCTTTCCCTCCGGCCTCCACGACCAACCCAGCCCGCGACATAGACCCTGTTCAACCAAGAACGATTTCCGATCATCTCGTCTCCTTTCTATCCGAGTCCCGACTCCCTATCAACCCTGCAATGAGTACCCTTGAGCCAAATACTATGCCATCGGGGTCAGGAAATAGACCACAACCGCATTTCGAGATACCATCACGATCATCACCCATCCACCGACTCACCCCCGCCCTGTCTGAATCTAAATTACCTATAAATCCCGCATTTAGAGAAAGACCCATCAATCATTTTTGAATTTGAATTCCGTCCAAGCGTTCAAGCGCAAGCTACCCCGATTCGCGGGAGCTCTTTTCGACAAGCATGCAAACCCAGATCCAAATTTTTATCTGACACGGCCCCAATTACTTGGGGAGTACACGCTCGATACCCCCTTCGTTTCTTGATTGTACATTCACCATCCGTCACTGTCGCGTTCAAGTTCTGCTTTTTCAAAGGCATACGTGCCGATAGCGAGAGCCGGCGAGCATCTGGCGTCCCCTCAAAAGTCCTTTTTTTCTTATGCATTCCCCTGGCGGATTTGACCCAAACACTGTTTTAATGCTATTTTTTTTCTCTTCCCTTTTTCATTTCCCTTGCTTGGTTCCATTTAGCCATTTCTTTTGTGCTGTGTTCTTTCTGTTTTGATCTTTTGCCCTTTTCTTTCTCTACTGGAGGCTTTTGACTGTTTGGCGTTTCTTGAGGGCTGTTTGAATATATTTGATTACTAGCTCTCTTTGGCTGACACGTCTGTATTATTCCAATTGATTTCTTGTAATGCATTACTCATGAGCTCTTCAGCTTCAATTGTTTCGAACGTTTGACTCAAAGCTCTCTTTCCACGGTTCAACACTTGGACCCAGGCCTCTTCCGATTAGAACGATCTTGCACTGGGTCGGACCAGTACCATCTTCCTTCGCTGGCTCTGCGTCCCTGATTTCAAAGACATCTCGCACGGCCTGGATAATGCGGGTAGAACCATCCTCCAGAACGAGAATACCCTTTAAACGATGAATTTCGAAATCAACAGGGTGGTCATCGGAGTTCGAGTTGCTGGGTACTGGATATGATGATTCCCAAAGAACGGACCGTAGCCATTCATCCACTTTTATCACTTTGTCGGTGGCAATTGGGGAAGTCGTGATAGCTACTGTCGAAATTGCCTGTTGCCATTTAGTACTAACTACAGTAGGAGATAGAGACTGCAGGAAGGCGGAGGAACCACCTACCGGGTCCATATGACTATGTCCCTTCTTACTGAAATCCAAATCTGCGAGATGATCATACGCATGTAGATCCAGCACGACACCTTCGATTTGTGGAGTTCGACTGTGATCTGTAACGTGGATCTTAGCCACGCTATTAATAGCCGTAACGCGATCCTTAACGACCTCCAGTTCTTGAGGGGTAACTAGATCTGTCTTGTTAAGGATGATCACATCTGCATGAGAGATTTGCATATGCGCCATTGATAATACAGGGCCAGAGCCGTGGTCATGTTCTGCGTTATGCGTTTCTGCCTTTTGCTCGGGTGTTGGTTCGTCGAGGAGATGGAGGATATTCTTTGCATCGACGAGGGTGACGATTCCATCTAGGTAGATGGAGCTGCCAAGTCCCTCGTCCATCCAGAATACTGGGGCTATATTACCTGGGTCGGCGAGACCCGTTGTCTCGAGGAGGATGTAGTCGAACGTTCCTTTGCGCTCCATGAGAGATTCAAGGGCCATAACACCGGTGTCCCTACAAGAGTTAGTTCAATGTAAGCGTAAAGGATGGAAATAATGAGTCGTTACTTGACTGAACAGCAGATACAGCCATTACCGACTTCCATCCACTCGGTGACTTCTTCGCCGCCCTTATTAACGGTTAAGGGTTTTTCGATATCCGTTGCTATGAGGGAATGAGATCCAATTCCACAATTGATGTGCATTATTGTGTTGATGCTTACAATCTCCGAACTCTGAGATCGATTAGTTATCATATCATGTTTGCATCGCCTCCGCATTTGCTCACCATTCATGATCACGGCAATCTTTTTGCCATGTTTCTCGGTCAATATATAGTTCAACAAGGTCGTCTTCCCTGCACCAAGATATCCTTCAAGATTCCGTAATCAAAATTAGTCCTCTGAACTGTTCTCAACCTTCTGCTTCCACCCCAGCCATACCCGTTACAAGCGTGATAGGAACTCGGGCTGTCGGTTCCTCCTCTCTGGATCCTATCTGATCGACAGGCATGGCCGATACATCGACCAGATCAGGCGGTGCCTCATCGTCCTCGATATTCGTCGACATCATGCAGAAGGCTTCTGTGATTATTCTATGAATCGGCTTTCACGTCCGCTTTGCAGGCAAAAAACAACGTAGATGCGGAGATGACGTTGTTTTTCCCAGATGGGCGAAATAGGGCTTAGGGCATTGGACGGTCATTTGTTGTTGCTTATCGCAACGGCCGACCTGAAAGAAACAGCCAGCTCCGACTCCATTTCCTCTTGATCCTTTAGGACATGCTCATTTTTTAAACGCTTGAGGGCGCGGAGTTACCTTTCACTCTTTTATTTTGCTCGGTTTCTCTCCCTTCGTTTTACTCGCGCGCCCCGTCTTTGCTATCCCTCTTCTCGACGCGCCATGACTACCGCATCTTCCCCGTCTAGCTCGCCACGCCTTCCCAGTCCTCCTCCTTTCACAGAAGTCCAAATCGGCCCTCAGTCGCCTTCAGTCGGCGAGTCTTTCGGGAATGATGCAGAACAGCTTCTAGGCGTGGCGGCGACGGATGATGGCTCGACGCGCAGGATTCGTCCGGGCAGCAAAGCGGCTAACATGGCATTTGGTCCGCCGCTGATCCCCTTGTCGCAGGTATGTAAAAGCTACTATTTGATATATATTAAATACTAATAGTACCAGCTCGACTCTCCTTTTCAGCTTCAGGAACATCTCATGGCCTTGTACCATCACTTCACGAAACCCGAGGATTCGGACACGGTGGTCCCGATTACCCGCCAAGTTGCGATTCAACTCGCCGAACCACCAGAGGGCGTTGATCGATCTCTTTGGCTTTACGAACTCTGCCGATTCCTCACTATGAAAGTTAATAATCTGATCATTGCCTTTTTCGCGGAGGATCCGCCTTGTTCGGCGCAGACCTGTCCTGAGATGCGGGCATCCGAATGGCAATACCTTTGCGCTGTCCACGAACCCCCTAAATCCTGCTGCGCCATCGACTACTGCTGTCATACTCTGGACTGGGCCACGAATACCCTTACCTCGCCAAAATATTTCCCTAGTCGACTGACACTGGGTTCGGAGACCGCTGGTGGACCACAAGCAAGCATGAGGCATCTAACCAACATCTTCCGTCGCCTGTACCGTATTTTCGCGCATGCTTGGTTCCAACACCGAAATGTATTCTGGGATGTCGAGAATAACGATGGTCTTTACGTCTTCTTCAAGACGGTTTGCGACATGTTCAGCCTCATCCCAGAGGACAATTACACTATTCCCCCGGAGGCGGAAGGGGTCGATACTACCGAGCCTCAGGTGACGGAGCCAGTTGAAGGAAAGCGATTGACAATTTTACGCAAGGAAGGGGGAAATCCTTTCGGCTCATTGGAAGGGATGGGTCCATCAATCGACGCTTCTACTACCACCCGACGACACAAGCACAGTCCTTCCACTGGGTCTCACGTTGGAACCATCACCGAGGCTGCGGAGGACAATGAGGATGTTGCTCAAGCTTCTGCATCCTTGCGGGAGGTTTTGAAAGACTCACCTGAGCCCCGGCCCGAATCACCTGTCAAGGCCGAGATCGCTGCCGAGGAGGCCTCTGAGACTCCCGTGGAATCGGCCGAGCCAGCTGCCGCAGAGCAACCAAAAGAGGCAGATCCGGCAGAGGAAGCAAGGGAGACGAAGGACCCAGAAGTTTCATCTGCAGAGGCAGAGGAAAAGACCGAGCAACCTGCCGAGCAACCTGCTGAGCAACCTGCTGAGCAATCCGCAGACGAAAGTCCAGAGAAAGATGCGGAGCAATCGGAAGAGACAAAGGTGGAAGAGAGCGAAGAGACACCAGCCGCAGAATCCACCGAGAAGCTCCCCGAAAGCGACGATGTGACGACTGATCCTGTTAATCAAGAGACCAAAACTGAACCGGAGACAGAGACCGAGCCAAAGACGGAATCCTAAGTACGCTGTGGCTCTCAAGGTTCATTTTGCAAACATTTCCTTTGCTCTTCTCATACGATATGTTTATTGAGGCCTCTTATGTTGTTCTAGCCCTGATGGATGATTTTATTTCTTGTAATATAGCTCAGGATATTTTTCATGGTCAATATTTTTCTCATGATCAATGTCAATGATACCCTTCTCCTGGAGATTTGTTGATGTCCAGCTGGGCTCGTCCAATTGTACTATTTGCTGTTATTGAATATCACGATGTTCCAGGAATTGGGATTTTGTATGATGTCTCTAAGTGTAATGACCAATGCTATCATCCCATCTCTTAATCTGATCTACATCCTACTGTAATACCGTATACGCAACCAATTATACCGCGGAGTAAGGGAAAAACACTACGTAGGCGGTGTACTCAGGCGGTGAAGTATGGCGTATGCGCATCTCCGGCGAGTTTGGACTTCAACTCGTTGACGCTCTGTTGATCATTCCACATGTCCTCCGATTCCCCAGAAACAATGTCGGCGCTGAAAGGCGCCGCTGCACCAATTTACTTCGGGCCATTCCTCGTCACACCGCAGGTACCTTGCACATCTAACTGCCATTCAATCCGATTCGAAACTAATCAATCAATCCTACCTAGGTCTTCTACCTAACACCATCTACCTTCGCTCTTGTCAATCTCAAACCAATTCTACCGGGACACGTTCTTGTCTCGCCTCGTCGTGTCGTTCCCCGAGTTTCAGACCTTACTGCCGCTGAAACAAGTGATCTGTTCCTGACTGTTCGGCGCGTAGGACGGATGGTTGAAAGGATACATGGTGCTTCGAGTCTTAATATTGCCGTGCAAGATGGTGTGAATGCAGGACAAAGTGTACCACACGTTCATTGCCATATTATTCCACGCAAAGCGGCGGATTTGGACCACCGCGGTGGCACGGATGCTATATATGATATGCTAGATGGGGAAGAGGGTGATGTGGGGAAAGTATTTCGAGAAGCTGCTACTTCCTCAGAGCGTGCGCCTACGAGGACGAAATTTCCTGTTGTCGATGATAAGGACCGTAATCCGCGTGGACCGGAGGAGATGAAAGCTGAAGCAGAGGTTCTGGCGAAAGAAATGGAGAACGAGCCACTTGATTGAGTGGTGAGACACGAACCTCGACATAGCACCATCCTATGGGATGCTCTTCTTTCCCCAATTTTCGCTGATCGGATAGATATTATGTGCGAGTGAATGAATAAATAAATAAATGTATTGATAAAGTCTAAAGACCTCATGATTATTCCCGAAAGGCCATGTGCAATCATTCATCATCATGCATCCTTCGTAAAGCGGGTCCCAACTAAGCCAGTCTCTCTATGGTATCTAGGAAACTTCCAAAATCTCAATCTAACAAAAGAAAGAGGGTATCAACAAAACGCCTTGGATGTTCTCTTATGTGAGCAGAGGTCAATTATTCTGCAGAACACTGAGAGATCGATCATTTGCGCTGCGGACGCTCTTTGAGCACTTGTTCGGCCCAAACCTTGATCTCCGGCAGTTGAACGCGGTTGGCAACATGCTGGAACTCGGACAGATCCACATCATTGGAACGTTCGTATTCAATCATCTGTAAAAGCAATTCCATCTTGTCGATATCATGCACAAATTGCGCCTCGAGGGTAACGTTTTCCTCGTATTCCTCGAAAACGCGCTTGATTTCCTGGGCCGATACTGCCCCTCCGGGAACCTTACCGAGTAAAGAAGTCGTAATGTATTCCATAACGTCAGCTTCACGCTGAGCTTTCTCGGCCTTGGTGATATGCACGTCGACGGGGGTGATATCGCCGACCAGCGACTCGGCCATGTCGTGAACGAGAGCCATCTTGGTGCAATGCGGGATGTTCAGTTGGGATGCCAATTCTGGCGGGGCAAACATCGTCATGATCGACATGCGATACATGTGGTCGGAGATCGACTCGCCATTGATTCCAAATCGGCGCCAGCCTTCACGCTTGGTAGTCTTTAGGCGTTCAAGTAGGTGAAAGAAAGGGATAGGTGAGGTAGTGTTCTCTTCTGGTGGGTGGGGGAGAGTCGAAAGGACTATCGCAGATCAGAAACAGAGATTGTTGGGAGTGAGATGGCATGCTGGCTTACCTGATTGAGGAGTCCAGGAAGAAGCGTCGGACCCCATAGCTATAAATATTCTAGGGAGTAAAGAGAGAGAAGATTAAAGTAGAGGGAAAGAAGAAGAAAGAAGAGATGAAAGAAGAGAACGGCGTGAAAGCCAAAAGTGTTTTGGGCAAAACTGAAAGCGACGGCAGAATCCAAAGGCGGAGAACTGATAGCTGCTTATCGCGTCCACTCCGGACTATTTACTGCCTGACTTCATTTCCACCCTGAGAACTACTTCTACTTCTAATTCAAATTGTTGTTGCTCAACATTGATGGCAGCAAGGCCCACAAGGCCAAAGCCCCTGGGCTGGGAGTCGCCTCAACATTTGACAACCTTCATTCGAAACCTCAAATTACTTCAGCTAGATCGGCGTGAAGATTGGCCCGACATCACTCTCCGCAACTTGTCTCCCTCGTCTCAGAATCAACGACAGCGTATTCGCCTGGTTGAGTGGGCTCTTTACTACCTATTCACAATTTGGGATCCTGAATATGCTCAAAATGTCCGTAGCTTATTCCAATGTCATCTTCACCTAGAGTTATATAGCTGATCATATCTCTAGAAACTCCGCCCATTCTTCCCTCCGCTAGAACCTCTACAGTCCGTGAATCTTCGCGCCGCTCTGTTTCGCTCTCTTGGTGAATTGAAGAAGAATGGCGATCTCGGACGAGAAACGATCCTCCGCAAGACAATGCTGGACGATTGTAAAGGTGAGAAGTTCGACGAGCTCCTGGCTGTCTTCTCGACTGCTGTTCTCCGCAGACTGGTTGCTATCTCTGCGATAGACACACCCTGGACCTCGGCCATGAAACTGGCTACTGCTTCAGCGATCTCTCCGACGGACTACCAGAACCTACTGCCTCTGGTTCTTGCCCACCAGGTTTCCCTTGGCGCAGTAGGGGGTCGACGGGCATGCGTGCAGGAAACATATGAGCAATTCTCGCAACTTCTGGATGATAAGAAGGAAGAGCTTGCGCGGCGGGCCGATCTTCAATCTGAACGGGTCCCTGTTCATGAAAATATAGACCAAGCAAGACTCTCGCGAGAACTGCGAACAAATTGGCTGGGCAGCGAAGATTGGGCTCTTGCATTACTCGATAGTGGATCCCACAGCAGTGCAGATGCTTTCTTGGAGCTTCCCTTCTCACAAGCTTGGACACAGGCCAACAAATCCAGTGTAAATGGTCTTGGCGGGAACACAAAATCTGACTTGGTAATAGATTTGGAGGCTCGTGTTCTGCGACTGCGAAGTCGCTTGCGCGAGTGGCATGAATTTAACGACTCACTCCGGAACGAACATCATAAAAGTGCCAGTGCTATGGGTGCCAAGTTTGCCGAGCCCCGCGTGCAATTTCGAGACCACCAGGCCATGACAGTGGCCAGCATATCGAAAGCTGTCCGACAACCTGAAGACCGTGAAAGACCGCTTGAAGAAGCAGATCAATCCTTCATCTCGACTGTCGGCGAAGCGATGGCTCGTATCAATGGCAAAATAGAAGCTCCAACGAGGCAGTCTCCAAAATCAGAGTCGCTGCCCTTTGTCTCGCCAGAAGAACCAATTCATCAGAGCATTCCACCATCACCTCACGATCATGTCGACATAGCCCCACCTCCAGCACTCAGTCCACCGGAAATTCATACAAGCAATTACCAAGATACTCTTCATTCATCGCCTCCAATCGTCCGTCTCTCTCCAGACCAGCATTCCATCGAGCACCTGGATCTAGACCTGAATCAAGAGCAAGAAGAAGAATACGAACCGATTCCAGAACCTATCAAGCAACAACAGAGTCATACACTAGTCGAGCGCACCCGCAAATCAATGTCTCTGATCCCGCCTCTGCCCTCCCACGAAAACCCTCGACCCTATCGCCGCGGACCCCGCCCTTCATTCCCAGTTAACCAATTCGAAACGCCGCGGAAAACCTCCCAGACGACTAGCGTTCGCTCTGGCGCGTCCACTCCGCATGATCAACTTTTCGAGGAAGATGCAGATTACGCGAGTGTCTTCAAATCTCGACCGCGTATTGCGCTTAGTCCTGTTTCCTCTCCGGCAGTGCATGTGAGTCCTTCTTTTGACGAGGATGAGGACTTCGATTTGAAGTATGATCCTTCAGGGATGGATTCTGTGGACTCTCCTTTGGCTGCGCAACGAGTCAGAAGATTCTGAAGTCACACATTGACAGCAATTCGCAGTCGCTGCCTGCTGTAAAAATTACGAGGTGAGAGAGCAGCATATGTCCGATTAGCGGTAAATATTTATTAGTTTCTATGAACTTGATATGCGAAATTCCGCTTTGTTACCTTACGCAAAGAATTTCCAAGGAGCCCACGTAAGGTACGTGGGATCCCAACACTAAGAGCACCAAGAATATATTGAAGTCTACTTTGGCTAGGCGCAGAATCCTATCTCCTCCAGGCTCAGGGCTGAGTATGCTAAGATCTTCACGATCAATGGTCGGACCATATTCCTACCCTTTCCCCTCTCAGATATCCGTTTGTCCGGATCAGCTTGTATACAGGCTTCAAGCTCCAAGATTCAAAAATTCTTAATCAAGAAGATAGACAAGCTGCACCGAGCTTAAACAATTTCCCCTGGACTTTCTGTGACTGTATCCCATTCATTAGCGTGGTCGTTAAAAGAATTTCAAGTTGAAAGATGACTTACAGGGTAAATATCCACTTTCTCGGTCTATATTGATCATTAGTATGATAAATCTTTACAATTATCTCGTCACTTCGTCGCTCAATAGAAACTCACCCCTGCAGGACAGTCACAAACTTGAGTAATGTAGGCATCCTCGATTGAACCATACTGTTTGTAGGTATAAACAGTGGCCCACTATTTGGGGGTTTAATGCGTCAGTCGAGGCTTTGAAAAATACTAACCTTTGATAGTATCAAAGATTAGCAAGAGCTTTCTTACCGATCCAACCCCAGCACATTCCGCAGCCATCGCCGCTGGGATAATGAAGGAAAGGCAGAGACTGATGAGACGCATAATGGTGAGAAAATTCAGATTGCGAATAGTTGCGATGTGAGATGGAATGGATTTCGCGAAGGTCCTGGAAAGGGCCTTATTTATATTTTCCTTTTGAGTGAAAAATGAAGTAAAATAAATAAACAGGAAAATAACCATGACCCATGTATCTACAAAAGGGCATTTGTAGATCCAATATCAAGCCCAAGTTGCTTTTTCTTGTTCGATAGCTGAATCGCTGAGCCTTGCAAACAGGCATAGAGGTGGATCTTGCGGGTCCGATCTCACAGATCCATAGGTGCTATGTATAGCGATATGTAAGGGGTAATTGGAACTATAGTATTTACTGGGGAAGCTTTGAAGCCATTAGCATGTATACAGTAGCTGGACTCAAATTTGGGTAACATATTCATGCATCCAAGGGAAGTATATATCGGACTCTGCACGATCTTTCTCGTGCTCTTGAAGTAAGATCGACGGCGGCTAACCAGATCTGCAGTGGGAATTGTAGCTTTTACAGCACAACAATGGTCGAAATCTTTGCTCCATTCCTGAGAACATGAGACTTCAATGTGACGTCGATGAGGCGAAGCTTATCTGAACAGCTTTCGAAGAATATTCTAAACTTTTGCACTGAGTGGAGTGGAAGAAGTGGTGATGGAAGCAGTGGTAGGGCAGTTATAATATTTGCTAAGAAGGCTGGAATCGGCGTCTCTCGAACCACTAGGTAATCCTCAAGTATCGACTCACATTGTGGCGTTGTTGAGGCATACAATACAATCTGACAGGAGTTTCTGGGGTATAGCTACATTTCGTACTACTGTATTTCAATATAGGACTGGAGAATGAGAGTCTACTATGTAAGAATGTAGAGATAAATCTTTCTTGGAATATTACTGTACATTATGCCATTTTCACAATGTGAAACATCATCGATAATTCATCACGATAAACGAGTGCGAGCGGGGACTAGGTAGATCTAAATGTGATAGTCTCATCAAACATATTGGGTGTGAGCTATCCTATCCCGAAAGATCTCGCCAACCCTAATTCGGACAGAGCCTATAAAAGAGTCTCTAATATAATAAAGAAATTTGTGTTAATTTACAGTTGAAATGTCTATGTGGAGGAAATATTGAACCAAAGGAACAGGGTATCAATTCACGCTTATTCACGCAGGAATGCATACACTCCCGTCTCTCGCAGATAAAAAGCATTATACATAAAAGTACAGCCGGGTGCAGATAGCACCCTCCACAATAATCTGCAAGAAAGCAGGAGATAAAGACAAGTATAGGCCCACCAGATATAAAATAGACAAAGGGGGCAGAAGCCAACAGGAAAACCAGGTGAGTATGTATGCGCCCACATCCCAGAGACGCCATGAAAGAGGAGCAAATAAAAGTATTCGTAAAAGTAGACTCCGAGTCCAAACTCCGTTTGTATCAGAATGAAATATGGGTGTATAATCATGAGTCTCAACTAGAGACAGAAAGTAATATCGGCAGGTGGAAGGTGTAAAGGTATCAAGTCGATGGTGAGGTTTTCGTTTCGGCGTTTCTTTGTCTCTCTTTATCGGAATTCAACACATGTTCGGATCAGTGCAATAAGATGCAGATGAAGACCGTTCTGCCGTGGTCCGAATGAGACTGATGTAATCATTCTTCTCCGGGTGGGGAAGATTTCATATTTAGGTGGGGTACAAGGGGTGAAGCATCGTGCCATTATGAGTTCCGGGCTTTAGCAAGCCATGTCCTCCACCACCTACAGACGCCGATGACAGCTGCACGGCCATCATCTTTGCGTTCGGTTCCGTCTGGATTCCCCATCATCATGGTGAAGACCCAGAAGAAGGCGGCGGTCCATACTAGGAGGAGGATGGCGATACTGAGAAATGGAGAGAGTAGAAGAACGACAATGGACATGCCGACGGAATAATCTCGAATCGAACTATCCATCTCTGATGGTTCAGTGTCGATATCGGAGCGGATCCATTGTGTTGACGAGGAGCGGTCTGATATTGGAGGCCGCATGCACACGAGACGTTCGTGGATGTGGAGGACTGGAGAGAGGAGGTCACAGAGTTGAGAGGGGAAAGTGGTTTTGCGGAGATATGCTGATAGAGAGCATAGACGGAGAGGGGCCGTCAAGGCGGCGAAGATAAGTGCACAACAGGTATAGAGGCAGGCAGCAAAGGAGTATAGGGGAACAGGAATAGAAAGTCGGAACTATATAATCAACTTGGTCAATATACTTCGGTATTAAAATAAAATAGCCTCTCTCTCTCCTAGCAAGACTTACCAGCATGAGCAGTGCATCCTGACTGTCATCGGCCCGATTGTCGTCCGGGGACGTGCGCTTATGACTGCGCGAGGTAGTCGATTGCTCGCCCGACATCAATGAGGGCTGGTCAGCCCAGCTTCCGCGGCTTCGTTCTTCCTTATGTGCTGGACCGCTGGGCACGACAACTCGAGTCACAGTCGGATCTTCCTCGACTCGAGAGGCCCGTCGAGAGGCCTCGGGGGAGTAGGCGTGAGATCCCCGAGGGCCAGACGAACGGGGGCTCACTTCGTGAGGTATTGATTCGAAAGAGGGGCGAATCGAACTTGTATATTTCGGCTCGGGATGATCAGGAGATCGACGGGGTGGAGGGGCGCGACTAGAATTGCTCCTTATGCCGAGAGGGTCCTGGCCTTGATGGTAGGCTGGACTATATGACATCTCCGGAGACCGCATGGCTAGCCGGAACGCAGGCTAAGAGCAGAACGAGCAGTCGAATGTCGTACAAAGCGCACAGAGGGCGACTTATGGGCTAGAGAGCTCAACGTGCATGGTTTTCCCTAGCCAAGGGCACGTTTCCAGATGCTTCAAGGGGTGTGGTGGATGGTGAGAAAGCGAAGACGACGAGCCAATTTTTCCCTTCGAAACAGTCAGGGAAAGACCCAGGGCGGAAACGCAGTCTTATAAGACGGAGAGACAGCGGAAGAGCCAGGGAAAGCCATGGCAACAGCGGAGTAGACACCAGCTGTTTGCAGACTCTCTTGCCAAGGCGCCCAGATGCCGAGCCCTTGGCATCTTTTATGGAGGCTCGAGGCCTTTTCACGAAGCCTTCAGTAGGCGAATTTCCCAAGGGATACTTGGCGTTAAGCTGGTACTGAAATATTGCACTTTGATACTTTTATTCATTATGATCTTTGTGAAATTGTGCTGGAGATAGGTCGTACAAGAATTGTCCCACGCTGTAGTTTACGATGTTTTACCAATCGCCAAGATGCCAAGGTGCAACATGGATGACGAGACGCCAACCGTGACTGTGATTGGTGTAAATCCGCCTGCTGGGGCGTCTTGGCATTCATCTGGTATTGCCCATTACGCACGTGACATGTGAAGACTCTCGGGTATCGGTGCACTACGCTAGGGCTGGCAAGGCATGGTCTAGCATCGATTCCGTACTTCCGGTTCTATATACTGAGTATTTTATGCTTAGACAAAGACGCCGAATGCCAAACCCCACCTGAAATTCTAGCTTCTTCCTTTATGAAAATTTGTGGGCTCTCAGTACTCCGGCCAGCCACATAACCTCGGTGTATCCCGGTGCCGAGCCTGCCCAGGCGCCGAGAGATTGGCAAAATTCATTAGACTCTGAATGTGAAGGGAAGGGGCAAGGCGGAGTCAGAATGAAAAAAATGAAAGCTCAGCAGATGCATGATGTTGTGTGCTTTCAATATTTATTAGGTAAACGCCTCAATAGTCTACACTTAAGTTCCTGGGCACAAAGCTGCACATCCCCCCCCCCCCCAAGATCGCCAGACTACCCACGCCTAAACCTACCCTACTTGGGCGCGGACCGCGGTGATGCACACCCTACCTCAATGATACATACATACATCAAATCAAAGTAACATTTACGAGGTCTTGATGCTCCGTTCAAGGGATTGATAATCATAATACCTTTGAACTCACAATCATCCCCTCCGACTCAGTCGTGGTAGCCTATACTAGTAGTCTTGGCTACCATCCTTTCATTCTATACCAAGTGGAATGACTCAAAAGGTGTTTCTCAGGCACTGCAACGGTTGGTTCTTCCACCGGTATCAATGTTCATGTTTTGTTCGTTGAATCCCCATATCTCTTGGCCCTTTCGCCGAGCATTTCTCGGCATCTACCCTCTGCTGCGGAAATCTGACGAGCCGCGCTTGGCTGGGCGGTCAGATACGAAGGGTTGCGTGGCCCTGGCCTGGGCTCTTTCATTCTTACCTGTGTGCCGCGTTTCTTGGGGAGTCTTGCGACCCTGAATTCAGATCCTGAAACTGCCCAGGGTTGCCACGCTGCTGCTCCCTTTGACAATGTCACGCTGGCGCCTGAGGATGTAATATCAAAGATGTGGTGCGGGCACTGTCGGTGACAACTCGCTAGGACTTCCCTTGCCTAGCCAACTGGCTGATATTACAGGACAAAGATCCCGCGTGGGATCTTCACCGTCTCTGCCTCTTATCATGTGTTGCTGTTGGAGAGAACACAGTTCTCTGGGGGTGATCACCCTCTTTAGCCGATCATGAGCTGTCATTGCACCAGCCAAGCTGGGTGGGTGTAGATCCGTCACAAATTTCAAGTTTCTTTCCCGTGGCCGTGCATATCACCCCACTTTGACCATGATCCTATAGAAAGATATTGGTTTTGAAAGAAAAGCCCCGGAAGGTTCATGCGCTGTAATCTATCACGGAGTGTGTCGAAAGCGGGACGGTCCACGCCGTTAATCGCCAATCGGATGATGGTCAATCAACTATCTACTGTATTGCCATAGCTGACATTGGTTGGTACTACATCCTCCGTATCACTATGTTGTAGTCACTAGTTATAGTTATATGTATGCATAGGGGGCAGACTCCGAAGTTCGGCACACTATACATACACAGTACTGAGTACAGAGTACGGAGAAAATTGATAAGACATTGACCGGTACGGAAGTACATTTGCATATGGAGAGTTTTCTTCTTGCCCCAGGTGGATTTGTGGGCCCTCTCTCTGACGCCGATTTCTGTCCAAAACATCTTCGATCCACATCTGGTCCAACAATTCTCAGCACGATCCTTCAGAGTGGAGTAGCCCTATATTTTTATGTACTACATAGGAGCTTTCTGCTGGCAGGACCTTTATATGCTTGCTTCGGTAACTCGGGCTATGATAAAGCCTCCTTATGATAAATAAACACGGTGCCTTAGCGCTACCGCCTGGCCGTATTAACAAATGTCGTAGGAATCATCAAAAGATGTGTACCCCTGGGCCTGTATAGAACAACCAATTATGATATACACAGTGCACCTAGTGTCTGCCAGAGACATATCAAACTTTGCAAACACTCAATACTGGACACCTCTTATGTAAATTAGCAAACAAATGAAAATTTCATAGCTTGGGGTTGTCATCTGCTATCTACAGAGATCTACATGACCTTACGACTACTATCATGCACAGGTACACCGTGCTGCATAAAGAGATTATCTTGAAATGCAACGACAGATCAAGCCTATCCACGGCTAAGTAATGCATGATGTAAGGGAGTGATCGACTGTTGGGCCCCGAGCACGCATGCAAGATGGGGCCGTCCCCTGCTTCCTGTCAGGCATGGCTTATGCTTGATGGGGAAGGAGGGTCATTTTAATCTCTCTTCTAAGGCTGATATCGAGTGACGCTTTCTTGGACCTGCGATGCCAGACTGTTTCTCAGAGACTAATGAAATGGCTTTGAGTTTGACAGGCATCATCTTAGTCCGAAATGTATACTCAACTATACTGAGCCTATTGGAAATAGTCTTTACATATAGCTACTGATATCCCCATGTGGTTTGAAGCTTGCCTGGTGCATCATGATAGGATATTCAATTGAACTAACCAGATGTGGAGGTGCAGCCTAGCTTCTCTCCTACTCAAACTGCAGACCATTAGGGGATTCAAGTCCGTCCCCGTCTCGATGGTTGGGTGCTAGAAGAGGGGTTCAAGTCATTATAGAGATCATCTAGTTTCCTGTGGAATCCAAGGATGCTCGTGGAAAGTTATTCCGAGTCGGGAACAGACTACTACTCCTTGTTGGAGAATTTGAACTTGAAGTTCAACACATTCTTAGGTCCTCCTACTACTAACTAGTGAACACCCCTTCTAGCACCTAACCGTAGATATGGTGTTTACTATGTATTAAGTAAGTACATTCCAGGTTTGACTTGAATATATTCTCAAGTATCACCCGAGAACATGGGCATAAGGGGGGAAATCCGGATATGCCGAATTCCACTTCAAATTGCCAGTTTTATACTCAGTGAGTATATAGATGTGATCAATAGAATAGTATGCACTAATTGATTAGTAAGTACCTACTTATTCAGTGCCACACCTCATCGCTTCAAACTTCATTATCATGACTGCCCGGATAATGTACAGTACATACACCTTGATCAGCCTTGGCAGAGATCTGAGGCATCAATCTGTTGTTGACTCCAATTAGTAAAGTTTACTGTACTATGGTTGTACCCTCTCCCCAACGGAAAGAAAGAAAAGAAAAGAAAAATGAAATAAAATAAAATAAAACAAACAGAAAGCAGAGACATGAGATAAAACCAAGACAATCATGAGCACGCGGTAAGCAGCAAGGGCCAAGTCGATCACCGTTGCCGTGGTACTCGATCAAGCTGCACCAAGTCCACCCATCACCGGATCGCCTCCTTTGTGGCTGCAGCACCCATCGTTTTCACTGGCTGCTTTGATGTCGAGATCCATTGCAAAGGTGACTCGTCAGGTTCGACCTGTGCTCTTATCTGCCATGCTGCTGGGTAACAGAAAATGAATTGGGATAATGTCCGGGGTAATCCATGGCAGAGCTTCTTCGTGTTCCGCGGTGGCTCTGCTCGGTCGCAGATTGGTGTAGTTAGCCGTTCTAGTTTAATCCGAGGGTGCATAGTCTCGATCTACATAATCATCGCATGGCGGTGCCTGAGAGTAAATCATTGGTTTTAATATTTTAATTCTTATTTTTGTTTTAATTTAATTTATTTTTTTTTCCTATTTCGCGGTGGCCTAAATACACGGCCTAGATGTGATCCGGGGTGATGACTGCCATGATCTAGTGGATTTCGACCGAAGACAGGGAGCTACATTGTTATATTTGCCGATTGTAGAATTGATACTCATGTTTGAATTCACGCGATTGATGTCTCTGCTCGCAATGCGGGTCGTACATCAACTGCTCGACCAGGCTGGTATTCAATGGCTGCCTTAAGTCATTCATAGAGATAGAGCAGTGCAACCCGACATGAGCCCTCATAGTTAGCATATGTACATACTATATACATATAGTTGTTGGACGTTCTTGGATATAAATGGGTAGTTAATGATGAATCTTTCCATAGCACCTATGAGGAGGAAAACTCAAGTCATGAAGTTTCTAATTACGACGGCTCCTACCCTCAAGTGAGACACTGAGGATCCATACATGATGTGAAATATATCTTGCGACGACCAGATTCTTCATCCTGAGTTTAGCGGGTTGCACAGTCCCACCTCCATGTTGAAGTCATGCCTGGAGCATCGTGCAATGACCCATAGTTCTTCTCCCACGCTTATCTCTGTCTGTGTGTATATATGTACATATGTATGTAAATATGCCCAGTGTTATCCCTTTTGCTAATGCACTCTAGAGGCTCACGCGGCTTTAGGTAATGTCTCGGCGCCGGATGTCTCCACTAAGTGGATTTTTAACGTATGCGCGCGGCGGTCTTTTTTCTTTTTTCCATTTTTTTTTTTCTTCTACGTGGAGCGTAGGGCACAAGTCCCGAGAAACCCCCTTAGTGCATCACTATTTGGCCTCGGTAATATGTACATACATCTGTATATATGGAGGATTTAAAGGGGGTCTGTTCCCTCCGATAAAGTGCATATACGGGCGTATATGCACTTTATCGGTGACTCTGTATACATAGCGCCCGCTATGTATACAGTCATTGGGCTAGTTGCCCCGAAGGATGAGATTGTCTCATCCGGGGAAAGGGGAATGTGACGGCATATTCACGAGGATCAACGAATGCCAACGAGTCCCACAGCTTCCAAACGCGACCCGTTCAAAATCTCGCCCCCATCCCAGCGGTTGTGTAACCCAAGGGAGATCTGCATCCGCCAGACGACGATTTGGTTCATCGATTGCTAGAGACCATTGGCGGAAGGAATATGCGTTGGTTTTGGCTGTTCGTTTGGCGGCGTTTCACAACTGACCTCTGGATTGGATTATTACTACGCCGAACGTATTTACACAATGGTAAAACGGCTCGGTTAGTTGAACCCTATTACAGATGGAATGGGAATGGAAGAGTATGTAGCAAGAGCAGAGAAAAATAATTAGGGATGCGTGGCCATTTTTGGCCATTTTTACGGCTGTGGAGTCTTCCCGAACCCACTTCAGTTCCTCATGACGCCATGGGACGATCGAAGATTTCTGCTGAATGCGGTATGGATTGGACTATATTCACTGATATTGGATATTGGCAACAAGGAATAGCGAGTGGATGAGAGTACGGAGAAAGAGAAGGGGCTCTTATTTCGGAGGGGGACGTGTGGACATCTTGAGTGGAGTTGGGCTGTGGACTGTGGACTGCTGGAAAAAAAAGGGGGGGCGCGTGTGCATTGTCACATTGTGACTCCACTGGGTCAGAGCCCAGTTCTTTGAATATAAAGATCATCCTGTGGCGCTGTGGCTGAAAAAGAGCCGAATAGCCATGGCCAAATCAGAAGGGAAAATGAAGAAAATGAGAAAAACGGAAGAAATGACAAGGAAGAAACAAATCAAATAAGATCATAGGGAGAAAGACTGCCCAAAGGGGCTAAGGCTGCTCCAAAAAGGAAGATTGCATATAAAAAGAAAAATAAAAGAAAACAAGAAAATTTAGAAAGGAAATCCGCTAGGCTAAATCGGGTTAGATGACTGGGAGCGGGAATAATGACGGAAGGGGGCGAACCTTTTAGGAAATGCGCTAGCGGCTGGAGGAATGCAAGTCAGGGAACCCTGCAGTTACGGAGAATACAGACAAATAAAATGAAAAAGGAGAAGATCGAAAGAAAGTGGCAAAAGCAAAAATGTATCAAGCAGCAGGAGAGGAAAGTTAAATATATACATCAATGCGAAAAGGGATTTTCAATGTACAAGGGTAGCGACATAATGTACAGGTAGTCCACAGCTAGTCTACAGCTCTTTGCATCTGAAGGGGATGCAGCATGAGGTATTGGGGTCCATCGTGGGGG
>Ga0102593_1000680_pt1 | contig 48751 bp, 7 predicted proteins | sample AraplaCol_mMS_r2_2_FD_76862 | JGI IMG/M metagenome (GOLD analysis project Ga0102593, IMG submission 76862) | Arabidopsis root microbial communities from North Carolina, USA - plate scrape MF_Col_mMS_r2 (SPADES assembly) (version 2) | ecosystem: Host-associated > Plants > Roots > Endosphere... | reverse complement strand
AACAAAAAATAAACAAAAAATAAACAAAAAATAAACAAAAAATAAACAAAAAATAAACAAAAAATAAACAAAAAATAAACAAAAAATAAACAAAAAATAAACAAAAAATAAACAAAAAATATATATTACAGTTTAAAAAAAATATAATACTATTTACTACAATATTAAAATATATATAATTATTTCAATTTCTAATTTTACTATATAGAATACAATCTATATAATCGAATAATTCCACTGTAAAAAGAAATCCGAATCAAATCGATTAAAACTAAATAAATAAATTATTCAAAATTTACTATACTATATATTAATCAAATCTATAATATTATCAAATATTAGAAAAGATTTATTATATATATTAACAATATTTCTAAAACAGTTCTATAATATCGATAACTATAACAGAAAAAAATTTATTTTCAATCTATAATCGATACAAAAATTATATATACAGAAAATTAGAATACTGAATTAAATTTGTTTCTGTTGTAAAATTTTGGTATTATAAAATTTTTATTTAAATCTTTTTCTATTTATCGACTTTACTGTAAAAAAATTATATTGTATATTATACTGTTTAATAATATTATAAAAATATAAAATTTGATTACAGTTTTTTTATAAATTTCTACAGTCCAAACAATATAAAAATTGTTATAATCTGTAATCCAATTATTAATAAATATAGAATTCGAAATTTTATCAATTTTTTCGAACTATTTCAGAATATTGATAAACAATTTTGTATTATCTATTATTATAGTAGAAAATTACCGAAATATTAATAAAATAAATATAAAATAAATCTGGATTATCTATTATATTATATATATTTTTTCCAGAATAACAGTTATAATACTGTTTTGAAATTGTTTAATCAAATAAATATATGATTTCAAAAATATTTTTTCCAGAACTATTTTTTTTATAAATATCTATAATCAAAAATAGATATTGTTGACAAAAAATATATTGACAACAATCTGTTAATAATATACAAAGTTCTACTGTATTTTTGTTATTAGAAAAATTATTACTATTATTTCTATTTCCGTTTCAATTATTTTCCGAAACAGATATTGTTTACTTTTTTTTACAAATTTTAGTCTATTTTATTTGTCTTTATTAATTTTTATTTTTATTTTATCAATACTAGATTAACCGATTTTTGATAATAAAAATTTGATTTTAATTATCTGTATAAATATTGCAATTATAATAATACAATTTACCGAGATAGATATATCGAAAATATTTCGAAAAAAAAATAATTATCAAAAAAAAAAGGAATTTACAGTATAATTTTTTGTTTATTTAAAATAACTAGAGTTCAGAACCGATTCTACTATAATTCAAACCGGATTATTTTTATATTATTTTTTGAAAAAATAATTATTACAGAATCTCTGACAATAAGAAAATAATTTTATCAAAATAGTATAGTATAAAATCTATTGTATCTCAATAAAATATTTTTGGTACTATAATCCCGTTACGGATATAAATATATATCGAAATATCTATATAATAAACTGGCTGAATAATTTTTTTTGTATATATAGAATTCTTTGAAAATTTTTCAAGAATCAGTCTCTGTATTTTATTATTGACTAATTGATCTTTTATATTTTTTTAAATTTTTTTAAATTTTTTTAAATTTTTTTATATTTTATTATTCTATATAGTTAATAAATACTAGTTTGTATTCTAGTTCTATTATATATTTTGACAATTTTTTATTATAATAATAAAAAATATAAAATTACTTATCAATATTTTCGAATAATTTGAAAAAAATCAATAAAATTTCGAATTCTATATCTATTAACAATTGGATTATAGATTATAATAATTTTAATATTATCGGAATTACAGAAATTTATAAAAAAACTATAATTAATTCGTATATCTTTGCAATATTATTTATTTATATTATTAAAAAGTATAATATATAGTATGGATTTTTTGTAATAAAATTGATAAATAAAAAAAAGAAATACAAATTTTTTTATTATAGTACTAAAATTTTATAACAGAAATAGATATTAGTTCAGTATTTTAATTTTCTATATATATAATTTTTGTAACAGAATTATTCCGATTATATAAATTATATATTATATAATAAAATTGAAAATTAAATAATTATATATATTTTATTATTATAATATATAGTATTGTATTTTTATTAATAACTGATAATATTTTTCTATATAAATAATACTATATTCTTTTGTAGATAATAATAATTTTTTTATACATTTTTTTGTTTTATATATATTTCTGAACTGAATTTTGTTTTATTTTTTGATGTTTTTAAATATTTATTTATTTTATTGTAACTATTTATTATAATCAAATATTGTTTAAAATAAATATACTTTTTTTTTCGATCAGAATTTCTGATTATTGATATAATTATTCTAATACTAAAATTTTCAGATAAAATTCTGATTCAACAATATCTGTTTATTTTTCCGGTATAACTGAATTTCTTCTAAATTTTTAATTTATTTCTATCAATTATAATTAATTCAATATCAAATCGAATATTTTGTTTATTTTGTTCAGAACAATAATAATTTCAATTGTGTAATTATTCAGTATACTATCTTTTATTTTTAAGAATATTATACTACTGTAGAATAGTATATTGAATAAATTCTCTCGAACAGAAAAATCAATATCAGACCAAATATTTTATCTCTGTTTCGCGTATTGTATAAAATCACGTATAGTGACACTAACCCTGGTATGGTGGACGGTTATACTACACCGTCTTTCTTATATTCAAACTAATACAATCCTACTGTAGCCCGGTTTGTTTTCCTATGACAGATTCTGCTATTTTCAATGTCTATTACTGTAAAAAACTGTAACAGAACTGAATCAATCTTGACTAGACCAATATACTATTGACAATATTATCAAAAAAAAATTATCTATATATATATACCGCTGTTTATTTCCGCGGAGTAGAATATATACTATTAACGTAAATCCATCGATGATATTCCAATAGTACCAAATTGACCGAAATTGAGAAAAATTATTTGGAAAATAGCTAATCAATCTGGATAATCTAGGTATTATTTTAAAATATTCTATAGATTGAGATATAGTCAATATTTTGTCCAAACAACAAACGAATAAAAATAATTCTACTATAGTCGGTAGAAACTGGATTGCCAATTATATTCTGTTCCAAAAGAAATCCCGTATCCGCTTTTCCGCGCCAATACCAAATATTATATTTTATTTTCAAATATTAATTGTACCACCAATATTTAAAATTATTGAATAATGATGATAATAATAAAAATAATAATAATAATAATAATAATAATAATAATAATAATAATAGATCTTTTATTTGATATCAATATTTTGTGTAATATCTATATACCGTTATTACTATTTTATATCGGTATAGAAATAGAAGAATCAGATTATCAACAATATTTTGATATATTGTTCACTATACAATTTTCAGAAACTGTCGAAATTCTTTCCAGACAAATTTTGATCGATTGAATAATCGAAGATCAGATTGTATTTGAAATATTTGTTGTTTGAACAATATCTGTATAGATTCAATAGAACTGAGATCTGCTAGATACAGAAATTATTCTACTATATAGATTTTATATATTTCAAACTATTTCTGAATTACAAAAATATTATAGATTTTAGTATTATTTTATTTGAAATATTGTCTCTGATTGATTTTCAATTTAAATTATATTCTAAACTCTTTATAAAATATTTTCGTTATAACTATCTATATTGATTATTAGGATTTGATAGATTTTAGAATATAGATAAAATATTTTTTGAAATTAAAGATTGGAATATTTTTGTACAGAATATTTATTCGAAGAAATAAATCAATTCAGCTTTTTGAATTTGATCTATTTCTGGATAAACTACCGCCGATACAAAATATTATATCTTTTCAAAAAAATCTTTTTTTCGATTTCTACTAATTTCTTGGCCGAATTGATATATTTTGATATATAAAATAGTAAACTAGAAAAATAATATTGATATTGTTGTTGGTGAGACGGGAAGTGGAGAACTTCTTTTGGAACAGAATATATATTCAATACAGATCTGTTTTTCAAATTTGTTGTTTATATCGATATAATTATTAATATACTGAATATAAAAACAGAAATTTGTTTGAAGATTCAGTATTTTTTTTTAAAACAAATATTCGCAATTTTGATAAAACTGGATTTGCGATAGATATTGCCAGTACTGTATAGATTATTACTTATTCTTATCGAATTAAAATCAGAAAACTTTTTTGTTTTGGACAACAAATATAGATAACAGTTATTTTCAAAAACAAAATTTTCAATACAGTATAGTACACTATAGTACCGGATTTATGGCGATTCGAAATGTCTCCGACTAGATAGACAATCGATAAAATTGGATTGAGCTGGTTTCAAAATTATTTTATACTACAGATCCAAAATCGAAACAGAATCTCTGACAATTTTTTGTTAAAGATAGCTATAGCAATTATTTGACAGCTGATATTTATATAGTTTGTATACAGAATTATATTAAATCTATACCAATACTACCGTTTTCTTTTTATCTGTACCGTATATTGGATAAATTGAATATCCAATTGGTATTTTGACCAATGTATTCGATACTGTCTTTTCGGTCAGAATAGCAATTTCAAGTATCTATCAAATTCTGCGATATTCATCGACAAATAAGATCTATCAGTAGATTATTCAGAAATCAATTCTTTTCGTTTCCGAATTCTGTTGAACGGATATTGAAGCAAATTGGCAAAGGAGCCGAACAGATATTGTATAGAACTGTTTTAATAAAGAAACAGATCAGTCAATTGCAAACTAAATTGAATTTCCGATACTGCAAACAGACTGTCAAAAATAGAAAAATACATTACCATGGTGATTTAAGCAGCCAAATGATACAACAGTATTTACAAACAGAGATAACTGTCCAGACAAATAGTGGTAACTAATAGGCGTGGTATAGCCGATGCGGAGAACGAATCGGCCAATCAGCGACTATCTCAGAATATATATTTTGTCGAAATGTAGGACATAAAGGTAACAGATACTCTAATATTGATTTGAATAATGACAGCTAATAATATTGTGTGTTGTTGTTATTTCAATATTAAGATGTGATACCCTACGCGGCCGGCTCGCTTGTGACTTGCGTTATATATGTATATACCGGATTCAGATCTGTTAGAGTTACCAATATTGACTATTTCAATACTATTGTGGTATATATATTCAATATACATAATTTGATTTTTGATTAGTATATATTTAATTTATTGTTCTTGCTGACAACAATAACAGAACTGGTTTAATCGATAGATATTTATATTCAACATTATAGGATATTCAAAATTTTCTATACTAGAAAAAAATATAATTATTTTCCGACTGGAATATCTATCTTATTTACTGTTTTACTGACAATAGTAGGTCCGGTTTCAATCGATAGATATTTATATTCTAGGTTATAGATTTCTCAAATTTTTCTGTACTGCAAATTAGATAAAAAAATATTTATGATAAATCAATCAGTCGGCAAATTTTCGAAACAAATTTTCTAGAATACATACAGCAAATCCGAATCAGTTGTATTGATTTACAATATAGAACTTTATTCAGACAAATCTTGATTTAGTAAAACTCATAATTCGAAGATATAGAGACATTGAATTATATTATCTTCTATAGAAATATAAATTAATAAATTATTGGAGCAATTTTACTAAATTATATCTATATCAACATATTATTGTCAATATATAATAGACAAATATATAATACAAAAATATATTTGATAGATTCTGTGAATAGACTATATAAAAATATATACAGTAAAAAAGTTACTACACTTTTCGGACAAAAGATAGTATTATAGATAATCTACAACCTTTTTTGCAAGAATATAGTTTTGTTCGGGACTTTATATATATTGTAAAATCTACTATTTTGTCTGTTGTCTTTCAACAGATCGATCAATTATTTTTCCAATCTGCAATTCTACTATGTTACTATAATGTTAAAATTTTCTAGTCAGTATTTAATATAGATTACAGTTTCGATATTATAGCTATTTCAAAAATCTCTATACTATTACTTTCATCTAGCTGAATTTAATAGATAGCCGGACTATTCTGTTAATTGTTTGTTTTATAAAAATTTGCAAACCATTTTCCATCGAAAATAAAACTAGCAAACTGTTAATTGAATTTCAATAAATCTTTATTCTGGTTTTTCACTCAAACAACTACTTTATCAAATCAATTCAAAAGAATTCAGACTGCTATAGAGTATTTCTATTCTATTGCTATTTTTACGATACATTATATTTGCTTTGTTTTCTATTGCCAAATTTTTGTATATATAGTATTGTATAATCTATATCTATATTGACAAGTTAGTTTTTGTTAATTTTCGGTTAATCGGAAAATTCAAATCAAAAGTAATTCAGTAATTTTGAATAGTATACTTCATAATAGTAGATAAATAATAATATTATCAAGGAATTGTACCATTATTATCTCTATTCTATAGATGGCGATATGATAATTTTTTCCAATATTTCAATAGTAGATATGAAACTGTTAAATATATCAATGTTTCTATAATAGTTTTTTATGCTTTGACAATATAAATTCTAGCAATATCGAATTTCAGAGTATTAGTAAGAATATTGAACACCAATTTTTAGCTGTATATAATATGATTATTACTATTAAATAGTATTATATTGAGATTGATTTTTGAATTTGAAAATCAATATAGTTTTTTATCTACAATATCTATATATATTTTGCGAAACCATTTTTGATTATATACTAAAGATTTGAAATAGAAAATATTTTAGATATTTTAGATACTATTTATCTATATTAAATAGTTTTTGCCTAAATACAAAATTGAAATAAAAACCTACAAATTATGAAACTACTGATAAGTTCCAACAGTATCTATACCATATACAAATAATTCTAAGATATTTTGTTTGATATGGCTATATTTCTAATCATGAATATATTGATAGATTATACTATTTTCAATAGTATTTTAACTACTAGAATTATAGTTATATAGTTCGAATATATCAAAATTCCAAAACTAGATATATTGTATACAATTCTACAATTCTAGCAATTACTATTACAAAAACAACTCCGGATTTACTAAATACATAATATATTTGGACTATGGTTGTAAAATGTTTCTGACTATTTTGACTATTTTGACTATTTTGACTATTTTGACTATTTTGACTATTTTGACTATTTTGACTATTTTGACTATTTTGACTATTTTGACTATTTTGACTATTTTGACTATTTTGACTATTTTTACAGTTAATCAATTAATATATAAAAATTGATACAGTTCAATAAATACTATTTTGTTAGTTTAAAGTTGTATCTTGCACTAGTATTGTAGTATTGTAGACAAATTCATTTTGATCAGTCTAGGGTAATTATTATATTGTTGTTTACTCTCATACCAATAGTATCAATAGTAATTAGTATAGATATTTTCAATAATTTGATTTATCTTTTTTCGTTTTCGATATCTGTTATTATCACGGTTTTTTAGTCTACTATTTTTATTGCACTTTCTAACTACAGTTTATTATTTTTTATTACAATATCTCTATCTGACACATCTGTCTATATCGCTGATACTAGCTGAATCTTTACCCAAAATAGTTCTATCATCTATTTTTTTATTCTCAAATTTTCTGGAACTAGAACGGAAATGGATCCAATAGTAAATATATTCTTAGCCAATCAAAATACCAAAACCGATACCATGGAAAAAGAAATTGTATCCAAATTGTCTATAGTGATATCTATATCGATATTCTATAGTAAATTACTATTTAGACTACTAGAATAGCTATTTCTATTCTCTGTTACTATCTAATCCCAGATTTCTCTATAACAAAATCTTTTCCGGAAATAAATTTAGTATCGATAGACTATGACTACTCTATCTATCTAAAAGATATTCTACAATATCTATATTCCGATTCTATGAATCAATATTGGATCGATAATTCTATGTTTTATAGATCAATATTACAAATAGTTGCAATAGAATAATGATAATTTTTCCAATAAAAAAATAGAGAAAACAGATATTTAGTTATCCAAAATTTATAGATTTATTACTGGATCGAATCTACGAATATATATTTTACTATATTTGGGAATGAATTCTATATAGTTCTGAAATATATTTTTTGTAGATTATTTTATAGTAACAATAACAATATCCTGTATTCATTCTGTGCTGATAAATAATTTAATTAAACTATATGGTCAATCAAAAAGTAGAAGTTTGGTGATTTTTTATATACGTCGATCTAAATGTTTTTTATATCTGTGGTATATATATATAGATCAAATTTATTATTGTTTTCAAAAAGATAATCTGTGGTATAGTATACTATTAAACTAAAATCAAATTTCTTTTTTACTATTTCAGAAAATCTTAAATATATATATTCTATCTATTTACAATTCCAGTAGATAGATTATCATAGACAATTTTAATATTGTTGATTATAATCCAAATACAATTCTAACAGATTAGTATTAAACAAAAAAATCAAAGATTTAACTAGTTCAATGAAAATTGTAAATTTTGTTTGATAATAAAATATAATATAGATATATTTAGTAACCAATTATTTAGTCACTCGATAAAATCTATTTTTGATTTTCTAATAATAATAATAGAAAGATCTTGCTCGTAATTACCAGAACTAATCCCTGGTTTCATAGCAGATTTCTACAACAAATTTTACCATCTCCAATATCCGTTTTTTGTATACCAGCTAATCCAGCAATTACTTTAATATACAACTACAATAGATTTTCTATCTATCAATTTACGATTTGCACTAATATTTGATAGCAGAATCGATTTTGTTCGATAGATATTTATATTCTAGATCTCAAAACTTTTGATAGTTTTCTGTTTTGCGAAAGAAACAAAAATCTTTTTACAGCAAACCTATCGGCCCGTAATTTTCCAAAAGAAATCGAAATAAATTGATCAAACCCGAGATAGATATCTAACGAAAGGAAAGAGAGAGATTCAATGGAAATAGTAATCCAGAAATACAAAAATATTGTATTATACCAATATTCTATATAGAAAAAATATAGATTGTAAAAGAAATTACAATATTAATCTAATAGATATTTAAATCTAGAATAAATCGAACTGTTTTAATAGCACAACCGGACTATAAATCTATTCAGTCCAGATATATTGATTTCTAATAGAAGAAAAAATATGCAGACAATCGAAACTATGGTGTTGACAATAAAACGAAATATATTTTATTATATTGACTGTTTTTGTTGTAAAAACAATCAGATTTTTATCGGAATTTTATCCAGTATGTATTTTTTCTATTGAAAAAACATAATCAGATAAACTGCTAAATTAATTTTACTAAAATCTATATCAGTATATCACTGATAATATACTATAAACAAATATATAGTATAAAAATCTGATTGATGAAATTTGTCTCTATTTTTCAATTATTAGCTTGTTAAATATATACAATAGAAAATATTAAAACTCTGGAAACAGAATTTTAGTGTTGTTGACTATTTGTTTAGCTATTTAATGGATATATTTATTAACCAATATTTTTAAAAATAATCGCAAATTCAATAAATCCAGAATTTGATATTTCTAGAATATAGATAGTCTATATATTTACCAATTATTTGTAATCTCCTATGGCCGAAAAATATATAATATAGTATATATATAAATAATTGTCTGAGTATCTACAGATATAATAAAATAGTACTATATAAAAATAGTATTGTTTATATATATAGATATAGACTTTTGTCTAAAAATAAAATCAATATTTCGTCATTTAGTAATATATACAAAAAATCTATTATTGTTTCTAACTATTTATTAGCATTTTCTAAATTGATAAATATAATAACATTTATTTCAGTTTCGAAATTATTACTATCAGTGTAGATTATTACTATATTTGTTTTGCTGTAACAATTACAAATTAGTCAATATATTCTAATATTCTCTGAATTACAATATATATAGTAGAAAAAATTTACTATAGAGATACCAGACAAATTTCAAGTTTAGATACGTTATCTAAATTTCTGACTTACAACAGATATCTATAGTATAAAGAGAATATCAATAAAATTATAGAATTTTCAATCAGATATATAGATATCGATATTGAATTCGATATGGTATATTTTTCTCAATAGATTTTTCAGAAAATATATATATACAAAATAATATTCCTTGAAAAAACGGATGTATAGCAATATTGACAAATTGAATAAATAGTAATATTTTTATAACAATCCAAAGAATAGTTCGGAAAATATTTCGTGATAACAATAATATTAAAATCATACTCATATTTGTCAGACTAAACCCGATTTGACGGCAGATTCTACGGAACGGTTTTGAGATTCACCGCTATTATATATATATACCAAAAAATGTTATATAATTCAGTATTTTTTTTCTCCGCTTCAAATTCTGCTATATCCAATATCCATTGTATATCAGCTATTCTGGTAAAACCCTATACATATTATTCCAATTGGGGGTTATATTAGTCTATTTTATTTACTGTTCTATTGGCAATATCAGCTGATCCGATTTTGGTTGATGAATTTATATTCTAAATTATAACTTTTCTCGAAATTTTCTGTTCTGCAAATAAATAAAAATTTGAATATTATATATAGTGAAACTATAATATAATAGTTCTCTATATTATATTTTCTACAAAATATAATATGGAATTGTTTAATCGGATATTTAGCTATAATTATATTTAGATAATTGTTAGAGAAACTAAATTGAATTACTATAGCGATTATATTTGGCGAATCTAGAAACAGTATAGAAAATAAGAAATATATAGAAAAGATTTGATTTTTCCAAGATTTGAAATCAATTCGGAATATTTTGTTGCTACATAAATAATAATCTATATTTATCGGATAAAAATCGAAAAATCTATTGGCTAACTCAATTATTATAAATACTGTAACAACAGTTTAATAGAAAAGAATTTACATAAATCGGATTTTTCCAGATTAGAACTACTATATTATCGATATAGCTAATTACCCTTACTATTATACAAATATTGCCAAAATCAAAATTATTTGAAGTAATAGAATTTTTTATAGAAATTATAAATCAAATTAGTAATATAGAAAAAGAATAAAAAAAAGAGAAAAAATAGTCCTAAAAAATATTTTTAGCTACCGATTTATTTGTACGATATTTTTTTGTAAAATAAATATAGAGGTAAAATAAATATAGAGTATTGATTGGAAATTGGTTTCAAATATAAATCAACTTGTTGTTTGGAATTTTCTTTGATATAGTGCTTGTTGAAATCAATAAATACCAAAAATTGTCGAATAATAGATTCTGATGAATTTTCAGTTACAGTTGTTTCCAGTTTTTTATAATTAATGAAAAGAGGTTTTGCCGGATAGTCCGATATAACTAACAGCAAATTCTGCTATCAAAATTCTGGGAATATCTAGATCGAAACAAAAACTTAATTGTATTGTAAACTGTTCTCGGATATATCTAAATTTAGTAACTAAATTAAAATATATTTTATTAGCCGCAATCTTATTTAAAATCAATATTTTTTTGGATATCTGTTTCGTTCTAAATCCAAATTGATTTCAATTGAGACTGTTGGAAAAATATAGAAAAAAGAACAAAATAGATGGTTATTTGGATAATACAAATTAAACGGGATGTGGAGAAAGATTATTAGTATCCACTGTATAATATCTATACAATCGTTTTCCGAAGAAGATTCCCATAGTACTAAAAACAGAAATTCGAAATATTAGATATACTAAATATTGTTGATTTATATAAAATAATTTTTATATAAAATTTTTGAAAAAAAATCTATAAACCAAAAGTAAATTCTATTCCATACAATTATTTTCATAATCGTAAATATTTTAATTATCAGAATTATAGTTATAGAGCTCGAATATATTAGAGATTCCAAAACTATATATATTGTATACAATTGTTACAATTCAGGTAGTTATTACCGTAAATATATTCTCTTTTTTACTGAATGTACAATATACTTCGATTATGGCTGTAAGGAAAAATGCTATTGATTTATTTTTACAATTGTTTTATCGGTATAGAAAAACTACTATAGTCTTACAAATACTGTATTAATAGATACAAATCTTATTCTAGGTCAATATAGTGGATTAATTATTTTTTCCGATTTATATCAATTATTGGAATACCATACATTTTCCTGATACCAATAATATCAATTTTTGGATCTGGATAGTAATATCTACCTTTCTGACCATTCTTCTTATTATTTTGTTTTCCGTAATAGTTTTTTAGATCACTGTTTCTATAATAATAATTGTAATAAATAGATGAATCTATTTGTTCTATTAATATCAACCGAATCTCTAAGCAAAATATTTTCGGTAACTATTTTTGTTTTCGAACTTCCCAGAACCGGAATAGAAACGGATTTAATAAGAAATATATCTATCTATTTAGTCACTTCGGATAATTGAACCGATACTCTCAAAAATATTTTAGTATTTCAATTATCGATAGTAATATCTATATCATTATTATACAACAGATTGTAACTCAAATTACTAAAATAGTTGTTTTATTCTTTGTTATTGCTAAAAGGATTTTGATATTATTCATTATCTAATCCCGAGACTATCGCCAAGTTTCTCTGTTTCGATTCACAATAAATAAATATTCAATATCGCAATGAAAATATATATAACAACAATTTTTTCGCGAATATTTCTATATAGTTCTAAATTCCGTATTTTTTTGTAAATTTTTCTATAGCAGAAATAACAATATTCTGTATTTGTTTTTTGGTTAGTAAGCAATTTAATACAGCTATCTAGTCTACTAAATACTATACCTGAAATTTCAGTATTCTTCTGTATATATTGATCAATATATTTTGTGTATTTACAATAGATATATATATTATATTTACTATAATTCCGAAAATACAACTTTCGATTAAATATATTGTAAATTTATGATCAAAATAAGAATTAAACTATTTCGGCAGATATTAATTATATATACTATTGTATATAATATTCTAATGTATTATTATAAACAATTTTAATTTGTATTATCTATTTTAATCCAGAAAATGTTTTATTAATCCATTGAACAAGAATATCGATAATCTAATTAAGTAAATAGAGAATTATAGACTTAGCTTGAGAATAAAATATCATACAGTTACATTTAGTGGCCAAATATTTTGTTACCAAATAAATTCAATTCTCGATATTATCCAGATCCTTTTTGCTAAAAGATTGATATATACAATGTATTACACAACTCTATTTGTGTTTTTACTGAATTTAACCCCGTTCAATAATAGTAAATACTATATTATACTATTTTCAAACAGAAACAGATTGACTGAAAAAAAAACCGAATCAATAATCTTTTGTTCTACTATACAAATTGATTATCGTTCCTGAATTTTCGAAATTTTCTTAATTTGATATTTGAAAATACATCGATATTATTGTTGATACTATTATTTAGTTTTTTTCAGAATATAATTGAAAAATAAATTTCCAGAACCAAATTTACTTTTCATTTACTTTTCATTCAAAATCTACAGATATTCTTTTTGGTATTTAAACATAAAATACTTGCTTAGTTTGTTGGTATATAAAAAATATCTATAAAAACAGAATACTTTATAGATTATAGTATTGGTTATACTATTCCAGTACAACATGATACCAATATTGATAATATAAATATATCGAAAAATCGGTATCTAATATCAACAATTTCTGAATTTCGCTAAAATTATCTATAAACAAAACTGTGTATTTTTTATATCGATTTGATACAATAATATTTGTAAATTTATCTTTTTACTGAAAACCCCGTTTTTCTAAAGATTTCTTTGGTTTTTGTATTGAATATCGAGTTCAATAATATCAATAGTTATCAGAATTCTAAAGACGATCTATACAAACTCTTCTATATGAGATTTCGATTCTATTATGTACTGAAACAAAATTCCATATATTATTCAGTAAATATCATTCTAATATTTTTGGATCGGATAATATTTTCAACCCTCTTTCATCGTATTTTTTAAATTAAATTGTTTAATATTATTATGATTTCTATTTTTCTTATCTTTCAAGTTTTATTATTGTATGACTATACAAATTAGAAAACGGAGACTAGACTATATCCCAAATTTATAATGCGTAGAACTATTGTCACTATCTATTCTGAGTATTTTGTAGAAAGTTATAATCTATTACTATATATCTGCATAAAAAGACAGATCGATAGATTTTACAATTCTATTTTCTATTGATTTTCTAAAAATATACAAAATCTGGAAAAAGGATTAGTATATAATCATAGTATTTATATTCGATATTATCAATATTAATTATACTATTTGTATAATACTAATCTAATTAGAAAAATTTATAAAATAGATTCTATTATTTTCAACAACTTCAGTTTCAGTAATATCTATATAACAAAAATTGACTATATTGCTAATATAGTAATTCTTATATAGAAAGTTCATTCTAAATTACATTCTATTAGATTGTTGTAATATTTGTAAGAATCGAGTCAATCGATAGATTTTCCAATTGATATCGAATAGATATAGACTACTCGTCAGTATCTGAAAAAATTGATTTTTTCTAAATTTTCTTTATTCTAGATATTATATCTAAATTTGGTCAATATATTGATAACGTAAGCTAATTTAGATCTTTATCAAATATTGAAATATAATAATACATAAATATTTAATTGAGAAATTCTATATCGATTATTTCTGCAAAAATCCTGTATTGATTGATTCAATGTAACTATGAAGAATACAGTATCAAAAATTACTATATTATATTTTCGATAAATATAAACCATAAAAGTTTTTTTATTAATTAATTGTAAACTGATCGATATAATAATGTATATCGATATATTATATCGATCAATTTGTTGAAAATAAATATAACATTAATTTTTATTCAATACAATATCAAATTGTTTATCAGATTAAGATATTTTTGAAACAATTTTCTGATCAATTTTGGAGACATTGCTATTTGTCCAATCCATTAATATCGTTGTATATCGATTTATCGCAGAATATTATTTTATTTTGAAATTATATTAAAATTAAATTGATATCGATATCTATAGATTTTACACAAGATTTTTACAATTTCGTCGAGATTATATCTCTATTACAATATCCGCGAATTAGAATTTTAGATAATAACTTTAGAATTTATTGAGTTTTCTTCATATTTTAATATATCTTTTAATATTTATATTGTTCCGGATAAGATTTAAATAGTACTAGAGTATAGTCAGTTAATTGATAAATAATACTATTATAATACAAATAATAGTAATTTTGAAATGAAAATAGATATTACTCTATTTAGAAATTTAGAAATTATCGATAAATAATTTAAAATAATAGTAAATAATTCTATTCCAATTACTAGAGAATATTGAATTTGATTTAAAATTTATAAATTTATATATTGAGAAAATACTGTTTTTATACAACTTAAATATAATATTGGTATGGTTTTACTATTTTATAAATAATTAGACAGCTAATTAAAATGTATATCAGATCTTCCGGTCAAGAAAGATTATGAATTATTGTTAAATATATTGACTATCAAAATTCTACAAATGTTGTTTTTTTCGAATCAATTAAATTTCTGATCATTTCAATAGATCTAGCAACAAATATATCAACAAACCAGTCAAATATATAAACAATAGTAGTAATATTTTTTCCCGAAATTTCTAATAATCTTTTGCTATATATATTTGTATAAACCAGGAATCAAAAAATAGAAATAACAATAACAAAGAATCAATAATTCAAGTTGAAATTTTAATATTTATATATAAATTCTATCTGTAAAGTTTATCAAATAAATTTTTGTATTATATATTTAGTTACAATATGTCACCATTAATATATACTATACAGATACAATTTGATAAAATTGGTTTCGCAGTTTATTTATCTATTATTTTTTAATAATGGAAACAAATATTGGAAAAATACCAATAATAATTTTAAACTGGATTTACAACAAAAATAGACATAATATATATAATATATTATTTCGTAATCTATTTGTAATTCTGATTATTTTTGGATTTTTGATACTATTAGATACTAGTATTTCTAAATTGTATAGTATATAAAATTCAAAATTTTGTCAAACAATTTTATTTATACTAACTATATATTTGTTAGATCAATAGTATATTTTTTTACTATATATTTTTGTATTTCCAATAAAAAGATTTTCCAGAATATATTTTTTGGTATAGATATCTATACTGTAGTCTAATACAGTCAATACAATTTCTGTTTCACTATTTGCTTCAGAATTTATTTCAGAAAATACTGATCGATCAATTCGCCGTAAGGAATTTTTTTTTGCAGAACGGAAAATCCTGAAAATTTTTGTAATCTAGATACAGATATTTATCAACTGAAACCGGATCTATTACTATTGTCAGTAGAGACAATCAGTTGGTATATAAAGTTTTATTGCCGTTGCATATGAAAATAACCGCCAGACGAGTTGATTTCCAAATAATGGATATTGAAACAGCAGAATTTGTTGTAGAAAAATAGTAGATTACATAGACTTTTTCGGTATATATAAATCGGCGAATTTCTGAACCACTTTTTCGGTTCTGCTGTCAAACCGGGAACTAGCTCTGGCAAACACAAATAAATATTATTATTATTATTATAATATTAATAATAAGCACAAAATATCAGATATAGAGGATATTATATATGATAATTACCATTTAAATACAAAATTAAAAAGGATTTGAATCGCGAAATCAGTTCTATAATTTAATAATATCTATATTGTATACAAAACAATTCTGAAAATTCTGTTTTGTATAGCTATTTTTAAAATTGTAAATATTTCGACAATTTATATTGTATTCAATAAATTTTAACTATCAGAATTATACATATATAGTTCACATATTTTCGAAGCTTCCAAAACTATATTTATTGTATACAGTTTTACAATTCTAACGGTTTTATCGCAGATACAATTATATATTCGCGAAATATATAATATAATTCGTCTATATTCGTAAAAATATATTCCCTATTTTTCTGACTTCCGCGATTGTTCTATCTATATGAAAAAATTGATATACTTTTATATTGTTGACAGATGAGAATTCTATTCTATGTCGATATAGTGGATCGGTCAATTATTCTCGATCTATAGTAACTATATACTACAATACTAATATTCCGAACAGAAACAATACTATCAATATTGTTGATTTTTTGGATCTCAATAATAGTATATATATTTCTAACAATTTTTTTAACCCATTGTTTCCGCTACAATATCTGTATCTATCAGTGGATCTATCTGTATTGTTAATACCAGCCAACTTTTTAACCAAAATATACTTGTTAACTGTTTTTGGTTTTGAAATTTTAGAAATCGGAACAGAAACTGATCTAATAGCAAATATATCTATTTAGCCGATTAAGATAATAAGACCGATACTATAGAAGATTTTCCGTATACAAACCATCGATAATAATATCTATATCGATATTTTACAATAGATCGCTATTTATATTACTAAAAACGTTGTTCTATTTCTCACTATTGCCAAAAAGAATATTCTTATTACTATCTAAATCCGAATCTATTACTAAATTTTCTGTCTAACCATATAGCAGATAAATAAACAGTACCGCAGTCCATATATAACAACAATTTTTCCGAAGATAAATTTAATCAATTAGTAGAGAAATCCACAGATCAAAGTTCCATCTTATTTGTTTGAAATATATTCTATAGCATCCAGATTTCAAATTTATCCATCAATATTGAAATTCAATCAATTATTTTGTATTATACAGATAGACTTCGCAAACAAATACAATAGAACAATCATATATATTAACAATCACATATTTCGGTAGAAAGAAATTATAAGAAATACATATTTTAGCTGTTGATTTACTACTAGACTGACTATAAATATATATTCTATCAAATTTGAAAACAAAAATCTGTATTTTCTGTAGATTTTTCTCGAACAAAAATATAATCTTATTTCAGATATGTTTTCTATTACCAAATAATTTAATTCAACTATTTTATTTACTAAATAATATACCCAAAAATTTCGTTTCGTTTTTCTATAGATAGATCTATGTATCCTTTATATCTACAATATATATACGGACCGAATTTAATTTAATTTACAAAGATAAATTTTCCAATACAGCATATTATAGAAATATAGCTGAATCAACTTTCTCACTATTCTAGAAAATGCTAGCTATATATTGTTAAATACAATATTTATAATTCTTGTAAAAGTTTATTATAGACAATTTCGATTTCGATTATTTTTTATGATCCATAACAATTTTATTAATCTATAAGCTAAAAATATCAATACTTTTATTGACTGAATAGAAATTTACAGATTTGATTTGATAATAAAATATAGTATAATTCTATTTGGTAATCAGATATTCAAACACGAAATAAATCGTCTTTTGATTTTATCAGAATATTTTCTGTATATACAATATACTATACATTTTTACTTTTAGTATACAAATGTATTTTTGTTTTTACTAAATTTAACTCTATGTGATAATAGTAAATTATTATTCTGTATTGTTTCCAAATAGGAACAGATCGATTGAAAATATTCAACAAATTTTTTGATTTACTATACTAACTAATTATTATGCTTGATTTGTCAGATTTTCTACAATCTCTGCAACTCTTTTAGATTTGTATACCTTCGAACAGATCGATATTATTAATAATACTATTATCTAGTTTGTCTAGAATAATGTCCAAAAATATATTTCCAAAATCAAATCTATTTCTATCCGAAATTGATATATATAGTGCTATTTAAATATCAAATACAGTTGATTTGTGAATACATTAAGAATATCTATTTAACAGAAAGAAAAAAAATTCCTCTATATATTATAATATAAATTTTAATATATCAATATAAAATAGTAGCAATATTTTGATTATAAAAATATCGAAAATTTTCATCTAATATTAATCCTTTTGAAATATTTATTAAATGGGTTGTAAACAAAAATAGCTTCTTCTATTATATCAATTCTATACAGCAACAATCGCAAATATACTAATTTTATGAAAAATCGGTATATTATATAAATATTTCTGGGGTTGATACCGAATACCGATTTTAGTAATATTAATATCTACCAAAAATCCGAAGATTATCTGTACAATTATTCTATATCAGTTTCGATTTTTCTGTTTACCGGGAATTAAATTCTATATACTATTCAAAAAACAATATTCTAAACTTTTTCTAAATTAGATAGTATTTCTAATATTATTTTCAAATATATAATTGATATTCAGCTATTCTTTTAATATATTGTTCGATATCTATTTACAGTATAGTTATTATTAGTTTCATTTTCGGATTTTCACTATTGTAAATACATAAAATTTGGAAAAAGAATTAACATATAACAACAGTATTTATACTAAATATTATTATTATCTTTGATAAAATTAATAATACTGTAGTAATCTAATCCAGCTTTTTTTCGTCGAATATCTAGATGTAATATCAAATAAAGATTTGACTAGAAAATTCAGTACCGATTATTTCTGCCCAAAAAATATTTTGTTAAATGATATATTATATACCATAGAAAATATAAAATAGCCTATCACTTCTTATATTTTCGGCGGATATAGATAGTAATATTTATTCTTTTTCAATTGACTATAGTATATTCGATACAGTATACTATTAGTATAATAATATCATTTTCTGTTTATTACAGTATTAGTTTTCTTATCAAATTTCAAATAAACTACTTTCCGGACTCTTCAAGAAATATTGTTATTTATTCAATCTACCAGTATTGCTATATATTACTTTATTGAAAAAATCTGTTCTGAATATATACCAAATCGAACCTGATATCGATATCTATATATAGGCCAGACATTTTTACAATATTTTTATCGTATATATTTTTGTTATTTGTATTATTTTGGATAAAATCTAGATTATAATAGAATATAATTCATTAATTTGTAACTATCATTGTAATACAAATACAACATTAGTACTATTTTACTTTTTTTTATCAATGATCAATTAGCTATTCAGATATTTATTATACTAGACAAATCCTTCCGTTAGATACATGGATTACCTATATTCTAAAGTTATTGAATACCAGATCTATTGGATATCTAACTATTTCAATATATTTGGTAATAGATATATCAACAAAATAGCTAATCCGACAGTCGATAGTATTAACAATCTTTTTGCGAAATTCTGGTAATTCTTTTGTATAAATTAGTAGTTAGAAAATAAAAAGAATACTGGATCAATACTTTCCGTAATATCTATAAATATATTGTATTTGTGGGGAAAATCAAATATATTTCTGTACTATATATTTATTTACAGTATATTGATAGTAATATACTAATGTAGATAAGATTTAGTAAAATTATTATCTATTTTCTACAAGAAATAATATAGAATAATATTTTTGTATCTTCAAGCTACTATTTACCAGATTTATTTTTTGGAAAGATATTTCTATTATTATTCAGTACAATCGATTCGAATTTGCTATATTTTGTTTCATTTGATTAATTGATTTCCCATAGAATAATAAACTTTGTATTTTTTTTATAAAATAGAGAATTTTGAAAATTTTGTAATCCAGAATATAAACATTTACTGATTGAAAATAATTCTTTTGCCAAATATTGGTAAAAAAAAGTCGGTAAAATAGATAGCAATAGATATTCTATAAGGGTATTTATATTATAGAGGTAGTTGATAGACAGAATAATAAATATTGAAAAAAAATCCAATTTCTTATAGAGGAAAAAAAATACAGAATTATATAATTTTTTTAAAAATATATATAGAATAATAATTTCCAAACTGCCTTCTATATTTTTGGGAATTAGTTCCGATAAATACAATTTAAAATTTATAATTATATATATTTCTATAAACTGATAATTTTCAGAATATCTATACATATTTTGTATATAAAATCTACCAAACAGATTTTTGTAGTATATATATATTTACAATTAATAATAATATACTGATACAGAAACAGTTTAACAAAATTATTGTAATGGTCTATATTTAGATTTCTGTATTAGTAGAAAGAATATTTTAATATCGGTATCAGTCCAGATAGTGATTTCGGATAAAATTCCGAAATAAAATAAAAATATACAATATATAATTTCTGTTCGATTTCTGATATATTTCCGACTGTTTCTGTATTTCAGAATTCTATCCGAAATCACTATCTTTTGATTGAATAATATATATAGTCCAGTTCTACTATAAAAATCAACAGTATTCTATAATATTTCTAATATTATCTTTCAATATATTACTATTATACTATTCTGTTTTGTTATATAGATATATTTTTAATATCTAATTATAATATAACTATTCTTTTTGCTATTGTTAGACTCTCACTATTCTGTAATTATACAAATCAAAAACCAAACTATACTATGTCCCATCTCTATTATTCTCTTGGGCTATTTTTTATACAAAATACAGTCTATAGAATTATTATTGCTTTCGATTTTAACTACTTTCTTAAAAAAAATAGTTTACTACGTATTATCTATCAAAGTTTGTTAAGACTATTAATAAACTCTATAATTATATTTTCTATCTATTCTCCAAAAATATATACAAAATCAGAAAAAAAGACTGATATAATATCAATATTTGTACTAAATATTATAGATATTTTCGATAATATATTATATTAGTATCTATTTTATTATCTTTCTATATATATATCCGAATCTATTGTTGATTGTATTTTATTTCTAAATTAGTTGATATACTATATATATTATATTAAAGAACCAAATCGATAAAATTAACCTAGTAATTATAGATATTATCCATAAAATCTTTTTGTCTATTATTTATCTATAATATTGATTCTATTTATAATTTTTACAATATAAATTTCTATATAGGAATCTCAGACGTTTCTGACTAGTAATTTTTGTACAATAGTAATTGACTATATAGATAATATACTGATTCAAATAAGAAAAAACTCGAATCGAATAGACTAATTTTGTTATACTATTTCTGTAATATTAAGAACAAACCTATTCAGTAGTTTTTATAATTTGTATTAGATATATATAGATTACTAAATATATAGTAAAAATTTATAAACCAATTCTATTTTCTATAGATAGACTAGAAATTTTTTAAAATTAATTTTTATTCTGTATATTATTCCCGAATTTGATTACAAGATCAATATAGCAAATTCTAACCTAGTTCTTTTCTTCTAAGATATCTAGATATAATATTGGATAGATTTATTTTGGAAAATTCTATATCGACTATTGAGATCTGAGAGGTAAGATTGTATATTTGGATATTGTACTAGACTAGCAGTATTATATACAGATAGATAAATATATATCCGTTCGGTTATATACAGATATTCTGGTACTAAAAATATCTGTACAGTAATCGTAATCTACCAAAATAGTAGTTCTGGAATCTTATTTTTCTCTATCTGATTCGAAATATATCTGTATATTTTATACTATAGTCGTAGTATCCGCGGAATAGCAGAATAGCAGTGAGATACAAATTACTACAATTGTAAACAATTTTCTAAATATATAAACAAAAATCAATAATAAACAAAAATAACAGATATAATATAATATCTCCAGCCGGTTTTTGCCGGTCGAGATAGTTTCAGAATTTTCTAAAAAAATAAAAAAATCGGAATAGTTGAGAATAATCAGTTTGTATTATCCGGTAAATTCTATTTACTATCGGTTATCTTATTTATTGAAGATTTCTGGATTGTACTATCTGGATTTTTTTTTCCAGATTGGATCTGTTTGTTTTTAGAATATAGAATTATATATAGATTTTTTTTATTGATTTTCTTTTTATCTATTTTGTTTTTCTGATATTTTGATCGAAATTTTTTATTTTTATTTTATTTTTATTTACTAGATTTTTCAAATCAGATGAACTTGATTATAATTGTATATTTTTGTATTTGTATTTACTAATTAATTTAATAATTTTTTCAATTAAATTCTATTATTTTTTATCAGAATTTATATTGTTCTGGATAGAAATTTTCTATTTTTTTGATATTTATTATTTTTTTCAAAATAGATAAATTTATATTTAATCTGATATAATAATTTAATATTAATAGTTTTTAATCGGTTTTTTTTTATTTCAAAATAATTGTAGTTTGATCAGATTTTGATTTTATAATAAATAATAAAATTTTATAACGTAATTCCCGGCCACCCTGGCCACCCTATCAAAAAACGCGTCAATCTACCAACCCACCAATTTCAACCAACTGCTATACCACCAATTCGCTCTGAATCCTCACAAAAATTGGTCAATCAAGAGAAAAAGATTCTGCTAGTCCTTGATAATATTAAAAATGACCGTATCATATCCATTCGCGCAGCAGCAAAGCTATACAATATTCTACGCAGTACTCTACAAATATATATATATATAGTGTATTCTCTATCACAGAAAAACGTAATTCTGGTTATAAACTGATTCAATTGGAAAAGGATTTGTTTGTTGATTGGATTATCTCTATAGATTTATATAGAACAGTTTCTAGACCAGCTACTGTAGCTGAAATAGCTAATATTTTACTAGCTGTATATAGTAATTATTCTCTATCTACTGTTGACAAAAATTGGCTATCAGTTTTTATTAATTGGTATAAAAAAATTCGATTATATTTTTCTAGATAATATAATTATCAGTATATATTGAACAAAAATCTGAAATTATTACAAAATTGATTTTGATATACAATATATTATTGATAAAAATAGTATTCAGTCAAAAAATATCTACAATTTTGATAAAACTGGATTTGCAATAGATTTTATATCTATACAGAAAATAATTATATAAACTGAAGACTATAGAAAACAATCAGTATTACAACTAGAAAACTGTAAATAGATTACTGTTATTGAAATAATCTGTACAGATAGCTATTTATTACTACTATATATAATATTCAAAAATAAAATTGTTATTGTAAACTGATTTGATAATTATCAAAAAATTGACAATTTAAGATCTCAAATAATAGTTGAATTATCGATAAAATTGTTCTGTATTAATTACAAAAACTATTTATTTTGTCAACAAATTTGTATATATATATTTATTTTCAATTATTGATTTTTGATAACTATAGTAATTATCTAATATCTCAATTTGATCGATTATACAAAAAAAACAATATTATATCTTTTTGTATATCTGTATATTTATTATATTTTTACAGCTATTAGATATTGACTGTTTTGCGGTATTAAAATATATATATAATTGTTTTATAAATAATCTGGTATACAGAGAATATAATTATATTGATAAATTCGATTTTTTGAAAAACTATCAATATATACAGTTAGAAATTTTTCAATTAAATACTATTCGGAATAATTTTACAGCTAGTAATATAGTACTAGTTAATACAGAAAAAATATTTTCAAAATTCAATATCTTTTTACAAATATCTATACTATCAAATAGTCGGTCAGATAGTAGATTTAGTCAATTTATATTATAAATATCTAAAACTGTTATTCAGCTATTCAAACAAATTTCTATACTAAAGAATCTATTAAAACAGCAATCTAATAGTTTTCCAAATCTGTCAAAAACTGTATTAGATCAGATTATCAAAAACTACTATATAGTATTATAGAATACTGCAATACTGGTACAAAAAAATACAGTTTTATATACAGCGAATAAGAAAAATACCAGAAATACAATTGATCTAATAGACAGATATTCTGTAATAGCAGTTTTACAGTTAAAAAGAATCTACAGTTTGTTCAGCAATTAGATTTGCTAGATAAAACTGTTCAGATAGATTCGTATATACAGAATAAACAGTCTAATTAGACAGCTGAACCGGCTACTAGAGCTCTGTCTAGATATAGTAGATATAGAGAGATTGGCCACAAAATCAATATATATAAAAAATATTATATTTAGCTGAATTAATAGATATTGGTTGAAATATTCGATTTTGAGTTTTTCTAATAGGGCCAGATAGCCAGAGTGGCCGGATGGCCAGGGTGGCCGGGAATTATGTTAGATTAATAAAATTTATTTACTGTATAATAATATTATTTTCAGTTAATTGTTAAATAATTAAATATAAATTTCTACAATTTTTTTTCTGTTTTTTATACTAATATCTAATTATAGATATAAATTTAAATATTTTATATAATTATATAATTTCTATTTTTTGGTTCAATTAAATTATAATTTATTGATTATAGATTGTTTTTGGATAATTGGTTGATATTTAGATTTAAAAAAATATAGAAAATTTTAACAGCTATATATAATTTTTGTACAATATATTAGAATAATAGTTTTTTCTAGATATATTTATATATTCTATAAAAATAATTATAGTTTGTTTTAGTAATTATATTGTAATAATAATAAATAGAAATATATTTTTTAATGATTTTGTTTCAATTATATATTTAATACTGAATCAATTTATTATAGTTTTCGGATAAATTTTTTCGATTTTCTATTAATTCAATTTAAAAAAATTAATTTAGATTATTTTCTATTCAATTTTTCTATATATATTTTAATTTAATATCAATTAACAATAAAGAAATCCAAAAAAAATTGATAATTGACTAAAATATTTTTATTCGGATTTTCTGATTTTTTTTAACAGATTCCAGAATCTGATTTGATATAGATTGATTAATTATTTATTCTATTCTAATATATATTTTAGATATAATTATTTATTTAAAAATTAAATAAATTTGATTAAAAATTTTTGGAAAAGAAAATAGTTATTTGAAATCGACTAAAAATATTGAAATAGAAAAAAAAATTTAAATAATTATTTTGATTTTTTTATTAATATATATTTTTGATTTTGAATTTTATTCTGATTACATTTCGCCAAAATCCAAAAATATATCGGAATCCGCTATCCGAATCCTAGAACAAAAATATAGATTTGTATTTTTGTCCAAATAGATCTCGGATACGAATAAAATTGTACAATTATATCAATCTATATCAGTAATATAACAATCAATAATAATATCAATAAATATAATTGATTGAAATATTTGGAATAATATACTATAAATATATTTTTCTGATTAAAAAAGAAAAAAAAAAAACAGATTCTCTATTATCCATATTAGAAAATAAACAGACAATATTGATCTGAAAATAAATTAAAAAAATATAGTTAACCGGATCCAAATATTTTCTGATTTAATATTGTATTTTCAATCAAAAAATTATTTATATTAAATATTAACAATTTTTTGTAATATTTTAATAAAATATCCAAATTTATTGTTTTTCCAGTTCTGATACTGAATAGATTCTATTGTTTTTTTTCGATATAATTCAAAATTACTGAATATTTTTCAATAATTCTAAAAATTATATAGCTGAATATATTTAGATAATAAAATAATCTATATAATTTATCAAAAATATAAATCTAGTTATTATAAAAATAATTATATTAAAACAGATATTTTTGATTCTATATTTATTAAATTGATTGATACAGAACAGAATTAAAAAAAAATTTATTAAAAAAAATTAAATTTATTTATAATTATAGTAATATAATTCTATATAGTATTATATATTAGTTTCTATATAATTATAAATAGTTTTTTTTATCAAAATCGAATATTTTATAGAAACTATATTGAAAAACAAAAATAAAATTATATATATCTATAAAATATTTATTAAATATACCAATAATATATAGATTGTCTACAAAAAACAGTAAAATCTAATTTTTAAAAATTTGATTATTATATCAAAAAATTTTAAATACTGATTTCTATAAAAATTCAATAAATATTTGAAAAAAACTAAAAAATAAAAAAAGTTTATTTAAATATTATAAAAAAATAATCAATTATTTATAGAATATAGTATCAATAAATAAAATACTATTATTGATTACAAAAATATTATAATTACAGAAAATATTTTTATCCAGTTTTTTTTATAAATATAAAAATAAATTTATAATAGAAACAGAATAAATAAATAAATAATTGACTATATTAAATAGAATTATTAAATAATTTATTATCTATAAATATAGTATAACAATTATTGATTATATTAATTATAAATCAATTACAGATAGTCTGAATATTATACGATACTATACTATGCTATAGTATATTATACTATAGTAATATCGGCTATGGTAATCAATACAATTACCGATAGTGGTGATATCACTAATCGCTATATAGAATCTAATAGAATTGACTATGTGACAATTCTTTCAGAATAAAATCAGATACCTGATTCTATTCACTATCGTCAAATTAATATAAATAGGGCCGTTACCCCCCGGCCTAGATAAAAAGAATCATCTTCTCTATTTTATTTCAATCTCAACAATTTGAAAATTTCCTATTTGGGACTACTCCCCTCTGCTACTAAGACTACTAGTCAATCCTACTACTAGTCTTCACAAATATAGATAAATTCGAATATCAAAATAGTAAATTATCTGTATCAAAATTTTTTTAATTTTTTTAAAATATTTTAAACTAATTTTTGATTATTTCAATATATTTTATATTATAGAAAATACCTATAACTGTTACGGATTTTTTACTGTCGTTTTCAAAAATCTAGATCTATTAATAAAATTTTATAATATATAACTATTTGATTTTTTTTCTAAATAAATAGAATTCCAGAATCCAGTATAGTCTAAACTATTTATATTTAAAAAAATTTTATTTTTGTTCTGTATTAATATTCAAATATTTTTTTGAAAACTGATTTTTGTAATTAAACTATTATATATATAATTTGTTCTGATTATATAATTAAATAATAGTTTATTTATTTTGATTTATATATCTAACAGAATTTCCAGTTTTTTAATTTGATCTATAATTGAATTGAATATTATCGGATCTGTACAGTAAATATTACTGTATCCAAATATAAATTCTATAATTTAATAGATTATTTATCAACAGTTTTGTAAAAATATTATCAATCAGATTATTGAAATTTTTAATTTTTCTGTTGATTTGTAAATAAAAAAATATTGTTGTATAATATTTTATATTTAAATATTTAAAATAGTAATTAACAATTTTTGATATAAAACTAATATTTCAATCTGAAATTAATTCAAATAATATACTGTAATTTATAAATATTTATATAGCAAACAATTAATATTTTTTTTATTTATTTTTTCTATAGTTTTAGTAATAGATTTATTAGTAATATAATTGATAACTATTCAATAAAATCTATATTCTATTACTGAAAAAATTGTAGATCTGTAATAACTATATTTTATATTATTTTTTTTTCGAATAATTTCCGGAGATTCTGTAATATCTGATAAATCGAATACAATTATATTGTTTGTTCTATATTTTATTTTAACTGTAATTATTATATATATAGTTGAATAATATTCAATAAATCTGAAAAATCTGGATATCTATATTTTCTATATAAATAATACAAAAGATTTCTACAGAAAATAGTTTTTAAAAACAAAACAGAAATTCTATTATTGTAAATAAAAATTAGTTAATAATTTTCTGATTTAGTATCCGATTTTATCTGAAAATTCAAATTTGTAGTAAATTAAAATATTGTTCAGATAGTAAATTTATTAACTAATATTTTTTTTCAAAAAAAAAAAAAATTCAATAACTGTTAATCAATTTTTTTCAGAGATTTTTATTACAGTTTGTAAAAAATCAGAAACTATTTATATAGTAATAAAAACAATATTCTATATCAGTTAGAATTTCGATATATCTATAGAACTATTTTTAACAAAATTAGATCTATAATTTAATATATTAGAAATTACTGTATTCGATTTTTTATAATACTAAATAATTAGATTATATTTTTGAAATTTATAGATTTACTATATCAATTGTTTACTATAAATTTTTATTATTTATAAATATTTTAATTTTTTATAATCAGTTACAATAATAGTTTAAATACTGTTTTCGATATATTAATTCTATTTATATAATATTTTTTTAATAGTTAGAAATTTTTTTTTATATATAGAATAATTCAATTCAGTATTCTGAAATTTTTTTCTGTCAAATATAATTAAATATAGTTATTTATTTTTTTTATAACAATACTATTCCGATAATTTATTTAGATATATCTATTTCAATAGTAAATTGTTTAAAATAATCTATCTGAACAAAAACTGAAATTTCGATAAATTTTTTTTTTAAAAATATAGAAAATATTTTATATATAACTGTTCAATTAATTGAATAAAATTTTTGATACTATAATATTCTATCAGATTTTTTGAATAAATTATATAGTAATATATAAATATATATAAAATTATAAATAAACTATTGATAGTAAATTATAAAATTTATAAATTAATAATTTTTGTATATATTTATCAGTTTTAATTACAATTTTACAATATCAGTTTTGACAGAAATAGAATATATTTTTCTATTATCAATAATATAATTATAGAATTTTAATTTATATATAACAATCAAATATTTATATAATTAAATAATCAGTTGGTTTTTCTATAATATATCTAATATTATTTATAAATATTTTCAATATTTATCAATATTCCAGAAATAGATAAATATATTGTTTAAATATATTACTATAAACTAATCCGAATAGAATCGAAATATTTTATTTATAGTTATCTAAAAAATTACAGAAATATTATATAATCTGAATAGTATTATAAACTATTTATATTTATTTCAAATAGTATTGAATACAGTTTTGGAAATTGAATTCTAATCTATATAGATCTATTAGTATTCCGATATAAAATCAATTTTTGATAATATTTTAGATATATCTATATAATTCAATAATTTCTGAATTTTCGATAGAAAATATTTATTTTTTTCAGATAAATAATTCAATATTCGATAATTAATATATATATACTATAATTTATTAGATTTATAAACAAAAATAATCAGGAAATTCCAAATATTTAAAAATAGCTGAATTAGATTTTTATAGAAAAAATTTTCAATCTGATATTTCTGTTTACAAAATTTTTTATTTAACAAAAAATATATATTGATATTGACTAAAACAATATTTTCTATATTAATTTTATAAAAAATAGATTAATCCGGAAAAAATTAGATAGTAATAATTTTCAAAATATATTCGGATAAAAATATATAATTTTCTAGATATTCGAATCTGTATATTGAAATAATTTATTATTTTTATAACTGATTTTTTTTGATTGTTTATATAATAAAAAATATCGATTTATATAGTTTTTTTGATAAAATTTTTTATAGTTTATTTAATATTTATAAAATTAAAAACAAAATTATTCAGAAAAATAGAATTATAATTAAAAATAATATCAATTATATAAATTCGATAATAATTTTATAATTTTATTTTGGAAATTATTCAATCGATTTATAGATTTCAATATTTAAAAAAATCTTTTTTAATATAAACTAATAATCCAGAAAATCTAAAATCTATATTTTAGATAATTTTACTATATTTCTAAAATTATAGATATATATATTATAATTATAATATACAGAATTTAATTATCTAATATATAAATTTAGAAAACTATTCCGAAATATTTAGATATATTATATAATATCTATTTTAATATTTTCGAAAAAATAAAAATATATGAAATTCTATTATCTAACAATATATAAATAATTACAGTATTTTTTAATAGTCCTTTTTTAGTACAATAAAACAACAATAAATTTTCTATAATTAATAACAAATCTGGATTTAAAATCCGGAAATATATAGATCCAGAAAATCCAGAAATTCTAGAACAGTAAAAATTCTTTTTAGACAGTTAGTAAATATTTTAATATTATTAGATTTTTTTAATTTTCCGATTTTTTTCCGGTTGTATTTAATTAATTAAATTATATTTTTTATATCTAATATTTATAATATATATATCTATATTGTTTACAATAAAAATATATAATATTTGTACAAAATTGTTTTAATTAAAAATTTTCTAAAATTATAGATATAGTATTTAAATTTATAAAATTACTACTATCTATAATTAATTTATAACTAATATAATTAATAACTATTATATTATATTTATAGATAATAAATTATTTAATAATTTTATTCAATATAATAATAAAATCTAAGAAATAAGATTGTATATTTTGATATTGTACTCGGCTAACAATATTATATACAAATAGATAAATATATATCCGTTCGATTATATACAGATATTCTGGTACTCAGAATATCTGTACAGTAGTTGTAATCTATCAAAATAATAATTCCTGAATTTTATTTTTCTTTATCTGATTTGAAATATATCTATATATTTTATACTGTAATTGTATATCTACAGTATAGCTGTTTAGATACAATTTACTACAATTATAAACAATTTTCTAAATATATCAATAAAAATCGATAATAATAAATATAATAAATATAAAATAGTAATTCCGGCCAGTTTTTGCCGATCGAAATAATTTTATTATTTTCTAAAAAAAAATAAACCGGAATAGTCCAGAATAATTAATTTATATTGTTTAACAGATTCTATTTACTATCAACTGTACTATTTACCGGAGATTACTATATTATACTATCCGAAAAAAATTTTTTCGTTTCAGATTGGATCCGTTTATTTTCAGATTCGGAATTATATATATATATTTTTTCTGTTTTCTGCAGATCTTTTTTTTTTACTATTTTTTTTCCGGTATTTTGATCGAAAATTTCTATTTTATTATTGTTTATTGGATTTTTTAAATCAGATAAATTTTGCTGTATCTATATATTTTTATATATATTAATCAGTTTGATAGTTTTTTTCAATCAAATTTTATTTTTTTTGTCAGAATTTATATTGTTCCGGATAGAGATTTTCTATTATTTTGATATTTATTATTTTTTTTAAAATAAATAAATTTATATTCAATCTGATATAATATTTTAGTATTAACAGTTTTTGATCAGTATTTTCTATTTTGAAATAGTTATAGTTTAATCAGATTCCGATTTTATATTTAATAATAAATTTCTATAGATCAATAATTTCTGTTTACTATACAATAATACTGTTTTTAATCAGTTATTAAATAACTGAATATAAATTTTTATAATTTTTTTTCTGTTTTTTTATACTAATATCTGATTATAGATATAAATTTAAATATTTTATACAATTCTATAATTTCTATTTTTTTGATCGAATTGAATTACAATCTGTTGACTATAGATTTTTTTCGGATAATCAATTGATATTCGAATCCAAAAAATTATAGAAAATCTCAATAACTGTATACTATTTTTATACAATATATTGAAATAATAATTTTTTCCGGATATATTTGTATATTTTGTAGCAATAGTTACAGTTTTTTTGACAGTTATATTATAATAGTAATAAACAGAAATATATTTTTTGAAGATTTCTGTTCTAACTGTATATTCAATACCGGATTGATTTATTACAATTTTCGGATAAATATTTCTGATTTTCTGTTAATTCAGTTCAGAAAAATCAATTCAGATTATTTTTTGTTCAGATTTTCTATATATATTTCAGTTCGATATCAATCGGTAATACAGAAATCCAAAAAAAAAATTAACAATCAACTGGAATTTTTCTATTTAGATTTTCTGATCTTTTTTTTGATAGATTCTAGAATCTGATCTAATACAGATTAATCAGCTGTTTATTTTATTCTAGTATATATTTATAATTATCTGTTTAAAAATCGAACAGATTTGGTTGAAAAATTTTTTTTGAAAAAAATAGTCAATTGAAATCGGATAAAAATATTGAAATAGAAAAAAAAAATTTCTTTTTCAAATAATTATTTTGATTTTTTCTGTTTATATTTATTTTTATTTTGAATTGAATTCTGATATTTACTAATTTAATTTGTTCTATTTATTATTTTTGTTTTTTGTATTAGTAGTATTAGTTAAAATTAATTTTTGTTTAAAAATTTTAAAAATATTTATATTTTATTGTTTTCTGTTTTAATTTTCCGACAAAATTATCTGTATTTTTTTTTGTCTGATATTGGATATAATTATTTACAGTCGGATACAGAATTATTATATAGTATTTGTTGATAATTTTATATTTTCAGTTAAAAAAAATATAGTAATAATACAGATAAAAAAATATAATAGAATTATATATTTTTATCTATTTATATTTTTTTATTATAATTTTTTTTATCTATTTTAACTGTTTATATATTGTTTTTTTTATTAATTTTATTTTTTTTATTATTATTATTTGTTTTTTGTTTTATCAATTTCAGTTTATTTAAATATATTAATTATAGATAAATTTTTTTCTTTTTTTTTTCAAAATAGTTGATTGATTTTCTATATTAGAATCCAAATTCAAGATTTCTGTTTCTGTTCAATACAGTTATTTATATAAATATATTTTCAGTTGTAAATTTATCGATATCTATCTGTAATTTTATACTAATCAACTATTTTTATATAATCGAAAACAATAACAACAATATATATATTTTTTCAAATATTTCTATATTTCTGTTCAATTTTTAGCTATTTTTTCTATCAGAAAATATTATTTATTTAATCTACTGTTTTTATCTGTATCTAAAAATATTTTTTGCAAAATTTTTTCGGTTCTATATATTTCTGTATATAAAACAATATCCGAATCTGTAGAGAATAACAGTAAAAAAAAACAATATAAATTTTTTTCTGTTCTGTTCTAATATATTCAACTAATTTTTACAATTCAGTTTTAATTGATTTGAATATTAATAATAATTCTATTCTATTTTTGATAAATATTAAAATAGATTAGAATATATATATTCAATCAATTTTTTACAATATCAACTGATATACTGATCCGAAATTTTATTCTAATTCTATTTAATTTTATTTAATTTATATTCAATATACTAATATTACAATTCTGTCTGACTATATTTATTATAAATATAGTTTCTATCAGAAAATTTTCTATTTCTACTGTTTTATAATATTACTGTCTGGATTTGTTTTCGAAAAATTATATATCAATTATAATTTTTAAAATAATAGCTGTAATTATTTATTCTATAAATTCTGTTTAGTTTTCTATCGGTTTTAATATTAATTATTTATAGATTTCAAAAATAGTAATTATTCTGATTTTGTTTTAAATATTTTTTGTTTAATAAATTTCGAATATTCTATTTTATATAGTTCCGATTATTCTGATATTTCCGAAAAAATATTTCAATAGAAATTGTTTTCTATTACTGTTTATTACTGTTCTACAATTATTATTTCTATTTATTTTATTTCAATTAGTTTTAGTTTTCAGAAACTGATTTTTTTTTCGAATCTGTATTTACAATTATTTTTTATAGATAATTGTTTCAGTATTTGTTTTTCTGATTATAGAAACAATTTTTGGAAATTCTGTTATAATATTTGAAATTATATTTCTAAAATAATTTAGTAATTAAAATTCAAAAATAATCAGCTGTACTAGTTTCTGAAATAGTATAGTTAATTTAATCTATCTACAAAAAAATTGATTTTTGATAATCTATTTTTCAATTTTTTTATATAAAATTGGAATTTTTGTTTTTTTCCGGAATTTCGGTATTTTCAGAAATATTTTTTATTATTAGATTTTTGTATTTTTTTGTTTTAATAATATTTTTTCTATAATTAATTAGTTATAATATATAGTTTTTTTCCAATTATAATTTTTTGTTTTATAACTAAAAAAATTTGTTACGGAGTAATATTAATAAGTGGTGGCAGACATACAGAATCTCAGAGATTCGGTATTTTGGTCTTTTTGGTCTAGTGGTAGAGTCTGCCCTACTAGATACGTAATATAATGCCGAATCTCTACCGGTTGGTTATACGTTCGAATTCTATACAGATTATGATTATTTTCGTGGTGATAATCGTATATATCGGATTAGACGTACCAGCTGATATAGAGATAGTGTACTGATACCTAAATCTATAGAGATCTAACGTTTATATAAGATATGGGACTGTTCTATCTATACAACTCGCTCTAGGACTTATTGGTTATCGAAAACGATAACCGTCTAGAGAAGGGAATAGTGTTACGGAGTAATATTAATAAATGGTGGCAGACGTGCAGAATTTCAGAGATTCGGTATTTTGGTCTTTTTGGTCTAGTGGTAGAGTCTGCCCTACTAGATATATAACAAAATTATAATAACAATTGATTTTTCAAACAATATATATTTATAAATATTAGTATTCTGACTATTTTGAATATTTTCCGAAAAAAATATTTTTTCTATTCAATATATTTTTATATTCAAATTTATATTCAGTATTATTTCCAAAAATTTTAGATAGTAATTTATTCCAATCTATTTTTATTCGGTTTTTTTCAATAATATATTTTATAATTGTTTTTTTTATCTATTTATAATATATATTATTGTATCTAAATTTATTTTATTCTATCCGGATAAATATAGATAAATCCGAATATCAAAATAGTAAATTATTTATATCAAAAATTTTTCTAATTTTTTTAGAATATTTTAAACTGATTTTTGATTATTTCAATATATTCTATATTATAGAAAATATCTATAACTATTCTGGATTTTTTATTTTTGTTTCCAGAAATCTAGATCTATTGATAAAATTTTATAATATATAGCTATTTGATTTTTCTAAAATATATATTTCAAATAGATAGAATTCCAGAATCCAGTACAGTCCAAATTATTTATATTCAAATTTTTTTCTATTTTTGTTCTGTATTAATATTCAGATATTTTTCTGGAAACTGATTTTTATAATTAGATTGTTATATATATAATTTATTCTGATTGTATAGTTAAACAATAATTTATTGATTTTGGTTTATATATTCAACAGAATATTCAGTTTTTCGATCTAATCTATAATCGGATTGAATACTATCGAATTATTATTATCTAGTATATAAAAATATATTCTATATATCAGATAGTAAAAATTATATTCTGTATTTATATATTACCGGATCTGTACAGTAAATATTACTATATTTAAATATAAATTCTATAATTTGATAGATTTATTTATTAATAATTTTGTAAAAATATTACTGATCAGATTATTAAAATTTTCGATTTTTCTGTTAGTTTGTAGATAGAAAAATATTGTTATACAATATTTTATATTCAAATATTTGAAATAGTAATTGACAGTTTCTGATATAAAACTAATATTTCGATCTGAAATTAATTCAATTAATATATTGTAATTTATAAATAAATATTTATATAGAAAATAATTAACAGTTTTTTTATATATTTTTTCTATAATTTCAATAATAGATCAATCAATAATATAATTAATAACTATAAAAATCTATCTATTACTATTCAATATAGTTAGTAACTATCTAATAAAATCTATATTTTATTACTGAAAAAATTGTATATCTGTAATAACTATATATTGTACTGTTTTTTTTCGAATAATTTCCGGAAATTCTACAATATTTAATAAACTAAATATAAATATACTATTTATTCTATATTTTGTTTTAACTGTAATTATTATATATAGTCAGATAATATTCAATAAATCTGAAAAATTCAGATATCTATATTTTCTGTATAAATAATATAAAAAATCTCTACAAAAAACAATTTCTAAAAACAGAACAGAAATTTTATTATTATAAATAAAAATTAGTTGACAATTTTCTGTTTCAGTATCCGGTTTTGTCTGGAAATTCAAATTTATAATAAATTGAAATATTATCCGGATAATAAATTTATTAACTGATATTTTTTTTTTAAAAAAAAAAATTAGTAATTATTAATCAATTTTTTTCAAAGATTTTTATTATAATTTATAAAAAATCAGAAACTATTTATATAGTAGTAAAAATAATATTCTATACTAATTGGAATTTCAATATATTTATAGAACTATTTTCGACAAAATTAGATCTGTAATTTAATATATTAGAGATTACTGTATTCGATTTTTTACAATACTAAATAATCAGATTATATTTTTGAAATTTATAGATCTATTATATCAATTGTTTACTATAAATTTTTATTGTTTATAAATATTTTAATTTTTTGTAATCGATTATAATAGTAATTTAGATATTGTTTTTGATATATTAATTCTATTTGTATAATATTTTTTTAATAATCAGAAATTTCTTTTTATATATAAAATAATTCAATTCAATATTCTGAAATTTTTTTTTGTTAAATATAACTAAATATAGTTATCTATTTTTTTTTGGTAATAATATTATTCTGATAATCTATTTAGATATATCTATTTTGATAGTAAATAATTTAAAATAATCTATCTAAACAAAAACCAGAATTTCGATAAATTTTTTTTAAAATACAGAAAATATTTTTATATATAACTATTCAATTAACTAAATAAAATTTTTGGTATTGTAGTATTTTATCAGATTTTTTGAACAAATTATATAATAGTATATAAATATATATAAAATTGTAAATAAAATATTGATAATAAATTATAAAATCTATAAATTGATAAATTTTATATATATTAGTTAATTTCGGTTACAATTTTACAATATCGATTTTAACAGAAACAGAATATATTTTTCTGTTATCAATAATATAATTACAAAATTTCAATTTATATATAATAATCGAATATTATATAATTAAATAATCAATTGATTTTTCTACAGTATATCTAATACTATTTATAAATATTTTCGATATTTATTAAAATTTTAGAAATAAATAAATATATTATTTAGATATATTATTATAAACTAATCCAAATAGAATCAAAATATTTTATTTATAGTTATCTGAAAAATTACAGAAATATTGTATAATCCGAATAGTATTGTAAATTATTTATATTTGTTCCAAATAATATTGAATATAATTTCAGAAATCGAATTTTAATCTATACAGATTTATCAGTATTCTAATATAAAATCAATTTTTAATAATATTTTAGATATATCTATATAATTCAATAATCTCTGGATTTTTAGTAGAAAATATTTTTTTTTTTTTAGATAAATAATTCAATATTCAATAATCGATATATATACTAATTTATTAGATTTATAAACAAAAATAATCGGAAAATTCCAAATATTTGAAAACAGCTGAATTAGATTTTTACAGAAAAGATTTTCAATCTAATATTTCTATTTGTAGAATTTTTTATTTAATAAAAAATATATATTGATATTGACTGAAAAAATATTTTCTGTATTGATTTTATAAAAAATAGATTAATTCAGAAAAAAATTAGATAGTAATAATTTTCGAAATATATCTGGATAAAAATATATAATTTTCTGGATATTTGGATCTGTATATTGAAACAATTTATTATTTATAATTAGTTTATTTTTTTTTGATTATTTATATAATAAAAAATATAGATTTATATAGTTTTTTTGATAAAATTTTTACAGTTTATTTAATATTTATAAAATTAAAAATAAAATTATCCGGAAAAATAGAATTATAATTAAAAATAATATCGATTATATAAATTCAATAACAATTTTGTAATTTTATTTTGAAAATTATTCAATTAATCTATAGATTCTGATATTTGAAAAAAAAAAATTTCAGTACAAATTAATAATCCAGAAAATCTAGAATCTATATTTTCAGATAATTTTATTATATTTCTAAAACTATAAATATATATACTATAGTTGTAATATACAGAATTCAATTATCTGATATATAAATTTGAAAAACTGTTTTAAAATATTCAGATATATTATACAGTATCTATTTCAATATTTTCGAAAAAATAAAAATATATAAAATTCTACTATTCAATAATATATAAATAATTACAGTATTTTTCAGTAGTCCAATTACAGTACAGTAGAACAACAACAAATTTTCTATAGTTAACAATAAAATCTGGATTCAAAATCCGGAAATATATAGATCCAGAAAATCCAGAAATTCTGGAACAGCAGAAATTTTTTTTAGATAATTAATAAACATTTTAATATTGTTAAATTTTTCCAGTTTTTCGATTTTTTTCTGACTGTATTTAATTAATTAAATTATATTTTTTATATTCGGTATTTATAATATATATATCTATATTATTTATAGTAGAAATATACAATATTTATATAAAATTGTTTTGATTGAAGATTTTCTAAAACTGTAGATATAGTATTTAGATTTATAGAATTATTATTATCTGTAATTGATTTATAATTAATATAATCAATAATTGTTGTACTATATTTATAGACAATAAACTGTTTAACAATTCTATTTAGTATAATTGATTATTTATATTTTTTTTTCTATTTTTATTATAAATTTGTTTTTATATCTATAAAAAAATTCAATAAAATATTTTTTATAATTATAATATTTTTACAATCAATAATAGTATTCTATTTATTGATAATATATTCTGTAAACAATTAATTATTTTTCTGTAATATCTGAATAATTTTTTTTATTTTTTAGTTTTTTCTAAATATCTGTTAAATTTTTGTATCAATCAGTATTTAAAATTTTTTTAAATTATAATTAAATTTTCAAAAACTAGATTTTATTGTTTTTTATATATAATCTATATATTATTGATATATTTGATAAATATTTTACAGATATATATAATTTTATTTTTGTTTTTCAATATAATTATTGCAAAATATTCGATCTCGATAAAAAACTGTTTATAATTATACAGAAACTGATATATAATATTATAAAAAACTGTATTACTATAATTACAAATAGATTTAATTTTTTTTAACAAAAATTTTTGGATTTTATTCTATATTAATCAATTTAATAAATATAAAATCAGAGATTTCTATTCTGATATAGTTATTTTTATAGTAGTTAGATTTATATTTTCAATAAACTATATAAACTATTCTATTATCTGAATATATCCAATTATATAATCTCTAAAATTATTGAAAAATATTTGATAATTTTGGATTATATCGAAAAAAAAAACAATAGAATCTATTCAGTATCAGAGCTAAAAAAACAGAAAATTTGGATATTTTATTAAAATATTATAAACAATCAGTAGTATCTAATATAAATAATTTTTAAATTGGAAATACAATATTGACCGGAAATATTTGAATCTGATCGATTATATATTTTTTTTATCTATTTTCAGATTGATATTATTTATTTTATTTTCTGATACCGATAATAGAAAATCCCGATTTTTTTTCTATTTTTAGTCGAAAAAATATATTTATATTATATTATTCTAAATATTTCGACCAATTATATCTATTGATATTATTGTCGATTATTATATTACTAATATAAACTGATACAATTATATAATTTATTTAAAATTCGGAATATTAAATCGATCCGATTTTATATTTGTATCTGTTATATTCCGATAATATTGTTTCTGATACAATATAGATATTAATAAAAATAATAATAACAATATCTGTTTATAGATTTTTTCAATCAGAATCTCGATATTTTGATAAAAGATAGAACAGATTTTTTTGTTTGTAGTTACGGCAATAAAAATTTTTTCGGACCAACTGTAGAAAATTGATTTTAGTAGAATATACTACTATATAAAATCCAAAAAATAAAATTGTATATTTTGATATTATATTCGATTAACAGTATTATATACAAATAGATAAATATATATCTGTTCAATTATATATAGATATTCTAAATACCAGAATATCTGTACAACAGCTGTAATCTACTAAGATAGTAGTTCCGGAATCTCAATAAATTATTTATATTTTATTTTCTATTTTTGTTGTAAATTTGTTTTTATATTTATAAAAAAAATTAAATTAAATTATTTTCTATAATTATAATATTTTTATAATCAGTAAAAATATTCTATTTATTAATAATATATTCTATAAATAAATAATTATTTTTTTATAATATCCGGATAAATTTTTTTTAATTTTTTTTAATTTTTTTAAACTTTTTTTATTTTTATTAAATTTTTGTATTAATTAATATTTAAAATTTTTCTAAATTACAATCAGATTTTCAAAAACTAGATTTTATTGTTTTCTGTATATAATCTATATATTATTGAGATCCCGGAACTACTATCTTGGTAGATTACAACTACTGTATAGATATTCTGAATATCAGAATATTTGTACATGATCGAACAGATATATATTTATCTATTTGTATATAATACCGCTAGTCGAGTACAATATCAAAAATATACAATTTTATCTCTTAGATTTTATATAGTAGTATATTTTACTGAGATCAATTTTCTACAATTGATCCGAAAAGAATTTTATCGCTGCAATTACGAACAAAAAAATCTGTTCTGTTTTTTACCAGAACAATAAAATTCTGATTGAGAAAATCTATAAACAGATATTGCTGTTATTTCTTTTGTCAATATCTATATTGTATCAGAAACAATATTATTGGAATATAATAGATACAATTGTAGAACTGGATCGATTTGATATTTCGAATTTTGAATAAATCGCGTAATTATATCAATTATATCAGCAGTATAATAATCAATAACAATATCAACAGATATAATTGATCGAAATATTTAGAATAATATAATATAAATATATTTTTCCGACTAAAAATAGAAAAACAGTCGGAATTCTCTATTACTGGTATTAGAAAATAAAACAGATAATATCGGTCTGGAAATAAATAAAAAAAAAAAATATAGCCGACCGGATCCAAATATTTCCGGTCAATATTGTATTTCAAATCTGAGAAATTATTTGTACAAAATATTTTTAACTGTTTACAATATCTCAACAAAATATCCAAATTCTCTGTTTTTTCAGTTCTGATACTGAACAGATTTTATTATTTTTTTTTCCGATATAATCCAAAATTACTGAATATTTTTTGATAATTCTGAAAATTATACAATCAGATATATTCAGATAATAAAACAGTCTATACAGTTTATCGAAAATATAAATCTGGCTACTGTAAAAATAACTGTATCAGAATAAAAATCTTCGATTTTGTATTTGCCAAACTGATTGATATAGAACAAGATCAAAAAATTTTTGTTGAAAAAAATCAAATCTATTTGTAATTATAATAGTACTATTTTTTATAATACTGTATATCAGTTTCTGTATAACTATAAATAATTTTTTACCGAAACCGAATATTTCGCAACAGCTATATTGAAAAATAAAAATAAAATTATATATATCTGTAGAATATTTGTCAAATATATCAATAATATATAGATTATATACAAAAAATAACAAAATCTAGTTTTTGAAAATCTGATTGTAATTTAAAAAAATTTTAAATACTGGCTGATACAAAAATTTGACAAATATTTGGAGAAAACTAAAAAATAAAACAGATTTATCTGGATATTATAGAAAAATAATCAATTGTTCGCGGAATATACTATCAATAAACAGAATACTGCTACCGATTATAAAAATATTACAATTACAGAAAATATTTTTATTCAATTTTTTTTTATAGATATAAAAACAAATTTACAATAGAAATAGAAAAAAAAATATAAATAATTAATTATACTAAATAGAATTGTTAAACAATTTATTATCTATAAATACAGTACAACAGTTACCGATTATATTAATTGTAAATCAACTACAGATAATAATAATTCTATAAATCTAAATACTATATCTACAGTTTTAGAAAATTTCCAATCGAAACAATTTTGTATAAATATTGTATATTTTTGCTGTAAACAATATAGATATATATATTGTAAATACCGGATACAAAAAATACAGTTTAATCAATTGAATACAATCAGAAAAAAATCGGAAAACTAGAAAAATTTAACAATATTGAAATATTTGCTAGTTGTCTAAAAAAGATTTCTACTGTTCCAGAATTTTGGAATTCTCTGGATCTGTATATCTCCGGATCTCAAATCCAGATTTTGCTGTTGACTATAGAAAATTTGTTATTGTTCTATTTTACTACAATTGAACTGTCGAAGAATACTGTAATTGTTTGTATATTGTTGGACAATAGAATTTTATATATTTTTATTTTTTCGAAAATATTGAAACAGATACTGTATAATATATCCAAATATTTCGGAACAGTTTTCCAAATTTATATATCAGACAGTCGAATTCTGTATACTACAGCTATAGTATATATATCTATAGTTCTAGAAATATAGTAAAATTATCTGAAAATATAGATTCTAGATTTTCCGAATTATCAGTTTATACTGGAAAAATTTTTTTTTAAATATCAGAATCTGTAGATCGATTGAACAATTTCCAAAATAAAATTATAAAATTATTATCGAATTTATATAATCGATATTATTTCTAGTTACAATTCTATTTTTCCGGATAATTTTGTTTGTAATTTTATAAATATTAAATAAACTGTAAAAATTTTGTCAAAAAAACTATATAAATCTATATTTTTTGTTGTACAAACAATCGAAAAAAAAAATAAATCAGTTATAAATAATAAATTGTTTCAATATACAAATCCGAATATCCAGAAAATTATATATTTTTATCCGAATATATTTCGAGAATTGTTACTATTTAATTTTTCTCCGGATCGATCTATTTTTTATAAAATCAATACAGAAAATATTTTTTCAATCAATATCAATATATATTTTTTATCAGATAAAAAATTCTACAAATAGAAATACCAGATTGAAAATCTATTCTAAAAAAATCTAATTTAACTGTTTTTAAATATTTAAAATTTTCCGGTTATTTTTGTTTATAAATCAGATAAATTATAGTATATATATATCGATTATCGAATATTAAATCGATTATCCGAAAAAAATAGATATTCTCTACCGAAAATTCAGAAATTATTGGATTATATAGATATATCCAAAATATTATCAAAAATTGATTTTATATTGAAATATTAATAAATCTGTATAGATCAGAATTCAATTTCCAAAACTGTATTCAATACTATTTGGAATAAATATAAATAGTTTGCAATACTGTTCGGATTATACAATATTTCTGCAATTTTTCAGACAATTATAAATAAAATATTCCGATTCTATTTGGATCAGTTTATAATAGTATATCTGAACAATATATTTATCTATTTCTAGAATTTTGATAAATATCGAGAATATTTATAAATAGTATTAGATATACTACGGAAAAATCAATTAATTGTTTAATTATATAAATATTCGATTGCTATATATAAATTAGAATTCTATAGTTATATTATTAATAACAGAGAAATATATTCTGTTTCCGCCAAAATCGATATTGTAAAATTATAGCTAAAACCGACTAATATATATAAAATTTGTTAGTTTATAGATTTTGTAATTTACTATCGATATTTTATTTATAATTTTGTATATATTTATATACTGTTATATAATTTGTTTAAAAAATCGAATAGAATATTACAGTATCAAAAATTTTGTTCAATTAATTAAATAGTTGTATATAAAAATATTTTCTGTATTTTAAAAAAAAAATTTATCAAAATTCCGGTTTTTATCTAGACAGATTGTTCTAAACTGTTTACTATCGAAACAGATATATCTGAATAAACTATCGGAATAGTATTGTTATAAAAAAAAAATAAATAACTATATTCAGTTATATTCAATAAAAAAAATTTTTAGAATATCGAACTGAATTATTCTATATATAAAAAAAAATTTCTGACTATTAAAAAAATATTGTATAAATAGAATTAGTATATTGAAAACAATATCCAAATTACTATTGTAACCGATTACAAAAAACTGAAATATTTATAAATAATAAAAATTTATAGTAAACAATTGATACAGTAGATCTATAAATTTCAAAAATATAATCTGATTATTCAGTACTGTAAAAGATCGAATACAATAATCTCTGATATATTAAACTATAGATCTGATTTTGTCAAAAACAGTTCTGCAGATATATCGAAATTCTAATCGGTATAGAATATTGTTTTTGCTACTATATAGACAGTTTCTGATTTTTTACAAATTGTAATAAAAATTTCCGAAAAAAATTAATTGACAGTTACTGAATTTTTTTTTTTTGAAAAAAAAATATCAGTTGACAAATTTATTGTCCGGATAATATTTTAATTTACTGCGAATTTGAATTTTCAGATAAAATCGAATACTGAAACAAAAAATTGTTAACTAATTTTTATCTACAATAATAGAATTTTTATTCTGTTTTTAGAAACTGTTTTCTGTAGAGATTTTTTGTATTATTTATACAGAAAATATAGATATCTGGATTTTCCAAATTTATTGAATATTATCTGACTGTATATATAGTAGTTACAATTGAGATAAAATATAGAATAAACAGTATATTTATATCCGATTTGCCAAATATTGTAGAATTTCCGAAAATTATTCGAAAAAAAAACAGTACAATATATAGTTATTACAGATATACAATTTTTTCAGCAATAGAATATAGATTTTATCGGACAGTTACTAACTATATTGAATAACAATAGATAGATTTTTACAATTATCGACTATATTACTGATTGATCTGTTACCGAAACTGTAGAAAAAACAGATAAAAAAACTGTCGACTGTTTTCTATATAAATATTTGTTTATAAATTATAGTATATCAATTGAATTAATCTCAGATCGAGATATTAATTTTATATTGAAAACTATCGATTACTATTTCAAATATTTGAATACAAAATATTGTACAACAATATTTTTTTATCTATAAATCAATAGAAAAATTAAAAATTTTAATAGTTTAATCGATAATATTTTTACAAAACTGTTAATAAATAAATCTATTAAATTATAGAATTTATATTTAAATACAGCAATATTTACTGTACAGATTCGGTAATATATAAATACAGAATATAGTTTTTACTATCTGATATATAGAATATATTTTTGTATATCAGATAATAACAATTCGGTAATATTCAGTCCGATTATAGACTGGACCGAAAAACTGGAAATTCTGTTGAATATATAAATCAAAATCAATAAATTATTGTTTAACTATATAATCAGAATAAATTGTATATATAACAGTCTAATTACAAAAACTAGTTTCCAGAAAAATATCTGAATATTAATATAGAACAAAAATAGAAAAAAATTTGAATATAAATAATTTGGACTGTACCGGATTCTGGAATTCTATCTATTTGGAATATATATTTTAGAAAAATCAAACAGCTATATATTATAAAATTTTATTAATAGATCTAGATTTCTGAAAACAAAAATAAAAAATCTGGAACAGTTATAGATATTTTCTGCAATACAGAATATATTGAAATAATTAGAGATCAGTTTAAAATATTCCGAAAAAATTAGAAAAATTTTTGATATAGATAATTTACTATTTCGATATTCGGATTTATCTATATTTATCCAGACAGAATAGAATAAATTTAGATACAACAATATATATTACAAACAGATAAAAAAAAAACAATTGCAAAATATATTATTGAAAAAAATTGAATAGAAACAGACTGAAATAAATTACTATCTAAAATTTCCGGAAATAATACTGAATATAAATTCGAATATAAAAATATATTGAATAGAGAAAATATTTTTTTGAAAAATATTCAAAATAGTCAGAATACTGATATCTACAAATATATATTATTTGAAAAATTAATTGCTGTTATAGTTTTTTCAGCTACAAAATAAAAAATTACAACTGAAAAAAAACTATATACTATAACCGATCAATTGTAGAAAAAATACTATTGAAACAAAAAAATATAAAAATTCAATAACAAAAAAATATCTCTGGAAATACTGAAAATTCCGAAAAAAAAACAAAAATTCCAATTTTATATAAAAAAATTGAAAAACAGATTGTTAGAGATCGATTTTTTTGTAGATAAATCAAATTGACTATATTATTTCAAAAACTGATACAGTCGGTTATTTTCGAATTTCAGTTACTGAATTATTTCAGAAATATAATCTCGAATATTATAATAGAATTTCCAAAAATTGTTTCTACAATCGGAAAAATAGATATTGAAACAATTATTTATAAAAAATAACTGTAGATATAGATTCGAGAAAAAAATCAGTTTCTGAAAACTAAAACCGACTGAAACAGAACAAACAGAAAAAATAGTTACAGAACAATAGTAAACAGTAACAGAAAACAATTTCTGTTGAAATATTTTTTTAGAAATATTAGAACAACCGAAACTATATAAAACAGAATATTCAGAATTTATCTGGTAAAAAATATCCAAAACAAAATCGGAATAATTACTATTCTCGAAATCTATAAACAATCAGTACCGGAATTGATAGAAAACTAAACAGAATTTACAGAATAAACAATTACGGTTGTTGTTCTGAAAATTACAGTTGATATATAATTCTTCAAAAACAAATCCAGATAACAATATTATAAAACAGTAGAAACAGAAAATTTTCTGGCAGAAACTATATTTACAATAAATATAGTCAGATAGAACTACAATATTAGTATATTGAATATAAACTGAATAAAACTGAATAGAACCAGAACAAAATTTCGGATCGGTATATCAGTCGATATTGCGGAAAACCGGCTGAATATATATATTCTAATCTATTTTGGTATCTGTCAAAAACAGAATAGAATTATTGTTGGTATTCAAATCAGCTAAAACTGGATTGCGAAAATTAGCCGAATATATTAGAACAGAATAGAAAAAAATTTATATTGTTTTTTTTTACTGTTATTTTTTACAGATTCAGATATTGTTTTATATATAGAAATATACAGAACCGAAAAAATCTTGCGAAAAATATTTTTGAATACAGACAAAAACAGTAGACTGAATAAATAATATTTTCTGATAGAAAAAATAACTGTAAATTGAACAGAGATATAGAGATATTTAAAAAAAAAAAATATATTGTTGTTACTGTTTTCGGTTATATAGAAATAGTTGATTAGTATAAAATTACAGACCGGTATCGATAAATTTATAACTAGAAATATATTTATACAGATAATTATATTGAACAGAAATAAAAATTTTAGATTTGGATTCTAATACAGAAAATCAATTAGTTATTCTGAAAAAGAAACAGAAAAAAAATTTATCTATAATTGATATATTTGAATAAATCGGAATTGATAAAATAGAAAATAAATAATAATAATAATAGAGAAAATAAAACTGATAGAAAAAACAGTATATAAATAGTTGAAATAGATAAAAAAAAAAAATTATAACAAAAAAAATATAAATAGATAAAAATATACAGTTCTATTGTATTTTTTTTATCTGTATTATTACTGTATTTTTTTTCAACTGAAAATATAAAACTATCAATAAATATTATATAACAATTCTGTATTCGACTGTAAACAAATATATTCGATATTAGACA
>Ga0102593_1000676_pt1 | contig 49258 bp, 44 predicted proteins | sample AraplaCol_mMS_r2_2_FD_76862 | JGI IMG/M metagenome (GOLD analysis project Ga0102593, IMG submission 76862) | Arabidopsis root microbial communities from North Carolina, USA - plate scrape MF_Col_mMS_r2 (SPADES assembly) (version 2) | ecosystem: Host-associated > Plants > Roots > Endosphere... | reverse complement strand
TCCATCGTCCCGCCTACGACCGCAATGCCACCCGCATCGGCATCGTCCACATCGGCGTGGGCGCGTTCCATCGCGCGCACCAGGCGGTCTACATCGACGACGTGCTCGCGCACGACCCGGACTGGGCGATCTGCGGCGTGTCGCTCAACAGTCGCGACGTACGCGATGCGCTTGAACCGCAGGATGGGCTCTACACGCTCGCACTGCTCGGCGAGCAACCGCGCCTGCGCGTGATCGGCGCGTTGCGCGAAGTCATCGCCGCGCGTGAGCAGGGCGAGCGCGTGCTCGCGCGCCTGGCCGACGCCGACGTCAGGCTGGTCACGCTGACCATCACCGAAAAGGGCTATTGCCTGTCGGCGGGCGAACTGGACTTCGCGCATCCGGATATCGCGCACGACGTGATCTATCCGACGACGCCGGTCAGCGCGATCGGCTATCTCGTGGAAGGCCTGCGTCGCCGCAAGGCGCAGCACCTGGAACCTTTCACCGTGCTCAGCTGCGACAACCTTCCCGACAACGGCGGCAAGCTGCGGCGCGCGGTGGTGGCGTTCGCGCAACGCATCGACCACGACCTGGCCTGCTGGATCGCCGAGAACGGGGCGTTCCCGCGTTCGATGGTCGACAGCATCACGCCCGCCACCGACGACGCGCTCATCGCCAGCGTGTCGGTTGAACTGGGTTGCGTCGATGCCTGGCCCGTGCAGCGCGAGGCGTACACGCAGTGGGTGGTGGAGGATGCGTTCTGCAACGGTCGACCGCCGTTCGAGCGTGTCGGCGTGACGATGAGCGACGACATCGCCGGCTACGACCGCGCGAAGCTGCGCCTGCTCAACGCGCCGCACTCGGCGTTGGCCTACCTGGGTTCGCTGATGGGCATCGAAACGGTCGCGCAGGCGATGGCGACGCCGGTGCTCGCGGGTTTCGTCGGGCGGCTGATGCGCGAGGCGATCGTGCCGAACGTCGCCGCGCCGCGGGGATTCGACGCGGCGCGCTATGTCGATGCGATCCTGGAGCGCTTCCGCAATCCGGCGATCCAGCATCGCCTGTCGCAGATCGCCTGGGACGGTTCGCAGAAGATTCCGGTGCGGCTGCTGGGCACGATTTCCGATGCGCTCGAAGCCGGGCGTCCGATCGACATGCTGTGCGTTCCGGTCGCGGGCTGGTTGCAGTTCATCCGTCGCCAGGCGCGCAACGGTGCGACGCTGGCCGATCCGATGGACGCGTTGCTGTCGGAGGTCGGTCGCGCGACAACGGGCGATGCGACGCACGATGTCGCGTCGTTCCTCGCGCTCGATGCGGTGTTCGCGCCGCTGTCGGAGGATGAGCGCTTCGTCTCGGCGCTGCAGCGTGCGTATGCGGCGCTGGGCGATGGGTCGGCGGAAGCGGTGAGTGCGGCGTTGAAGTAAACGCTTCTGTAGCCCGGGTAAGCGCAGCGCACCCGGGTTGGTTGCCCTCTGACACGCAAATCCCGGGTGCGCTCCGCTTACCCGGGCTACAAGGGCTACACCTGCCCGGCTACGGTTCGAACCCCACACCCACCGCATTCACGCGCACGCGCGCCACGAACGTATGCGACGTCAGGTAGAGCGTGCGCCCGTCATCGCCGAACGTCGCGTTCGACACGCGCGCGCCGGTTTCGATCAGGCCCAGGCGCTTCCCGTTGGCGTCCATCACCAGCAAGCCGCCGGGCGCGCTGGCGAAGAGGTGGCCATCGCGCGAGACGGTCAGGCCGTCCGGTGCACCCGATGCGCCGGCGGCGATCATGTCCGACGCATCGCCGAACACGCGTCGATCCCGCACGTCGCCACGTTCGTCCAGGGTATACGCCATCCATACCGGATGATCCGGGTCGGAATTGCCGACATACAACGTGCGCTCATCCGGCGACAGCGCGACGCCATTGGGGAACTTGAGCGCGCCTTCGATCAGGTGCACCGAGCCGTCCGGATCGAGCCGGTACACGCCGTTGACCGGCTGTTCCTTCAGCGGCGATTCGTCGATGCCCTTCAGGCCGTACGGCGGATCGGTGAAGAACACGACGCCATCGCTGCGGCGCGCGATGTCGTTGGGGCTGTTGAAGCGCTTGCCGCCATAGGTCGCGGCGAGCGTCGTGCGCTGCTTCGTAACCGGATCGAAGCGCGCGATGAGTCGCGAACCCGAATCGGCCAGCAGCACCGTTCCGCCGGGTTCGGCCTCCAGCCCGTTCGCACCGGCTTCGCGCAGCCCGTCCAGATCCGTTCCCGCATAGCCGGACGGCTTGAGGAACACCGACGCTCCCTCGCGCGCGGACCAGCGATGCATCGTGTTCCCAGGCACGTCGTTGAACAGCAGGAAGTCGCCGTTCGCGATCCACGCGGGCCCCTCGGCCCAGGTGAAGCCTTCGGCGATCTTCTCGATGCGCGCGTGCGCAGGTACCAGCGCGCCGAACGCGGGATCGAGCGCGGTGATGCGTCCGATCGCTTCACCGTGCGCATCGGGTTCCCGTTGCGTCACGCAGGAGGCGAGCAGGACGCAGGCGATCAGTGCGACGGCAACGCGAGTTCCCTTCGGCATGGCGACTCCCCCGGAATGTTCAGTGCGACGGCGCGCAGTCCCCGCAGGGTACACGCAGCACGGCGTCCAGCGCCGGCTTGGGCTGGCGCGCCCGGTCGAACAGCAGCGGGAAATTGATGCGGCCCGGGACCGGATAGTCGTTCTTCCACGACATGCCGTCGTGCACGCCCCACAGGCTCACGCGGTCGATCACGTCACGCTTGCGGTGGAACAGGGCGAACAGCTCGGCGTAGCGGGCGCTCAGCTGCTGCTGCACGTCCGGCGGAAGGCCGTCGCGATACGGATCGAGATAGCGCTTGAACTCCGGCAGCTGGAACTGCGGGTGCGCCATCACGGTGCCGATCACCTGGCCTTCGCGCGTAAGCGGCAGTACGTCGACGTCGAGCTCGGTGATCATCACCTTCAGGCCCAGCGCGGCGTAGGCGTCGATGGCCGCTTCGATGTCGGCCAGCGACGGATAGTTCAGGCCCCAGTGGCCCTGCATGCCGACGCCGTCGATGCGCACGCCCTGCGCCTGCAGCTTCTTCACCATGCGCACGATGCCGTCGCGCTTCTCCGGTCGCCAGGTGTTGAAGTCGTTGTAGTACAGCTGCGCGTCCGGCGCGTAGCGGTGCGCGAACTCGAAGGCGTGCTTCACCAGATCGTCGCCGTCGCCGACGCTGCGCACCCAGGTCGTGTCGCGATAGCCGCCATGTTCGTCGATGACCTCGTTGACGACGTCCCACGCATCGACGCGGCCCTTGTAGCGGCCGGCGACCTTCTCGATGTACGCGCGCATGCGTTCGATCTGCGCCTCGCGCGTGTTCGGCTTGCCGTTCGCGTCGAGGAAGAACCACTCCGGCGTCTGGTTGTGCCACACCAGCGTATGGCCGATGACGTACATGCCGTGCTTGCGGCCGAAGTCGACGAACGCGTCCGCTGCCGTGAAGTCGTACACGCCCGGATTCGGATTGACCACTTCCGCCTTCATCACGTTCTCGGCGGTGATGGCGTTGAAGTGTTTGATGGTCAGTGCCTGCGATGCCGCATCGCGGCCCGACACGATGTCGTCGTTCACGGCCACGCCGAGGCGGAAATCCTCGGCGTAGGCGGATTTCAGCGTCGTCGCGGGCTGCTTGGCGAATGCCGGTGCGAAGGCGAGGGCGCCAGCCAGCAGGGCCGTGCGCAAGGTCGTTCGTCGAGCCGTCGTTCGTTGTGCGGTCATGGTTGCTCCTGTGCGCGGCTGTCGACGGTGACGCTCGCGCCCTTCAGATGATCGCCGTCCGCACGCAGCGTGATCGTGCCGGTCTTGCCGGGAATGGCGCGCACGATCGCCAGCGCGAGTCCGCTGAACGCGCGACGGTCATGGGATGGGAAGGCGTCCATGTCCGTGGGATCGCCGTTGTCCGTGGCGACGATCTCGCCCGGCCCTTCGATGGTGAAACGGATGCGGTTGCCGGCGTTCGGCACGGCGATGCCATTGCGGTCGAGCACGCGAACGGTCACGAACGACAGATCGCGGCCGTCGCTGGCGATCGCGTTTCGATCCGCCTTCGCTTCGATCGACGCGGGCGTGCCGGCCGTGCGCGTGGACGCGCTGGCCCATGGCATCCCATCCTTGTAGGCCTGCACGCGGAGTTCGCCCGGCTGGTACACGACGTCATCCCAGCGCAGGCGGTACTCGAACGCCGCCTTCTTCTTCCGCCCCTGCGATACACCGTTGACGAACAGCTCGGCCTCATCGCCTGAGGTGAACACGTGCACCGGTGTGATCTGGCCTTCGCGGCCGGGCCACGTCCAATGCGGCAGCACGTGCACCATCGGTGCGTCGGGGCGCCAGCGCGCCTGGTACAGGTAATAGCGATCCTTCGGGAAACCGGCGAGATCGACGATGCCGGAGTACGAACTGCGCGAGTCGTAGTAAGGCGTCGGTTCGCCGAGGTAATCGAAGCCCGTCCATACGAATTCGCCGGCAACGAAGGGGTGCCGGTCGAGGCTGGCGAACACCTTGTCCGCGCTGGAACCGAAATCCACCGCGTGCAGTTCGTACGCGCTGACCTGGCGGATCTTCGAGTCGCCGCCGCTTCCATCGCGAACGGGCGCGCTGATGCTGGATGTCACCGGAAACAGGTAGACACCGCGACTGCTGAGCGCCGATGCGGTTTCCGTGCTGACGATCGCCTTGTCCGGGAACGCTGCATGGAACGCGTCGTACTGCGGCGGCGTGCGGATGCGTTCGGTACCTTCGAACTCGGGCTCCTGGCGGATGCCTTCGCCCTGGTAGTTCAGGCCGATCACGTCGAGCTCGCGCGGCAGCGGCATGTCGGGCTTGGCCCAGTTCATCGCGTTGATGGTCGGGCGAGTCGGGTCTTCCTCGCGCACGATGGCCTGCAGGGTGCGCGCAATCGCCGCACCTTCCTCGCCGGTGTACTGCTCGCCGACTTCGTTGCCCACGCCCCACAGAACGATCGACGGGTGGTTGCGGTCGCGACGGAGCATCGCGCGCAGGTCGGGCTCGTGCCAGTCGGGGAAGACGAGGTGGAAGTCGAGCGGCGTCTTCTTGCGTTCCCACGAATCGAACACTTCATCGACGACGAGCAGGCCCATGCGGTCGGTGAGTTCGAGCAGCTCCGGTGCCGGCGGGTTGTGCGCCATGCGGATGGCATTGGCGCCCATGTCGCGCATGATCCGCAACTGGCGCTCCGCCGCGCGCACGTTGAACGCGGCGCCAAGCGCGCCGAGATCGTGGTGGTTGTTGACGCCGCGGATCGCGATGCGCTCACCGTTGACGAACAGCCCTTCATTCGCATCGAAGCGGATCGTGCGAATGCCGAACGGCGTTTCCACGCGATCGACGACGCGCCCGCCGCTGGCTACGGTGGTGACCGCGACGTAGCGGTTCGGCTGCTGGGTCGGCGGCGGGCCCCAGAGGCGCGGCTGCTTCAGCGTGGTGGATGCGGTGAGCGTCCTGCTGGCGCTCGCCGCCAGACGCGCGCGGCCACCCTCGATGCGCGCAACGGCAGCGCCATGCTTCGCACCGTTCGCGTCGAGTTCGAACACCTCGGTGATCGCGTTTATGTCGGCGGCGCGCGCGGAATCGTTGTCGATCGACACGTCCAGCGTGATGGTCGCGGCGTCCTTCGACACCTGCGGCGTCGTCACGCGCGCGCCCCAGTGCGCGACGTGCACCGCATCGGCCTTCACCAGCCACACGTTGCGATACAGCCCCGCGCCCGGATACCAGCGCGCCGATTCGGGCGGATTGTCCAGCCGGATCGCCAGCTGGTTCGCGCCACCGGCCACGACGTACGGCGTGAGGTCCACGCGCCAGCCGTTGTAACCGTAAGGCCAGCCGCCGACGAGCTGCCCGTTGAGCCACACCGTCGCGTAGGACATCGCGCCATCGACATCGAGGAACACCTTGCGCCCCGCATCGCCCGCGGGAATGTCGAGCGTGCGGCGATACCACGCCGGACCCCACGTCTGCAGGCGTCCCATGCCGCCGTAAGGGCCGTCCTTCAGGAACGGGCCGGCGATGGCCCAGTCGTGCGGCAGCGTCACCTTCGTCCACGCGCCGTCATCGAAATCGCGCTGCACGAACGGCACGTCGCCGCCCGGATTACCCGCCGGCCGCGCGTGACGCTTCGCGGGATCGCGGATCAGCGGATTCGCGGTGGGCAGGATCCACGGCTTGAGCACGCGTTCGCCGTTGGTTTGCACCTTGGCCGCCGCATCCGGACGCGCGTCGGCGTCCTTTCCATCGGCGCTCTGCGCGACGTCGGGACGAACGTCGTAATCCAGCTCTTTGACGCCGGCCGGGTCGCCCTTGTGGAAACGCCAGCCGGTGTCGAGCAGGATCCGCTCGCGCGGCGACGCGCGATCCGCGGCCGATGCGACGCCGGAAGCCAGCAGCGTCGCGACGAGCAGCGCACGCATCACGCTGCGGGCATGCTTCCATGAAGACCGCATCGCATCTCCCATCGGTTACAGCCGGTACGCTTTCTTCGGCAGGCGGTACGCAAGATCGATCGCGACCTCCACCGCCTCGTCCTCGTCCATGCGATGTTCCGCGACGAGCTTGCCGAGGAACGCGCAGTCGATGCGGCGCGCGACATCATGGCGCGCAGGAATCGAGAGGAATGCGCGCGTGTCGTCGTTGAAGCCGATCGTGTTGTAGAAGCCGCCGCTGGCCAGCGTCTGTTCGCGGAAGCGCCACATGCCTTCGGGCGCATCGTGGAACCACCACGCCGGACCGAGGAACAGCGTCGGATAGTGGCCGGCCAGCGGCGCGAGCTCGCGGCTGTAGGTGCTTTCGTCCAGCGTGAAGAGGATGACGTTGAGGCGCGGATCGTTGCCGAAGCGGTCCAGCAGCGGCTTGAGCGCGTGCACGTACTCGGTACGCAGCGGAATGTCGGCGCCCTTGTCGCGGCCGTAGCGATCGAACAGGCCGGCGTTGTGGTTGCGGAAGCAGCCCGGATGGATCTGCATCACCAGGCCGTCGTCCAGGCTCATCGCCGCCATTTCGGTGAGGATCTGCGCGCGGAACAGTTCCGCCTGCGCCGGCGTCGCCGTGCCGCGCACGACCGTATCGAACAGCTTGCGCGCCTCGTCCGGCGGCAGGTTCGCCGTCGCGGCGGACGGATGGCCGTGGTCGGTGGACGTCGCGCCCATGGCCTTGAAGAACTCGCGACGCTGGCGATGCGCGCGCAGGTAACCGTCCCAGGTGTAGACGTTCTCGCCGGTGATCTCGCCGAAGCGCTGCAGCGCGGACGGGAACTGTTCGTGCTCGGGATCGACGACCGGATCGGGGCGATACGCGGTGATCACGCGGCCCTTCCAGCCGCTGTCGCGGATCTGCTGGTGGTGTTCGAGCGTCTCCAGCGGCGATTCGGTCGTGGCGATCACTTCGATGTTGAAGCGCTCGAACAACGCACGCGGCGTGAACTGCGGCGTCTGCAGCGCTTCTGTGATGCGGTCGTAGTAGTCGTCCGCCGTGGATTCGTCGAGGCGGTGGCGCAGTCCGAACACATCATGGAAGACGTGGTTCAGCCACATCGACGACGGCGTGCCGCGGAACAGGTGGAAGTTGCGCGCGAACACGCGCCATGCCGCGCGCGGATCGACGTTCGCACGCGATCCATCCGCGTGCGGGATGCCGAGTTCGTCCAGCGAAACGCCCTGGCTGTAGAGCATGCGGAACACGTAATGGTCCGGCACCAGCAGCAGCTCGGTCGCGTTTGCGAACGGCGCGTTGGTGGCGAACCACGACGGATCGGTGTGGCCGTGCGGGCTCACGATCGGCAGTGCCGCCACTTCGCGGTAAAGACGACGCGCGACGTCGCGCATCGCGGGCTCGGCGGGGAAGAGGCGGTCTTCGTGGAGGTGCAGGGGCTTGGTCATCGTGGGGAAGCTCGGGATTGATTCTGTTCGGTCCCGCCAATGGCGGGCATGAGCGCTTACAACTTCGGACTCTCCGGCGCGCCGAGATAGGTTGCCCGCGCACCATCGCGCGCTACCTCGACCCGTTGCAACACCACGCCCGGATCCACGCGCCAGATGCGCAGCGTACGGTTGCCCGCCTTCGCGCGATGCCGCGAGGTGCCGACGTACACACTGTCGCTCACCGCACGTGTCCATGCGTTGAAATCGGCGTGGCCGGGCGTCGGGTCGGACTTCACGGTCACGATCTTCGGCGCTTCTCCATCGATCGACACCGCGTAGCGAAGGCCGCCGCGATGCTGGACATCCAGCGTCGGCGACATCACCACGCGCACGTCGAACCCGCCGTCGCGCGTGAGATGGATCGGATACTCGAGCCACGCGCCGGTGTCGTCGGTCGCACCCGCCGGGGCGGTGACCGGGAACGAAGTGATGCCCGACAGCGTGCGGCCGAGGTTCGGGATGGTGGCCCACTCGACGTTGCCGCGATTCACGGCGCGCTCGTAGTGCGCGGCTTCGATCGCGATGCGACCATCGGTTTCGACGAAGCCGCGTGCATCGGCCGGAGTGCGTTTCGCCACCGGAACCTCGATGGTCACGCGCGTGCCTTCATCGCCGCGCAGCGTGATGCTCGCGCTGCGGGCGTTGGCGGGAACCGCGTTCCAGTCGATGTCGACGCGCAACGCCGCTTCGTCGGCGACCTCGCCACTGGCCGGCGACACGCGCAGCCAGGGCTGCGAGGCCTGCGCTTCGAAACGGAACGGCGTCGTGCCGCGATTGAACAACGTGATGCCGCGCGACTTCGACGCCAGCGCGTCGAGCGGCGGCAGCGCCGCAGACGCCTTCGCGCCCGGCCAGGCCGCTGTGTCGCCTTCGATCGATACGCCCATCGCCGCGCCGCCCTTTGGCTCGACGCGTTCCAGCGCCGGCAGGATGTTGCGTTCCGGCTGCTGCCAGCTGGTGTAGCCGATGCGCGGCTGCGACATCATGTGGATCCACTTGCCGCCGGCGATGTCCTGCTCGTACACGCGCGCGAGTTCCGCATCGCGTTCGAACAACGAACGCGCGAGGTCCCCCTGCGCATTGGCCGACGCGCGTCCCTGCTTCGCATACAGCCGGTTGCGGCCCGTGGCGACGTACATCGCGGTGAGGTTCGCGCTGGCGACGATCGGGTACTCGACGAGCTGGTAGTACGCATCGCGATACTGCGGGCCAAGAGCCGCGCCCACCTTGTGCGCGCGTTCGGCCAGCGCGCTCCAGTCGTCGACCACGCGGTCGGCCTCGCCGTCGTATATCAGGCTGAAGGTGTCCGGCGAAAGCAGCTCGGGTTTGCGGCGCGCGTTGTATTGCGTGTACCGCGTGAGCAGGTCGCCGATCTCCCGCGCATGCTGCGGGCCGAACTGCTCGGCGGCCCATTGTGCGGGGTAGGTTGCGAGGCGATCGAGTCCGAACGCTTCCGGCCTCCACGCCTGGTCGAGGAAGAGCGAGATCGGGAACTCCATCGGCTTCAGGTCGCCGACATTGACGATCCAGAGCTGGCGCGCGCCGTACTCGTACGCCAGGTGCATCTGTTCCCAGGTGCGTTCTATCTGCGTGGTGTTGAGCCACTTGTAGTTGCGCGGGCCGCCGACGTAGTCGAAGTGGTAGTACACACCGTAGCCGCCACCGCGCGTGTCGCCTGGCTTCGGGAGTCGACGGATGTTGCCCCAGTTGTCGTCGGCGAACAGCAGCGTGACGTCGTCCGGCACCTTCATGCCGTCGTCGAAATAGTCCTGCACTTCCTTGTAGAGCGCCCACACCTGCGGCGTCTTTTCGGGCGGTTTTCCGGTGAGTTCGGCGAGGATGTTGCGCTGGTCGGAGACGATGTTCTGCAGCAGCTCGATCGCGGTGCCCTGCGTCATCGGCTCGTCGCCGTCGCCGCGCATGCCCAGCGTCACCACGCTCTCGCGGGTGCCCATTCGCGCGATGCCGTCGCGCCAGAATTTCCGCAGGTTTTCAGGGTTTTTCGTGTAGTCCCACGGGCCGCTGCCGTGGCGTTCCCACTCCACGTGCGCGCGCATCATCGGCTCATGGTGGCTGGTGCCGATGACGATGCCGTACTCGTCGGCGAGCTCGGGATTGCGCGGGTCGTCGCCGGAGAACGCGCGGCCCCACATCGCCGGCCACAGGTAATTGCCCTTCAAGCGAAGGACGAGTTCGAACACGCGCTCGTAGAACGCATGGTTCGGGCCGCCGTAGGTGGCTTTCATCCAGCCGCCGAGCGCGGGGTCCTCGTCGTTGAGGAAGATGCCGCGATAGCGCACCTGCGGCGCATCGACGAAGCGGCCAGGCGCGATGTAACGCGTCTGGCGCGCCTGCACGGGAACGTCGGCCCACCAGTTCCACGGCGATACGCCGAGGCGGCGAGAGAGCTCGTAGAGGCCGAAGATCGTGCCGCGCTTGTCGGCGCCGGCGACGATCAACGCGCGATCGACGCCCGGTTCTGGCTTCTCGACGACCTGCAGCAGATACCCTTCCCACACGCCGTCGACGCCACGCGTGTCGAGCTTGTGCTTGGCCACGATGCGGTCGATGCGCGGGCTGCGGCCGAGTGTGCCGGCGATGATCGCGACCTTGCCGGGCTTTGCCGCGACGCCGGCGACTTTCGACAGATCGCCTTGCAGGTCGCGCGCCGCGCGCGCGACGCCGGGATAATCGCCGTCGTCGACCATCACGCGCGCGGTGACGCCGTGATCGACCAGCGCGAGCGCGCCGGTCACGGCGTCGTCGCACACCGTTGCCGGCTGGGCGCAGTCTTCGGCTGCCGCGGCGGGCAGCGCGAAGGAGAGCAACGCGCAGAGCGCCGCGACGGTGTGCGGCCGCGTCATGGATTGGACGCCGTCGTGCCGCCAACGTACTCGCGCAGCCACTTCAGCGCAGGACGTTCGCTGCCGTCCTTCCGCACCAGGTACGCCTTTTCCTTCTGGCGCCACAGACCCGGACGGAAGCCCCACAGCGTCACGCCCTTCACCGCCGGATGTTCCCAGAACACCGGGAAAATGCGCTGGTAATCCTTCAGCTGCTGCTCGTCGGTGGGGCCGTCGATATCGAGTTCGGTGACGTAGATCGGAAGGCCGGTTTCGCCGAGCAGGTCGAGGTTCGCCTTGTGCACCGACATCGGCACATCCGGCGTCGTCGCGAACGCGTGGCCCTGCACGCCGATGCCGTCGAGCAGGTTGTCCTTGCGCAGCAGGTCGATGATCTCGCGATAGCGCTTCGTCGCGTCGGGCTTGTTGGTGATGTTGTAGTCGTTGATCAGCAGCTTCGCGTTCGGGAAGTGCTTGCGTGCGAGGCGATAGGATTCGACGATCCAGTCCCAGCCCGTCGCGCCGCTGCCGCCGAGCGCTTCGATGTAGTTGCCGCCGCCCTTGTCGTCCTTGTTCGGCGGATCGTTGAGCGGTTCGTTGACGACTTCGACGTAGTCCAGGTCGGGATAGCGTTCGGCGACGGCGGCGAACCATTCCTCGATTTCCTCGCGCTGTTCGGCGACGGGAAGCTTCTCGATCCATTCCGGTTGCTGGTTGCCCCACACCATCACATGCATCTGGAACGGGAGGTGGTTGTCCTTCGCGATGCGGTACGCCTCGTCCAGGCCGCGCCAGTCCATGCGGTCGCGGCGCTTCTCGACTTCGCCCCACTTGCCGGCGTTTTCCGGCGTGACCTTGTTCCAGTAGATCGTGAAGTCCTTCGCCTGCGCCTTCGCGTACGCACTGCCGAGGAACTTCGCGTTGCCGGCGGCAAGGGGCGTGGCGCGCGGCGCGGTGTCGGCCTGCTGCGCGAATGCGGCGGGCGAGAGTGCTGCGGCGAGCAGCGCGAAGAGCATCGTGTGACGGTGGTTCATGCGATTCCCCCTACGACTATGGAATGGATCTCAGGCGGCCGGCTTGCGTTCGAACGCGGCCGGCTGAAGCTTCGGAACGAGCAGGTGCACGACCGCGAGCGCGAGCAGGTAGGCCGAGCCGGCGATCAGGAAGATGCGCGCATAGCTGCCGGTGTGTTCCAGCTGCGCGCCGGTGTAGACCGACATGAGCATGCCGCCGACCGCGCCGGCGAATCCGCCGATGCCGACGACCGATGCGACCGCGTGGCGCGGGAACATGTCCGACGGCAGCGTGAACACGTTCGCCGACCAGCCTTGATGGCCCGCCATCGCAAGCCCGATCAGCGCGACGGCGACCCACAGGTTGTCGACCTGCGTGACCAGCACGATCGGCGCCACGCACAGCGCGCAGGTGAGCATCGCGCCCTTGCGCGCGCGATTGACGTCCCAGCCCAGGCGCATGAGGCGACCCGCGAGCCAGCCGCCGGCGATGCTGCCGACGTCGGCCATCAGGTAGACCACGATCATCGGCAGGCCAATCGTGCTGAGCGACAGCTTGTATTCCGACGCGAGGAACTTGCCGAGCCAGAACAGGAAGAGCCACCACACCGGATCGGTGATGAACTTCGCCGCGACGAACGCCCACGCCTGGCGATGGCGCAGCAGCTGCAGCCACGGCACCTTCACCGTCGGCTCGGGCGGGTCGCTGCGGATGTAATCGAGTTCGGCCTTCGTCAGCTTGGGCTGGTTGTGGGGCGTGCGGTACGTGAGCAGCCAGCCGACGAGCCAGGTCGCACTCAGGATGCCGGTGAACAGGAACGCGGCCTGCCAGCCCCACGTCGCGGCGATCACCGGAACGAGCAGCGGCGCGAGCACCGCGCCGACGTTCGAGCCGGCGTTGAACACGCCGACCGCGAGCGCGCGTTCGCGGCGCGGGAACCACTCGGCGACGGTCTTGATCGCGGCGGGGAAGTTGCCCGCTTCTCCAAGTCCCAGCGCGAATCGTGCGGCGGCGAAACCGACCACGCTGCCGGCGAGCGAATGCGCCATCGCGGCCAGGCTCCACACGCTGATGGCGATGGCGTAACCGATGCGCGTGCCGAAGCGGTCGATGATCGCGCCCGTGCACAACAGGCCGATCGCATACGCCGCCTGGAACGAGGTGACGATGTAGCCGTACTCGATCTCGTTCCAGCCGATCTCGGTCTGCAGGAACGGCGCGAGCACGCCGAGCACCTGGCGGTCGACGTAGTTGATCGTCGTTGCCGCCAGCAGCATCGCGCATACGCGCCAGCGGTATTTGCCGACCCGGGTGGTTGCGGGCGCGTCGCCGTGCGAGGCCATGTCGTTCATGCGCGGCGGTCCTCGCGGCGGGTGTGCAGGGCAGGGGAGTGGGGCATCGGCGCGGGGTCCTCCTGCACGGATGGCAGGTGTGGAAAGACGGGAAAAGTGGTAGCGCTATCACCGGGAAGCACGCCAACCGGTCCCCGGCCACACGCGCCACCCCCATATCCAACCTGCTTTCAGGGCATAACGTCATGCTGCGCTGCGGCAAATTCCCGTAGCGGCTCCACGGAATTCCATGTCGCACCGCAGCGTGCGGCAAAAAAATGGTAGCGCTACCATCCGGCCCACTTGTCCGTCCTGCATGAGCAGGGGTCAACGCGTCAAAGGTTCCAAAACAAAAACCAGTGCGGCGAACCCCAAGGGATGGCCGCGTACCAGAAACGGGAGGGGAGTACGGTGCAGAAGCAGATCGCAAGAAACGCGCTGTCGCGCGCGTTGGGCCTGGCGCTGTTGGGTTTGGCCAGCTCGACGGCATTCGCGCAGCAGGCGCAGACGGCAACGTCGGCGACCGAAGGCGCGCAGTCCACGCAGTCGCAGTCCACGCAGGACCAGGTAACCGAACTCGATCGCGTCGTCGCGACCGGTTTCCGCCAGAGCCTTGAGTACTCCACGCAGGCCAAGCGCGAATCCACCGGCTTCACCGATTCGATCTTCGCCGAGGACATGGGCAAGTTCCCGGACGTCAACATCGCCGAATCGCTCGCGCGCATCCCAGGCATCCAGCTCAACCGCGACGTTAACGGCGAAGGCCTGAACGTCGCCATCCGCGGCCTGCCCACCAGCTTCACCAAGACCACGATCAACGGCGCGTCGGTCGCCACGGCCTCCATCGGCCTGGATGCGACCAACCAGAACCGCGAAGTCGACCTGAACCTGTTCCCGACCGAATTCTTCAGCCAGATCAAGGTCAGCAAGTCGCCGACGGCGGCGCTGCCCGAAGGCGGCGCGGCGGGCGTGATCGACATGCGCAACGTGCGCCCGTTCGATCGCCCCGAGTCGCAGCTGACCTACATCCTGCAGGCCGACTACAACGACATCGCCGAGGAAGCCAGCCCGCGCGGCACGGTGATCGGCAGCTGGCTCAACGAAGACAAGACCTTCGGCGTGCTCGCCGGTGTGACGTCGGCGCGCGGCAAGCTCGGCGTGGAAGGCTACGAGACGGTCGGCTGGACCAACCCGAACCTGACCAACGCGCAGTGCGGCAACGGTGCCGCGAACGGCGGCGGTTTCCCGGCCCTGGGCCAGCCCTGCAACACCACGGGCGGCAACGGCTGGCGCATCCCGGACACGGTTCCGAACAACGCCTCGACGATCGCCGCCGGCCTGACGCCGGGCACGCCGATCAACGCCGCGCTGCTGCAGCAGCTCAACCCGGGCCTGACGACCGCGCAGATCGGTGAAGCGCTGATCCCGCGCCTCGGCCGTCCGGTGCACATGTCCGGCGATCGCGACCGCGATTCGTTCCTGGGTTCGGTGCAGTGGCGTCCGGCCGACTGGGCCGACATGTACATGGACGTCCTGTACACCAAGGCCAAGCGCAGCAACGACCGCATCGACATGAACCTGATCGGGCGCAACGGCGGCATGATCCCGCTGAACATGCAGCTCGATGCGAACAACGTCGTCACCAGCGCCACGTTCACCAATGCGCAGTTCTTCCTCGAAGCGCGTCCGTACAATGAGGAAGTGCAGTACTGGCAGGTCACGCCGGGCGGTACGTTCTACTTCGCCGACGACGTCAAGCTCGACGTGGCCGGCAGCTACAGCCGCAGCTGGATGCGCCGCGACTCGCCGACGATCCTGTTCAACTCGCCGTTCACCACCGTGCAGTACACGAACAACGGCGACCTGCCGTCGTGGACGACGGACGTCGACCTGAACGATCCGAACGCCGGCTGGACCTGGACCGGCGGCCGCGTGTGGGCGCAGAACGAAAAGCGCGTCACCGAGACCAGCGGCCTCAACGCGAGCCTGCAGCTGGGCGACGACCGCAACAACGTCACCTTCGGCCTGGCGTGGGACGAGAACTACCGCACGATCGTCGGCTATGGCGACACCGGTACGAACTGGCAGCCGTACGCGTTGTCGCAGGTGCCGGACGCGGCGCTGCCGGGTTACATCCAGCCCGGTCCGTTCGGCTTCGTGACGGTGGATTTCAACCGTTTCATGGCGGACACCAACTACGCCTTCTATCGCGACAACGCGGGCGAAGCCAGCGGCGCCAATACCGGCGCGCCGACCGGCGGTTTCGATGAAGCCAACACCGCCGCCTTCATCATGGTCAACGGCGAGTCGGAGATCTGGCACCGCAACCTGCGCTTCAACATGGGCGTGCGCTATGCGTCCACGGACCAGGAGATCAAGGGCCCGGTGACCATCGCCGGCGTGCGCAGCTACCAGACGCTGACCGGCGACTACGCCGAGTGGCTGCCGTCGTTCAGCGCGGCATGGGACGTCGCCGACGACATCGTGCTGCGTACCTCGGCCTCGCGCACGATGACGCGCCCGAACCCGAGTTCGATGCTGCCTGCCACCACCTTCACGGATATCTCCGCGCAGGTGGCCAACCAGGGCAATCCGGACCTGACGCCGTACATCTCCACCAACTTCGATATCGGCGGTGAGTGGTACACCGGCGGCGAAGGCTTCGTGGGCATGACGCTGTTCAACAAGCGCATCGAGGGCTACACGTACCAGGGCGTCACCACCCGTCCGTTCACCGACCTGGGCATTCCGTTCGAAAGCCTGGTGGCGTCGCAGCAGCAGGCGATCAACTCGCGTGGCGGCCCGAACGTGGCGACGGTGAACGTGCAGCAGCAGGTCAACGCCGACGCCGAGCTCGAGATCCGCGGCATCGAACTGATCTGGGTGCAGCCGCTGAACTTCGTGTTCGAAGGCCTGGGCTTCATGGCCAACTTCTCGAAGCTCAACATCGACACCATCGGCAAGGACGCGAAGGCGCTGGCCGGCAACGTCTACGGCGTGTCGCCGAAGATGTGGAACGCCACCACGTACTGGGAGAACGAAGTCGCCTCGGTTCGCCTGTCGTACAACTGGCAGCAGGGCGCCGTGGGCACCGGCCCGAACCAGCAGGGCATCCCGTTCGCGCAGATCTACGGCGAAGACCGCGGCCAGCTCGACCTGTCCTCCAGCTACACGCTGAAGGGCATCAAGTCCGAGCCGCAGATTTTCTTCAACGTGCTGAACATCACCGGTGAGGAGCGCCGCTCGTTCTTCGCCTTCGATAACGCGGTGAACGACATGTACGATCCGGGCACCACGTACACGATCGGCGTCCGCGGTACGTTCTGACAGGGCTTGTGTGGAACTTCCTGAGTGCAGGGGACTCCCACCTCCTGCCCTCAGGAAAACTCCCCTGCGAATGCAGGGGTGGGGAGGGGTGAAGTGCACAGCACCACGGCGTCGGGTTCCCGGCGCCAGCGCGCCGCGTACCCCTTTCCCAACTTCCCTCTGCCCGCAGGGGGAGGCGCTGAAAACGCGGCCCGCCCAATCGGGCGGGCCGTGCGTTTGTAGGGCACGATGACGTTCCGGCTTCGTACGGGACGATCCGGAAAGCACGACTTCAACAGGTGATCATGAACAGCACTTCCGAAACGTTGTCGGTCACCGAGAAGATCGGCTACAGCCTCGGCGACCTCGCCGCGAACCTGATTTTCCAGACGCTGGTGACGTTCCTGGCGTTCTTCTACACCGACGTCTACCGCATCCCCGCGGCGACGGCGGCCACGATCATCTTCATCGGCGGCATCCTCGGCGCGTTCGTGTTCACGCCGATCGTCGGCATCGCCGCCGACCGCACCAACACGCGCTGGGGCAAGTTCCGGCCGTGGATCCTGTGGACCGCGATTCCCTTCGGCGTGTTCTCGCTGCTGGCCTTCAGCACGCCCGATCTCGCGCCGGGCGCGAAGGTCGCCTACGCGATGGGCACCTACACGCTGCTGGTGATGATCTACGCGGCCAACAACCTGCCGTACTCGGCGCTGAGCGGCGTGCTCACCGGCTCCATGGCGCAGCGCAACAGCCTGTCCGCCTACCGCTTCGTCGCGGTGATGGTCGCGCAGTTCATCATCCAGGCGCTGCTGCTGCCGCTGGTGCTGATCCTCGGCGACGGCGACAAGGTGCGCGGCTTCCACAACACGATGATGCTGTTCGCCATCGTCGGCACCGTGTTCTTCCTGATCACCTTCTTCACCACGAAGGAGCGCATCGTCCCCGCGCCGGAGCAGAAGTCGACGGTGAAGCAGGACCTCACCGACCTCGCGCGCAACCGCCCGTGGGTGGTGATGCTGATGCTGACCATCCTGGTGTTCGTGACGCTCGCGCTGAAGGGCGGCATGTATGTCTATTACTTCAAGTACTACCTGAGCGAGCCGCACCTGGCGGGCTTCCTCGACCAGGTCGGTTTCAACGGCTTCATCGCCGGGCTGAACTCGCTGCTCACCGGCATGGGTCTGACCGAATTCCAGTGGCCGAAGGACGCGCCGACCTCCGCGCTGAGCCTGTTCAACGCCGGCGGCATCATCTTCATGATCTGCGGCATCGGCTTCTCCAAGAAGCTCGCCGACCGTTTCGGCAAGCGCGACGTGTTCGGCGGCGCGCTGTTGATCTCCACGCTGTTCATGCTGGCGTTCCTGATGTTCCCGCCCGAAGCGACATGGGTGGTGTTCCTGTCGCAGATCCTGCACGGCTTCTTCTACGGCATCACCATCCCGCTGCTGTGGGCGATGATCGCCGACGTGGCCGATTACTCGGAATGGAAGAACCACCGCCGCGCCACCGCGATCATCTTCTCGGCGATGCTGTGCGGGCTGAAGATCGGCCTGAGCGTGGGTGGCGCGTCCGTTGCCGGCATCCTCGCGTACTACGGCTACGACGCCGACGCGGTGGCGCAGGCGCCGCAGACCGTCGACGGCATCCGCCTGGCGGTGAGCCTGTATGCGTCGGTGCCGTTCCTGCTGTGCGTGGTGCTGCTGTTCCTGTACGAGATCAACAAGCCGATGGAATCGCGCATCGAACAGGAACTCACCGCGCGTCGTCTGCAGGCCGCTGCATCGGCGGCCTGATTCAAAGTTCCGGAGACCCCCATGTCCGATCCCTCGCAGAACCAGGACCTGAGCGCGCTCGCCGCCAAGGCCATCTCGCAGCCGCTGGTCACGCACATCTACACCGCCGATCCGTCCGCGCACGTCTTCGAGGGGAAGCTGTACGTCTATCCCTCGCACGACATCGACGCGGGCATTCCCTTCGACGACGAAGGCTCGCACTTCGGCATGGAGGACTATCACGTTCTGCGCATGGATTCGCCCGATGGCGAGGCCGTGGACTGCGGCGTCGCGCTGCACGTGAAGGACGTGAAGTGGGCGCAGCGGCAGATGTGGGCGCCCGATGCGGCGACGAAGGACGGCAGGTATTACCTGTATTTCCCGGCCAAGCGCGCCGATGGCGTGTTCCAGATCGGCGTGGCGGTGGGCGATCGACCGGAAGGTCCGTTCGTGGCGCAGCCGGAGGCGATCGAAGGCAGCTACTCGATCGACCCGGCGGTGTTCACCGACGTGGACGGCGAGAGCTACATGTACTTCGGCGGCCTCTGGGGCGGCCAGTTGCAGAAATACCGCGACAACGTGCGCAGTGATGCGCATGTCGAACCGGGCGACGACGAGGTCGCACTGGGGCCGAAGATCGCGCGCCTGCGCGGCGACATGCTGGAATTCGCCGAAGCGCCGCGCGAAGTGGTGATCCTCGATGAACACGGCGCACCGTTGAAGGCGGGCGATCACGATCGCCGCTTCTTCGAAGCCTCGTGGGTGCACAGGTTCGGCGGGAAGTACTACTTCTCGTACTCGACCGGCAACACGCACCTGCTGTGCTACGCCGTCGGCGATAGTCCGTATGGACCCTTCACCTATCAGGGCAACATCCTGACGCCGGTGGTGGGCTGGACCACGCACCACTCCATCGTGGAGTTCGATGGCGAGTGGTTCTTGTTCTATCACGACTCGATCCTGTCGGGCGGCGTGACGCACCTGCGTTCGATCAAGGTGGCGCCGCTGCATCACGGCGCGGATGGCCGCATCCGCACCATCGATCCCTATGGCGCCTGACGCCGCGACGACCCGGCTCGAGCCGGGTCCGCTGCTGACGCTGACGCACGGTGCGATGTCGGTGGACGTCGCGCCGCAGGCCGGCGGGCGCATCGCGCAGATCCGCGTGGACGGCGTCGAACAGCTCGCCGGTTTCAGCGACGACAACGCCGCCATGATCGGCTGGGGCTCGTACCCGATGGTGCCGTGGGCCGGGCGCGTGCGCGGCGGCGAATTCGTGTTCGAAGGCGAGCGGCACCGGCTGCCGACGAACCTGGGCGCGCATGCGATCCACGGCGTCGGGTTCGGATTGCCGTGGCGCGTGGACGCGCAGTCGCCGCATCGCGTCGAACTGTCTCTGGCGTTGCCGCGCGACGTGCGCTGGCCGTTCGGCGGCATGACGCGGCAGCGCATCGATGTGCTCGAACGCGGCCTGCGCATGACGCTGTCGGCGACCGCGGGCGATCGCGCGATGCCGGCCGAGCTGGGCTGGCATCCGTGGTTCCTGAAGCCCGAGCGCCTCGACTTCGCGCCGACCGCGATCTATCCGCGCGATGCGGACGGCATCGGCACGCGACCGACCGTGCCGCCGACGCGGGGGCCGTGGGACGATTGTTTCCTGAACGACGCCGCGGTCGTCCTGCATCGCGGCGCCTCGCGCGTCACGCTGACCTCGGACTGCGCGCACTGGGTCGTCTTCGACATGCCCGCGCGCACGACCTGCGTGGAGCCGCAGAGCGGCCCGGCGGATGCGTTCAACCTGGAGCCGCGCGTGCTGGCGCCGGGGGAGACGCTGGAGCGGTGGTTCGCGTTGACCTTCGATAGAGCCTGAGCGTCTCTCCCGCGTGCCGGGAGCTACGTGGGATGGGTTTCGCGACGCGAAACCCATCGCTCGGACGTGGCGGGCACGATGGGTTTCGCTGCGCTCAACCCATCCTACGAGTCTGATCTCCGGCGTCCGTAGCCGGGTAAGCGAAGCGCACCCGGGGGCTGTCACGCCCACCCGGGTGCGCTTCGCTTACCCGGGCTACGAGGCCTGCCGCGAACGAACACCGTGATACGAGTGGGAACGGAGTGGTGGAACAGGGCACTCCATCACGCACCCGACACTCCGACTCAATCTTCCCCATGACGCGCCGTTAACCCAATCGAGTCCCGGGGCGCCTCATGTTCATCATCATCGGTTTCATCGTCGTAATCGGCAGCGTGCTGGGCGGCTTCGTGCTTTCGCACGGGCAGATCGGCGCGCTGTGGCAGCCCTATGAACTGCTCATCATCGGCGGCGCCGCGGCCGGCGCGTTCCTGGTCGCCAACCCGTTGAAGGTCGTGAAGGCGTGCCTGGGCGGCATTCCGCGCCTGCTGAAGGGTTCGCACTACAAGAAGGCCGACTACGTCGACATCCTCGCCATGCTCTACGACGTGCTGATGAAGGCGCGGCGCGAGGGCATGATGGCGATCGAGCGCGACGTCGACGAGCCCGCGTCCAGCGAGCTGTTCCAGAAGTACCCGAAGCTGCTCGCCGACAAGCCGCTGATGGAGTTCACCACCGACTGCCTGCGCCTGATGGTCAGCGGCAACTTCGAGGCGCACGAGCTCGAACAGGTGCTCGACATCGAACTGGAAACGCACTCCAAGGAAGCCGGCGAGCCCGCGCACGCGCTGCAGGTGCTGGCCGACTCGCTGCCGGGCTTCGGCATCGTCGCGGCGGTGCTGGGCATCGTGATCACGATGGCGTCCATCGGCGGCGAAGCGTCGGAGATCGGCCACCACGTCGCCGCGGCGCTGGTGGGCACGTTCCTCGGCATCCTGCTGGGCTACGGTTTCGTCGGCCCGCTCGCGGCGGCGATGCACCACCACGCGCAGGAAGAGGCCAAGGCGTTCGAGATCATCAAGATGGCGCTGGTGTCGAGCCTGCGCGGTTACGCGCCGAGCGTGGCGGTGGAGTTCGCACGCAAGCTGCTGTTCTCCGACATGCGCCCGGCGTTCTCCGACCTCGACGCGCACCTGCGCGGCAAGCGCTGACATGGCCGCCAATCGCGACCGGCCGGTGATCATCCTCCGGCCGATCAAGCGCGTGGCCGCCGGGCATCACGGCGGCGCGTGGAAGGTCGCGTACGCGGACTTCGTCACCGCGATGATGGCGTTCTTCCTGGTGATGTGGATCGTCGGCATCACCGACAAGCAGCAGCGCGCCGCGATTTCCGAGTACTTCAAGAACCCCAGCGCGGTGGTCGGCAAGTCGCTCAAGCCCGCGCCGGGCGCGAACGGCCCCGGCGGCGCCGCCGATCGCCTGATCCCGACCACCAGCGCGGTCGCCGTCGCCGGCGGGCACGGTGCGGAATTCGGCGCGCGCGAACCGATGAAGCTCTCGCCGCAGCAGGCCAAGGACATCGCGCGCGAGGAGGAGAAGCGACGCCTGGACGAGCTCAAGCGCGCGCTCGAAGAGGCGATCGATCGCAGCCAGGCGCTGGCGCCGTTCAAGGACCAGTTGCTGATCGACCTCACGCCCGAAGGCCTGCGCATCCAGATCGTCGACCGCCAGAACCGGCCGATGTTCGACACCGCGAGCGCGAGCCTGAAGGGCTACGCGCACAAACTGCTCGGCGAGATGGGCGGGCTGCTCAACGACGGCCACCATCGCATCGCGCTCAGCGGGCATACCGACGAAGCGCCGTACCACTCGCTCGGCGGCTACGGGAACTGGGAACTGTCGGCCGAACGCGCGAACGCCGCGCGTCGCGCGCTCGTCGAAGGCGGGTTGCAGGAAGACCGCATCTCGCGCGTGGTGGGCCTGGCGGCGTCGGTGCCGTTCGACAAGACCGACCCGCTGTCGCCGGTGAACCGCCGCATCAGCATCGTCGTGCTCAACCCCGAAGCCGAAAACGCGCCGCCCGCCGACAGCCTGCCCGGCACGTTGCCCGGCAAAGGCGCGCCAGCGCCCGGTGCATTGCCGGAGGTCGGGCCGCCGATCCGCGTCGCCAATGTCCCGGACGAGTCGGGACATGGGAATGGCTGAGAAAGCCCGCTGACCGGCGTCCCTTTGCACTGGACGGCGGAATCCAGTGCCGGTACGGTCGGCAGACTTTCGACCGGGGGTAAGGGAATGCTCAGGCTCGTCGCTTCCAGCAATGTCAGTGCCAGGAATGCCGTCTTCACGCTCGCGCTGGCGTTCGCCGCCGCATGGCCCGTGGCCGCGAGCGAGATCCATCCGAACCTGGACGCCACGGCGATCCTCGACCAGCAGCGGCAACTTCGCGTCGAGGTCGAGCAGCGCAGTGGCCGTTACAAGGATTTGCCCGCCGCCGAACGCGAGACGCTGCTGCGCGAGCAGGACAAGGTGTTCGCGTTGCTGCGCGATCGCAGCGCGGTGACCGACCTGCCCGAAGCCGACCGCATCGTCGTGTTCAACTCGCTCGAATCCATTTCCGCCATCGCCAATCGCGCGCCGGAAGAGAAGCTCGTGTGCGAGCGCACGCGCAAGATCGGCAGCAACCGCACCGAAACGGTGTGCATGACCGCCGCCGAACGCCGCGCGCGTCGCGAGGCCGATGCCAAGGCGCTGGGCGACCGCAATGCGGCATGCCTGAAGAGCGGTCCGGACTGCATGTAAGGCGGTTCGCCGCGCGCGTTCGTCGGGTGGCCGCGCGCATCACGGGCGCGGGCCGGGCAGGGGACTATGATCGGTCGGCGCGCGCCGCGCGCGTCCGACACCCCCACCCGGAGAGCGACCATGAGCGAGCACGTCTACAAGCATCTCGAGCTGACCGGCTCGTCGAAGACCAGCACCGACGATGCGATCCGTCGCGCGATCGAACGCGCGTCGGAGACGGTTCGCAACATCAAGTGGTTCTGCGTGCAGGACGTGCGCGGTCACGTCGAGGACGGCAAGGTCGCGCACTGGCAGGTGACGATCAAGGTGGGGTTTACGTTGGAGGGGTGACGGAGCATCAACTCTGCAACTCGCAGCGCATCACTGCACTGCTGGTTCACCGCTTCCCCTTCGTTGCGCCTTCCCGGCCCGAACGCATGGCGTTCGGGCGTTCGAAGGCGTGCGAACCAATGGTTCGCAAGCAGCGCCTTCCCACTCCAACCCCTCTCCCGATGGGAGAGGGGCCAAAACCATCAATGCGCGCTGACCACCGCCTCGGTATACCGCGGCGTAGCCGACATCGCCGGCGCACTTTCCCGAGCCGACGAGCCCGAAAGGTCCGCGACCTTGTAACCCGCCGTCTGCATCGTGTGCAGCAGCGCATTGTCGAACGGACGGTCGATCGTCTTGCGCAGGTTGTACAGGTGGCTGCGCAGCGTGTCGGAGTCGGGCGATTCGCCCTTCCAGATCTCGCGCTCGATTTCCTGGCGCGAGACCACGCGCGGGGATTCGCGCATCAGGATGCTCAGCAGCTGGAAGCCCGTCGGCGACAGGTGCAGTTCCATGCCGTCGCGATGCACGGTCATCGCTTCCGGATCCAGCACCAGGTCGGCCACGCGCAGCATGCCGCCGCCCATCGCCTTGCGGCCGCGGCGGATGAGCACCGCGATGCGGGCTTCCAGTTCCTGGATCGCGAACGGCTTGGTCAGGTAGTCGTCTGCGCCCGCTTCAAGGCCGGTGACCTTGTCGTCGAGGGTGTCGCGCGCGGTGAGCATCAGCACCGGCGTCGAACGGCGCTGCTCGGAACGGATGCGACGGCACACGTCCAGCCCGTCCAGGCGCGGCAGCGTGCGGTCGAGGATGATCGCGTCGTAGGTGTTTTCCGCGGTGAGTCGCAGGGCGTCGGCACCATCGCGCGCGAAATCGACTTCATAGCCGCGCGCTTCGAGGAATTCGCCGACCATCTCCGCGATCGCCATGTGATCCTCGACGATGAGGATGAGTCCGCCGGCCGCCTTCATGGTGTCTCCTTGGGTATGTGGGAACGATGTGTGTGAAGGCTGCGAATCCGGCCGTGAAAACGATGTGAGCGGTAACGCATGCGGCGCGCATCCGCGACCGCGAGCACGGTTCACCGGTCGCTGATCGCGTCGTGGATACAGTCCACGCGCATGCATTGCAGCCGCCCGCGAGCGCCGGATTTTGCTGAACATGGCCCGTTGTGGCCGGGTCATTGAGCGCGTCGATGGGGCCGGTGCGCGATCTCATCCAGCTGCGACCCGAAGGGCTCTATTGCCCCGCTGGCGACTTCCACATCGACCCCTGGCTGCCCGTGCCGCGCGCGGTGATCACGCACGGCCACGGCGACCACGCGCGCGCCGGCATGGGCGAATACCACTGCACGCCGGGCACGGGGCCGATCCTGCGCTGGCGGCTGGGCGAGGTGCGCATCGTCGAGCATGCGCATGGCGCGACGTTCGACATGGACGGCGCGCGCGTATCGCTGCATCCGGCCGGACATGTGCTGGGTTCGGCGCAGGTGCGTGTGGAAGCGGGCGGGGAGGTCTGGGTTGCGTCGGGCGATTACAAGCGCCAGCCCGATCCCACCTGCGCCCCGTTCAAAGTCGTCCCATGCGACGTCTTCATCACCGAGGCGACCTTCGCGTTGCCGGTCTATCGCTGGCCGGACACGCGCGAGGTCGTGGCGGACATCGTGCAATGGCGCCGGGCCTGCGAAGCGCGGGACGAGGCGGCGGTGCTGTTCTGCTACGCGCTGGGAAAGGCGCAGCGCGTGCTGGCCGAACTGGCCGCGTTCGACGAACCGCCGCTGCTGCTGCACGGCGCGATCGCGGCCGGCGCGGAGGTGTATCGGGCGGCGGGCGTGGCGATGGCAGCGACGGAGCTGGTGGTCGAACAGGCCTCGCGCAGCGACTACGCCGGACGTCTCGTCATCGCGCCGCCATCGGCGGCGGGCAGCGCGTGGATGCGGCGCTTCCGCCGCGCGCAGCAGGGCTTCGCCTCGGGCTGGATGCGCATCCGCGGCAACCGGCGGCGGCGCAATTACGATCGCGGCTTCGTGATCTCCGACCACGCCGACTGGCCGGACCTGCTGCGCACCATCGAGCAGACCGGCGCGCGACGCGTGTTCGCCACGCACGGCACCACCGACGCACTGGTGCGCACGCTGTGCGAGCGCGGCATCGACGCGCGCACGTTGCGCACCAGCTTCGGCGATGAAGCATGAAGCGCTTCGCCGACCTGTATCGCGAACTGGACCAGAGCACCGCGACCGGCGACAAGCGCGCGGCGCTGATCGCCTATTTCCGCGATGCGCCGCCGGCCGATGCCGCCTGGGCGCTGTGGCTGCTGTCAGGCGGCAAGCTCTCGCGCATCGCGAACACGCGCGAGCTTCACGAGTGGATCGTCGAGGAAAGCGGCCTGCCGCCGTGGCTGGTGGAGGAAAGCCATGACCACGTAGGCGATCTTGCCGAGACGCTCGCGCTGCTGCTCGACGATCCGGTGGACACCGCGCCGGATCGGCCGCTGTCGCAGTGGATTGAACGGCATCTGCTTCCCGTTGCGAACCAGGCGCCGGATCTGCGCCGCGCCGCGATCGTCGAAGGCTGGCGCACGTTGTCGACGCAACAGCGACTGCTGTTCAACAAGCTGCTCACCGGCGCGCTGCGCGTTGGGGTGTCGCAGCGGCTCGTGCAGCAGGCGTTGGCGGAGATGTCTGGACTCGACATCGCGCTCATTGCGCAGCGCATGCTTGGCGCGTGGACGCCCACTCCGCAGTTCCTCGGCGACCTGCTCTCGCCCGGGGTGCTGGAAAGCGATCGCCGCCAGCCGTACCCGTTCTTCCTTGCATCGCCGCTGGAGGTCGAGCCACAGGCGCTCGGGCCCGTGGACGACTGGCTGCTGGAATGGAAGTGGGACGGCATCCGCCTGCAGCTGATCCGGCGCGAGGGTGAGATCGCGTTGTGGTCGCGCGGCGAGGAGCGTTTGGACGGACGGTTTCCCGAAGTGGAGGCCGCGGCGACGCGGTTGCCCGTGGATGCGGTCATCGATGGCGAACTGCTCGGATGGCGCGAAGGCGATCAGCCGTTGCCGTTCACCGCGTTGCAGACGCGCATCCAGCGACGCAAGCCCGGCGCGAAGACACTCGCGGAGACGCCCGCGCGCGTGCTCGCCTACGACCTGCTCGAACTGGGGGGCGAGGACCTGCGCGATCGCCCGTTGATCGAACGCCGCGCTTTGCTGGAGGAATTGCTGTCCCGCTTCGAAAGCCGTGTGATCGTCGCCTCGCCACGCGTGCAGGCGCTCGACTGGGACGAAGCGGCGACGCTGCGCGAAAGCGCGAGGCAGCGCGGTGTCGAAGGGCTGATGCTCAAGCGCCTGGATTCGCCGTACCGCACCGGGCGGCGGCGCGGCGACTGGTGGAAATGGAAGATCGATCCGCTGACCATCGATGCGGTGCTGCTGTACGCGCAACCGGGTTCGGGACGACGCAGCACCTTGTTCACCGATTACACCTTCGGCCTGTGGAACGGTGACGCGCTGGTGCCGGTGGCGAAGGCGTATTCGGGATTGAGCGATGAGGAGATCCTCACGCTGGACCGGTGGATCCGCGCGAACACCATCGAACGCTTCGGCCCGGTGCGCGCGGTGACGCAGGAGCATGTGTTCGAGCTGGGCTTCGAAGCGGTGAACATCAGCACGCGGCACAAGTCGGGGATCGCGGTGCGGTTTCCACGCATACTGCGCTGGCGCCACGACAAGCCGGCGCCTGAAGCGGACCGGCTGGAGACGCTGCGGCTGCTGGCGCGGTGAGTGATTTCCGTCATTCCAGCGAAAGCTGGAACCCACCCGCTTCATCGCGAAAGAGCCCGAAATCAAGATGGGTTCCAGCTTTCGCTGGAATGACGGGGTAGGGGATTTCGGCTCGAAAACGCGGCCATTGCGAGCCTTGAATCCCATTCAAGCAAGCGTTCCGAAATGGTCGCTTTTTCGTCCGCACGCCACGGCGCACCATGCACTCCACCCCACGGACATGGAGTCGCGCAATGAACCTCTTCACCGGTTTGCTGTTCAACCAGGGCTATATCCACGACGCCGAACTGGCGATGTCGCTGGCCAACGTCGAGACGGATGTCGAGCAGGAACAGGCGCGCAAGCGCGAACGCGATGCACGCATCGAACGCCGCCGTCGTCGCGCCAGCTTCCGCAACCATGCCGTGTCGTCGGTGTGCGGAACCACCGCGCTGTCGCCGTTTCGCTGAGCTTCAGCCCTTCCCCGCGCAAAGGGGAAGGGCGCGTTTCAAAGGCGCAACGGGCGCGTGAAATGACCTTCACCGCTCACGCCGTTACGACGTAGCGCCGGGGAATCTGCAGGTCCAACGACGAGGACCTGCCATGCCGTTATTCCGGATGCCCGCCGCTTTTCCGCTCATCGCGCTCATGGCGTTCGCGCTGCCGACGCATGCACAGGAACAGGTGAACGTGCCGGTCGAACAGCTCGACCTGCAGCGCTATGCCGGGCAATGGCACGAGATCGCCCACCTGCCGATGTTCTGGCAGCGCGACTGCGTCGGCGACATCACCGCCACCTACACGCCCAACGCCGATGGCACCGTCGGCGTTCGCAATGCGTGCCGCACGAAGGACGGGAAGACGGACGTGTCCGAAGGCGTGGCGCGACCGGTCCAGGCCAAGCCCGGTGCGCTGGAAGTGCGCTTCGCACCGGACTGGCTGTCGTGGCTGCCGATGACCTGGGCCGACTACTGGGTGGTCGACCTGGACCCGGACTACCAGTGGGCCGTCGTCGGCGGGCCCGATCGCGAGAACCTGTGGATCCTCTCGCGCGAGCCGGAGATGAGCCGCGCGCTGTTCCAGCGGCTGAAGGCGTCGGCCGCGATGAAGGGGTACAACCTGCGCGAGCTGAAGGTCATGGCGCCGCTGCGCTGACGCGCCTGAACGGAGGGTCGGACGGACGCGTCGCCGCCGGCGGCGCGATGGGCCTAGAATGCGCGCCCAGGACGCGATCTCGAGCTTTCATGTCACGCAATTCCAAGGTCAAGCGCGACACGCGCAAAAAGAAGGAGCCGGGCAAGCCCATCCGTCGCCTGGGCGCCTCGCTGCAGCCGCATGCGCAGCTGCTGGATGCGGACGACGCCTCGGTCGGCGGCGTGGGCTGGCGCGATGGCGAATGGCTGCTGGTGCTGGGAAGCCAGGTCGCCGCGCGCAGCGACAGCGCGGCGATGGCGCTGGCGATGCTGCGGCACGTCGTCGCCGTGCAGGAACGCGCGGGCCGCGAGCTGCGCCTGGAAGCCTCCGCGCCGCTGCTGAACGCGGCCGGCCGCGAGGCCGCCGCGATGGGTCGCACGCTGGAAGAACACCTCGCCGCGCTGGAACAGGAGCGCATCGAACGCGATCCGCCCACGCTGGCAACGGCGCCTTCGCTGCCGCACTGAGGCCGCTGGCCGCTGCGCCGCACATGGCGCGTTGAACCGGACACCGACGTCGCAGGATCAACGTCATGCGCACCCCACGCGTCCGCTTCGTGCTGCTTGCCTGCCTCACGACGCTCCCGGCCTTCGGCCAGGATCTCCGGCCCGAATCCCTGAAGCTCTACGGCGGCACGTTCTCCCCCGATTGTGGAAACGCGGCGGCGCCGCGCGTGCGCATCGCCGCCGATGCACTGGAGATCGCCAGCGGCAACCGCTCGCTGCGCACCCGGCCGACGGCCGATTCCTACACCAGCTTCGGCGGCGCGCCGACCTCGCCGGTGCCGGAGGGTTACCAGGTCGAGTTCATCGGCGATGACTTCTCGATCTACGTGTTCGAGGACGCCAAGGGCCTGCACGTCCCGCTGCAGGATTACGTGCCCGCGGCGGCATCGATCGTCGGTGCGCAGGCGATGAAACTGCGCTTCGGACGCTGCCCGTCGCGTTGACGTCGCGTTAACACATCCGCACATCCACGCCGATCCATGCGCGTGGAAGGTGAACTGCGCGCGCGCATGCGCCATCCTGTGCCATCGCGGCGACGGCCGCCTCGCATCGGAGCGCGCATGGAACTTGGCATGATCGGATTGGGTCGCATGGGCGCGAACATGGCGCAGCGGCTCGTGCAGCACGGGCATCGCGTGGTTGGTTTCGATCCCGGCGCACAGGCGCGCGAGCGCGCCGCGCAGGGCGGCATCGAACCGGTGGATTCGCTCGCGGGAATGCTCGAACGCCTGCCCGCGCCGCGCGTGGTGTGGATGATGGTGCCGGCGGGCGATCCGGTGGATCGCACGCTCGAAGACCTGCTGCCGCAACTCGCGGCCGGCGACACCGTCATCGATGGCGGCAATTCGTTCTACAAGGACACGATGCGTCGCGCGCAGATGCTCGCCGGTCATGGCATCGCGTACGTCGACAGCGGCACCAGTGGCGGCGTATGGGGATTGAGCGAGGGCTACAGCCTGATGGTCGGCGGCGACGAAGCCGTGGTGGAGCGGCTGCGTCCGATCTTCGAGGCACTGGCGCCGGCGAGCGATCGTGGCTGGGGGCGTGTCGGTCCGAGCGGCGCGGGCCATTTCACCAAGATGGTCCATAACGGCATCGAGTACGGAATGATGCAGGCCTACGCCGAAGGCTTCGCGATCATGCAGAAGCGTGCGGATTTCGCCCTGGACCTGGGGCAGATCGCGCAGATCTGGCGACATGGCAGCGTCGTGCGTTCGTGGCTGCTGGACCTCAGCGCCAACGCGCTGGAAGAGAACCCGACGATGGCCGGCATCGCGCCGTACGTCTCCGATTCCGGCGAAGGCCGCTGGACGGTGGCCGAGGCGATCGAGCTGGATGTGTCGGCGCCGGTGATCACGCTGTCGCTGCTGGAGCGCTTGCGTTCGCGCGAGGACGATTCCTTCGCCGACAAGCTGCTCGCCGCGATGCGCGCGCAGTTCGGTGGGCATGCGATCCGGAAGGAGTAACCACGAAGAGCGCGACATGGGCGCGCGCGCCGTCGACGCGCGTCTGCCTATACTCGGCTTCCCTTCGCATCCCGCACGTCCACGGCCCATGTTCCGTCCGATCGCACTCGCATTGATCGTCGCCGCGCTGGCCGGCTGCGCGACGGCGCCCGCACCGCAGCCGAGTCCCGTCCCCGCTTGGCGGCCTTCGCCCAACCACGATCAGCGCAGCGCGGTGCTCATCGTGCTGCACCAGACGGAGATGGAAAGCGCGGAAGCGGCGTTGCTGACGTTGCAGACGCGCAACTCCGGCGGGCGCGTCAGCGCGCATTACCTCATCGGAGACGACGGTGCCATGTACCAGCTGGTCGACGAAAGCGCACGCGCGTGGCATGCGGGCGCATCGCGCTGGGGCGGCCTGACCGACCTGAACTCCGCGTCGATCGGCATCGAGCTGGACAACGATGGCGTGGAGCCTTTCAGCGAAGCGCAGATCGCCGCGTTGTTGCGGTTGCTCGACAACATCACGGAGCGGCTGGATATTCCGAAGCATCTGGTGATCGGCCACGGCGACATCGCGCCTACGCGCAAGAACGATCCGAGCGCGTTGTTCCCGTGGAAAAGGCTGGCCGATGCGGGATATGGACTATGGCCGCGCGCACAGCTGGCGCCGGTGCCGGCGGGGTTCGATCCATTCGTGGCGATGCGGCTGATCGGCTACGACCTGCGCGATCCGGACGCCGCGGTGCGCGCGTTCCATCGCCACTATCGTGGCAACACCGAATCGCAGTGGCTGCCGGGCGATGCGGAGATCCTGTTCGACATGCAGGTTCAGTTGATGGAGATGCCGGTGGCGCCCGTCATCGTGCCGTGATGCGTCTTGCACTCTCGTAGCCCGGGTAAGGCCGTAGGCCGCACCCGGGATCAACGTCGCCGCAGCGCGTAAACCACCGCTCCGATCACCAGCGCGATCCCCGCAGCAATCAGATTCGCGATCTGCGCACTGGCCAGCAGCGCAAGACTCAACACGATCGCCGCAACCGGAATCAGCGGCCCGCCCGGCAAACGCAGCGCGCCTTCGCGATCGCCATGCCGGTGCCGCAGCACCAGCACCGACCCGGCCGTGCCGAGGTAGGTGCACAGCCGCGATACCACCGACAGCAGCGCCAGTTGCACGAACGAACCCGACAACGCCAGCGCGAGCGACACCACGCCGATCAGCACGATCGACACCGCCGGCGTGCGGAACGTCGGATGGATCCGGGCGAGCCATCGCGGCCCGTAACCGTCCTGCGACAACGCGAGCAGATAGCGCGGCGCCATCAACACGGTGTTGCTGCTGGTGCCCAGGATCGAGATGCTCGCGCCGACCGTCATCAGCAGGGCGAGCCATTCGCCGGAGAAACGCGAGGCCGCTTCGGCGAGCGGTGTCGTCGAATGCGCAAGATCCGGCAGCGTGCCCAGTGCGACCCACTGCACGCTGACGTACACGGCGGTCACCGTTGCGATCATCGTCAGCAACGCGAAGGGGACATCGCGGCGCGGATTGCGGTATTCGCCCGCGGCAGCCGGAAGATTCTCGAAGCCTGCATACGCGAACAGCAGCAACAGCGCGGCTTCGGCGAGGGGTTTGGCCGTGAGCGGCGAAGTCGAAGGCGAAGCAGGCGACGTATCGACATCGGACACTCCGATGTGAAACGCCCCGATCGCGACGAACAACGCCAACGGAACGAGCTTCCCGATCGCCAGCAGCACGCCGGCATTGGCCGCAGCGCGCACGCCGACGACGTTGATCGCCACCAGCAACGCGATCGAACCACTCACGATCGAAACACGCGCCCAGCCCGCATCGGCGGCGGGCCAGAAGTGCGTGACGGCTTCGGCCAGGCCGTTGGCAAGCGCGGCCGCGGTGGCGACGCGCGTCAGCAGCAGCATCCAGCCCACTTCGAAGCCGATGAACGAACCGAAGGCTTCGCGCGCGTAGAGATAGCCGCCGCCCGGCGCGTCGAAATAACTCGCCGCCTGCGCGTAACACAGCACCAGCAGGCTTACGGCGAGGCCCGCGAGGAGCACGGCCCAGAGACTCGCAGGCCCCAGCAGCGCGGCGGCCGCGGCGGGCAGCAGGTAGATGCCGCTGCCGATGACGTCGTTGATCGACAGGCCGACGATCTGCCATCGGCTGACGGCGCGTACCGTGCCGGGCGACGGATTGGGCTGGTCCAAGGGCGTGTTCCCCGCAGGCGGCTTGCGGCGAGGATGCCCTAGTTCCGGGAACGGGAGAACCGGAACGCGGATGGACGTCCCGGAAAAAGAAAACGAGCGGGCGAACCCGCTCGTTCTTTGTTCCTCGCGATGCGTTGCGCCTTAGAAGTCGTAACGCAGCTGGATCTGGGCCAGGTCCAGGTCGGTGTCCTCGACCTCGAAGCGGCTGTATTCGCCACGCAGCGCCACGTTGTCGGTGAAGCGGTACTGCACGCCGACGCCGTAGGTCGCATCGGTGCCGTTGTCGTCGGTGTTGCCGACGATGGACGGGATCGAGCGGTCCAGGTCCCAACGCTGCACGCCGGCCTTGGCGTAGGCGGAGAAGCTGTCGGTGATCGGCAGCGTGCCGACGGCGGTCAGGTAGACCGAGCTGGCTTCCAGCGGCGTGCCGACGCCGCGCGGTTCGAGCTTGCCGAAGTCGGCGTAGCCGCCTTCCAGGCCGAAGTAGCGGTTGAACTGGTAACCACCGAAGACCGAGAACGCGGTGTCTTCGTCGTCGTAGGCGCCTTCGTCGACATAGGACTGGCCCACGCCCGCGCCTGCGTAGAAGCCCTTGTCGGCGGCCTGCGCACCGAAGGCGGCGGCACTGGCGATGACGGCGATCAGGGCGGTGGACAGCAGTTTGTTCTTCTTCATTGCGAATCGACTCCTCGTGCGCGCCGTCGAATGGGGGAGGGAGCGGCGCTTGATGCGATGGGTCCTGGCGGAATGCCTGGGCGGCCATCGCTGCACGAAGGAGATGGGCGTTGCACGCGCGGAACAAAGGCCGGAATGCGGGGAAACACTGTCCCGTGACTGGAACTGTCGGCGCCTGTGTGCGGAGTCTGGCGGTTAGGTCATGGGGGCGGACCTGACGCACAAACGCGCGGATAGGATCGGAATTCGCCGGCGCGATGCGTCCGCGCGGGGAATCCTTCGCCATCTCTCGTCCGCAGGCGCGCCGCGCCGCGCGGTCCAGCCCACTGCAATGGAGTCATGCAATGAACATCAGGGTCCTGCTGCTTGCCGCGGCGTTGTCGGTTCCGCACTTCGCGATGGCCAGCGAAGCCTTCGATGCGCGCGCGGTCGAAGTGAACCAGAAGCGCATCCGTAGCGCGGTGGAGTCGGGTTCGGCCGGTTTCAGCGAAGCGCCGAGCGACAAGAAGAAGGAACTCGTGCAGCGTCAGGATGAACTGCTGTCGATCCTCCGTGGCCGCACCTACGGCGACCTTACCGAGGCCGAGCGCGAGAAGGCGCAGGAGCAGATCACCTGGATCGACCGCACCGCCACGCAGATCGCCGATGAGCGCAGGGTGTGCGAGCGCACGAAGCCCTCGGGCAGCAACCGCGTCCAGCGCGTGTGCATGACCGCGCGCGCCCAGCGCGAGGCGCTGGAAGCGGCGCAGAAGTCGATGACGGGCCGCAAGATCTCCCCGCAATACGACATTCCCTGATCGTCCGCGCGATTGGCTGCTGCCTAAACAGAAAAGCCGCGGCAGCGGGTTAAGCGCATGTGCACGGCCCGGTTGCGGCCACGCGAACGTTCATCGGACCGCGCGCACAGTGGCGCGGCGATGTTGGCCGGTCCGCCGCGCCGTGTCGCGAGGCCCCGCGAGAGGGCACTTCGGGTGTGTGGCGCGAAAGGCGGCTTCGGCCGCCTTTCGCTTTGATGGACGAACGATGCGCATGGACAAACTGCCCCGGTGTCCACCGCCGGTTGTCCCGTCCCGCATGCGACAATGGCACACGATGAACAGTCCACTGGACCTGGCGCATCTGCGCCGAAGCTGTTCGCAATGCTCGCTCCAGCAGCTTTGCCTGCCGGCAGGCATCAGCGGACCCGAACTCGACCGGCTGGACGATATCGTCCGCCGCCGTCGCACGATCGCGCGCGGCGAGCGTCTGTTCCGCATCGGCGATTCGCTGGCTTCGGTGTACGTCGCGCGCGACGGCGCGTTCAAGACCGTCACGCTGAGCGAGGACGGCGACGAGCAGGTGCTCGGTTTCCACCTGCCGGGCGAACTGATCGGCCTGGACGCGCTCGGCGGCGGCTCGCACCGCTGCGAAGCGGTGGCGCTGGGCGATGCGAACGTGTGCGAGGTCCCGTTCGACCAGCTCACCGATATCGCCACGCAACTGCCCGGATTGCAGCACCAGCTGCTGCGCGTGATCGGCCACAGCCTCAACCGCGACCACGACCACATGGGCATGCTGGTGCGGCGCCAGGCCAACGAGCGCATCGCGCTGTTCCTGCATGGCCTGGGCGAACGCTTCCGCCAGATCGGTCAATCCTCCACGCAGTTCAAGCTGCCGATGAGCCGCGAGGATGTCGCGCGCTACCTCGGCCTCGCGCTGGAAACGGTGAGCCGCGGCTTCACGCGGCTGCAGGAGGACGGTGTGATCGACGTGCACGGACGGCGCGTGGAAATCGTCGATATCGAGGAACTCTCCCGACTGGCGCACGGCCTGGAAGAAGAAGCGCCGCGCGTGCGTCGCGCCCGCAGCGCGTCGTAAGCCGCCTGGCTACAGTCACGTCGACGGCGTGACGCATCCCAGCGCGGACAGTACCGCGTGCAGTTCCGGCACCTGCATCAGCCACGGGGCCGAAAGCGTGAGCAATCCCGCCATCATCACCAGCGCCGCGCCCGCATTGCGCCAGCGTGTCTGCAACCAGCGCCCGAGCCGCGCGCCGCTCCACGTCAGCGGCAGCATCACCGGCAACGTGCCCAGGCCGAAGGCGAGCATCGTCAGCGCGCCATGCCATGCGCTGGCCTGCAACCATGCCGCGGCGAGGAGCGTCGTGCTCAGGCCGCACGGCAGCCAGCCCCAGAGCACCGCCAGCCCGATGCGCTTGGCGCGCGAATCGGCCGGAAGCATTCGTTGCTGCAACGGTCGCAGCCACGCCCACATGCGTGCACCTGCGCCGCCCAGCGCCGGAAGACGGCCGCGTCGATCGAACAGCCGCAACGCGACGACGATCAGCACCAGCCCGACGAGCATGCGCAGTGCAGTGGCGAGCCCGTCCATGCGCGCCACGCCGACGATGCCGTGGCCGAGGCCTCCGGCGATCGCGCCCGCGATGACATAACCGCCGATGCGCGCGAGGTTCGCTTCCAGCGCCGGGGCGATGGAGCGTCGCGCCGTCGCCTCGCCGGACCGCTGCGCCGTCACTGAAAATCCCGTCGCGATGCCGCCGCACATCGCCGCGCAATGCGCGCCGCCCAGCAGGCCGCTGAGCGATGCGGCGCCCAGCGTGAGCCAGTCGATGGGCATGCTAATCGGCATCGCGTCCTTCTTCCGGATCGACGCGCGGCGCGGGCAGCGGATCGTCGCGCAGGATGTCGATGGCCGGCGTGTCCAGATCGTCGAACTGGCCGCGCCGCACCGCCCACACGAAGGCGCCGATGGCGATGCCCAGCAGGATCAGGCTGATCGGCACGAGCAGCAGCAGGATGTTCATGCGCCCCTCCGTTCGTTTCGTTCGCCGCGGCTCAGCCGCAGGGCGTTGAGCGTGACCAGCAGCGAGGAGCCGGCCATGCCGAGCGCTGCGATCCACGGCGTGACGTGGCCCGTCGCCGCGAGCGGAATCGCCAGCACGTTGTAGCCCAATGCCCAGGCCAGGTTCTGTCGCACGATGCGCTGCGTGCGCCTTGCCAGCACGATCGCCTGCGGCACGCGCAGCAGGGACGGACTTGTCACGACGAAATCCGCCGCGCGCTGCGCAAGCGCCGCGCCTTCGGCCATCGCGAGCGAGACATCGGCGCCGGCGAGCACGGGCGCGTCGTTCAGTCCGTCGCCGACCATCGCCACGACGTCGCCGCGTGCCTGCGCCTCGCGGACGCGGGCGAGTTTCTGTTCCGGCGACTGACGCGCGTGAACGTCGTCGATGCCGACCTGCCGCGCGAAGCTGGCGACCGCTTCCGGTGCATCGCCGCTGCACAGTTCGATGGAGACGCCGGCCTCGCGAAGTGCGGCGACCGCTTCGCGTGCGCCGTCGCGCATGGTTTCGCGCACGGTGATGCGTGCGAAGGCGCGCGTGCCGTCGCCGAGCCACAACGCGCCATCGTCCGCACGGCCGGCGGCGAAGTCGGCGCGGCCCAGACGCCAGCGTGCGCCTCCGACATCGCCTTCCACCCCGCAACCCGCGACGGCGTGTACGCCGTGCGCGACGCGATCGGCTTCGACGTGCGCGAACGCCTGCGCGAGCGGATGCGCGCTGCCGCGTTCGAGCGCGGCGGCGATCGACAGCGCCGTGGGCGCGTCCATGCCCTCGAACGTCGCGACGCTGTCGAGTTCCGGCCGCCCGTTGCTGAGCGTGCCGGTCTTGTCGAGCACCACGCGATCCACGCGCGCGAGCGTGGACAACGCATCCTCGCGAACGCCCAGCACGCCGATGCGTGCGAGCGCGCCGTGCGCGGTGGTCAGTGCAGTCGGAATCGCCAGCGACAGCGCACAGGGGCAGCTCACCACCAGCAGCGCGAGCGTGACTTCCAGCGCACGCGCCGGCGCGTTCACGTGCCACCACGCGAACGTCGCGACCGCGCACAGCAGCAGTGCGACGACGAAGCCGCCGGCGACGCGCTCGGCCGCGCGCGCAAGCTGCGGGCGCGCGGACTGCGCCTGTTCGACGAGACGGGTGAGCTGCGAAAGACGCGTGTCGGCGCCGGTGCGCACCACGCGCAGGCGCGCGGAGGCTTCGCGGCAGATGCTGCCGGCGAGCGCGGGGTCACCGGTTTCGCGCCGCACGGGCGTGGACTCGCCGGTGATGAGCGCTTCGTCGAACGAGGCCGCACGATCGAGCAGCACGCCGTCGGCGGGAACGGCTTCGCCCGCCGCAACGCGCAGGACGTCGCCGATGTCGATCTCGCCGACCGGAACCTGTTCGGCGGATCCGTCATCGCGTTCGCGCACGGCCAGTGCGGGGCGCGCCCGTGCGAGCGCGTCGATCTGCGCGCTGGCGATGCCGCGCGCGCGCTGTTCGAACATGCGCGCCACCAGCAGCAGCAGCACGAACATCACCGCCGCGTCGAACCAGACGTGCGTGCCGCCGCGAACGGTTTCGACGAGGCTGGCGAAGTAGGCCAGCAGCGTGGAGCCGGCGATGAGCGTATCCATGCCGAGGCGGCGCCCGCGCAGCTCGCGCAGCATGCCTTCGATGAACGGCCAGCCGGCGTAGAAGACCACCGGCGTGGAAACCAGGAATGTGATCCAGCGGAAGAAATCGCGCGTGGCCACCGGCATCTGCTGCGCGGTGTCCAGGTACAGCGCTTCGGCGAACATCATCGCCTGGATCGCGCCGAGGCCGGCGACGCCCAGTCGCAGCAGCCAGCGGCGGCGCTCGCGACGCTGCGCCTGCTCGCGCGCTTCGCCCGTCGCCAGCCACGGGCGATAGCCGAGCGCAGCCAGTCGCTGCATCAACGTGGACAGCGAGACGCGTTGCGGATCCCATGCAACGACGATGCGGCCGGTCACCGCGTTCGCGCCCGCATCGAGGACGCCGGCCTGCCGGCGCAACGCGCGGTCGATCAGCCACGCGCACGCGGCGCAGCGCATGGCGTCGGTGAGCACGGTGATCTCGCGTCCGCCCGGCACCACGCGGCTGTGCTCGGCGAGGACGACATCGCGATCCCAGGCGCCGAAGTCGGCTGCGTCGGCCTGCACGCGGCCGGCGGGCGAGGTGCGCAGGTTGTAGTAATCGCCCAGTGCGGCTTCGCGGATCCATGTCGAGGCCGCCGCGCAGCCATTGCAGCAGAACGCGCGATCGCCCTGGCGGATGGCGTCCGACGCCAGCGCCTCGCCGCAGTGATGGCAGCTTCCCAGTTCGGCTGCCTGTGTCTTCCGCAGTGGAAGTGCCGCGTCCATCGCTACGTGCCTGCCGTCACTCGCCGCCGAGCGCTGGTGCCAGATGCGCCGCGCCCTGGCCGGCGACGAGCCGTCCACGCAGGCGCCATTGCGTGTCGGTCGGCGTGAGTTGCAGCAGCCAGTCGTGGTCGGTTGGAAGGTCGAGATCGGCATGCCAGCCGAGTTCGGACGGCTTGAGTTCGACGGTGCGATCCAGCGCGGCGTCGCTGGGATGCGACAGCACGATCGTCAGCGGCAGGTTGCGCGGCACGTCGCCGTTCGCGAAGCCGCCGCCGACCGGCAGCAGGTCGATGCCCTTGCGGTCGACGTGCAGCACGGCGGAGAGCTTCATCTCCTGCGCGCGCGCGTCGGGGCCCAGTTCGGTGGTCTGGATCTGCGCGGTGCGCTGCACGGTGTCGATCACCGCGTCGTCGCCGCCGGTTTCCAGCGCGACCACCACCAGCCCGACGCCGGCAACGATCGACAGGATCGGCAGGCCGATCACCAGCCACATCACGGGATTGCGGGGTTTCACGGCAAGGCTCATCACATCGGTCCGAAGAAGGTCGAGGCGACGGTGGCGTTCGCGGCGCCATCCGCACGCTCGACACGGAAGGTTACCTCCTGCTTGCCACGCACGCCGGCCGGTGCGGACAGCACCAGCGGGAGGTTCAGCACCTCCTCGGCATCGGCGTCCACCGTCTGCGGGCCACCGCGCAGTTCGATGCCGGCCGGTGCTTCCACATGGATGCGGAACGAACGCGGCGCGACGTCCTTGTTGACGAGCTTGAGGGTGTAGGTGTTCTCGATGCGCTGGTCGGAGGCTTCGCGATACAGCGCGTTGCGGTCGCGCAGCACTTCGGCGATCAGCGGGCTGCGGTTGCCCACGCCCCAGGCCCACGCCGCGCACAACGCAAGCAGCAGCACGCCGTACAGCAGCACGCGCGGGCGCGCCACGCGGGTGGGCTTGCCGTCGATCGCGTTCTGCGTGGCGTAGCGGATCAGGCCCTTGGGGTAGCCCATCTTGTCCATCACCGAATCGCAGGCGTCGATGCACGCGCCGCAGGCGATGCACTCGTACTGCAGGCCGTTGCGGATGTCGATGCCGGTGGGGCAGACCTGCACGCAGATCGTGCAGTCGATGCAGTCGCCGAGCTGCTCGGGTTCGAACTTCGGCAGCGGCTGCGCGGTGAGGCCGACGTCGGTGACGGCCGTCGTGCCCGCGGCGCCGAGCGTCACCGCATTGCCCTGGCGGGCGCCGCGGAACACGTAGTCGTAGGCGGTGGCCGGATCGAGCAGCCCGCGCGCGCGTTCGAGCACGCTGGTGAGGCCGCGCTTGCGCGGGCCGCGCGGTTCGCCGCGCATCGGGTCGTAGGCGATGATCAGCGTGTTGCGGTCGAACATCGCGCTCTGGAAGCGCGCATACGGGCACATGTACTTGCAGACCTGCTCGCGCAGGAAACCCGCATTGCCCCAGGTCGCCAGCGCGTAGAACAGCACCCAGAACGTTTCCCAGCCGCCCCAGCCCGGCGCACGGCCGAAGAAGGGCACGCGTGCGGCGAGGTCGGTGATCGGCGTGAAGAAGCCGACGAAGGTGAAGCCGGTCCACAGCGCGAACACCACCCACAGCAAGTGCTTGCCGCCCTTGCGAACGAGCTTCTGGCCGCTCCACGGCGCGGCGTCGAGCTTCATGCGCGCGTTGCGGTCGCCTTCGGTCCACTTCTCCATCCACAGGAACACTTCCGTCCACACCGTCTGCGGGCAGGCGTAGCCGCACCACAGGCGGCCGGCGATGGCGGTGAAGAAGAACAGCGCCAGGCCGGCGATGATCATCAGCACCGCGAGCAGGAAGAAATCCTGCGGCCAGAAGTTCAGGCCGAACACGTAGAACTTGCGCGCCGGCAGGTCGAACAGCACCGCCTGCCGTCCGCCCCAGCGCAGCCACGGGAAGACGTAGAACATGCCCAGCAGCACGATCACGGCGACGTTGCGCCATGTCTGGAACACGCCGCTCACGCTGCGCGGATAGATCTTCCGTTCGCTGACGTAGAGGGCGTTGCCGCCGTCGTCGAGGAGGTCGATCGAGATCTTCTTGTTCATTGCGTGGTCGGGCTACTCGGGCCGCAGCGGCCCGTTGAAACGGCTGGACGGGCGCAGCAGCACCCAGGTGAAGGCGCTGGACGCGGCCGTCGCGATCCAGAACATGAAAAAGCCCAGGCTGTACCCGAGCGTGCGTGTCATCGGCAGGTGCGGGAACGTCATGTCGCGCAGCGTGAGTGGATCGACGTAGGCGAAGAACACCATCGTCGCGATGCACGCGGCGAAGAAGCTGGGCCAAAGGATTGCCCCGAGCCGCTGCGAGAGCGGTCGGGGCGGGTGATCGAATCGCGGTGCTGGCTGGCTCATGACAGCGTGCTCACCTCGGAGGACTCAACGGGTTGCGGTCACCGTGGACTTGCTCGGATGCGACAGCGACCAGACGTAGGCCGCGGCCAGGCGCGAGCGGGTTTCGCCCAGCGTCGTGCGCCATGCGGGCATCACGCCGTGGCGTCCTTTCTCGATGGTCTGGCGGATCGCTTCGTTGGAATTGCCGTACAGCCAGTAATCGTCGGTGAGGTCCGGCGCGCCCATCGCGACGTTGCCCTTGCCGTCGACGCCATGGCACGCGATGCACACGCCGTTGTAGAGGCTCTTGCCCTGCGCGGCCATGTAGTTGTTCTGCATGCTGTCCGGATCCGACAGCGTGCGGACATACGCGACCACGTAATCCACCGCGTTGTCGCCGCCCATGCCCTTGAGCACCGTGCCCCATTCGGGCATCACGCCTTCGCGGCCTTCCAGCACCGTGTGCAGCACGTCCTGGGGAGTTCCGCCCCAATGCCAGATCTGGTCGGTGAGGTTGGGATAGCCGATCGCGCCCTGTGCGGTCGAACCATGGCACTGCGCGCAGGTGTTGTTGAAGATCGAACGGCCCAGCGCGACCGCCTTCGGATCACGCGCGATCACGTCGATCGACTTGCCCGCGTACGGTGCGAACGCCGCTTCGAGCTTGGCATCGTCGCGAGCCTTGTCGGTCGCCTGCTCACGTGCCGACGTCCACTTCGCCACGCCGGCGAACGCACCCAGGCCCGGATACCACACCAGGTAGACGATCGCGAAGACGATGGTGATGTAGAACAGGTTCACCCACCACTTCGGCATGGGCTTGTTGTATTCGGTGAGGTTGCCATCCCAGATGTGGCTGGTGTCGGTGGGGGCGGGATCGCCCGGCCGGCGCTTGCCGGTCCACCAGATCAGCCACACGCAACCCAGGATGTTGATCGCGACGATCGCGATCACGTAGATGGACCAGCCGGTGGTCATCATCGCTGTGTCTCCCTTTCCTCATCGAGCGGCATGCGTGCGGCCGCGTCGAATTCCTTCTTGCGCTTCGGGCTCCAGGCCCAGACCCAGCCGGCGACGAACAGCACCAGCAGGACGGTCGTGACGATTCCCGAGACCATGTCAGCCTCCCCTCGGAGCGTGCTTGCCCAGGCCCTGCAGGTAGGCGACGACCGCATCGAGCTCGGTCTTGCCGTCCACCGCGGCCGGTGCGCCGGCGATGTCGGCGTCGGTGTACGGATCGCCGATCTTGCGCAGCGCCTTCATGTGCGACTGCACCTGTTCGCCGTCGAGCTTGTTCTCGGCCAGCCATGGGAAGCCGGGCATGTTGGATTCGGGCACGACGTCGCGCGGGTTGTGCAGGTGCACGCGGTGCCAGTCGTCGGAGTAACGGCCGCCGACGCGGGCGAGGTCCGGACCGGTGCGCTTGGAGCCCCATTGGAACGGATGGTCGTAGACCGATTCGCCGGCCAGCGAATAGTGGCCGTAACGCTCGGTTTCGAAGCGCAGCGTGCGCACCATCTGCGAATGGCAGTTGTAGCAGCCTTCGCGGACGTAGATGTCGCGGCCGGCCAGTTCGAGCGCGGGATAGGGCTTCACGCCGGGGAGCGGGGTGATCGCTTCGGCCTGGTGCATCAGCGGCACGATCTCCGCCAGGCCGCCAAAGGAGACGGCCACGGCGATCAGCACGGCCATGAGGCCGACATTGGTTTCGACTTTCTCGTGTGAATGACTCATGTCATGGCCTCAGGCGTGCGCGCTCGCGGCGTCCGGCGGCATCACCGGAGTGGGCACCAGATCGCGCGCCTGCTGCCAGGTGCGGATCACGTTCCAGGCCATGATGAACATGCCGGCCAGGACGATCACGCCGCCGGCCAGACGGCCCAGGTAGTAGGGATACGTGGCGTTGAGCGCCTCGACGAAGCTGTAGGTGAGCGTGCCGTCGGGGTTGGTGGCGCGCCACATCAGGCCCTGCATCACGCCGGCGATCCACATCGACACGATGTAGAACACCACGCCGACCGTGTGCAGCCAGAAGTGCAGGTCGATGGCCTTCACCGAGTACATGCGTTCCTGACCCAGCAGGCGCGGCAGCATCGAATAGACCGCGCCGACGGAGATCATCGCGACCCAGCCCAGCGCGCCGGCGTGCACGTGGCCGACGGTCCAGTCGGTGTAGTGCGACAGCGAGTTGACCGTCTTGATCGACATCATCGGACCTTCGAAGGTCGCGATCATGTAGAACGACACCGCCACGATGAGGAACTTCAGGATCGGATCGGTGCGCAGCTTGTCCCACGCGCCGGAGAGCGTGAGGATGCCGTTGATCGCGCCGCCCCAGCTGGGCGCCAGGAGCACCAGCGAGAACACCATGCCCAGCGACTGCGCCCAGTCCGGCAGCGCGGTGTATTGCAGATGGTGCGGACCGGCCCACATGTACACGGCGATCAGCGCCCAGAAGTGCACGATGGACAGCCGGTACGAATACACCGGCCGGTTGGCCTGCTTCGGAACGAAGTAGTACATCATTCCGAGGAAGCCGGCGGTCAGGAAGAAGCCCACCGCGTTGTGGCCGTACCACCACTGCGCCATCGCATCGACCGCGCCGGAGTAGACCGAGTACGACTTGCCCCAGCCGGCCGGGATCGAGATGTTGTTGACGATGTGCAGCAGCGCGACGGTGATGATGAACGCACCGTAGAACCAGTTCGCCACGTAGATGTGCTTCACCCGGCGCTTGACGATGGTTCCGAAGAACACGATCGCGTAGGACACCCAGACGACGGCGATCAGGATGTCGATCGGCCATTCCAGCTCGGCGTATTCCTTGCCTTGCGTGAGGCCGAGCGGCAGGGTCACTGCGGCTGCGACGATGACCGCCTGCCAGCCCCAGAAGGTGAAGGCGGCCAGTTTGTCGAACGCCAGCCGCACATGGCAGGTGCGCTGCACGACGTGGTAGCTGGTCGCGAAGAGCGCGCAGCCGCCGAAGGCGAAGATCACCGCGTTGGTGTGCAGCGGCCGTATCCGGCCGTAGCTCAGCCACCGGACGTCGAAGTTGAGGGCGGGCCAGTACAGCTGGGCGGCGATGAACACGCCGACCGCCATGCCGACGATGCCCCAGACCACCGTCATCGCGGTGAACTGGCGCACGAGCTTGTCGTTATAGGTTTCTGGTTGCGTTTGCATGATGGACACTCCCGAGCGGCAGGGACCGGGGTCGGCGGCATGTTATGGACGCGTTCATGCGCCGCGCTTGATTTCGATCAAAGCGTCGGCTACGCGATTCAAACGCAAATGGAAGAGCCCGGCGGACCGTTCGGCGGATGGTTTTTTGCCTTTGGACTCAGGCGCCTACGCCATGCGGCTGGATGACACCGGAGGCGATGCCCGCGGGCACCAGGGCGATCAGGGCGATCGACAGGCCGATGCGGCGTGTCAGGGCATTCACGGCGCGCTTGCTCTCGCCACGGTCGGTGAGCATGTAGAACAGCGCCGCGCCGAGGTTGTAGACGATCAGCGCCAGGAAGCCGACGACGAACAGGGTCTTCATGTGGGGTCCGGTGATGTCCGTGAAGGGGAGCTCGCCCGCGCGAGCCAGCGCATGCGCGCCAGCAGCGCCGCCGCCATGACGCCCAGGTACAGGCCGTAGGCCAGCGAGGTGGCGAACACCTGCTTCCACATCGGGCCGTATCCGCCGTCGGCGTGCGCCATGCCCCAGTACATGCCCGAGAACGCCGCCACGGTGGCCGTGACCAGCGCGATCGAATCGAAGACGAACCGGGCCGCGCCGCGCGGCTGCCTCGGGTAGCGCCAGAACAGCACCGACAGCACCGCGAACCACGGCGCGAACAGGATCATGGCGAGGTTGAGCTGGACGCCGCTGGACACGGTGGAACCCGGGCGGGAGGGAATGCGCGCAGTCTAGGTCGGCCGTATCAGTTTCAGTAGAATCAGAAATCGATGCGAAAAACCGTATCAGTTGCCCCGAGGACCCGCCGATGAAGCGCTACGAGGCCCTGGCCGACGACCTGGCCCGTTCCATCCAGTCCGGCGCGTTCCGCCCGGGCGAACGCCTGCCGTCGGTGCGCCAGACCACCACCGCGCGGCGCATCAGCCCGTCCACCGTCTTCCAGGCGTATTACCTGCTGGAAGCGCGGGGGCTGATCGAATCGAGGGCACGATCCGGCTATTACGTCGCCGCGAGACCGCCCCGGCTGCCGCCGGAACCCGAATCCGCCTCGCGCCCCGATGGCGATTCCCGCCCCGTCGATGTCAGCGAACTGGTGTTCGACGTCCTGCAATCGGCGATGCAGCGCGACCTGGTCCCGTTCGGCTCCGCCTTTCCGAGCCCGCTGCTGTTCCCGCTGCCCAAACTCGGCCGTGCCATCGCCTCGGCCGCGCAGGACCTGGACCCGTGGAGCACGGTCGACGACCTCACGCCCGGACAGGCGGAGCTGCGCAGGCAGATCGGCCTGCGCTACCTCATCGACGGCATCGAGGTGCCGGCGGAGGAAATCGTCGTCACCAACGGCGCGCTGGAGGCGTTGAACCTGGGCATCGCCGCGGTGACGAAACCCGGCGATGCGGTGCTGGTGGAATCGCCCTGCTTCTATGCGGTGCTGCAATCGCTGGAGCGCAACGGATTGCGCGCGGTGGAAGTGCCGACGCATCCACGCGATGGCGTGGACCTGGATGCGCTGGAACAGGCGATCGTTCGCCACTCGCCGCGCGCATGCTGGCTGATGCCGACCTTCCACAATCCGCTCGGCGCGACGATGCCTGAAGAGGCCAAGCGCGATCTCGTGGCGCTGCTCGCGCGGCACGGCATCCCGCTGATCGAAGACGACGTCTACGCCGAACTGCATTACGGCGCGCGACGTCCGTTGCCGGCGAAGGCATTCGACCGCGACGGCGGCGTGATCCACTGCTCGTCGTTCTCCAAATGCCTCGCGCCGGGCTATCGCATCGGCTGGGTCGCGGCGGGGCGTTTTCGCGACACCATCGCCCGCAACAAACTCACCACGACGCTCAACACGAACGTGCCGGCGCAACGCGCGATCGGACGGTACCTGCAAGGCGGTGGCTACGACCGCCACCTGCGCCGTCTCCGCGCGACGCTGGCCGAACAACAGGCGCAGTACATCGCCGCCGTCGCGACGTTCTTTCCGGAAGGCACGAAGGTGACGCGGGCATCGGGCGGTTATTTCGCCTGGATCGAACTGCCGGAAGGGCGCGATGCATTGTCGTTGCATCGTCGCGCGTTGAATGCGGGCATCAGCATCGCACCTGGGCCGATCTTCTCCGCAAGCCGTGGGTTCGGGCAGTGCCTGCGGCTCAACTACGGGCATCCGTTCGATGCGCGGGTGGAGGGGGCGTTGAGGACTTTGGGGGCGCTGGCGGGAGCGCAAACTGGTTAGTCCTTCTCCCGAGCAGTAGCCTCCTCCGAGTCGCGCCTCTCCTTGGCGCTTCTTCAAATGGTGCGCGAATACCGCCCACCCGCCTGCCTCAAGATATCCGTCGAAACACATCGCAATCACCCGCAGCAACAACCGGCCCGCGCGCGTGGCGACGATGCGTTCCGGCTCGATCCAGACCAGCCCATCGGCCTGCAGTGGCTGCAGGCGGTGCAGGGCATCGGCGAAGTAGTGCTCGAAGTCGATGCCGTGAAGCCGCTCGATCGCGTTGATCGATACCTCGCCCTGGCACATCAGCCGCTGGATCACATCCGCGCGCAACTGGTCGTCCGGCGTCAGCCGGAGACCGCGCCACACCGGAAGGCGCGGCGCATCGATCGCGTCCTCCCACGCCTGCAACTCGCGCGGATTCTGGCTGTAGCTGTCGCCGATGCGGCTGATCGCGCTGACGCCGAACCCGATCAGGTCGCAATCGGCGTGCGTCGTATAACCCATGAAATTCCGATGCAGTCCGCCGCGCGCCTGCGCCAGCGCCAGCTCATCGTCGGGCAGCGCGAAATGGTCCATGCCGATGTAGACATAACCGGCTGACGTGAGCCGTTCGATCGCCAGCCGCAGCAGGTCCAGCTTCAGTTCGCCCGACGGCAGGTCCTCGGCGTTGATCTGCCGCTGCGGCTTGAACATCTCCGGCAGGTGCGCGTAGCTGTACACCGCAAGGCGGTGCGGGCGCGCGCCGATCACGATGTCGAGCGTGCGCGAGAAACCCTCCAGCGTCTGCAGCGGGAGTCCGTAGATCAGGTCGACGTTGACCGAGCGCATGCCATGCGTGCGGCAGGCCTCGATGATCGCCAGCGTCCCGGCGACATCCTGCTCGCGGTTCACCGCGCGCTGTACGTCGGGATCGAAATCCTGCACGCCCAGGCTCGCGCGGTTGAAGCCGGCGTCGGCGAGTTCTGCGATGTCGTCGGGCGTGAGCTCGCGCGGATCCAGTTCGATGGAGATGTCGCGGTTGGCCTGCGTGCTGAAGCGGAAGTGGTCGCGCAGGTCCTGCACCGTCGCGCGCAGCTGCGAAGGCGTGAAGAAGTTCGGCGTGCCGCCGCCGAAGTGCAGCTGCACGACCTCGCGATCGGGATCGAACAGGCCCGCCATCATGCCGATCTCGCGCGCCAGCCGCGTGCGGTAGGGCTCGCTTCGCGCGCGGTCGCGCGTGATCACGCGATTGCAGCCGCAGTAGAAGCACGGACTGGTGCAGAACGGGACGTGGACGTAGAGCGACAGGCGGGCCGGAATCGGATCGCCATTGCTGCTCCGCACCGCTTCGCGCAGCTGGTCGGCGGCGAAGTCGGAACTGAACTGGGGCGCGGTGGGATAGGAGGTGTAGCGCGGGCCGGGCCGGTCGTAGCGGCGGAGAAGTTCGGCGGGGAAAAACGGAGCGGTCGACATGCGCGCGAGCCTATAGACGCGGTTCCCCGTGTTTTTTGACCTCAATCAATTCAGGGCTGGATCCAGGGCGATTCGCTCTCGCAAGCGCGTGAACGCGCGGTCCGGCCGACGAGCGGCCACCATCCGTTGCGCCCGCGTTCCGACGCGATGCCTAGAATCCGCGGGATGGCCCGATCCCGCGCCGCCGCCCTGGTGTTCGTACTGGCGTTGTCGATCGCCGGCAGCGTGGACGCACGCACGGTGTACCGGTGCGTGCGCGATGGCACCGTCAGCCTTTCGACCGCACCGGAACCCGGTTCGCGCTGCACGGCCAGGCAGATCGACGACAACGCGGCGAGCGTGCCGAACCTGTTCGGCACCGGCGAAGCGGTGAGCGGCGTCCTCTACGAACGCACGCAGGACGGCAAGACCGTGTACGGCACGCGCAAGCTGCCCGGCGCGGTGAAGGTGTTGTCGTTCACCGTGCCCGCGCCGCCGGGCGAGCCGGCGCATGAAGGCCTCGGTCGCGTGAGTCCGCCGCGCGTGGATCGCTATCCGAAACAGTTCCGCGCCGCCGCGAAGGCGACCGGAGTCGACGAAGCGTGGCTGCGCGCCATCGCGCATGCAGAAAGTGATTACGACGCCGCCGCCGTATCTACGAAGGGCGCGCAGGGCGTGATGCAGTTGATGCCCGATACCAGTCGCGAATACGGCGTCGCCGATCCGTTCTCGCAGGACGAGTCGATCATGGCCGGCGCGCGGCACATGCGCGCGCTCATGCGGCGCTATCGAAACGACATGGTGCTGGTCGCCGCCGCCTACAACGCGGGCATCGGCACGGTGGCGCGCTACGGTGGGGTTCCGCCGTATGCGGAAACGCAGGCGTACGTGGCCAAGGTGCAGGCGTTGTACGGAAGCTATAGGACCGCGCTTGAGAAGTCGGCGAACAAATCCGCGAAGGCGCGCGCGCCGTCCTCGCCGTGAAGCCGGTTACGCCATCGCCTTGCTGGATTCGTATGGCAGGTGCGTTCCGCCGGCGGTGGTGATGATGCTTTCGGTGCGGTCGAGGAATTCCTTGTCGCCATCGAGCACCACGAGAATTCGCCCGGCCTGGATTTCGTCGTCGAACTTGCGACGGATCGGATCCGGCAGCGACGATCCCACCAGTGCCGACGCCCACGATCCCACCAGCGCACCGGCCACCGCCGCAGCGGCTGCGCCGGCGAGCGTCAATCCGATGGGCGTGATGACGATCGCCGCAAGCCCCGCAAGCAATCCCGCCGCGCCGCCGTAGCCCGCGCCGCGCAGCGCAGCGGGAATCAGGTCGGTGTCGGCTTCCTTGTATTCGTTCGGGATCTCTTCCAGTTCGATGTCCGAACGCGCGACGAGCAGGATGTCGTCATCGTGAACACCTGCGCCGCGCGCTGCATTCATGACGGCCTGCGCGGTGTCCAGATCGGGCGTGCTGAATACGTGGCGGACTTTCATCGAGGGCCTCCGTCATCCATGGCGCCGGCGAGAGCGGCGTCGATGCCCGCAGGCTTGCACGCGTCACGATTACACAACGTGATGAACGCGGGCCTCGCGCACGCGGTGATAAGGTGCGCGCACCTTCCGATACGTGGATGCCCATCATGCGTCGAATCATGCGTCTTCGAACCGCACGTCTTCCGCTTCTTGCCGGCGTGATCGCCGCGTGCACGCTCGCCGCCTGCCAGGCGCCCACGCCGGCGTCGACCGAGCAGGCACAACCGACCGCGACCGAAACACCGCAGGTCACCGCCGACACCTCGCAACAGCCTGCGCGCACCACCGATCAACCTTCGCCCGGCGAAGCGGCATCGCAGAATGCGCCAG
>Ga0102593_1000674_pt1 | contig 49309 bp, 30 predicted proteins | sample AraplaCol_mMS_r2_2_FD_76862 | JGI IMG/M metagenome (GOLD analysis project Ga0102593, IMG submission 76862) | Arabidopsis root microbial communities from North Carolina, USA - plate scrape MF_Col_mMS_r2 (SPADES assembly) (version 2) | ecosystem: Host-associated > Plants > Roots > Endosphere... | reverse complement strand
ATATTGTTATTATAATTAAATAAGAAATAATTTATTGAAATTCAATAATATAAATATTGATTGAACTGATTTATCTGATTTATTTAAAATCTTTTTCTGCAGTATATTATATATCAATATTTTCAAAATTCTGTTCAAATTTATTTTGAAAACTGTATAGAAAACAAAAAACTTTTTGATAATATTTTTCCAGTTATCTGTAAATTTTTTGTTGGATTTACAGATATAGAATTTAAATCAATGGAAAATTTATCTCTATCAATAAATAATTTTATAAATAATTTTATTGATTTTTCTATTACAATTTATAATATATATTTATATATTTATCTGTATAAAAAAATTCAGTTTTGTAGTTTTTTTTTTTTTTCGAAAAATTCAGATTGAGGAAATTTGATAACTATTGTATATTTTTCAATTATCTATAACTGTTTCTGAAAATGATTAATTATTCTATAAATTGTATATTGATTGAAAATAATAGAACAATCAATATATTATACAGTACAAACCGATTACTGTATACTGATTTTTCGGAATTCTAATATATTATATCTTCTGTTTCGTAACTGTACTGTTGCTGTACTAAATTTTATACAAATTCAGATCTGTAGAACAAATTTTGTAGATATATCAGTTGATATATATCAAATAGATCAGTCCGAAAAAAATCTTTTATTTTTAGAATATAGTTGTAGTAATACTGTGTAGAAATAAAAATAAATTTAAATAACAATAGTAGAATTGATCATCAAAAACTAAATTTATATATATATAAACAATTTTATATATCTAGATTTTTCTAATCTGTTGATAAAATATTATATAACAGATTTACTGTTATTCTATATTATCTGTATAATATTGATATCGGTAAAATAAATATTTGACTTCAGCTGCTGGAATGGTAAGATAATATTGTCACGGGATCTCTGACAATGAAAGGGCAGTCTTGTTGAAACGGTGTGGCGCGAGGTCTATCTTACCTGAATGAAACAGTCTTGGCGCTACAACCCCGCTTCGGGCACGATATATACCGAAGCATCCCACGTGACGAGCTGGCTGAATGATCTCGCTCGTATGTATAGGATTCCTTGAAGTTTCTTCAAGAATCAGTCTCTTTATCTTACTAAGTGATTGAATTGCTCTTCTGCTCTTCTCCCATTATCCTCTCACCTAGTCAACAAGTGCTAGCTTGTACCTTAGTTCCATTATATTGTTGTATTCAGTAATAAAATCTTTCAATAGTCTATTCTTGATATTTTTGATTCGTTCTCTATCATCAACAGAATTGGTCGCAGATAAAATGCGAAAATATATTTGGCTCAGTATTTCGGATTGTACTGAAACCGGATCACAATTTACTTACCGTAGATTACAATCGAATATATTTTTCACTTACCAATCGTGATATTTCCAATATTTTCATATATAGTTCCTGATACAATCCGTGATGATCTGTCCCTGGAAGGACAGTATAAACTGGAACAGTCACAGACTAAAGGCAATTTATCGCTCGCTCTCGGAAGCTGTCCATCTATCAACATTGACTTTATGGGAGGACAACCTTCGCTATTTGGGGGAAAACTTGTCTTCTACATCTGCTAGATATAGTTATAATATGTGCAAGGCAGTCAATGGCTCGTGGCCCAGGCGTAGCCTGAAGGGCCATAATTGACGATATGACTTGCGAAGAATTCTCTATCTATCTTTTGCGTTATGTAGTAATGCTGAAGACTATAGTCCCCTAGATATATTTTGTCATGTTTAATAGCCGTACAAGGCATTTTGAGGAAGATAAATATGAGTTATAATATTCTTTTGATGATGGTGTTAGTTTGATTTCTGTAATAGCTTTGTTACTAGTCTGAAGGTTGATACTTGGACTCATACAGTATTTGACAGAGCAAGACTTGAAGAAACTCGGGAAGAAGCTCTGATAGCTATGAGTGATATTTATGAGTAAGGAGAATAACAGGATAATAAGATAAAAGAATAAAAGCATGAAAGAGCAATAATATATGATAAGAGGATAAGAAGATAAGAGGAAGAAGAAATAAGAATGGTTAGGTCGGCGACATCAACAGTGCCGACAAATACATCGAATATGCTATCACACTTAGGAACAAGCAGGCATAAGTCTTGAAAGCTAGCCTATGAACACAGAGTTGACAATCCGTCATGCAATCGCGGGCATATATCACAGCTAGCAATGAGCCTATTCACAGCTGTTTACAGGCGGGTTCACAAGGAGCCAGGAACTTATTGACACAACGGCCTGGGTACCCATTGTACGGACCATCAGGCCAGGCGCAGCAGCAGCTGACCCAGCCAACCTGCTTACAATCTTCGTAGGTTTTACAACCTGTCTGTGCTGTGTACAGATCAGCTTCGGCTAAACGTAGAAGTAGCCTCTGAGAAGAATATGTGCATACCGTAGCTGGGTACCGCGGAAGCGGACAGGAACAGTAGTGCCTGGATCCAAGTAAGACGCATTTTTGTTTATTGGTGGGACCGGTATGTAATAACGGAGGGCGTGTTCTTCAATCCAGATGTATTGGTGGTTGATGGATTTTGTGTCTTCCAATTCCGGGGTGATTGAGGGAGAGTTTATACCTTGCCCACTGCTATCGTTGGAGGGGGGGCGGCGTCAAAAACCACAGGTATACTCCATAGGCAGGCCTGAGATCTTCTAGTAATGTAGGTGTCTAATAGGCTGAATTCTGATGGACAAAGCTGTGCGTTCTCCTTACGTAGCATATCTGTACTGTTCTCCCTGCTCGGCCTCGTCGGGGCCTTTGGTTTGTTGTCTAATCCCAGTCAAGTTATCTCATATTGCCACCGATATGTCTGCGTTGGACAATGGCTAGCTGAGCAGCCATGAACAGCTGTGGTGGGCATGCGTACTAACTTGGTATGTCGAATCAGTATGGTTGTGGAGCCATGCGGGGCGCGTAGATCTTACTTTCTACCTTAGATAGGTCGATCATACCGAGATGTATGGGCGAGCGCATAACTTTTGGGGGTCATTGAGTCCACGGCTCCTCAGCCCAGGCTGAAAGTGCATGATCATTTCATATTTCATGCATGCAGGCAAAGAAGACCTTCACATGTGCCCACCGTGGTCACGGGAACAAAATGCTTCGGTAATTGGATATGCACCTACAGCCGGGTTACAGTTAACTGGGCCCCAATAAGTAACGTGACTTGACCCACTTTCCGGATCATTGATGTTCCGTTTTTTGGGGCCCAGTCAGCCTTGCCAGTACACTGGGCCCCAAAATATTTTGGGGCCCAGTCAGTATACGTAAGTATAATTAAGATATATAATTGGTTGATTTACTCCACTAGGAAATAGAGTAAGTGGATTTGCCAAGATCCTAAATTCGAAATAGTTGAACCTCAATATCTACAGTATACTATAATAAAATATTGATTCTAAATATATATCTACTATATAGATAGTAAGAATAGAGATAGTAGATAAATAATTTTTTGATTGTTCTTTTTTTGTTTGGCTGTTAGATCTTACCAATCTGGCCGTTTTTTTCTCAAATAAATATATTTTGTTATTGAATAACAAAACTATATCTCGATATATATATAAATATATAGTATACTATTTATCTTTCTTTCTCAAATATCTTATCTTCCAAAAAGATTACTTCACCAAATATCTTATCTTACTTTCTCAAATATTTCTATTATAGCTGATTACACTATATTTGTTCACTATATCGAACAGAAACTGTTTTGTATTTTTTTTGAGACAGCTGGAGTTGGAGTTGATTCCAATCCGAATCCTCTGTATAGCTGATATTATAGTAAATTATACAATCTATATACTGAATATATATTAATACTACTCCAGAATCTGTTCTCGATCCAAACCCCGACTGGAAACTCCAAATCTGGTATACAGCTATAGCAATTGGTGATTACCGCTACAAGATCAAGAATACAGATCTGGAGAATCCGGACAATCAATCTCCCAATCCGCGATTGATTCTGTCAAAGATTAATATATTGGTATATCCGATTGTAATCAATCTGTCTGTATATCAATATAGTTAGATATTTGAGATACAGTCTGATTTTCGCCGATATATTTGTAAAATATATTCGGATTGTTGTAAATATATTTTGTATTTATTTTTTATATATATAATACTAATATTTATTTTTTAGTTATTAATTCCGATTATTGTCGGATTTTTTTTTCCGAATTTACTACTGATCAGAATATAATTGTCTATTATTTTTATAGTCAGCAGTAGCGAAACAATATTTTTATATAGAAATCCGGCTGTAGATCTGTATTCAGTATAATAGACTATTAAATAGATAATATAGAATTACTGATATAACAAAATACTAATTGATAAACTATATACAGAAAATATTTTTATAGATTGTATCAGTCAGTTATTCTGACTACTAGTAATCAAACTGTTATATAAATTATTTTATTATAATATATATTTTTAATATATATTAATTATATATAGTACAGTCAAAATTTTTTTTTCAATCCAATTTTTTTTCCGACTGTAGTATAATTCCAAATTTTTGCAAATACAAATACAGATTTTTTTTTCTCTATTCTGAAAAAAATAAAAAAAATAAAGAAAATAGAAATAGAGAAAAAAAAATAGAAAAAAAAAATAGAAATAGAGAAAATAGAGATATTAGTTTTATTAGTAGTATTTCTGTATTTTCGGATAGAAATAGTAACAGTTGATTCTATATTTAATATATATTCAAAATAATTCAATAAATAAATAAATTGAATAAAATCTAGATTTTTTATTTTTCTAATAGTTCTGTTTTCAATTCTGTTTTTCTATATTCAAAATTCCGAAAATATTTTTTAGTTTTAAATTTATAAATTTTTTGTTCAAATACTAATTTCTACTATCGATAAAAATCTATTCTAGTCGAAACAAAAATTCTGAAATAGAAATAAAATCTTGAAATCGATTTTCTAGATCTAGTTTTATTTAATAAAATTGAATCTAAATTGAACAATATAGAAAATTCTATTGAATCTGAATTGAATAATACAGAAAATTTTATTAAAAAAAATAGTTCAATTATATTAAACAGATTATCTGATTTCCAAAACTATTCTGGATATTTCCGATATTGTACAGTACTAATATAATAATTACAATTTTTTTGTTTTATTTATTGAATTAAATATACAATATTATTTTTTATTTTTTATAATAAAATATATCTATATTCAATAAACTAGATATTTTTTTTATATATTTTCAAGATATAGATTTTGGTTCTGTAGAATATATATTAAATATATATTTATTATATAAAACAGAAATATTGAATTTTGATTGATAATTTATTTTAGAACTGATAAAAAAAACAATTCTTTCTAATCAATTATTTTATTATCTGTATAATAACTGTTTTTATATATTTCTGTATAGAATAATACAGTAAATCTTCAGTTAACAGAAATTTTTGAAATCTGAATTGTAAATCCAGCTAGAATCTATAATATATATTTATTATCAATCCAATATATAATCTCCGGCCAAAATTCAATAATTTTATCTATTATATTGAAGATTTTATTTAGATTCTGATAACAGAAAATAGAATCAATAAAATCTGTAGCCGGATAATCCGCAAATCTTTTTTTGAATATTCGTTTAATATATATTTTACAAAAGATCAATATATACTGAAAATATTTTTGTCAGTTTCGACAAAAATTGAGAGAACAAAAATAGTCTCCAAATTCTATAGAAATAATATATATTCAGTATATATATTGTACAATTCAAACAAATATATATCTGTAGTTTGTTTTTTATATATATCAAATATAACTATATAAATTTCTGGTAGATTATTATTATTACTATAATTATATATTCAAATTACTGATTTTCTGGTAATATTGTCCAATATTTTAAAAAATTTTTCGAAAAAAATTTTATATATATTTCGAATTTTTTTATTAATAAAAATATAGATATATATATTGATACAATTAGTCTGTATATTCTATATTGCAATTATAAAAATATAAGATCCCGGAACTACTATCTTGGTAGATTACGATCACCGTACAGGTATTCTAAATACCAGAATATCCGTACGTGACCGAACGGATATATATTTATCTATTCGTATATAATACTGCTAGCCAAGTACAATATCAAAATATATAATTTTATTTTTCAGATTTTATATAGTAGTATATTCTACTAAAATCAATTTTCTACAGTTGGTCCGAAAAAAATCTTATCGCCGCAACTACAAACAAAAAAATCTACTCTGTTTTTTACCAGAACAACAAGATTCTGATTAAAAAAATCTACAAACAGATATTGCTGTTATTTCTTTTGTTAATATCCAGATTGTACCAGAGACAATACTATCGGAATACAACAGATACAAATACAAAACCGAATCGAATTAATATTCCGAGTTTCGAATAAATCGTGCAATTGTATCAGTTTATACCAGTAGTATAATAATCGACAACAATATCAACAGATATAATTGGTCGAAATACTTAAAATAATATAATATAAATATATTTTTCCGACTAAAAATAGAGAAAAGATCGGAATTCTCTACCACCGGTATCCGGAAATAAAACAGATAATATCGGTCTGGAAATAAATAAAAAAAAAAAATATAGTCGACCAGATTCAAATATTTCCGGCCAATATTGTAGTTCAAATCTAAGAAATTATTTGTACCAGATATTTCCAACTATTTACAATATCTCAACAAAATATCCAAATTCTCTGTTTTTTCAGTTCTGATACTGAACAGATTCTATTGTTTTTTTTTCCGATATAATCCAAAATTACTGAATATTTTTCGATAATTCTGAAGATTATACAGTCGGATATATTTAGATAATAAAACAATCTGTACAGTTTATCGAAAATACAAATCTGACTACTACAAAAACAACTGTATTAGAATAGAAATTTCCGATTTTGTATCTACCAAATCGATCGATACAGAACAAAATCAAAAAATTTTTGTTGAAAAAAATCAAATCTATTTGTAATTATAGCAATACAGTTTTTTATAATACTATATACCAGTTTCTATATAACTACAAACAGTTTTTTACCGAAACCGAATATTTTGCAGTAGCTATATTGGAAAACAAAAATAAAATTATATATATCTATAGAATATTTGTTAAATATATCAATAATATATAGATTGTATACGAAAAACAACAAAATCTAGTTTTTGAAAATCCGATTGTAATTTGGAAAAATTTCAAATACTGGCTGATACAAAAATTTGGTAAATATTTGGAAAAAACTAAAAAATAGAAAAAATTTATCCGGATATTACAGAAAAATAATTAATTGTTCGCAGAATATATTACCAATAAACAGAATACTGCTACCGATTGCGAAAATATTATAATTACAGAAAATATTTTTATCCAATTTTTTTTTATAGATATAAAAACAAATTTACAACAGAAATAGAAAAAAAAATATAAACAATCGATTATATTGAATAGAATTATTGAATAGTTTATTATTTATAAATACAGTACAACAATTGCCGATTATATTAGTCGCAAATCAACTACAGATAGTAATAATTCTATAGATCTAAATACTATATCCGCGGTCTCAGAAAATCTTCAATCGAAACAATTTTGTACAAATATTGTATATTTTTACTACAAACAATATAGATATATATATCGTAAATACCGGATACAAAAAATATAGTTTAATCAGTTAAATACAACCGGAGAAAAATCGAAAAATTAGAAAAATCTAGCAATATTGAAATATTTGCTAGTTGTCTAAAAAAGATTTCTACTGTTCCGGAATTTCTGGATTTTCTGGATCTGTATAATTCCGGATCTCAAATCCAGATTTTGTTGTTAACTATAGAAAATTTGTTGTTGTTCTACTGTACTGCAATCGGACTACCGAAAAATACTGTAACTGTTTGTATACTGTTGGACAGTAGAATTTTATATATTTTTATTTTTTCGAAAATACTGAAACAGATACTGTATAATATATCCGAATATTTCGGAACAGCTCTCCAAATTTATATATCAGACAGCCGAATTCTGTATACTACGGCTACAGTATATATATCTATAGTTCTGGAAATATAGCAAAATTATCTGAAAATATAGATTCTAGATTTTCCGGATTATTAGTTTGTACTGGAAAAAGATTTTTTCAAATATTAGAATCTGTAAATCGATTGAATAATCTCTAAAATAAAATTATAAAATTGTTGTCGAATTTATATAATCGATACTATTTCTAGTTACAATTCTATTTTTTCGGACAATTTTGTTTTCAATTTTATAAATATCAAATAAACTGTAAAAATTTTGTTGAAAAAACTGTACAAATCTATATTTTTTGTTATATAAACAATCGATAGAAAAGATAAATCAGTTATAAATAACAAACTGTTTCAATATACAAATTCGAATATCCAGAAAATTATATATTTTTATCCGGATATATTTCGAAAATTGTTACTATCTAATTTTTTTCCGGATCGGTCTATCTTTTACAAAATCAATACAGAAAATATTTCTCCAGTCAATATCAATATATATTTTTTATCAGATAAAAAATTCCGTAAACAGAAATATCAGATTAAGAATCTATTCTGTAAAAATCTAATTCAGCTGTTTTCAAATATTTGGAATTTTCCGGTTATTTTTATTTATAAATCTGACAAATTATAGTATATATATATCGACTATCAAATATTAAATCGGTTGTCTGAAAAAAACAGATATTTTCTACCGAGAATTCAGAAATTATTGGATTATATAGATATATCCAAGATATTATCAAAAATCGATTTTGTATCGGAATACTGGTAGATCTGTATAGACCAAAATTCGATTCCCAAAACTATATTCAATACTATTTGGAATAAATATAAATAGTTTGCGATACTGTTCGGATTGTACAATATTTCTACAATTTTTTAGACAACTATAAATAAAATATTCCGATTTTATTTGAATCAGTTTATAATAGTATATCTGAACAATATATTTATCTATTTCCGGAATTTTGATAAATACCAAAAATATTTACAAATAGTATTAGATATACTACAGAAAAACTAGCTGATTGCTCAGTTATATAAATATTCGATTGCTATATATAAATTGGAATTCTGTAGTTATATTATTGATAATAAAAAAATATATTCTGTTTCCGCCAAAATCGATATTGTAAAATTATAATCGAGACCGACTAATATATATAAAATTTGTCAGTTTATAGATTTCGCAATTTACTACCGATATTTTATTTGCAATTTTGTATATATTTATATACTGTTATACAATTTATTTAAAAAATTCGATAAAATACTACAGTACCAAAAATTTTGTCCAATTAATTGGACAGTTATATATAAAAATATTTTCTGTATTTTAAAAAAAAAATTTGTCGAAATTCCGGTTTTTGTCCAGACAGATTGTTCTAAACTATTTACTATCGAGATAGATATATCCGAATAGACTATCGGAATAGTATTGTTACAAAAAAAAAACAACAGACAACTATATCCAGTTATATTCGACGGAAAAAAATTTCAGAGTATCGAATTGAATTATTCTATATATAAAAAAAAATTTCTGGCTATTAAGAAAATATTATATAAATAGAATCAGTATATCGAAAACGGTATCTAAACTACTATTGTAACTGATTACAAAAAACTAAAATATTTATAAACAACAAAAATTTATAGTAAACAATTGATACAGTAAATCTACGAATTTCAAAAATACAATCTGGTTATTCAGTACTGCAAAAAATCGGATACAGTAATCTCTGATATATTAAACCGCAGATCTGATTTTGTCAAAAACGGTTCTACAGATATATCGAAATTCCAACCGATATAGAATATTATTTTTACTGCTATACAGACAATTTCTGATTTTTTATAAACTGTAATAAAAATCTCCGAAAAAAATTGATTGGCGGTTACTGAATTTTTTTTTTTTGAAAAAAAATACCAGTTGACAAATTTACTATCCGAACAGTATCTCAATTTATTACAAATTTGAATTTCCAGACAAAACCGAATACTAAAACAGAAAATTGTCAACTAATTTTTATCCACAATAATAGAATCTCTGTTCTGTTTTTAGAAACTGTTTTCTATAGAGATCTTTTGTATTATTTATACAGAGAATATAGATATCTGGATTTTCCAGATTTATTGGATATTATCCGGCTATATATATAGTAACTACAGTTGAGACAAAATATAGAATAAACAGTATATTTGTATCCGGTTTGTCAAATATCGCAGAATTTCCGGAAATTATTCGAAAAAAAAACGGTACAATATATAGTTACTATAGATATACAATTTTTTCAGCGATAGAGTATAGATTTTATTGGATAGTTATCAACTATATTGAATAGTAACAGATAGATTTTTACAGCTATCGACTATACTACTGATTGATCTGTTACCGAGACTATAGAAAAAACAGATAAAAAAACTGTCGGTTATTTTCTATATAAATATTTATTTATAAATTACAATATACCAATTGAGTTAATCTCAGATCGAGATATTAGTTTTATATCGAAAACTGTCGATTACTATCTCAAATATTTGGATACAAAATATTGTACAACAATATTTTTCTATCTACAAATCAATAGAAAAATCGAGAATTTTAATAGTCTGATCGGTAATATTTTTACAAAATTGTTGATAAATAAATCTACCAAATTGTAGAATTTGTATTTAGATACAGCAATATTTGCTATACAGATCCGACAGTATATAAATACAGAATATAGTTTTTACTATCTGATATATAGAATATATTTTTGTATATCAGATAATAACAATTCGATAGTATTTAGTCCAACCGCGGATCGGACCGAAAAACTGGAAATTCTGTTGAATATATAAACCAAAATCAATAAACTATTATTTAACTATACAATCAGAACAAATTATATATATAACAGTCTAGTTACAAAAACCAGTTTCCAGAAAAATATCTGGATATTAATACAGAACAAAAATAGAAAAAAATTTGAATATAAATAGTTTAGACTGTACCGGATTCTGGAATTCTATCTATTTGGAATATATATTTTAGAAAAGTCAAACAGCTGTATACTGCAAAATTTTATCAATAGATCTAGATTTCTGGAAATAAAAATAAAAAATCCGGAATAGTTGTAAATATTCTCTGCGATACAGAATATATTGAGACAATCGAAAATTAGTTTAAAATACTCCGAGAAAATTAGAAAAATTTTTAATACAGATAATTTACTATTTTAATATTCGGATTTATCTATATTTATCCGGATAGAATAGAATAAATTTAGATACAATAGTATATACTATAAATAGATAGAAAAAAAAACAATCGCAAAATATATTATTGAGAAAAACCGAACAGAAACAGACTGGAATAAATTACTATCTGAGATTTCCGGGAATAATACTGAATATAAATTCGAATATAAAAATATATTGAATAGAGAAAATATTCTCTCGAAAAATATTCAAAATAGTCGGAATACTGATATCTACAAATATATATTGTTTGAAAAATCAATTGCTATTATAGTTTTTTCAACTACAAAATAAAAAACTACAACTGGAAAAAAACTATATATTACAACCGATCGATTGTAGAAAAAATACTATTGAAACAAAAAAATACAAAAATCCAATAACAAAAAAATATTTCTGGAAATACTGAAAACTCCGGAAAAAAGACAAAAATCTCAATTTTATATAAAAAAATTGAAAAACAGATTGCTAGAGATCGATTTTTTTGTAGACAGATTAAATTGACTATACTGTTCCAAAAACTGGTACAGCCGATTATTTTTGAACTTTAGTTACTGAATTATTTTAGAAATATAATTTCGAATATTACAATAGAATTTCCAAAAATTGTTTCTACAATCGGAAAAACAGATACTGAAATAAATATCTATAAAAAATAATTGTAAATACAGATTCGAGAAAAAAATCAGTTTCTAAAAACTAGAACCGGCTGGAACAGAATAAATAGAAAAAACAGTTACAGAACAGTAGCAAACAGCAATAGAAAACAATTTCTGTTGAAATATTTTCTTAGAAATATTAAAACAACTGGAACTATATAAAACAGAATATTCGGAATTTATTCGACAAAAAATATCCAAAACAAAATCGGAATAATTACTATTTTCGAGATCTATAAATAGTCAGTACCGGAGTCGATAGAGAATTAGACAGAATTTATAGAATAAACAATCGCGGTTATTGTTCTAAAAATTACAATTGATATATAATTCTTCGAAAACAAATCCAGACAGCAATACTATAAAATAGTAGAAACGGAAAATTCTCTGGCGGAGACTATATTTACAATAAATATAGTCAGATAGAGCTGCAATACCAGTATATTGAATATAAACTGAACAAAACTGAATAAAATTAGAACAAAATTTCGGACCGGTATATCAGTCAATATTGCAGAAAACCGGCTGAATATATATATTCTGATCTATTTTGGTATCTGCCAAAAACAGAATAGAATTATTGTTGGTATTCAGATCAGCTAAAACTGGATTGTAAAAATTAACCGAATATATTAGAACAGAGTAGAAAAGAATTTATATTGTTTTTTTTCGCTGTTATTCTCTACAGATTTAGATATTGTTTTATATACAGAAATATATAGAACCGAAAAAATTTTGCAAAAAATATTTTTGGATACAGATAAAAACAGTAGACTGAATAGATAATATTTTCTGATAGAAAAAATAGTTGTAAACTGAACAGAGATACAGAAATATTTGGAAAAAAAAAATATATTGTTGTTACTGTTTTCGACTATATAGAAATAGTTGGTTAGTATAAAATTACAGATCGGTATCGATAAATTTACAGCTGGAAATATATTTATATAGATAACTGTATTGAATAGAAACAGAAATTTTGAATTTGGATTCTAATACAGAAAATCAATTAGTTATTCTGAAAAAAAAAACAGAGAGAAAATTTATCTATAATTGATATATTTAGATAAACCAGAACTGATAAAACAGAAAATAAATAATAATAATAGAAAAAATAAAACTGATAGAAAAAATAGTATACAAATAGTTGAAATAGATAAAAAAAAAATTATAACAAAAAAAATACAAATAGATAAAAATATACAGTTCTATTGTATTTTTTTTATCTATACTATTACTGTATTTTTTTCCGACTAGAAATATAAAACTATCAATAAATATTATATAATAATTCTATATTCGACTATAAACAACTGTATCCGATATCAGACAAAAAAAAAAATACAGACAATTTTATCGGAAAATCAAAACAGAAAACAGCAAAATATAAAAATTTTAGAATTTTCAAACAAAAAACAATTCTAACCGATACTATCTGTATAAAAAACAGAAATAATAGATAGAACAAATTGAATCAACAAATATCAGAATACAATTCAAAACAAAAATAAATATAAACAGAAAAAAATCAAAACAATTATTTGAAAAAAGAATTTTTTTTTTCTATTTCAATATTTTTATTCGATTCCAATTGACTATTTTTTTCAAAAAAATTTTTTAACCGGATTTATTCGATCTCTAAATAGATAATTATATCTGGAATATATACTAGAATAGAATAAACAGCTGATCAATCTGTATTAGATTAGATTCTAGAATCTGCCAAAAAAAAATCAGAAAATCCGAATAGAAAAACTCCAGTCGATTATCAGTTTTTTTTTTGAATTTCTATATTACCGGTTGGTACCGAACTGGAATATATATAGAAAAATTAAACAAAAAATAATCTGGATTAATTTTTCCGAATTGAATTAACAGAAAATTGAAAAAATTTATTCGAAAATTACAATAAATCAATCCGGTATTGAATATACAGTTGGAACAGAAATCTCCGAAAAATATATTTCTGTTTATTACTATTGTAATACAATTACCGAAAAAACTGTAACTATTGTTACAAAATATACAAATATATCCGGAAAAACTATTATTTCAATATATTGTACAAAAACTGTATACAGATATTGAGATTTTCTGCAATTTTTTGGATCCGAATATTAATCGGTTATCCGAAAAAAATCTATAGTCAGTAGATTATAGTTCAATTCGATCGAAAAAATAGAAATTACAGAATTATATAAAATATCCAAATTTAGATCTGTAGTCAGATATTAGTATAAAAAAACAGAAAAAAAATTACAGAAATTTATATTCAGTTGTTTGACAACTAACTGAAAACAGTACTACTGTACAGTAAACAGAAATTATCGATCTACAGAAATTTATTGTTAACTATAGAATCGGAATCTGATTAGACTACAACTGTTTCGGAATAGAAAATACTGATCAAAAATTGTTAGTACTAAAATATTGTATCAGATTGAATACAAATTTATTTATTTTAAAAAAGATAACAAATATTGAAAAAATAGAAAATCTCTATCCGGAATAATATAAATTCTGACAAAAAATAGTAAAATTTAGTTGAAAAAAATTACCGAACTGATTAATATATACAAAAATATACAGATACAGCAAAATATATCTGATTTAAAAAATCCAGCGAACAATAATAAAATAGAAATTTTCGATCAAAATACCGGAAAAAAAAAAAAAAAAAAAAAAAAAAAAAAAAACAAAAAAAAAAAAAAAAAAAAAAAAAAAAAAAAAAAAAAAAAAAAAAAAAAAAAAAAAAAAAGAGGCATTCAAGATAACTGGGACCTGCATATAAATTGTATTGTACGAATACAAGGTATATGTAGTCACTCTGCACTCCACATAACTAACAGAGTACAACATGATATCAATGCAGGAAACGGTTTGTACTACCTTATTTCCAGACGTGTCTTACACAATGACGATGCAGTCGCACGCGCTCGACTTCTTGTACAACCCGGACCACGCTATGTGTATCGTACGGTGTGATTGAATATCCACCTGCAGACTAGTGTGCTAGTTGGTGGAAATTGAAGCCTGCACCATCTTAATTGGTGAACACGTAGGCTTTCAGGAGTGGTGTCATGAACATCACTATCTAATCTGAAACACTTCCTATGTATTACTTTCAATTGAATCAAGACATTTCATTGAAAGATAGTAACAGTTTCCTTTCTGCCATACGGAACACAAACGGAGGGAAGTCAGCTGACCATTGATGTTCCTCTCGGAAGCTTCCGACCCAATGATCATCTATCTGCTCTGTGTGGAGTATACTACTATCACTAGCATCGAGATGAGGTGGTTTGAACTCTTGGAAAGAGAAAGAACTACTGTTAGTAAATATGGAGTATATGGACCAATCACTCAATTCAGGACTACCTGTTAATTAGTCTGCTTCTGTAGCGAATACTACGCCATAGTCAAGGGAAGGCGGAATCACACCGAAACGTTGACTTGACCTTCAGTACTTTCTTTCCGAGACATTCCCATTGCCATATGGACCCGTGAGACTATCTGAATAGGGCTGAAAGCGGATTTTATTCTGGTCAAGTCACTGGCGATTGCCCCTGGAAGAATTCTCCCCATGTTGTGGTCTTTTTCGGCGTATTAATGCGGGGCTGTTCATTATCAATTTCTTTGCGAGGCCATAATTGAATATGGCTGAAGCCAATTTGACCACATAGAGAGCCCCTCATTGAAAGATGGTCTTGTGACTCTTTCAGGATTGTGGAAATATCTACTGATATTTTCGTACCAAGGGGCTTTCTCTTCAATCTCATTTCTCGCCTTTCGCTTGTGCCCAGCTAAATAAATCGAATTGATCGGGAAATTCAAGAAAGAAACAGTAGCTCGGAAACTATATTGCTCTTCATGAATCAGCCTATACTATATCCTCTTCGCAAACTTTGGATTTTCTCAATATTGGCCCGGGATTGAGCTTCAAGTGCACACATACACCACTAATACAATCACATCACAACCATCATCCTCCGCGTTGGAGATTCTTTTCGACTTCAATTCCTAAAGTAGGATTACTTCAGAGGAGAAGCTTTCTAGGATAGCAGCCTAGTTTGTACCGTTGTGAATTAAAATTCTACATGCGATTGTTTCTTGTCGACTCTAATGTATTTTTATGAAAATGGGCCCATGGCATTAATAGGGTATTCCTTATTATATCATTTAATATCCGGTATTTCCTAGCCGTGCCATGCCATTTGTCCAATTAGTAGTACCAATTGGACAAATTACTAGCACAATCGACAAGTTCCAAGCTTTCGACGGCTTTCGTGGCTCGTAATATATCACCATACTATGGTGAACTGATAACTGTCTACTAGACAGTTATCCATAGCTCGATTTCGTCTTCAGCTCAAGGTCTCGTATTTTTCTGAATTTAATCTGAAGTCTTTAATCTGACGATGCTTGCGTGTCGTATGCTAGGTTAAAGTGAACCAGTGAACCTCATAGGGTACTACACTAGTGTACTACATAGTACACTGTAACAGTATTCAGCACTGCTGACACAGCACTCAATTGAAGCCCAGCGAGAAAATGAAGGATATTCATTTGGGAATTACGTTGAGTTTGAGCAATATTTAAGAGTCATTTTAGCGCGAACCCCTGTAATCCCTCCTTTATATTAGTACCGTGGTGTAGGTGATCTAATACTGAAGCAGGCTACCAAAAAAGTTGCTCATCTGGCAGCTTCCATAGAGCTTTTGCCACTGAACGAATTTACATATTTTGCCCAGCCTGGTATTCATTTCCTCCTAGTCTGACTCAAACCCAGAGAGCCCAGGGAAGGAGTAGGACCTGGAGATGCTCTTACTACGTCACGATCATCGTTCTAGCTTTGGCAGGTGAGATAAATTTATCGACAGATTCTTTTATTTGCTCCGCCTGCTCGTAGAGGTGTAATATAATCCTAAAGTTAGATCCTTAAATTGATTAAAGAAAGGCATCGCTTTTGAAGAAATAGCATGTAAGTCATAGAGATTTATCGTGTCACCCACGCATCGATCTTCTTCGCAATCTGCACACATCTCTCGTCGACAAACTTAGTGTAAAAATGTGCAACATATAAGTTGATGACGGTCATTATAGCAAACCCAACCAACCAAGAAAATGCAAATGGTCCTGTGTGAGTACTTGCCTCCATGGTACCAGGATATGACTCTCCAGTAGCCACATACCACAAAATACCCAAGACGGGATCTCGCACAAGGTGATACACAGTCTGGTGAACTAGGTAAAGTGAAAATGAGATCTTTCCCAAGTACTGAATAGGGCGAGAGTCCAACGGTTTCTGGAGTGCTGGTGATTGACTGATTCCGTAAACGACCAATAACGAGCCCACAGTTTTCCAGATTTTGCTCAATATCGCCCAGTCACCCTCCCACCGAGACGATTCAAAACATTCAAGGAATTGGTATCCTGGTGGTAAAAAGCCATCATCACTAAGGCAGACAAGCCAGAAACCAAATGTGAAGCAGACAACAGCTTGAATCAGGGCGAAATCGATGCCTTTAAAATTTAGATTGGGGGCCCAGGATTTTCTTATATGGAAAGGCAAATTGACGCTGTCGTCTGTTTGGCTCAGAGATATGATCCGTATTTCTGCAAGATAGAGACCAGACAGGAAAGCAAATATATCCCACTGTCCAAAATAGAACCAATATGCAGCTAGTGATGCGATGGCAATACGTCTCAGCTGCGGTCGCCAAAATGCCAATCCTAGGACTGTAATATAGACGATGCAGGACCCTCGGAATTCCAGTGGCATTGTCCAAAGTTGACCGTTGAGCCCTGGGTTTCCCTGGAAATTGATGATGTTCATATTGTCGATCATGTAACGAAAGACGAATGTAATGTGAAGCCACGGCGCAGTCCAGGGTTTTCTACCCCATAAAGCATCGTCTCCGAAAGTCCAATTAAAAATGTTACAGAAGTAAAGTATCTGCGAGATCACCGTGATAACAAAGACGGGCAGATAGATGCGAAAAATGCGACGGGTTACGGCCGAAGACAACCGGCGCACAAAGTCGGCGGGGTTGCTCTTCCGCAACTTGAGAAGATTGATAGAGATGGCATATCCAGAAATGACGAGGAAAAGAGGGACCATTGCATGCGCTGCGAAAAGGAGTCGGATAGGAGGCAGTTGAATCAGCCGGCGATTCTCTTCCGGTGGATCAGCCCAGTAAGATAGAAATGCAGAGTCTAGGACGCCGCCCATGAAATAATGATCAGTGGCCACTATCGCAGCCGCGATGCCTCGCAGGCCATCGATCCAGGTGGTACGGTCCATAGTGGTCCTCATCTCCAGATGGACAGGAGGAAAAAAGAATGTGTCTTGAAATTGATCTTACAAAAGAAGGGTGCACGGATGGAAGATGGGGCCTGTGGGCTTAGCGTGTCTTAGTGGACCTAGGCTGGATCGCAAGCATTTGGGGTCCTTTTCCAATTCATGTCTAAGGTCCACCAGGCCAATCATTCCTGAAATGGGACCAAATATGAGAACATGGCATCAATTTCTGGAGGCTGTTAGTGGAGTGAGGGTGGAGTGCCTTGCAGTAGAAAGATAAATTTAGGGCTTCCCGAGGTTTCGTGATCGCCGCAGCCCAACGTCTGACCTCAGGAGCAATGCCAAGATACCAATAGATTGTCTCGGATGAATGGTGAAGAAAGCTGAAGTAATTATAGTCTGAGACATTATTATTTACATATGTTTGCACTCTATACACTGCAGAGTAGTAGAATATACGTTCCTACTCTTGACACTGCCAGTTTTCCACCCGTTGAGAAAGCCAACCACTTACCCATGGCAAGGTAGTCTGTCGGCGAGAGTCGCCTTCGGGGATTCCACTTCCAAGTAGAGCCATACTATCCATTTTACAGCGATCTTCGTAGAAAGACCACTGCACGCATTCAGCCCAAGACACACAAGCAGCTTCGCAAGAGTCTACTGATTTCCAGGCACTGCGCCAAACATCCGTTGCCTTGAGAGAGCTTGGAGGTTGTGCATCCTGGGCATTGTTCGATCTGATTTCATATTTTGAGGACCAGTTGTCCCACCATTCCACCCGAGAACGAAGATAAGGGGCGACCAGCGCCTTGAAAATATCGCGGAACCTCAAAGGACCCTGTTTCATGTTAGTGTTTTCCGTTATCTCAATGGAAGTCCTCGGTTTCTCACCTGTTCAAAGTCCCAAGATTGTTCGAGATTGTAGAATCTTGCCACGTCTTTTCCGTGGGTATGATGCCAGCTGTAGACCGGTTTGCACCAATTCGCCTGCTCAAACCAAGTGGACCAGTGCGATTCAGGATTAAATCCATATCGGAAGCGACTATCATCATGAGTCTCGCCAAACTGAACATCATACTCCTTGAGAACATGTCCAAGAATGTGGTCTCCACATCCATGCTCTTCAGTAAAGGCGTGAAATTTCTCCACAATATTGGGGTCCTTGCCAAAGCTCTTCTCCCACGCTCCTCTGGAAATCGCAAAGCCAGAACCACCGTGAGCGAAGTAATCACCGTGGATCCAAGCCAAACTGCCCAAATACCAAGGCTCTCTGTAGTCAAAACGTTCCAGGTGGCGGAGTAAATTAGGAAGGAAAATGTAAGAGTCATCTTCCATGAAGATATACCATTTTGCATCAGGTCTGTTCAGACCCGCATGTTGGACAATCGGCAAGAATTTGTACTTGTCAAGTTTCCAACCGCCCGGAGGTCCAGCAGAGTCTCCTGGCATATTGGAAATTTCAGCGTAATTCTGACGTGACTCATAATCCTCCTGTTGGAGATATGGTTGGAAAGTCTCGGAGTTGCGCACTGATTCGGTGGTATTCTCGAGAATGTCGATGATTTCCCAGTCACCGATTTTCTCTGGGTAGTCAGAATAAATAAGGACGTTATCGTGATTAATACGATGAGGAGAGAGACTGGTAGACAGATGAATAGGAACTCGCTTCCACAGAACCGTAGCACCAGTCTTGAACATAAGGACAACATCGTCCGCGCTGATCGCTTTGGGTCGATGTAGAGATTTGCTGCCACTGCTACTCGTGTAGCCGTTTGGTTTTGAAGATGGAATCGCTGAGGGAATGGCAGGGTGCGCCAATTCCTCAGCAATTACATCTGTGGAATCCACGATATCCACGACAGGCTCTGAATGTGTTCGCGGGGTATCGATGACCAGCTTATCTGGGACAGCGACAGCGGGGATCTCTCCTAGTGGACCCTGGCGATCAAGTTCGAAATGGTAAACAAAGATAATAAAGGTTAACAGCATGATCCCCAAGGGGACCACGCGGTTGTCTCGATAGAATGGACGGTACATTCTGAAAGCGTGTCCCTCGTGTTTGAGGAAGATGTAGAATCCGAGATAAAAAAAAAAACTCTCTTCTCCTTTCTCACTTCTCTTGGGTTGGAAGATAGTCTTAGATCTGAGCATCGACCAATAATTTCCTAACGAGCCGCTCCCGCATAAGAAAAAAAAATGGAAAAACTGGTAAATACTCCACTCAGCCTCCACTATCCGACAGGGCCTGCTACACTACCGGGAGCCTGGTGAAGCTACTATGAAGACTAGCAAGCCTTAGCAGACTTTTTTTAGGGCCAAAAACACCGTTTGGGAATGGCGCTGACTGATACCAAGACATGCGGCTCCTTTTCCCGCTCGCTCATTCGCTGGTCCATCTTCAACACGAGCAAGGTCTCACTCGCTTGTCCGGGATGACCGGAAAATAGATGTCCTAGGCCCCTGAAGAAAAATGGGTCTATCAAACTAGCACATTTCGAGATAGAAGCGCGAGATTATGGTGGCCAGAAGACTCACTCAGCCGGCGGACTTGGGGCCTAAAAGGATTGACTGGGCACTACCGTGGACGCCTCGAATTTTATTTACATTCGTTTTTCTCACCGCATATTTTTTTTCTCTCACTATTTTTATCTTCGTGCGTTGATTACTATCTAGTGATTCATTGCTTACAGCATTGGGGAGGGGATCATTCTTATTGAAAACCTCGTCCTGTATAGTAGCACATACTAGCACGCAGGTACACCTTTGCTTTGCTCGCCAGCACTTGGGTAACTAATCGGCTACCTGAGTGACCTGGCAAACATACGTTCTTTAGAAGTATCTACATACAGCTTTTTTTCCAACTATCGTCATGGATTCTTTCAGTGAAAAGTTGTATCCTCGGCTCTCTTCATTCCAAGAGAGAGGGCCAGAAGTCTCTCGCTTTCGGCAAATTCTGAATTTATTAGGATGTCTAATTGTACTTCCAATCTACTCGGTCATTACGGGCTATGCACGCCATCCTTTAACGCTGGACATTCTATTGACTATCTTTTCGGCGGAGTTCAATCGTTACATGAATGAGACCCGACGGCGAAAGCTGCAAGACCTTCCACAGCAACCTCAAGACCTGGAGAAAGCCAAGTTTCTGTCATCTAACGAAAACCAAGGTGCAGAATGCATGGCCACGATCGTGGGCTATCGTGAGGACCCTGGTCTGTTTGCACGAGCCTTGGATAGTTACAAGAACATCCCCGAATGCCGTTTAGTACTTGTGGGAGTCGATGGGGACGATGTACCTGACATGGAAATGATCCGGGTCTTTCAACAAACTTTTCCAGAGAATTCAGCTGTGATTCATATCGAAGAACCTTTTGGAGAGGTCGCTATGCGCACTTATGAAAAGACGTCAACAATCGATGGGAATTCGCGGGCTCCCGAAACCTATACCGAAGCTACCATCGCTCATTGCTGCCAACTTGCGAGAGAAATCCTCGCAGAACATGACCTTAAACTAGGCCAAGCTGGCGGGACTACGAAGTTATGTCTGTACCAACCACACTTGCACAAGAAGGGTATCATGTTCACTTCATTTATCTTCTCCATTGTCATCTCTGAGATGTTGGGGGTTGAGTACATGTGGTCTTCCGATTCCGACACAATCGTGCTACCCGATTCGTTGAGAAGTACCATCGATACCATTGCCGGAGATCCGCACGTTGGTGGAGGTAGTTCTGGGCTGATTGTTCACAATGAAGATGATTCCATCAGCACCAAACTTGGTAGCGTTGTTTACTGGTCTGAATTGTATATGACCCGCTCTGTCTCGACACTTTCTGGCACCAGCGACTGTCAGAGTGGCCCTAGCACGGCCTTTCGCGTGTCTGCTTTGCCTGCAGTTCTATATCCTTGGTACACTCAGACGGTGCTAGGCCACCGAATGGTATGTATCAGTGATCTCCAAGATTTGTTATCAGTATAATTGGCTAACATTTAATCCAGATTGTCAATGAGGATCGCCATCTTACTACAAATCTTCTTATGCGAGGTTGGACGGTGACTTATGCGTCTGATACACTCGCCGCAACAGACACACCAACTACTTTGAGCCGCTGGATCATGCAGCAGGTTCGATGGAGCCGTGCCGGTCACATTGAATCGTTCCAGCAGCCCAAGCTCTATCTTATAACCAACCCACTCTTTTTCTGGGCTGCTGTCAAGAGAGAGGCTGGCCCTCTCTTGGGATTCGCCTATATCCTTTACTACCTTATTACCGGAGAATGCTTTGCTTATTTTAACTGGTACGATGTTGGAATTCGCATTGCTTATACGCTCATTTATAACTACTGCCGCAATCCGGACCGCGGTCCCAAGAACTCCTGGCTTTGGATCGTCCCAGGTCTTTTGTTCTACAACATTCCTCTTCCAATGATTCATCTTTGGAGTTTGATCACCGTTTTCCAAGACGGTTGGGGAACTTCCATGCGATCGACTAGTGAGATGACCAAGCGTGGACAAGCATGGAAGCGCTGGAACGACCTGGGATTCTTCGTCATCTGGATGGGTATCGTTGGTGGCACCCTAGGACGAATGACTGCTTCCAAGGCCGGTTGGGACGATGGAAGTACTATGCAAGCCATCTTCTGGGGTGTTCTGATTCCAACAGCCGTATCTTTCTACGGATTGGTGATTCGCGATTGATTGTTAACCTTTACTGCTTGCACATACCCTTTGATAGACCCTTTTCAGAAAAAGTAATTCATTTTAATACAAGACCAGAAAGACAATTGATGGAGCATCCATCTCAGGCACACTCACGTGAATTCCCCGTAGAAAAGAACAGAGCGATGCTAGCTGATAAACCGATGAGTCTGCGATCGCTTGGGGACCGAAGCTATGACATGATGCCATCTCCCCCCGATATCATAATTTTGAATGTTTGAATTTCCGGTATGTAGGTATTGGTATGTACATGGCAGTTGCACATCGTATCTCATTATCGGTACCCTCTATTCCGATGTCGTCGAGAATAACTCAAGCTCCACTAGATCGACGGATAATCCGGAGCCTTGTCGAGCGAATCCGTCGGGTGGCTGACTTCAGTGGCTGGCTTAGTGGATCCTGCAGAAGCTTTCTTTTGTGTAGCGTGGTGGGCTTTGAGCAATCTGCGAAGTGTGGCCACGGAGATCTTATTATCAATAAGTTGCAAAAGTTCTTTATGGGTCGCACGAGGATTTTCCTTGATATGTTGAAAGATGCGGTCTTTTTCTGTATCATCAAGAAGTCCAGGACGGCCAGAGCGTTTCATTGTAGTATTTCCAGGCCCTCGTTTAGCTTCACGGTCAACTGTTACGCGGACAGTGGCTTTTGGAATATTCAATTCACGAGCTATTTGATTGTATGACCATTTTGCCGAATTGCGAAGCGCACAGATCCGGCCTCGCATGTCAGGCGTCAGCTCTGTACCGCGTCCCATTGTGAAAGCAGTAGTCTTCAGAGGGGGATCGCGTAGATAACGGTCGTCATGAGGTTAAGTATTGTTTCATTTGATGTTGTTGAATCTGTCGTGTCAAAGGAAATAGCGTGTGGGGAATGCGACGAAAATAAAGTGCATATGGTAGGCGGTAATAGCAGGCGGTGAGGATAGTGGTTTGAGAGGGGTTGCAGACTTTCGTCAGATTTGGATTCGTGACGATCCAATTTAGATCATCGTCGATCATGTTCGCCTCTGCAGTGGGCCATTGAGCGTCGCCAATAGCTACCGTAGAATCTGACCCAGTATGGTAATTTATTTCCGAGCTAAGAGACACAAGTGTTGTGAATGCCGTGAGTGACGCATTCAGGATACCCAAAAGCACCGTGTCAATTCATGATATTAGACATAATCCCAAAACAAAGGGAACTGAAAGGCACGAAATCCATGAAATGAGCTTAATTCCGACTTTGGAAGCAAGGGAGCATATCTTCGTTTCAAGATCGTGGATCTGTACCAGATGGGCTGTTGATGGAGGATTTCAAGTTGAGGTACATTCTTAGAATAATTCTAGTTATATTTTAGGGAGGTAAATAATTAATACTGTCTAGTAGTAGACTATTAAGATTGTCATGACTCCGAGTCCTTCAGACACTAGAAATTCCAAGTAGTTCACAATGTATTAACTTTCCCATCCCTTCTATAGACACTCACCGTAAGGTACATATTTATATTTCCTGCTGGGGTGCTTTGTTAACTTGATACATGTTATCATCAGTACTTGAAGCCATACTAATTACTTCTTCTACTTGAAGTACTAAATATGTTAATAACTATTTGTAACTAATTACCACTTAGTCCCCCACCTATGGGGTTTGCACTACATAACAACTCTGAGGACGGCACGATGTTTGTGTGTATCATTTTCTCAGACGCAGGCAGCTGAAAAGCTATCGAATCACGCATTGCAGAAGACCCACCACGTAGCAGCCAGCCCTTTCTCTCTGAAAGTCAATAAATCGGAGAGCTGGGAACACAAGGCAAAAAGCAATTATACAGATGAACCAATCATACATGCAGTTTTCCCTCGCGTCGAACCTCCCTTACCTGCAACAATTAACTAAGACGGTACAGCTGTTGTTAAAATGAAATTGGCTTACTTTGTCCATCACTCAAGACTAACTTGAACCCAGGTTGTCATCTTCGAAACCTCATTTATTTCGTTTGTCGATTAACACCGCGCAATTTCACCTACCCTGGATCTGTATATAGCATTACTGGTCTATACAAATGTCGAGCCCGACGGATTTTGACCGAGACTCCGTCCGGATACACGCACCCTCTCAGAAACGTCGAGCTGCGATCGACGAAAGCTTCTTTGAGGCTGAAGAAAAATACCAAGCCACTGTCAATGAAAGCTTCTTCAAGGCTGAAGGGAACCACCGAGCCACGATCAATGAAAGTTTTTTCGAAGCTGAAGGAAGTGGTGCGGGTGGAAAGCGACCAGTCTATCGAACATTCAGCGAGCACACCTCTACGCACCCAGATTTCCCTCCTAGCCGAGTCTTCACTGATGCAGACCCTTTTGTTACTAGCTCTGAAAAGAATTCCTTGAAAGGCAAACATCTAAAGGAGGAGGCATTCAACGAAGAAACGCCCTTGATCCAAAACAATGAGTTGGGAGATAGGAGGCCAGACGAGCATATTACATGGAAAAGAGAAACGAAAGACATAGGTCGGGATACATTACCGCTTATTCTATCAGCTTTACTTGAATGTTCCCTTTCAACAGCAAGTATTATTGCGGTGGGACGCTTGGGGACCATCGAGCTTGGAGCTGCGAGTGTGGCTAGCATGTTGGCCAATTTTACTGGTTATATGATTTATTATGGCCTCACATCGGCTCTAGATACACTTTGTGTGCGAGAGTTCGATAACGGCATGCATCATCTGGTCTCTGTTCACTTCCAAAGGATGCTATATCTTCTTTTAATGGCAACAGTCCCTATCATCGTTCTATGGAGCTTTGCCGAGCAGATCCTCCCCCGAATCCTCTCCGATAAAGAAGTTGCTATTCTGGCTGGCAGATACCTTCGTATAATCGCGTGGGGAACGCCGGGATTTGCACTGTTCGAGTCGGGGAAACGGTACATTCAGGCGCAGGGAGTTTACTCTGCATCCCCATATGTGTTAGGCCTTTGCGCGCCTGTGAATGCCTTTTTGAACTGGCTCTTAGTTTGGGTATGTCATGTTGTAAACTGCCGTGTTCTATTTTGTGGCTATACTAACTATATACTGTTAGAAATGCGGATTGGGGTTCGTTGGCGCTCCTATTGCTTTGACAATTACCGACTGGTTACTTCCATGCACACTCTTTTTATACGTCTACTTTGGATCTCACGATGATTGCTGGAATGGATTTACTCGCAGAGCACTTTCCAATTGGGGTCCTATGATGCGTATCGCCACCGTCAATGTGGCCGCCGTGGAATCCGAGTCGCTCGTCTACGGAATTACCATACTCGCATCCTCATATATTGGCACTAGACCTCTGGCAGCACAGACTGTCCTGGTGACAGTGACGAATATAATATGGCAAGTGCCATATTCACTGTCGGTCTCCACGCGAGCTCGTGTTAGTAACCTGCTAGTGTTTGGCCTCGGTGATGCAGCTTGGAAAGCTTGTAAAATTGCGACCTCCGTTGCTTTCCTCGTGGGCTCATTGTATATCATCTTGCTATCACTGCTGAGATATCCGATCGCGAAGATATTTTCGAGGGAATCTGAGGTTATTGAATTAGTTGCTCAGGTTATGCCTCTTTGCGCTGCAGCCCATTTTATTGAATGCCTGGTGTTGGGCGTAAGCGGAATCTTATGTGGCATTGGCAAACAGACAGAAGCTGGCTATCTTCAAACAGGCATGTTCGCCGCCATTGCTCTCCCTCTCCAATTTGGTCTAGCCTTTGGTCTGGGATGGTCAGTCTGGGGGCTTTGGATTGGGGCTTTGTCTGGATTTTGTGCAATTCTAGCGGCACAATGCCTGTTCTTATACCAGACAAGCTGGGAGAAGGTCGTCCAACAGGCTTCAGAGAGCCTTTCAGTCGATTGATCTTGATAAACCCAAACTACAAGCGAGCGAGCCTCCCCTTGTCATTAAAAAATTATACATATTTTGGATAAGATGATTCTGAAATTGATTAAAGAATGAGTCGCCCACAATTTTGGAAATGGGCATTGATAGTTCGTGTCGCATGCCAAATTTTATTTTCATTATTTTCATTTGTTCTGATTCTTTTTCTGAAGTCCGAGGAAGAGCTCAGTAAGTCTTCATAGTTTTTGGCTTAGTCAATCGGAGAGAGGAGGGAAGTTTCGAACAAAGCTTTCGTGATGTTAGATATTCGTCAAATAATAGGAAGCAAAACTTGGCCGTTCATGAAGGGTCCTGATCACTTACTGAGCTGGGCATTCATATCCGGCAGGGTTGTTCTTCAGATACAGCTGGTGGTAGTCTTCGGCATTCCACCACTGCCCAGCGGGCACGACCTCAGTCGAAACGGGCTTCTTATACCATTCCTTGCTAACTTTATCGGTGATGCTTTCCGCGATCTTCTGCTGCTCCTCGCCATGGGTGAAGATAACACTGCGGTACTGAGTGCCGACATCGGGGCCCTGTCGATTGAGCGTAGAAGCATCATGCATGCGGTAGAAGAATTCAAGGAGTTGGCGGTATGTGACGACGGAGGGATCAAATGTCATCTGGAGAGCTTCGGCATCTGTCGGAAGCAAGAGTTCGAAGTAAGTATTTGTCTACATAGTAATGCCGCTATGCGCCATCGTCGCAAATCATTATATTAGAGACTTACGGCCAGTGTCCCCGCTGCAGACAGCACGGTAAGATGGCGATGAGGTCTGGCCACCGCAGTATCCGACCTTGGCGTCCAAAAGGCCCTTTCCATCACCAAAGTGCTTGCGGAATAGATGTTCAACGCCCCAGAAGCAGCCAGCTGCCACAGTCGCGGTCTGAGAAGACATATTTCCCGATTGAGATTCCGGAGCGAGGGATAGGACTGGTGCACTAGTCGAGAATGGACGAAGGAGGCGCGAGAAAAGTGTCGGGCCGATTGGTGCGGCGAAGGGCATGGGAATTTCTGTAATTTCTGGTGCTCCAGGTGGGGAACTTGTTATAAAAAGTGGGGTGGAAATGGAAGCAGACGCGATGCGCGGGATCGGCTACATATAATCACTTGATCTGCCAATTCTCAATGCCGGAAATATAGATATTTAGTGAGATACAGGGAGAAGTTCGAGGTATGAAGAAGAATAGTTGAAGAACCTCTGAGATAAGCCTTGAATGGCGTCATCCTTGACAATCTGACAAAGCAGCGGGGAAACCTGCCAAAATCGGCAGCCACCGAAGCTTCCCCGCAAGACAGCCCTAATTCAAGCTTTGGGATAGATGAATACTATTAACCATTCAGAATTATGCCTATTCTTTCTTTTAAGCATGTTTTATATTGTAGAAAAAGAAGGATATAGGTGAGACACAATACTAAAGATGCCAATGTGCAGCCACTACTAGTGAACGCCATTGTAGATTACTACCTTGAGAATGTATGATAATGAAGATATAGATTGCACAATTCATGATCGAAAGTGCGATGGATTGTTCCAACCTCAGTAATGTACACAATAAGAAGAATATGTCAAGCGAAAGAAGGAAAATAAACAATCCTTGAAAAGTGGATGAATATCAGCATCCACCGTCGGGTGCGTAGTAAACGACAAGTGAGAAAGGATAAGGACAGAAATAAACACCGTGAGATCCGTGGGCAGCCGTAATAAAATAATAAGACGAGGAAAGACCAGAAATAACAAGAAAAGAGAAAAGGAAAATGATGGTATCTTTTGCGCCAACGCCACGCCATGCCGAGATTTGATACGTCAGAGTGAGTATCCCGGGGACGTCAAATCAATCATTCACCGTAGTCCACCAGAAAAGTCTTGACTGCGGTCAACTTGGGGGGTAGCAACCGTGCTGAGACGAAGCGCGTCTCGACTTGAGAGGCTAGCATGTCGAGGTCGAATGTCACCGCCCAAAGTGGTGCGTCGGCCTGTGTTCTTCATCACAGGCAAAGTGTGAGGGCTCAACACCCGATGTTTGCCTTCACTTTCCTTCTCGCTTTTCACCATCCGACGTGCCTGAGAGGCGGTAAACATGTGGCCATCGCTAGGCGAGCTACCATACGTGCTGGAGGTGGGACTGCGACGGCGATGGACTCGCAGAGAATTGGTGGATGCAGGACCGAAGTGTGAGCTAGAAATTCGACGCATGGCCGAGTTGATCTTCAGAGCCTCATCCTTTTCGGATTTCCAGTTGTCCTTGTTCTCGGATGATGGGCTACTAGAAAAGGTGGCACTCGGGCTCCGAACAGCGATCCGCGAAGGACGATCCAGAGATGCTCGGTTCAGGAAGCTGCTCCCTTCAATATCCCGAAGAGGAGAATTCTCGTTGTCCGATGAGAGGGGGAGGCTTGTTGTGGGCGGTGGTGCTAAAGGTGAGCTGCCGGCTGGCTTCGACAAAAAGCCAGCTTTGAAGCGGCCACTGTTCTTTGGGATATTGAGAGGTTGCTCAGAGGGCGCAGGTGGTGGGGAGTTGGCTTCTGAAGTTGATACTCGTGGAATGTTCCGAGGGATGGGGGATGCTCCCCGAGGCAGTGATGGTTCTGGCTCCTCCGAGCTAACTTCGTCCGCGGAATCATCCTTTTGAGGGGTCTTTTGCCATTCGGTTAGGTTTCCATCTTGCTCATCGTCCTTCCAGCGGACTGATCTTTTGGTGGCCTTGACCTGTGTTTTCTTTGGCGAGAAGCTGACGCTCTTCTTACCAGCGGCAGCCTTCCGGCGACGAGGGGATCCTTTAGTAGGAGATGGTGGTGCTGCAGGCGCAAGTTGAACAGAAGGAGCAAGTGATGTTCGAGGGGGTGGCATGCTTGTTATGCTAAATCTCTTCTTAGGCTTCGGGGGACTGGCTGGCTTCACGGGACTGGGCGGCATTTGAAGCGCAGGCAAGCTCCCATCTGGCTTGACAAGACTAGAAGCTGTTGTCTCACAGGTGCCAAGCATCTTAGTGAGCATAACGCGCCCCTTCTTAATAGCTTCGGACGCGCCGAGCTCCATAATATCCTCAATAGACGCCATTAATTCAAATTGGGCCTGGAGAAGAACCTGCACCGCGGCTGCTTCACCGGCCTTGTCTTGCTCTACCACAGCAGATAATGCCTCACGCTCCGCATTTGACCGCAACACCTCGGCCTCGCGGTCAAGATTTGCGAAGTCGCTGTTATCGCTGATATCAAATTCTTGCAACTGTTTTGCACCATTTTCAACCGCTGAGTTCATCGCTCTGTCCCAGGTGTTCTTCGACAATCGTTGATTATAATGGTGTCTGCTATCTTCAAGTTCAAGCAAGATACCTTGCGCGGTTTTTCTGATCTTCAAGAGGTTGGCCAGGCCCTCCTCTCCTTCTCGTGAAGCGCATACATTATCAAACGCAGCAATCCACGATGACAAAATTCCTATTCGGCGACTGATCTGTCTCAACTTGAGCATGTTGTTGGTTTTCTCTTGTCGCTCTGGGAGAGTGTGCTCATATGCACTCCGAATGCGAGCAACAGCTTCACGCACGACAGCATCCTTTTTTTCGGTTTGCTTCTTAAACTTGGTGAAGGCTAGTTGCTCTGAGTCTTTCTGTTGTGCTTTGAGTTCATTGATCAACTTCATCTGCTCATCAATCTTGACCAAGAAGTCCTTGACGTGTCTGTTGACATTGAAAACATTCCGAGTCACCTTGGTTTGAATATTCTTGGCTCGATTGGCGTATCGGAGCGTATTCTGAGTCTCATCGAAGTGTTGGCTCGAGGGACTTACGCAAACAATCATCACAGTCTTGCAATTTCCACCAAGAGCAAATTTGAGCAGTCGAGTGAGTTTGGAGTTGCGGTATGGGATATGGTTACGCTTCCGCGGATCACAGAGGGCATTGATGCAACTGCCCAATGCAAGAAGAGATTTGTTGATGTTGGCACCTTCGAACAATCGTTCACCTCGATTTTTCGTCGCGCTTGCGCGTTCACTTCCCGCAAGATCAATGATGCTGAGGGTTGCCATTGTATGGGGCTCATTCACGTCCGCATTTCTGTCCTTTTGAGCAACGTTGATCTGGAGAACGGCGTGGGAACGGGAGGAGGTGGCATTCGCTTCGGTAGGAGACATGGTACGACATTCGTTTCCACGTACTATCATATCCATGACTTGCTGCACATTCTGAGGGTGATGGCTCGACAGCCCGGCAACGGAAACCGATTGGTTGACGTCTTCGCGAAGCATGAGACCACCCTTGGTGCCGCCAGGGACAAGCAAGTCGCGAATGGTTTCGTTATAAATTTCTAGGTAGGAGAGTGATATTTCGGTACTTTTCTCCCCGGAACGCTCTTCGATTCGCTCAAATAGCTCTTGCATAGTCATGAAAATGATTCCGGGCTGTTGAGCTGTGCCGGTGATGGTGTGCGTCTTACCACAACCGGTAGCACCATAGGCGAAGACAGTAGCGTTGTAGCCGTCGAGAACATTGTCGAGGAGAGACCGGGTAGTAGATTCGTAGACCTCGCCTTGAGAGGCATTTTGGTCAAAAACGCGATCGAAGGCGAATGTCTGGTCCTTGACGCGTTTTCCGTTGGGCACAACACTCCTGGAAAACTTCTGGACAGGGTTGTCTTCTGGAGGATCGAATACCCTATGGAATCAGTGGTCAGTAGTATGTCCCTCGGTATGGAGAGTGTGGAGCCACTTCGCAACTTACAGACATCGGTCATCGATCACCTTTACAATTGAGCGAATCCCCTTCTGGTTCAATTTTGGTGCTGGAGCACCAGCCAGCGAGCCATCACCGAGAAAGAGAGGGCCGTCGTCGCTCTTCGAGATCTGTGCTGCCTCCCGAATGGTGAAGGGTCGAACTCGAACCGCAACATTGATTGAAGAAGCACCATCGGAGGGAGGCATGATGGATGTTCGTTTGTCGTCTCGTATCGTATCGTGTCAGGGTCGTGTCTTGTTGAAGCCTCTTCCCAAGTCGCAATGAGGCGGGCGTCGGATGAGCTGGGCGACAACCCTGCGTCGACAAAGGCAGGGGGGCGGGTTTGAGGTTGTCGATGATAACGATGAAAGGGAAGAATGTGTGGATCTAAAGGCGTATGGGGTACGGGATGGGATGCAGTATTCTCCGAAAGCGAACCTCCTGGCGGCGATCTAATTTGTCAACAAAAGGATCCCTTCGTTGCTAGGAGCAACATGTTTGATAGTGGTGATTTCACCCATTATGTGGTGGCATTAGGTCTTGGCGACCAGCCCTCTGCCGACTTGGGCGAAATTAGGGTGTTTCAGGCTACCGACACAGCCCCTTGCACTAGCGGACACGCACAAGTTGGTTTTGATCGCCGCATTGTGGGGATATCGACGCGATGACAGCAAGAGCCTCGATTTAAATAGAAAATATCTGGGCTTCTTGATGCTTAGCTTCTTATCATTATTATCTATTCCTTTCTGACCGAAGAAATGCACCGATTTTGTCATACAATTAGTGTCAGACGAGCTCTATACTAGTAACTCCAATGTTTGGCGGAAATAGTTTTCCTGTTGTGATAGAGTCCGATAATTGGATCGGCGAGAAGCCTCCTATGTGAATTAGGTAGTTCTTTGATGACTATGGATATGTTTCCAATCCTTCTTCTTCTTCTTCTTCTTCTTCTTCTTCTTCTTCTTCTTCTTCTTCTTTAAGTTGGCAAAGCGTTGGAACACTTCTCTCAGAATTCCTTGTGGGCAACTACTCCTTACCAGTCATTCAGTTCTTTTTCATTACTAGTCTATCGCAAACCCCACTACATTCGACACTATACAAAGATCGGACTCTATCAAATGTGTCTAACAAGTCTGTGCATATGAACATTCTACATAGAATGCCCATGATATTGAAAACGTCATACCCGATTGGAAAGGAAATGAAGAATAGCAAATAGATACACCGATGTTACAAAATCCTTGCCCGTCTACGCCATGAGCCCCCGTCCTTGATCATGATTCTTTTTGAGGGATGTTATAACCATTGAAGGCTTCTGCTATACTTCTTCGGCCACCTCCTCTTCATCGTCAAAGCTTGGAATAACCACATCCCAGCCGGGATCGTCTAAGTCAAGGCTCATGGCGGTTTCATCCTGCTCGGTTTCCTCTGTTGTACCAGACTTGCGAAATCGGAATGCGACCCAATGCCCATTTCCAAGATCTGAGTCTAGCACGGTATTTGCTAGAGCCCTAGCGCCCTTCTTTTCGTTTCCTTCCTTCGATGAATTCGGCCTCAGGCGTGTCCATCCTTTGTCAATATCGCTCCGGTCAATCGGTACGCCAAGTTCAATTTCGGCCGGGTCATCAGGGACAATATCGCCATTTATCTCACAAACGTCGCGCCCTTTTAGGGCTTGTAGCAGCTTTTGCCTCACGGAATCGAGCTGTTCATGTGGCTGAAGTGAGAGAAGGATTGTGATTTTGTTCTTCTTGAAGAGCAAGGTCACGGCTTTCGAGTCCGACTTGCTCTGTTTTGGTGGCTTGAGGATGTAATTCCATTAGCTTAAAGAAGATTTATATGAGTCAATGGCAAGAGAGAAGCCTTGCACATACCATTTTCTAAAGTGAATATGAGGTTGTCAAGCTGTTTCGGTCAGACGTGGGTGATTGGCGATGGTGACGGAGGCGGAGAGGCAGGCGGAGAAGGAAGCGGGATGGAGTTTATTGCCGCCGGAGCTCGTTGCTCGCCGACTGGAATCTCCATCTGACTTGTGACATTCAGGTGATTGATCCGCATCGACCTGGCCCGTCAATGTCACCAGTCTCCAATATGGAGGATCGTCAACAACCGATAGACCCTTCTTCGCCTTCGCAAGCGCCAACTTTACGTGGCGCTCTGCTCATGAGGCTCCTGCACTGGGACAAGCTCTTCGAATCCGATAGCCCTCCACGTTTAGGCATTGATGTTAGCAGGCGGGTACCTTATGCAACTATGTCCGGCGTCTCTGTCGGAATGGCTCTAGGTTATGTTCATGGAAGCAAGAAAGCAGGCCTGCAATTCCGAGCAGAAAATGCACATCGATTCCCTACAACCTCAACTGGCTGGTGGCAGTACCACAAGACGAAAAATTACATTTCGATCGTTGGCGGAGTAAAGGATGGTGTAAAGATGGGTGCTCGCCTGGGAGCTGGCTCGTTACTGTTTTGTCTTTTTGAAGAAACCGTGGACTATGCTCGTCACGAGAAGCGGGACTTCCTCTCGACGGTGACTGCGGGATTATCGCTCTCTGGCGTTTACAGCTTGCTTGGTAAGTCTCGATGCTCGGAATTCTCATTAATCAGTGCTAATTTGGGTTGTGACTAGCTCGTCACGATGTGTACACTGCTGCCCGTACCGCAAAGCTCGGATTGAAATTTGGACTTGGTTATGGGTTGGTACAAGATGCCCTGGAATCACTCAAAGGAAATCATCCAGCCTATATGGATTTTCTCTTAGGCGAACGGCGACTTCAGGCCGAGGATGAAAGGATTGTTTGAGTAGGGACCATCCCGTGCATACACTTTGCACTTCTCCGGCTGCCGCGTCTTCCGCCCGGCCTCCCTTTGTCTGGACTCATTCACTGGTCGCAGTAAAGGGTCAACCTTTCGGACAATCGCTTGTGCCTCCTTTATTCCCGCTTGTCTCTTAGGTCGGTGCTCTGTAACACGGACCAGGCACCGCATGACAGACGTGTATACCCCTGCCCCTGTCTTTACAAGAAGAACGATTGATCCCCATTTCGTAGTCATCTTGCAGGTTGAGACTGGGCTGAAATCTTTCCTTGAGTATAGATTCGCTCGCCGAGATACTCTACGGTACCACCAACGCCTACTGGAGCTTGGTCGATATTGATTGGCCTGCAGGGACCGTTCGGGTCTCATGTCTTTCTATTTACCGGTGTATTTATGTACATTTTTGATACCCTGTCGCATTATTTCATTGTCCAAATGGATCACCCCTCTCTTTATCATTCACTCTCTTTGACACACAGGCCATCTTATACTTATATCCAGCCAGCTCACTCGCGTAGAATATGAAGCACGTGACCACCTAAGTCTGTCTGTTCCAAGCGAACCTGCAAACCCCAAATGAGTTCAGGCGTTATTGGCTGTCAAAAGTACAATACTTGAAAGCACGAACTGATCGGCCACGATGAACTATAGGGCTGAAAGTGGATTTGTCAAACCTGTCTGAGTTGCTTTTTCTTCCAGTTCAAACTTGAACCTACTACTACTCCGTAGTTACTAGGTGGAGTCGGGTTAGAGAGAATATTCGTTGAAGCGCAATGCACATACACCTAGCTCAGATCTGGGGAATTAGAATTATCCATACTGATAAATTGAAGATGGAATACTCTATCCCTCTTCTTCCCCTTTTCATGATTCTACCAATTGCGACCAATGGTCGTAAATATCATTCCTTCCTGTCGCCCTTGTAAAAGCCACTTGAAAATGCAACAATCCGATCAGATTTGCCCGGTCTGCATGAATGCCCATCTCCATTGGATCAAACCCTTCCCCTAGAGTTCTTAAAAAGAACGATCCTCCATCCAACAGATGCCCAAAGCTGGATCTGTAGATGTAAAGTCGATACATATAGAGTTTCCGAAGCTTTCCAGATGATCGGTGGAGCTTAACCGCATTTGACGTCGCAGAGTCGGCAAGTTCCCCCACCTTCACCTGAAGGACCCCCCAAGCTCCGAACATTCTTTGCCGTTGTCAACTACCCCTCCAGCTCCATTTCCCCTCCCCTTGCGCAGATGCCGGTCTGCTAGCGTCGATGATCTACCCATTGGGTGTGGATGCGATGCCGACGCGAAGCTCGACTCTGCTACCGCTACAATATTCGTCGACGTCATCGTTTTATTGGTGTTGGAGCTAGAAGTCTTGATCACCACCTCTTTCACCTCAAAACCCTCCCTCCGCAGAGGCAACTCGCCCATCATGCGTCGTCATGGCAGATCTGGAGGTCCGACTAAGGCTGTATCGGCCATGTCCGATACCGTTTCTCTCATCCATTCCTTTGACTCTGTCATGAACCCCAACCGTCCCGCGCGACCCTCGCCCTTAGCCTCTTCTAACATCAAAGCGCTTCCGCTCGAGCTGGTCGATAGACTGCGCTCCTTTCCTCTATTTCAAGCTACTCCAGAATCCTTCTTATTCGAAGTCGGCCAACACCTGCGCCCCCAGCTCCACGCTCCCAACGACTACATCTTGACCGAGGGCGATGACGCAAAGGCAATGTACTGGTTGGTACGAGGTGCTGTTTCAGTCACATCGCGGGATGGTGAAAGTATATATGCCGAGCTGAAGCCGGGCGCCTTCTTTGGAGAAATTGGCGTGTTGATGGATCGTCCACGCACAGCGACAATCATTGCCAGGACACGATGCATGCTGGTTGTGCTCACAAAGGAAGACTTTCGCAACATTCTGCCCCGCTTTCCCGAAGTTGAACAAGCAATCAGAGAAGAAGCTCAAGAGCGACTTATGATTTTGGAAAAGAAGAAGAAAGAAACCTCCGCGCCAGCCGTGGATCTGGACGCCCCAAGAATTCCGAGCCCCGCGAGAAGAGGATCCAAAAGACTAAGAGAGAGTCAATCCAAGGACCTTGTTGCTACTGAGGAAGATTGGAATGCCAATTCGGTATATAAAAAGCGAAAATCGCCGAGCCCAGGGCGACGCGACGCTTCTAGTGCTCTTGCAAATGGCTTGGTGAACGTTCGTCTCCTTCTCAAAGAGCTTCCTCTATTCTCTGGGCTGCCTCCCGATATACTCCACTTTCTGGGCCTCAATTCGCAGCCACGTTCCTTCTCTCCCTTTACAGATATTATCCGGCAGGACTCTCAGGGACGCGAACTTTACTTCATTGTGCGAGGCGAGGTAGAAGTCGTTTCCGAAAGAAACGAGCCAAATAGCAAACATGGCGATAAGCCAAATGGTTCATATCGCACAACTACAGAGATCAAGGCTCGGCTCAAACAAGGTCAGTATTTTGGGGAAGTGGTCAGTCTAGCACTTGCACCGCGAAGGACGGCCACAGTTCGGTCAGTCACGTCAGTCGAGTGCCTGATGCTCAACGAGGATGTCCTTTCTCAATTATGGGAAATGTGTCCGAATGATATTCGACAATCTGTGGAACGCACTGCCCAGGAGAGGCTTCAAACCACCGCTGATGGGGATGTGGTCATGTCAGACGCTACGGACGAACAACCTCTCGGCGAGTTAGAACTCGATGATCGAGTGAAGATTACCTCATCTCGTAGGAAATCAATGCCATTGTTGACATTGACAGAGACTGAGTTGGATGGTCCGCACCAGTCTTCACCGGTTGAAGACCAAGCACAGGCAGTGCTACGGCCCTCAGACCCCGATCCATACCTAAGTCTAGGGTTGGACAAAGTCAGGCTTCGGAGTCGTCGAGGATCAGTGGCACCATTGACGCCAGAAGAAGTCAGTGGCGAGTATCAACGACACTCCCCAACAGAACCACGTTCAGCTAGCTCGTCATCTCTTGCACTTCCGGACACGCTTGGCTTATCAAAGCCTCATCAGGCGGCACGCCCTTCTGGTGAAGCTCATCATGGAATATTTCCTGACCGTGTTCTTCTAAATATCTTTCGGTACCTTGAGCTCCATCATTTACTTCGACTACGTGGAGTATCTTCTCATTGGTCTGAGGTTCTCACAAGATCTCCTGAGGTGATTGGTGATCTTGATTTGAGTGTATATAACCGCCAACTTACGGATGACGCTCTTGTGAAGATTATCTGTCCATTTGTCGGCAATCGACCCAGTTCTGTGAATGTCAACAACTGTTTTCATATCACAGATGAGGGATTCAACGCATTAGCCAATACGTGTGCGCCCAATGCTAGGACGTGGAAAATGAAGAGTGTCTGGGATGTGACCGCTTCCGCTATACTTGAAATGACTAGCAAGGCAACTGGCTTGGAGGAAGTCGATTTGAGCAACTGCCGCAAGGTAGGCGATACTCTCATGGCACGAATTATCGGATGGGTCTTGCCTGGGAATCAGAAGCCTACCGAGGGCAAGAATGCATCCATCAAACCGACCATGCAGACAGAAGATGGCTTGGTCTACGGTTGTCCGCGGCTGAAAAAGCTCACACTCTCATATTGCAAGCATGTCACCGACCGCTCAATGCACCACATTGCGTCACATGCGGCAGGCCGAATTGAAGAGATGGATCTGACTCGCTGTACCACCATTACGGACCAAGGATTTCAATACTGGGGCAACGCACGATTCACTAACCTGCGGAGACTGTGCTTAGCGGACTGCACATACCTTACGGACAACGCCATCGTACATCTGACCAATTCCGCCAAGAACCTGCAAGAGCTAGACTTGGTAAGAGACCGAATTTCCATAACACGAATCGAACGTTGAATACTAATCTTGCTGATCAGTCATTCTGCTGCGCGTTGTCCGACACGGCAACAGAAGTTCTTGCCCTTCAGTGCTCTCAACTAAAATACCTCAACATGGCGTTCTGTGGCTCCGCGATCTCTGATCCATCTCTTCGAAGTATCGGCCTCCATCTACTCTCACTTCAACATTTATCAGTACGGGGCTGCGTTCGAGTCACCGGGGTAGGGGTCGAGGCTGTTGCTGAAGGGTGTCATGAACTCCAGTCCTTTGATGTCAGTCAATGCAAGAACCTCGCCCCTTGGCTTGAAGATAATGGGCCGATGCGATATCAACCGCGTGTTGAGTTTGAGACCGTTGCGACAAACACGAGGAATCTCCGATGAGCCAGCACCTTTCAAGATCATGTGCATTGCACTCCACACCGTACAGGTACTCATATTCGACATACCTCTCAGACTGTTACAGCTTGTCTGTCCTCCAAACTGCTATATATCCTTTATCTTCTCTTCCTCTCTTTCTTTGATTTCTTCGTTCATATTCACTGGGTCTACTCGCATTCGTCTTGCGTTTAGTTTCTGTCACGTTTGTTAGGAGCTTCCAAGGACTAATGCCTTATAATTCGGGAGTTCAGGATTTTCTGGAGCTATTGTCTTTTATTATTGTTGGCTCGGCTCGTATAGAATGAAACCAGAGACCGAGGAATACGCGCTTCTGGTCTCGGATTCGAGCCACGGATTATCTGCTTCATGGGCTGGTCGAGCATGGCAGGAGTTCAAAGACTGAAAGCATACGCTGTGGTTTGATTTGATGTTTAATTTTACTGGACGCCACACTGTCTATCATTTAATTTTCTGATTCTTTCGCTGGTTAGGTCTCTGGAGGTCGTTGTACTCTTATATCCTTTTATTAAATCTATTTCCTCACTACTTATCATATGAGTAACATCCCTTCTACTGCCTGGTGTACTATATTCGGATATCACATGATGCTACTACCAGGGCACATGACTGGCCGTACCATTTGAATAGCAGCTTCCACAAGCAAACACGTCCTTCTAAAGCTTTCTCTTCAAGACGACTTGCTCCTTGCTCCGCCGATCTTCATACCAGCAGCCATTGTTACTTTATCACTTAGCATATTACTTGATATAGGAAGGCTTTTTCTAGGCATTGCCATTATTTCTGGGTCTTTTTTGTGTATCATTTTAAGTCACAAATGTCCTCATTGTCTGGAGAAACTAATCCTAGTTACCAAAGAAGACTGCTTGAAATTTAGGTGTAGCCCTTTGTTTCAAGCTAACAATCCAATTCGTAAAAGTCTCAACATCTTCTGTTGTAGCGAGCCTATGTACGACTGGCTTGTTTGGGAACTAGTGCACTGCTAGTAGTGTGGTATTGAAACTCGTAAGAAATCCCGAGCCCTGATATTAGAACAGATTTTACTCCCAATCTCTTGAGTCCTTCTATATTACTGTCCTTTTCAATATCTTTTGTATATCACTAGGCTACATCTCTTAAGTCAAATAGTATTTGAGATTAGTTCAAGAAAGTAAAAAGGGCTCATTGCCATCGGTGCCATAGATGTATCAGTAATTAGCAAAACGGCGTTCAGTTTGTTTCCATCTCCCCTTCATTGATTCCTATTTAAGCCCCATCCTTTTATCTTTTAATTATCTACTGTAAACTCTCCATTCCTCTCATTAGTATTTGATCATTTCCATCAACACATCATGGAAGATAGTATCATGTCTGATTTGATATCATCAACCAATGTCGACTCCACTGTTACAATCAAAGCAGAGATCTTCCAACAGCGAAGCCAGCCCAAGCAAAATCGCCGGGGTTCGTATGATCCTGAACCAGACTACTCAGCAATTATGAGACGTCGATTTCAGGAAAATGATGGGGGCAGGCGTACCTCTCGAGCTTGCGATAGATGCAAGGTATGGAAGTATTTTTATCACCCTCCAACCCGTTTGATATTGAACCCTGGACCCCATCCATCAAATCTTCGCACCAGCATATCTGTTTGAATGCCAGTACTAAGTCTCTCATATTTAGTGCCGTAAACTCCCCTGTGACTCGAATGGTCATGGCTGCAATAACTGTGCCAAAGCAGACAAACCGTGCAACGTAACCGACCAGATCACCGGCGAGACAAATCCTCGAGATATCATCACGAAAATGAGAAAGGAGCTCTCATCGTTCAAGAGGCAAGTCCAAGACAAAGACAATGAGATCTACGAGATGAAACAATGTATTCAGAATCAGGCGCATCAGATTCAAGTTCTACGACAGGGATTTCCTAGTGATTGCTTGGGTCCCGGTAGTTGTTATAATACTCGAGGGATGATAGAGTGTCTTTCCCCAGGGTCTATCACTAATGTACCTGGTTTGTCGTTTGATCTGTCACCGGTATGATATATGAGCTGTCCCGTCCACTGATGTTCCATCATTGCGCATCATCTAACTCGGTTGTTTGTACTATTAGGGTCCAGAAACTCCCCCGTGGGCGCTTGGAGATGACCCCATGCGTGGATGGAATGAATGATTTGACATGATCCCCCTCGCATCGCCAGATCAATTCCCTTCTCTCGGCCTTTACTTTCTCTGTGGCTTTCCCTGTGTTTATTTCGCTTTTCGCTTCTTCTCCAGTTTGCTTGTGTTTTTCCCTGGGTTTTTCTTCGAACTTATTTGGGAAAGCTGGGCCGCGGGAGATCGAACTTCGCAGATCAAAGGGCAATAAGGAAATCAACTGGGACCATTCATATTCTGCCTTGGCAAGGATTTTCGGTTCCCGCTTGCAGTTGGAATCTATGGGTCATCTTCTTCAAGATGTACTGTTGTTGTGCTAATTGAATCTTATGTGTATTAGTTTGAGAAACCTTGATCCCTGTGCTAAGTAGAATGATTCTCGATTGACTTCAATATTTATTTATAGAGTCCACTGGATCAAAAGCGAATGATCAACTGGAAAATGTACAAAATTAGGGGTATCATAAAACACGAATGTCAAAATTATATGCCAAAAAAGCTTCACCAGTTGGCGTTATTCTTCCAACAGCAGCAAATGCCTTTACTCTCACACCATTCTCTCGCCATTGCAGCATGGATCTCCCGATCTTCACCAACAAGACCAAGTCCTTCGACATTCAACCATGTTGTAAAATCTTCGAGGATAATCGGGTCATACATGAGTATCTTCTCGTGCCATGTTGGGCGGCTTCGGCTTCCAGATGAGGACGAAAGTGGAGAAAGCTGAGGTTGGGAGCGCACGGCCTTTGTGATTTGGGAAGCCAGGTCTGGAAGACTGCTACGCTTCGAAGAAGCAGTTTTGTCGGGCTTGGCCAATGATGTCGCTGCGCCTGCAGATTTGGGAGCAGTCGTTTTCCATCTCGAAGGGCTTTCAGTTATCTCTTTGGTTCGAATCTCCAAGAACGGCTCAGTGGCGCCATTGCAACTGGTAGATATATTGATGTATCGCTTCTGAACTTGACTGGGCGATGAAATACTCTCGTCCTCGGAATCCTGGATCTCCTCGACGTCAATGAAAGACCTTGGCAAAGCTTGAGAGCGTCGTTCTGCTGGCTTGGGTGTGGTTTTGGGGCTGGTTACAGCCATGGTCTCTTTTGGTATGGCTGGTTGTGTCGAAGATGATGGTACCTTTTTTGTAGATGCTGTAGGTTTTTTCGACTGGGTCTTTGATCGAACGCGTGCCTTCTGGGCGCCTTTCTTAGCAGTGATGCTTTGGTCCTTCGGCTGGGCAGGGCCTGGTGGTTTTGCAGTTTCGGTCTCTGGCAACGGCGGCTGTGAGCTAACAGGCGCTGTCTTATTGGAACTACCATGCTTGGACTCCCAGCACTTCTGCAATAGCTCGATCATCTTCTTGCGGCCTCTCACGGACTTGAAGCCATATTTTGAAATCTGTTGTGTAAGTTCAGTGTCTGTGAAACCGCTATACTGAGGCATTTGCGGCTGTTGAGATGTTAAATTCTGGACAGACGCTGTCTTCTCTGCGGCGTCATCGTTCTTCTGTATAAGTGGTTTTTGGCTATCCAAGGGTGAAGGATCGGTTGCTGACTCTGACACTTTTTCCGAAGATGACTGCTTTTTCTTCGAGGGAGGGTTAGGCATGCCATAGTCGAGCTCAAACCAATCCTCGTCTTCCCAGTTGACTGGTCTTTTCGCTTTAGTACCCTTCTCCTGCGCGACTGTATTGATGTTTCGAGCCTGGACAAGAGATCCATCGGAATCGCGAGCGGCAATTTGCCAAAGGTTCCTCGTACCAGTCAAGCAGGACACCGCACTTTTCGAAGCAGCTTTGGTTATTGCAGTCTGCTCATTTCTATTGCAAGCAAGATCCTCGGATGCACGAATGGCTTGTTCCAATTCTTTCAGTGTATGAGGTGATTCTTCTCTTTCTAGTTGACTACAAGTGCCGAAAACGAGATCCTGATTCTCTAGGGACCTGAAGGCCTCGTCGGGAGAAAGAACGGTAAACTCGGTTTCGTTTTCTGTCATTCGCCCTTTGCCTCGCTTAGACTTGGGTTTTCTGGTGGCTTGAGAATCATCGCTGGTCGAAACATCTTGGTTTGTGTTGGTCCGGGTATATTGAGCGGTCATCCGGGCAGTCAATGTTGTTAATCGTTTCGGGCCTTTGGCATTCTTTTTTGTCCGAGCACTGGACGAAGATGAGTCCGTCTCTTGTGCTGTAGCTTCTCCGTTCGAATCGTTTTGGTAGACATGGAACGATTGGGGCAAAGGAGTCACCAGCTCAATGCGTCTTCTCTTGGTCGGACCTTCGCCCACATTTTGGACAATTTCAGGCACAGCAGCAGATGGTCCGGAGTAGCTATAGGCTGATAATATTTTGTCAAATCCACCATGGATAATCAGTCCGTCACAGTGCTTGACAGTCTCTTCACCTGCTGCCGCAGATGATATATCAAGACAAGTTTCTCTTGGAGGCGTCCAATCCGTCCTCCTTCTCAAAGCTTCTTCCAAGTGTAGCACCTTGTCTATCGTGGCGGCCTCAGATCCTTGGTTTGTTTCCTGGTCTGTAGATGCTTGGGGGCATTCACTCTCTACTGTCGTTTTCTTCTTTGCTTTGCTCGGCTTCTTTACTCGGTCCTCGCTAACACCTTTGGTGATCTTCCCAGACAAAGTCATGTTTCCTGTCTCCTTTTTCTTGGTGGTTGTTCTAGTACGAACTTTCGCTGCTGTTTTGCTCTTCTTTGGTTCTTCATTTGTGTAATCATGGGACTTCGATCCAGCTTTTTCGGCGGGGTTTGTCTTCGATTTTGTGCTTGCCACCTTTGATTTCGGCTTGGCTATGTCAAAGTCATCGTGAACAGTCGGAATAGACGGCTTCTTGGTTGTTGAGACTCTCTTTTTAGCCGCACCTTGAGGCGCATTCGGTGTTGGAAAGAATCGAGAGCGTGAAGGAGGAGAATTGACCAGCTGCGAAGGCGATGGGATGGTTTGTGGTGGTTCCCCTCGTGGCGAAATATTAAATATTCTCTGAGGACCGTAGGCTTTCCTTGTCGGAGTTTGTAGAGAGGGATTGGGAGAGGAGGATAACACGATCACTTCGCCGGAGGTCGTCATCGTGGCAAGCGTCGAGCTTTTGGGCAGCCTGGGAGGAGAGGATCGTCTGCGCAAGAAATTCAGTCGGACTGAGTGATCATAACGGTTTTTCATTCATCGTGAGGCCAGGCAGTCATCAGTCAAGTAGCTTGATCTTATGCGTCGAGGAGTAATAAGGTTGATCTCCAAGGTGGACCTTGAAAAGCGAAGACATGACGATGCGCGTCTTGGCACAACAAAACAGTTGGGCCGGGCAACCACCGGAACGCTATCCATTCGGTACATTTTGCATTGTATTTTCACAATTATGAATCATGTAGTATAACATGATAATTAGTTTCTCCGTAGATGCGAGAGTTAGAAAATGTTGTCATGCTATTGCTGAACACAATCTACATCCCTCCACCCGGCCAGTTAACATGTACCTTTGGGCAGGATGTAGTTACTGATAGTGAGAACCAACTTGGAATGTAGGGATCACCTACAGTAGGGAAATACTACAGTAACTAGCGCGTAGACTATCTCTGTTTACTGTGGTAAGGTCCTTCAAATACAACTAAAGTCATACAGATGAGAACGCTATTAGAGGCAATTGAATGAGATCAATGGATTTTGATGGATGAGCTCGTTCATGTCATTTTCACATGCAGCATTAGATGTATTTCGTGACGCCATCGAGTGACCGATATCTTGCAAGCTTCTATCAAAGAGGCATGCAGGGTATAAAGGTTCATGTATGTTTCCCTAATTTAAGGGTCATCCTGGGGGCAATTTCACTGTCCGAAAGATCCAATTGTCTTCGTCGGGACCGACGGTGGGAGCAATCTAGGTCACTTGAGTTCTCTCGAATTGCGGCCCAGCGAGCCCAATTGAATCCCAAAACATATTGTCTTTGAATATTTGGTTATATCAAGAGGGAAAGCATCGCTCAAGAGCCTCTGAGTGCAATTGCACCGAGCAAAGACAGCTCGAGTTGGCGCTTGGCATTTGTGTTCTGTGTGCCATTGGTCTTGTCACCCGGCGATGGGAGAGCACCAAGTTTGAATACTTTCTTGATTCGAGGAACATCAGAGATCTCGGATAATGTCTCGTCGTCAAACGAGACGGGCTTTCCTTGGACAGAAGCTTCCAGATGTGTGGCGATGGAGTCATAGGTTATCTCCGGAGAGACAGAAACCTTCACAACTAGTAAGTGCTTAGTGGAGTCGGCAACACCAAATTTCCGAAAAGAGTCGGCGATCTGAAATCGTTCGATGAGTCAATTGATAGTAGAATTTGGAAATTTCATAAATAAACATACGTTGTTGGCCGGATTCAAAGAAAACACAATCTCCGAGTGGACATTACGTGACTTGAGTCGATCATTTGTGTAGTCATTGACAGCTCTGAAAATAGCTGCGGTCGCATGTGCTCTTGAGAGAACCTAATCCCTTGATATGAGCCTTGCAATTCTTCATCATATACATCTGGAATACTTCTCGACGCACCATGCTCGCATCAATAAAGGCATATTCAAATTCCTTGTTGCCCGAAAGCAATTGCTGTCTCAGAACAGCCGCATTTTGAACATCCCGGTAAAGTGCAACATATACCGAGAGTGACTCTGGCAAATGAGGGATATCAAGCCTTTCCAACTGCGATGCCATTGTCAAAAAAAAAGCGCACTCGCGACGATCCAGCATGACGTATCCCATCCTCTTCAAAACCGGCAGACATCCCACCTCATCACGTGCCGTTCTGGAAGCTTCGGACTTAAGAGGTGCCGGCATCCGTGGTGAGTAATCCCGTTATGCAACGCATCCGTTATAAACTACATCATTCCCCTCTATCAGCTGCCAAACGACCTCATCGTCATCATGGCATTCTTCCTTCGGCGCCCGTTCGCCGTATCATCGGCCCTGCATCAAGTTCCGAAGCTCTCTAACACAGCTCGATTCATCCACAACTCTCCGTTTAAGCCTGCCCAGGTATCCAAGCCTCTCGGTACCCAGTCCTCGATCTTCTCCAAATCCCGTCAAACCTTTCAAAATGCCTTCCGCCGAACCTACATGCAACCGACCTACAATGCGCAGTCTGGAAACATCACTCAGAAGCTGATCTATGGTGCCGCTATTGTTGGTGGTACCGTTCTGGCTACCAACTTCATCTTCAACCGTGAGACTCGCGAGGATGGCGGCATGCCTTCCTACGAGCGAAGCTTCCTGAATGAGACTTTCATGCACACTGGTCTTGGTATTGGTATCATCGGTATTGCTGCTCGTGCGCTTCACTCTAGCGGCTGGTCCTATCGCCTTATGTCTATGAACCCATGGCTCGTCATGGGTGTCGGTCTGGTCGGCAGCATTGGCTCGATGTACGGAACTTTCTACACCTCTCCGGATAAGTGAGTACCATCTTTGACCTCTTTTTTTTTTCTCCTGAGTTATCGACATAATTTGACTAACCTTCGTATTAGCTATGTTGTGAAATATGGTTGCTGGGCTCTTTTCAACTTGACTCAAGCCGCTCTCTTGTCTCCGCTCATGTTCTACAACCCTGCTATCCTCGCCCGCGCTGGTCTTTACACTGTCGGTCTGATGGGCTCCATCGCTTTCGTTGGTGCTACCGCCAAGCAGGAGAAGTACCTGTACCTCGGTGGACCTCTGCTTGCTGGTGTCGTTCTTGTTGCCCTTTCCGGTCTTGCCCCCATGGTTCTCCCGGCTACCGCCGCTCGCACTCTGATGTGGTCTGAGCGTGTCTGGCTCTACGGTGGTCTGGCTGTCTTCGGCGGCTTCACTCTCTATGATGTTCAAAAGATCCTGCACCACGCTCGTTTGGCCGAGCGTGGCTACATCAAGCGTGACGTTGTGAACGAGAGTGTTAGCCTCGAGCTTGACTTCATCAACATCTTCGTTCGCATGGTACAGATTCTTGCTATGCGGAACAACAACCGCAAATAAGCTATTCATCTGAGGCGTCATCAACAAGAGTGGTTTTTTTCTTTCCTTATGTTCTTTTCAACCCCTGTACTTTAACGATCTATACTGTCTGTTCCCCTTACCTATACGTTTCCACTCTGGGACGTACATAACATAAATTCCTAGTGCTGAAACATCAATTGGGGAAATTCAATCTCCACTCTTTAATTTTAAATCCGAATCAAAGTACCTGGAAACCTCGAGTCAATTGTCCAGTCCTTCGAAGAGTGGTTTCCATTCATTGAAGCGATATCTCGTCCCTGTAATGCCTACTAGCAGAGCTCGTTCGATATAAGATACAATATGAGTACTACTAATTGATTGGTCATAACAGCTCATTGGCATTAGTGCAGATACCCATCATCTCATTGGTTGGATGTAGTTCCAGGGCTATTTCGAGTCACTGTTGTGAAGCTGAACAAATCTTTTTCCAGTCAAAGCCTGCAATGTCCCCAAGACTCTCATTCACAACCATCCTGTACCAGCTCTTCGTTTTAATCTTCCTGTATGTGAGAAGGATCAGGGCTATGGTCCTCCATCCATGGTGTCGACCATTTGGTAGGCGTAGGCAAAAAATGCGGTCTTCCTTGACACAGTCAAAGATAGCTTTGCGAAGCGGGCTGTCGAGCACCTCAGAGATGAACTCATGGGATTGGTGACAAATCTTCAACTTGTGGATCGCGCCTATTTTGATGGGTGATTCTGGTCTGAAGGAAAGTAGAATTGAACCATCGTTTAGACCTTCCAGGTTCAGAAACCCAGTATTGAACAGGCTGAGAGAAATGGTTTCCTTGTGAAGAGTCTCTGGCCAAATGGCCTGGTTGCGAGCTTTCTCCACGAGACGTAAGCTACCCTTGAAGATGTCGAATATCGCATCAAGCTCATAGTTCTGATCGTGTAGTCGATGCGTCTCGCCTAAGTCTGTATTGTGTACGACTATCTCGACCGAGCGAAGAATCTCGGCTTTCAGATTATCTTGACCGTTGCCAACTGAAGCCCTGCTGCGTAACAATCAGTTATATGCCAATCTGCGCTGCTTGATTGGCTCGCACGCTTTGTAAACTTGCCGTGGTTGCTGCATATCGCAAAGTCAAGTACACCTTTTGTGTTGCTACATTGATTCCCGGAGATATATCAGAGAAGAAGAATCATACAGGCACAGACGACATTCATGATGTAAGCAATTCCGAAGTCACTTGGAGTGAAAGGTGCGGCTGGGAAAGGTGACAGTCCCACGCTAGCAGTACTGCAGTGACATCGTTGCCTGTGTCTTCTCCCTTCATCTTATATGGTGGTATGTCACTACTACCACACTCAGGTATCTAAAGTCTCATTGAAATTAGTTTCAAATACAGCCGATTGACACTTATTCTCATTAATTCGCTCTTGCTTTAAGCTTTATGTCTACTCCAATTCATCCTTTGGTAGACGCATCGTTACTATTTGCCAGTGGGTAGCATACTGTCCAAATAAGGTAGTACTGGTTGGCTTTGTATAGTTAGTACTTAATGCAGTGAAGATGATGATCCAACGAAGAAAGATGATTGCCTACTCAAATGGATTAAAATGAGCATCATGAAGCATTTATATATTGAATCAGCAATTTCATCAAATAACACCCCTATAATTGCCCTAACGCGGGTTTATATAGTTGTTCCTATGCCACTTATGCTCCACGAAAGCAGGCTGGCACGCTAACCGAAACGGGCGAACCCAGAGCTTTTCCCCGAATCCGCGGTGAACTTCCCAATTGTCAGACCGCACCCTATCCATCTTCATTGAACCACACACCCCAATTCACTTCCTGGAATTAGCGATTACCCGAGATTTCCCACAGAGCACTCAACATGTCGAATGAAATGGAAGTCGACCCGCCCGTCGCGCAGGACGACGCCCCCGCGCAATCCGATCGTGGTTTCGAGCCCCAAACCCAATCAGGCGCAGTCGCCGTGCGCAGTATCGAGGGGTGGATCGTGATTGTGTCAAACATTCACGAGGAAGCTTCGGAAGAGGATATTACTGATCTCTTTGCCGAGTACGGCGAGATCAAGAACTTCAGTTTGAACCTGGATCGACGAACTGGTTATGTCAAGGTTAGTCGCAAATTGCGGTATTTCGTGCCCATGGTTTCTAGCAGGCGTCTTGGGCTATTCTGCCATGGCGCGAAGCAAAGGATCTTCTGGGACTTATGCAGTAGATGAGAGCTAACAGATTTGTGCCAGGGATATGCCTTGATCGAATACGCAACCCTCCCCGAAGCCGGCGAGGCCATCAAGAACCTCAACGGTTCGAAACTGCTCGATCAGACTCTCGCAGTCGACTATGCTTTTGTTCGCCCTCCCCCAGCCAACAAGAACAAGGGTGCACCGAAGGGTGGACGTGGTGGCCGGGGTCGCAGCCGTAGCCCTGGGCGCAGCCGCAGTCCCGATGCTGATCGAAGCTAA